>Ga0307517_10000159_pt1 | contig 108392 bp, 102 predicted proteins | sample 23_EM_MG_FD_194515 | JGI IMG/M metagenome (GOLD analysis project Ga0307517, IMG submission 194515) | Populus trichocarpa ectomycorrhiza microbial communities from riparian zone in the Pacific Northwest, United States - 23_EM | ecosystem: Host-associated > Plants > Roots > Unclassified... | reverse complement strand
GGGGGTTCGCCATGGCGACGAATAGGAGAGGAAAAGTGGGAGGGGGTTTTGATCCGGACGCAAAGCGGGGTAGAGTTGAGATTGTATGTGAAATGTAGGGGGGGGGAAGAAGTTTGCGAGAAGCGTGCCTATCTCCTTGGGCGATCCCAAGTCCCTTATATAGGCATCTTCCCACAACCCTAACCCTGGTGACTCATCACCTCGCACTACATAAATCTCTATGACTCATAGTGAGTCATAGCGCAAAAACCCATGACTCATAATGTGAGTCATGTGCGAAAGTTATTACATCATCTGACATCACCATCGTGAGTCATAAAACAATCAACCAATCATAAGATAACGATGACTTGCAAGTGCGCAGTCATGTAAAAACTATAAGTCAAATGACGTCATAGCGTAAAACATAAACAGGGGATGACTAATAACTGATTAGTCATGTGAAAACAAATTGGCTAAGTCAAAATTTGTGACAGCACCCAGAACTCGAGTTTACGTTATAAGCGCCTGGAACATCCGGCGCACAGGGTGAGCAGGGTGAGATGGAGCGCAAGATGATTTTTTTGCTGATGTGACCACATCAATCACAACAATCGAAGATGGAACGTAGTCTTCCTCACTAGATCTGTCAAGTTTCCTACCCTTATGGAGTACTACCTTCTCCAAAGATGACACAGTTCAAGTTAAATCCTCCGGCCATGAACTGCTGAACTGGGAAACACATCCCACTGTGATCGCCGCCTCATCTGCATGCGTGCCCTGTGCACCTTCCATTAGCCTCTCGCCTACAAGCTCGCCTGTACCTAAAGTGCAACCTCTTGTTCCAGACGACACAGGAAATGATGAATCTTGTCAATGACCATCATAAAGAATCCCCGCAGAATTATCCTTATTAATATGGGACCCTGAAGTGCAGCCCATAACAGCCATAGCCGCTTTCACAGCTGAGACCAACTTACTCATAACTTTGGGTTCTGCACTTTGAATCCAACAGATAAGCATATCATTACAAGCTTGATTACCACATGTGCCAACATGGGTCACCAAAATAGGAAAGCCTCCAGGAACAGCATAGGAAGCTGTCCTGACCCTAACAAGCAAATGTTCGTTCCCTATCATCAAAATCACCGTAAAGTGATTTCCAACCCCCTTCAATCTATTCTTGTTGGATTACTTGGTAAACCCAGATATCTCACCACCAGAAAGTCGATAAAAAGGGATGAAAAAAACCCAAAACAAGCAACTCAAACAATTCAAATAAACAAAATATCCAAACTGTAAACTATCACAATCAAAAAAATCAAATATAACTAGTCCACGTAAAATGTGACAGGGAAAAAATCGACAGAGGGTAGAATGGTATACTCGCCCAGAACAAAAATGAGCCAATCCTACTCGAAGCGAGCAAAATAATTCCATTGCAGTGCTTGCCAAGGGCCCTGCCGGCCCGTATGCTTTCTAGTAGCCCATGTGACTAGAATATTAGCTGAGGCATAAGGGCTTTTGTCTACAAAAATACATATGATATAAGTCCAAAATCCCAGACAAACGAAACTCATATTAACGTTGGCAGGTTATGTTTGGCACAGTGGTAGACGATAGAAAGACAATTCACACGGAACTTAGACACCTCGCTCAGCTCTTCAAAATTCGCTCTTAACTAAAACAAAAAAACTCATGACAGAAACAAGTGTATAAGTAAAACATAAGTAGCACTTCCTGATCCTTCCATCGATCACCACACCTATCTCCCTATCCCCGCCATGCCTTTAGTCCTCCATACACTCCCGTGATAAACAAAGGAAAGACATGTCTATCTAGTATCTTTCATAAACCATTAACCATTCTATCTCAATCTCCCAAATCATCCGCAACCATCTATCCAATCTTTCAGACTCTCCCGTATCTTCCAAAGTCAACCACATCCTTCCAACAACTCAAAGCCAGTCAGACTATCCTCTGCCCCGCGCCCCCACTCCCTACCCTCCCTGTCCACTGCTCTCTGCTACTTTATAACCAGACCAGGATTTCCTCCAGTATCGTGCCCAGCCCTTCAAAATCTACACGGGTGTTCTCACACCACAGTAGGCCCCTTTGTAGAAAACTATCAAGCCATATCACCAAACCGAGAGACCAACAATAAATCACACTCTGATCAGAATCGGCAAAGATGATACCCCGAACTTCCCCCGAGGCCCTCACAATTGCCCCAAGCTTGCTAACAGCCGCCAAAAGCCTAGCCCAGTTCCCATCACCGATTCTAGATCACCTTTGAAGCTCATGGGGAGGGGATGCCAAGTAATCATTACCAATTACTTGGTTTCCCGTTTCGCCCATACGATGTCCCAACATTGAACCAGCGGAAAGGGAGTGAAGTCACTTAGCCAGAAACCAAACCCGAGTGTACCCTCATAGAACAAGCGCTACTCCTTTATATCCATCGCTCGGTCAATCAAGCATGAAATTGGAGTGTCTGGTGCGGTCCCCGGCATAGCGTAAGGTCCTATCTGTGAAAATATTAGCTTGCTGAAAGAAGTTGCAAAACGATGGGCAGACGGATATGGATCTAAAAACCTTGGCAACCATTTGAGATCCGGGATTTAGGAAAAGCGCGAGACCATCTCTCAAGGATGGCTGAGACCGGGTAGTCCCATAACGGGGGTTAACTATGATACTTGTATCGTGAATTCTACCGTAGGCTATTGTCTAACTGGGAGGCCCTAGGTCAACGTTGCCATGAAAGGCCCTGGCACGGAGGTGAAGGGGAAGGTTCGCCAAGGTTCATGATATTTCACTCGTTTTTGGATTTTAGTTGCCAAGTTGACAACGCTGATGATTTTCATCGCAAATTAGGTTATGTGGGAGGAAAGGGGAATTGGCTCCAGGGTGCACCATCTTAGGTAATTCTGGGGGGTGAGAGGGTGAAAGTAGTGGTTTAAATGCCTGATCTCGATGGAGAGCCAGTTATATGCCAAAAAAATTGACTTCGATCCCATCTTTTCTTCTCTCGCTCTTTCTGCACCCTAACCATAGCCCTCGTGTAACATGATCCCTGGGTGCCTCACTACGAGTAGTCATAACAACAGGGGCCACTTCTTTTCAAGGGGAACCTCGCTCAGCCTTCCAGAGTGTATCTCATCAATACTCTTGATCCGTGATACCGGTGTTGTTCTATTCCAGCGCGAAAATTCGTCCTTGCGTCCTTGCGTCCTTTGCCGAAACCAAGTGGATCATTACGGTACGCAGGCACAGCCCGGTACCGGTACCGTAGCCCTCGAACTCCAGGTACCCCTGCACCTCAAACAACAGGATCCACGTTCGCAGGAACGGGCCCTCTGTCGCGGCTCTGCCGACAGCTACTGGAACGCCTGGGCCACCTCGGCGGGCTCTGCGTCATGGGTCGCGTGCTAAGCAAGTTCTGTGGGTGAGTATTGCTCTGCCTTGCCACGCTGTAAAAGCTTAAATAGTAGGAAAATGTGCTATTGGGATGTTGTGGTTGTCTCCTGATAGGGCGCGATGCATCTCCTTTCCGGTATTTTGCCTGAGCTGAGGGTTGATTTTGCGGTGTTTGTGGTTCCCCTCGCATACAGTAGCTGAGAAGGGAAGTTCCAACGTCCGAGCACATTTTTCTACTATTCTTGTTCTTCCGGTGGTCAGGCCCCATCCCCTTCCGCAGACAATGCTGCGGGGTTGTCGCCGAGTTAGAAACTAACCCATTTTCAGACCGGCTGATCACTCGTGCAATGAGAAGCCACTGGAGGGGGTTGAAAATGACGCTCCAAGGATTGCAAAAGCCCAGGTCAAGGCCACCAGCGAGGCCGATACCCCAACTAACATTGAGCCTAAAAAGAGTGGGAATCTACCCGTCCGTCCCGTTCTCACGACTATAGGGAGCACGGGCACTCACGGCGACTTCAGCGGGAACACCAATTCTCACAATATTTGCGGGAACGTGAACTCTACGATCACTACAACGAATCTCTCCAATCACTACAATTCGGTACATATTCATTTACCCCCGGGGCCCCCCAGAAGCGTTGGTATAGATTGACGTCTTCGTTAGTCTTAAATCCGTGCTGATTACAGGCGTCTAGGTCCGAAGTTTTTTTGGATGGTTACCTCTAGCTGGAATCAGGGCTTTATTGGCCGAGCAGCGATAATCAGAGAGTTGAAAGGCCTTTCGGCGGAGAGCTCACATAATCGAGTAGCCCTCTTTGGATTTGGTGGGGCTGGGTATGTCTGGAGTTGCTGAAGCGATCATAGAACGGGGACTAATTGACATCTAGCAAAACCCAAATCGCCTTGCAGTACTCCTATTCGTGCCGGGGCCACCGTTCGGTCTTCTGGGTCTACGGCAGCAGCTTCCTCAATTTTAGCGAGGATTTCAAGGGGATCGCGCAATATGCTGACATAACACCAAAAGAGGGTGATTCGGATGAAAAGCAGTTGATGGCTGTTAAGAAGTGGCTTGAGGGTCCCGAAAGTGGCAACTGGTTATTAATTGTGGACAATGCGGATAACGAAACCGACTTTGCCAACAACAGCAGCGCGATCGCAAAGTTTCTACCCCACGGCCCCAAGGGCATGATGGTCGTAACTACACGGTCGCGACAGGTCGCCAACAGGCTCGGCTGCAAGGCTATCAGAGTCAACAAGATGAGTGTCGAGGAGGCCAGATCACTGTTTTTCCAACGCTGCGATGTGCCAAATATTGAGGAGGAGGATGATGCCGTTATGGAGATTCTAGAGTTGCTCGATTATGTCCCCTTAGGCATTGTTGGCGCTGCTGCTTACATGACCGAGACGCAGACCTTGGCGCACGAATACCTTACCATCTTTAAAAAAAGGGATAAATCGAGTAAGGATCTTTTGTCTCAGGGTTTCAACGACATCTACAGGGAGGGCAAGGAAGACATGACGGAGAGCATACTGAGCACGTACTTCATCACTTTCGAAAGATTGACGAAGCAGGTGCCGATGGCCGCCCAGATTCTCTTCCTCACCGCGTTTCTCGATCGCCAGAACATCCCGGAGGAACTACTGCTAAATTCGAAGTTGGAAGGGGTTGAGGATCCTGTGCAATACCGGAATGCGATTGGAAAACTCCTCTGCTTCTCACTGGTTACCAAAATCGCCAGTGACGCTAATGGGAAGCCAGCTTACGAGCTACATTCCCTTGTGCAGTTATCGATACACGCATATTTAGCGAGGGAGGAGGTTATTACATGGAGGGGACGAGCCTTGGACGCTGTTGCGCGACTATTCCCCGAATTCGAGCATCGGGTGCGGGGTGTTTGCCGTGCCTATTTGCCCCATGCCGTCGCGGTTCTAGAAGGTTCGGAGGGTCCCTTGGTAGACCTTCTTTCCTACCGGATATCACGCTATCTCTCCCAGGCGGGCAGTTACGTTAGTGCCGAGGCGCATATCCGCGATTGTATAGCTATTCGTGAGGAGAGCGGCCAGCTCGATGCCCCGTATTGGGCGAGGATTGAAGTCCTAGCTGAGATATTACGACTGACCGCGAGATATGAGCAAGCGGAAGTCTTTGGCCGTCGGGCACTAGAGGGTAGAGAGGCGGCGCTTGGACCGGATCATCTTGACACACTCTCCAGCTGCGCAGCGCTAGCGGCAATCTTTAATTCACAGGGCAAATACGACGCCGCTGCCGCAATGAACAGGCGGGCACTCGAAGGCAGAGAAAGAATCCTAGGCCCTGAGCATGCGGACGTCCTGTCTAGTGTGGACTGCCTGGTCGTCGTGCTCGGCCACCTTGGGAGCTACGAGGAAGCCGAACTCATGTCCCGTCGTGCCATCGCCGGGCGGGAAAAGACCCTTGGGCCAGATCACACGGATACACTCACCGGCTACCTAAACTTCGCTACAACCCTGCGGCACCAAGGGAAATATGACGAAGCGGAATGCCTTTCCCGCCGCTCTGCCCAAGGCCGAGAAGCAATCCTCGGTCCGGAGCATCCTGACACCCTAGCTGCCATGAGCAATTTAGGGCTAGTACTAAGCGCCCAGGGAAAGTACTCCGACGCCGAAGAAATGCACCGTCGCGTCCTATCAAGGCGTGAAAAAGTCCTCGGTCCAAACCATCTACAGACACTGCGAAGCCTCAGCAACCTTGATGAAGCACTCGTGCTGCAGGGCAAATACGAGGAAGCAGAAGAAGTTTGTCGGCGAGCGCTGAAAGGCCGCGAGGAAAACCTTGGCGTGTCACATCCACATACACTGACTAGCGCAACGAACCTGGCAAAGACACTCTCCGCTCGAGGGAATCATAGCGAGGCGGAGGCCCTGCATCGTCGCGCACTTGAAGGGAGGGAGAAAAAGTTTGGCGGCGAGCATCCGGATACATTGACTACTATGTATAATCTTGCCGACACACTACTCAGGCGAGGAGATTATGAAGAGGCAGAGAGGTTGGTTCGCCGAGCGATGGAGGGGAGAGAGAAGAAACTTGGACTTGAGCACGTCGATACTTACCTCGCTCGACTGTTACTGGCAGGTGTGCATGCGAGCGTAGGACGGCTAGGGGAAGCGAAGGAGGAGTACCGGAGGGTCTGTGGAGGAGTCGGGAAGCGGCTTGGAGTAGAACACCCGGTCGCGGTTAAGTGTCAGAAAGAGTATGAGGCGTTTAGAAATGGAGTAGGGATGACGGGGGATAAGTCGTATACTATTTCGATATCTGGCTCGTTTGAGGGAGGTAATTAGGGAGGTGCAATTGCGGCTACGGAGTTAATCTGGTTTTCATTTGCTGTATAATATATCTATCTAAGTTATTAGCGTGCTATACGGGCCGACCTTTTTGTATATTGAGAGCTCTAATCTGAAGTAAGAGATATGTGCTACCGGAATGGGATACGAGGCCAGGGACTAAAGTCACAGATAGCAACCACAAAGCTCAACCCCAGAACGATCTACGGGTGGGTGGGAGAAGTGTCTTAGGTGCGGTCTACTCAGTAACAAAAAATATTGGAATTCAAGATGAGATGGGATATATCCCGAGGAAGAAAATAAAGGGCGTTGTTTTCTGGAAAGTTAGTATTGGTTAACACCAGGGTAGAATTCTACTTTATCATCAGATTTTCCACATGTGCTAAATTTCGCCTATGATATCTCTCAACCTTTATTTAACCGACTAACACTACGGCTTTTTTTGCGTAATATCAGATGTTTCATTACTTAGGATAGCAAGTTTATCAGAAAGATTACTCGAGTACTCTATGAGATATTATTATTATATATTAATAGATTACATAATAAATGAACAAAGTTTAAAAGAGCCGAGAATTGAACATGGACACACTTTTGTCCCGCCTCAAATTTCCCCAAGGCCCCCCATTGTTTCCTCGTTGCGTCTGCCTTGGTATGCTGCGTGCAGACGGCACGAGCCATGCCCCCCGGACTAACCAGCATGCCTAACGACTACAGATTAGGATTACATCTTAATCCCATAGCTAAGATTTGATTTCCTTTTGGTCGAAGGAAATTATATCCAAGTGGAATGCACATAATATCTATCACATATCATACTCGTCAAACTATCTATCCGGGTTATTCCTATGGAGTTATGTCAGGGTTTGTGAGCTTCTGTTTAAAGTCTAGAGTTCAGCTTTAGAGGAGCGTTATCTCTGTTATTTCAAAAATAGGGACTTGAAATTTCATCATATTTTCATTTATTGCTCTTCTTGTTTTTGGTTGTTCATTTATCTTTTCCGTTTCCCCATTCCAATCCTCTAAAATGTAGATGCGCGGATGTTTAGTTTAGAGAAGATGTACTGTGCAATTGTTTCCGACACCTACGAAAAGCCATATAAAAGCCTGTTCGTAAGTCGGTAAGGTATGATGGTATTACCTTCTACGATGGACATGGGCTAGTAAATATCATGCTTATCTGGAACGTCCTCCGGGGTCAGCTTAAATATGAGGTTGGAATGCTCTCAGCACTTTATTGTCTTGCCAATCTAGGAAAATTAATAGCGAGGAGTCATTTATCTATAAAATCAACTCTAATTCTACAAGCACTATATGAGCTCTAAATTCATACAGTGCAGCCTAACCAGCCATAGCACCTTAGGTGCCAATTGTGAAATAAGCATACCATATTGGAGAGCTCAGCCCAGCCTGAGCTGATACCCTCTCCAACCCGCCCACACTCAACCTGATTCCCGAAAACACTGTGCAGGTGGCTTTAATGAACAGGGCTCGACAACTGTTATTGTAATATCTTCTTCTTTTTGTCACTGGTGCATGGCTTGAATGCTAAATGTCTCTAACTGCATACACTAACAAGGCGCATAAAGAGTTTCTTTGAGTCTGCCCCGCATTCAGCCTTGACTTCACAAGAGCGATTGAACGGATTACGGTGCTGCGCGATGTCGACTCATTGGCGGGCCGGGACACCCCATCCTCAGAGGGTATCCTTTGGCCTACGGGAGTGTTTGCTTTTTCCTCCTATCATATTCGGCCCATGCTCAGGTCGGGCGTCACGAGCCCATATGGTCTCCCGGGCCAGGCAGGAAACCTACCTTTCCTTAGGGTTTTAACGTGAGAATAATACCGCACGTTATCATCCTCTACCAAATCGATACAGTGCTGAGTGAGGCCTCCCGTGTAAGGTGTGGAGAGGGGCATTGTTCTTGATAGGAGCTATGGGAAAACAACGGGCTTAAATACATGGTGAGACCTGCTGATACTTCCAATATCCATACGGCATCCTTTGGCCGTAGTCCATGACGAGTCTATCCTTATGCCTGACAGTACCGTAAACTACCCCGGGAAATGGTGTCTTGAACTATGTAATCTAGCGCCAGGATATAGGGTTTTTTTACTATAAGAGCTCATGTTGCGGAAAGTTTTGATATATCGAGTTTCCTTCTAACTTGACAAGCAGGTTTTCGACCGCCGACCCGTGATTAGAAGACGGTTGGGTAAAAGACTTAGGGACTGTTTGGAACGGGGACGTCTGAGTGCGCTGGCGCGTTTGACTGTGCCCTGTTCGTAAGCTGTGGTTTCCGAAGCTTTGAAACTACGGTTTGAGAACACCGTTTTGTAGGTTAATATTGAGTTAACAAGGGACGCCGCAGAAGGTCATGAGTGGACGAAAGAAATATGTGGAAAGTCACATTTTCTCCTAATAAGTTTTTTAAAAATTTAATGAAGGAATTTTCTAAGGCCCTATTCACCGTGCCACTCTTAGAGCATAAATTATGGAAACCAGAACTTTGTATTTGGGGGTGTGTTCCGTTTGCACAAGGATGTTGGAATATATTATTATTTTAACAATATAATATATATGTACATATCCAGAGAATGAGAATAAAGTATACAGGTTAAAGACTAGAAACTAAACCCCTTTATAATGTTATGAATGATATCATATGGTACATAACCTTCCTAGATGCGGTCACCCTACATCACGAAACATCACTCGTACCAGGTTTTTGCCAACTTCCTGAATATTAAGTGGGCCTCACATCATATCATACTCGAGGAGATCTAGTATATACCTAAGCCGAGACACATATTACCTTTCCAGTTTTATTTTTCTCTTCGAAGACATGAAGGGGGAGGAACGGGGGTCAGTGATAGCTCCTGAGCAGAGGACATGTGGGTTGTGGATAGGTGAACGGGGGGGACCTTTGCCAAGATTTATACTTGTCGGGACCCTAGCGGTCGTGGATGTCTACTTATTGCATAGGGTTGTAAACTGCCTACATTCCAGCACTCGGTGAGGATCGTACTATGCTATATAGCAAAATAATACATACCTGAAGGCTGCGGTGGGAGGGCAGTGGAAACCTGTGTGTCCATCGGGTGTAGGTTGCTGGAAAGGGAGGGGGAACTGATATATCTGAAAGCCAAGAAAATATGGCTGAAGTGGCCATTCCTGCCTAGAGTTGGGAGGTACCGAATATCTTACCAGTGAAACCTAGAAGAGGGGGGGATTGCTCTTTTCCGGTCCCCCCTCTCTCCTGTCTCTTTCTCCGCTCAGTCTATTGTTGGCCTTTATCTTTACATGTGAGACTTCACCACCTATCCATTCTACTCCAGCATTGTTGTGACCCGAGAGGTTTACCGGCACCTCTGTAGGAGTCATATACATATGTGAGTAATCAGACCCCCCACAGCCTAACAGCGAGCAAAGCAGTTATTACATCTTGTGAATCAGTGCTACACTTCCACATTTTATCCCCCCCAATTCGCCAAAAACCCCGTCAAACACTATCCCAGCCTATCGGGCCATTAACCAGAAACCTGCGAGATATAACCTTACTGATATCACGAGGTCCAGCCATCACTGCGGACCAGACAAACTTGGATCAGAACGATTCCCCATGATTTATCCGCAGCCAGCTCGCATCACTGTTAGCGACTCACAGCGATACCCGAACCTCGTGCGTCTTTTGGACGGCTCGAGCCATACCACTGGGTGTCAAATTAAAGCGAACACTTGTACCTCGCACTCAAGTACCCCAACTTAATACCGGCAATAATAATTTGGGCAGCCTGAACAACAAAAAATAAAATATACCTAGCCTTACTCCCAAAGTGAAAGTATGCTTTGTGGGAGTGGGAAATTGGCTGTATCGTTTAGGTCTGGTGGCTATCGAAGGAAATACATTCACCTATTTTCAGCTGTGGTACTTTGTTGGGAGGTACAAGTGTTCGCGTTAATTCGACACCCCGCGGTACCTCCTAAGCTATCATAGCTCACGTAGATATTTCCCCCACCAGTTCAAAAGTTTGACACCTTCAGGTCGTGAGCCCGGTCCACTCAAATGCCACTACGATATTGATACTCCGCAATTCACGTGTTGTCCTTGACCCCATCAATCTTCTGAGAAATCTTTGCGGAGGGCCAAGCCATGTTCTGATCCAGTAGCCACTGCTCTGGGCCCCTCGAGGGTTGTGTTTGGGAAGCGTGCGCCCCTCTGAATTACGACCAAAGCCCCCATTATATTTTATCACCCAGGAAGTGTCACAGTGGCAACAAGTTCCTGGGAGGGCCCTGACAGTATTATAAAGATATAGCTTTTGAACAGGATATCATCCTCTTCACTTCCTTTCAGCGCGCTCATCTTGATGACTGCTTCTTCCCACCGTTGTTCTATAGAATCCCAGAACTACCAGCGACGGAGCCTAAAATTGAATCAAGACATTAATCATTGTCTTGTCTAGCCCCCATTTAATTTCCAAACCAAACCCTAGAAATTTTCTCCAACCCGCCACCCTCTGTTCATTTTCAGCCCTGTTTCCTAGATTTTATCATTGCCCCGATCCCCCCAAAATTCTATTGAAAGCACACCCACTTTCCAATATAAAGTTTGGCTGTCTGATCCTGAATAAAATCCTCCCACAATCTAGTGAGCCTTCTATTCTCCAAAACCAATCAGAGTTTCCGCCGCAGGCTCAGTTAAGAACGTTCTCTTTTCTGATTTTCCATACCCCCCACTCCCCACGGCCTCGAGCACCACCATTCCTTTTTCTTCTAAACCAACCAGCCCTTCAGTCATGTTCTCCATTCCCTTGGCCATTTTCCCTCTATTGTTTTTTCTCCTCTTGACTGTTGATAGGGGGGCTGCGGATCCAACCTTGGCCGCTAACCTTTTACTTCCCAAACCGCTTGACCCTCCCAAGCAAGATTGCTCCTCTACTTGCCATCTATTGGTCCTACCTGACGAGTCCGGCATTTCCCCATTCTCCAGGCTATGTGGAGCTGCTGTCCCAGATGAGTCGTGTACTAGGTTTGGTCAACTGGAGACGACAGTCAGGGTTTCTGGCCCAGGAACTCAAGACATTCTTGTCAAGTGTTTGTGCAGCCCCAGTGGACATGGGTCGGAAATATCCAGATCAGAAGCATCAGTTGAAGGTATTTCCTCTTTTCGGCAGGCAGAATGTGAACTTCAGTGCGACCATTGGCTAACTAGTCCCCACTGCTTGTAGCAACCACTACATATATACCCACAGAAATGCCCCCCTCTCCCTCTGAACCAGCACAAACCGTCGCCCCAAGCACGCTTGAAACTCCCACAGATACAATACCTAATGGTAAGCCTTCTAATACCCCTTCCTCATTGACAAATCCTTCAACAAAGTCGAAGCCCACAAAACCTGGTTCTCAAAAAAAAGACTAATCCAGAGTACCCTCCGGGAAAGGTACCACTTCTAGCTTCAAGCCAGACAGCAATATTTCGCTATCGCCAGCAGCAGCCGCTGGTATTTCGGTAGCGTCACTAGTCGCATTTATGATCTTAGTTGGTGTGGGCCTTTCTACATGGAGAAGGCACCTAAAGAGAACGGGGAAGGAGCCGGACTTTGAGAACGTTTGGGATGGCCAGCAATTTCCGAGGAACATTCGTACGTTAGGAGAGCGGTTTAGGTAGACTATAACTTACCCGTTAAAAAAAATCATTCATATTCTCCCCCCTTTTCTCATATATTTTTACTTTCTCTCTTTTCCCGAGGATTTATCCCCCGGTAGTTCTTGTCAAAACCTCTTTTAGTTGATGAGAATCATGGTTGCTACCAAATTCCGAACCCGCATTATGATAGAGCCAAAACGGCGAATATTTGAGCTGCATAGTGATCACACCCAGAGACCTAGATAGTACTAATCTACCGACCCAGCGTCGTACTACGGGACACACAGTAGCCTACGGGTACCTCTCACCCGGTTGTGTTGACAACTTTCGTGACACTACCGGTATGTTTCCAGCCCGCATATATAGTCCTCTATGCACCGTACAAGCACCGCAGCTATAATACTATCAAGCAGGAATGCTCCCTAAACACCTTGACGGAGTGGTCTCCCACAGAACTAGCCAAAACAAAAAGTGTGAATTATCGCTAAGCCCAATCGAACTCCCAATTTCCACGGCAAGTAGGAAACCGTGCTTCGTTGCCTCCTCCATCACCTCTAATCACTACACCATGAGATCCTAGGGGGGCTCCTTTGGGTTGCTGTCGTTTTCCTCACTCGTTGTGAGACATGTTCAACTTTGAACGGGGTTGCAGTTAGGCTTGGAGCAACCTACACTCCTGGTATTATACAATACCCGAGTACTCGGTACAGTACTATCGCACAGTATGATAAAGAGCATGATAGGAGAATGTCGCATACGGCAAATCCGGCTGCAACAACGAAGAGTAAATCCTGTTTAATTACTAATACCCTCAGAGATGCGACATTATCCTGTCCGCGACATTGGCCTGCCATGCTCTTTACCTGTTTTCTCAAGCATGATCAGTGATAAAATTTCCTGCCTGCGCCGACCCGTACGCAAACCAAGCCACCGTGCAGCCCACATCAGATCCCAGTGTGCTTTTTCCTTGGTCAGCATCATACTCGCACATAGCTTGATTTGAGCGCAAGCATGACATAACTAAGGTCCCATTATCTGCCACAACGCGTATCACATGCTCAAAGGGTTAGGGTTATCTCCAGCTATTACATCAAAGACCCCTTCCCGCGCCCCATGGGTAAACCCAACACACTTAACCCTCGTTCACATTCCAGAAGAAATTTTGCCATGTCCTCAATACAGGTACCACCGGACACCCTACATCCACCCAAGGTTGTCATACTCTTAGCAGACGAGGGCCAAGACCCTACGGAGGTCGCAGTCCCATGGAAGAAATTCAGAGACAGCGGCTGGGAGATAACCTTCGCAACGGAGAATGGGAACGTAGCGAAAGCGGATGAGAGGTTGCTAGCTAACGGCTTGTTCGCCGCCTTTTTGGTGAGTCGGAACCACGGTCTCCTTAGCCCGGCCTCGCTGTTATCTTAGGACTGAAAGTGGTCTCCTATAACCCAGGGCGCTAGTAAAGAAGCCAGGGCGGCTTACCGCGAAGCGGCCGATAGTGAGGCACACAACAATCCCTTGGCGTGGTCGGAGCCAGAATTTAGTTTGGTCCCTTACGGTTGGGCAGAACCACTAGGCGAAGGTTGGCCAAATGTGTAACGGACTAACTAATATCCAGACGCCGTTCTCCTACCCGGAGGCCACTATAAGCCAATAAGGCAATACCTCGACTCCGAGTCTTTGCATCTTCTTTTGAGGGAGTACTGGCCACTAGTTAAACGATCTAGAGATTCAATCATGGGCGATGGTTTGTTAAAGAAAAACCAAATTGCTGCCTTCGGATAATTTATTAACCCAGTGGAAATTCAGAACCCTCAAGGGTTGTCGGGGCCATTTGCCATGGAGTAGTAGCCCTAGCAAACGCCACGTACCCGCCGGCGCCCGGATCCACGGATGCCAAAGGGCCAAGTCTACTCCATGATGTCGAAACATCAACTTTGCCCTACTGGATGGAACAAGTTGCCTGGGTCGCGTCCCAGGTATGGCTCCTTGGTAGCTATTACAAGACCTATGGAGCGCGTAGATCTTGCGCTTCGGATGTAAGTTTCCCCAGAACCGCCCAAATTATCGAGCCACCTTAATTAACCAACTACACTCTTCATTACAGGTTTCGAAAGTACTCGATAAAAAAGAACAGTATAAATGTGGCCCATTAAGCCAGTCGTGAGATGCCTTGTTAAACTCTTCAACAAGTACCTCCAATTGCTAACGATTATATTCGACAAGACCGTTCGCTCATATTGACCCCAATTACCACTATATATCCGCCAGATTTCCTGGAGACGCTTGGCTTTTCGCGGACAAGATGGTGGAAGAAGTCCAGCAATGCCGGAACAACACAACCACTCGATTCTAACGTGCCTATTATAATTGTTCTAGCCTATGGAAATGAAAATTTAAAAAATCCAAACATCGCGCTTACCATATACCTCCCACGCCCTAACAATCTCTAACAAATGCACCAAAACCGCAAATCAAATTTTTTAAAGACCCTGTGAACCCCTCCCATTAGTAAAGCTTGCATTAGCCAATCCCCTACCCAAGCGTCCCGCCAGCCCTGCCAGGGCTGACTGTAGTGACTTTTTTTTCTTATTCTCCTTACCTCCCGAAGCCCACTGCCTTAACCCTTGCCATTTCCACACCGTGAACCTCCTTTCCCCATGCCAACAGGGATTCCCAAGTCTGAGGACCCCAGCACGCAACTTACCCACCTCTTTGATCTCAGCCCTACACAGATGGCAAGGAAAAGATACCGGACAAGAGTTGAACAGGGATGCCCTAGACTTCCAAAGTGCCTTCGCGCATGGGGCGCACAGAGCATGAGAACACTCTCGGAACTGCACGCTTATTTCCCTGCGCATACAAATCCCGCACTCAAGTCCTTGCGCAATGAGGTAACTACAAGTACTCACATGGGTGATGGTGCTCATATTCTCTCCATCGCCTTCGCCAGTGTAATACCCATCACCAATAGGACCATGCCTAACTTCATCGACTACGAAATCCCTCTCGCCAAAGTGTTCAACAAAACCACCACTATCGTCACCATCCTCTTCTCCTCTATCCCTCCCATCGAAAAATAAATCCCTGGCAAACTCACCCCGTCCCCCCGCCCGCACCCTCGCCCGGTAAATCTCCCCGTTAACAATATGCGCAATCCTGGGGACCCTACCGAATACGAGGCCGTCTTCCGGGCTCCGGCGATACTCTAACAATTCGTCGCCTGCTATCCGAGACGGTGAATCAACTTGTATACGATAGGGCCGAAATACCGAGGAGGAATTGCTACTGGATGGGATATTTTGTGTGCTGGAATGTTCGATAGAGACGGATCTGAAACTGCCTGTTACAGTTCCTGCAGGTGCAGTGTAAGCTATGGATATTGGGTGGCTGCCGCGGCTGTGATGATGACGAAGGCGGTAGTTATTAGGCGCAAAGTGCGTTAGTGGGCAGGGAGTTGGCGTGCGGTGACTGTGGTTAGTCGCGGCGGCAGTTGTTTGAGGCATTGGTTCTACAGTACTGGCTGCCGCGACAAGCTAGGTGCTCGAGTAAATCCACTCTAGGAGGAGTGATGAGGTGATGAGTGAGTGAGAGTGCGGTACAGTACCAGTACAGTGCCCGTATGAAGAATCAAGCAGGATGAGATCCAAGATCCAGCAAACTCCCTCCTACCGAGAGACTGCATTTATAAGAGGAGTTGTAATAACTTTATCCTTTCAAAATGAATCTGCGACAATATCCTACCATAACCGACAAGAAACATTCACACGAGCCACAGCGCCCCCCAATAGATAATCCGTGTTCTGTTTCTCAACAACCCACCGAAACAGCCCAACAGCGCAACCACACTCCACCAACCCAACTTGAAAACCAACCACCACAACCACCAAAGTACCAGTGTGAGAGAGAGGGGGAAAACCCCCCAACTAGGCACTCTTGAACTCAACTCAAAAAAATAAAAATACTCTCACCCCCCACGGCCCCCGCCCCAGACCCCCAATTTCCAATCCACCGCTAAAGGCTGCCACAATGCAGATCTTGGCTCTAATTTACTTTCTTTTTCCCACCAAAACAGTTACTAAAGGTACGTGACTTACTTAGATCCAGTCACCGCGCGTCACGCAACATCACTCGCAGCCACGTTTTTGCCAGCTAATCCTGAACCAGTCCTACATAATATCATACTCGAGCAGATCGAGTATGCACGTAAGCAGAGACAGGCAGGTATCACCTTTTTCATTTCATTTTTCTTTGGAGATATGAGAGGGGAGGGGGGGTTATGTTATGATAGATCCTGCACGGAGGACAGGTGAATGGGGGGGTGGGGGGGGGGGGGGACCTTTACCACGGTTTGCACTTGCCGGTTCCCGGGCGGCTGTGGGCGTCAGCTTATTGGATGGGGGTGGAAAGTACTTTCATTCCAAGACTAGCTGAGGATCATACTGTGCTATATGGCAAAATGATACCCACTGTGTATGCAGCGGTGAGAGGCCGGTGGAAGCCTGTGTATCCATCGGGTTCAAGTTGCTGGAGAGAGGAAGAGTAAGGAGAGAACCGATAGATCCGAAAGCTAAGATTACACAGATGAAGTGGCCATTCCCGCAGATATATGGGCGATACCGGATATCTTACCAGTAAAGCCTAGAACGCGGGTGGAGGAGGAGGGGGGAAGACCACTCTTTTCCGGTCCCGCCTCTCTTCTGCCCCCCCCCTCTCCGCTTGGTCTATTGCTGGCCTTTGCTTTTACATATGAGATTTCACCACCCACCCATTCTATTCCAGCGGTGTTGTCGTTACTGCGACCCCAGAGGTTTACCGGTACGTTGGTAAGCATCATATACATATGTCCATGATCAGACCCCCCACCACCTAACAGCGAGCAGAGAAGTTCTTACATCTTGTGAATCAGTGCCACACTTCCAACATTTATTCTCCCCAAAAACCTCGTCAAACACTATCCCATCCTATCAAATCAACCATTACCCAGAAACCCGCAAGAAATAACCCTACGGATATCACGAGGTTCAACCATTACTGTGCACAAGACAAACCCGTGATCCGAACGATGCCCCATGATTGGCCGCCGCAATCCCGAAACACTGTTAGCGAATCGCAACGATTCCCGGGCAAAAAAGAAAGAAAGAACGCCCTCGTGTACTGTACGGTAGCAAGCCACTACATCCCCGTTTCGTTCGTTCGTTCTGCTGGACATCACACGATGATTACGCTGGAGGAAAGAACAGGTTTTTTTTTCCATCTTTTTTGTTTTTTTTTCCATTCATCTTTTCTCCCCACCGCGCCTTCCGTCTCTCGCTCGAGTCTATTTCTAGGATTAGCTGGAACACTAGCAAATATTCAAACCTTCCAACCATTTATTGATCAAGAGAGGAGTGGGGGCCCCGGGAACTACCACCGCCCAAAAAACCCCCCCCCAGTAAACAACTCCATCCACTGCTACGAACTCTATTGGGGGGCTACGAAGTAGCTGCCAATGATGATGGACGCTTAGCAAATATTACTCACCTACGGGAAATTTCAGCCTCCAATAAGGCGGGAGATGCCAGATGCCCTTCCTTCTTTTTTCTGCCGACACCTAAATTTTGTTGACGTACAGGTACGCCCTCGGTGTGGAGATACCGTAAAAGCTCGTTAAACCTGAAGGTCCCCAATCCCGGAATCCGTGACCAGACGCCCAGGAGAGGGAAACAATGTTTCCCGGACAGTGTAGCACACTGTGTAGCTTTGGCGAGTTGAGCTGGACATCGTGGGCCGGCGTCCGTTATTTTGTCAACCTAATCTGCTAAGCCTATTGTGGTTTAGTCAGGTGGCCTCGGTCGCATCGTCTCGTGGTGGATTTAACGGGTTTTCAGGGCAGTGGTTGTGTATCCCGCAAGATTTGCCCTACTGCTACGGTAGTGTACACATGGCATACACGAGGGCGTCTTTGGCCGGGGATCCGATAATTCGACTACCCTCCGCGACTACAACCCAATCCCGGTCCACCCCAAGCCACCACAGTCAAACCCGCTCTCCTAGGACAAGCATCCACGATATCATGCCGGTAAGTTACCGTGTGTTTACCACGTCCTCACACAAAACGTAACCGGTTGCTACTCACCCGCGGCTATGTCCAGCACTCAGGGTTAGGGTATACTATTTTCACTCCTTCCGGAGACTCTCACTCTCAACACCCCCCTCCCATGCCCCACCCCAACAACCCGACTAAACTGCAAGAGCCCGGACTGTCTCTTATTTGCAACGTATTGTACCCCCTCTTCTCCTCCATACCATCCGTCTCTACCCGACCGCGGTGGAAACAAACTACCAGGAAGAGCGAACTTGCCGCGCTCCCCACCTTCCATTGAGTTATAGTAGTTCCGAGCCCAGATCATTCTTCGAGCGGGGGGGCATGATGGTAGACATTTATCCACAACCTCTGTGCTATGTGGCGAGTTTTGATATAAATGTGACTACCGGTACCAATACTTTGACGTCCGAGCGCATTGGCACCAGTCCAGTTAATATCTGGTCCGAGCTCTCACTTACCCCCATACCCCACTATGATGATACGATACCAGTACGAACCCGGCCTAGGGTTGCGATGGTACCTAGCTATTGTAATTGAGCTGTAGTGCTGGATTCCCGGGACCGAATATCCTAAGAAGCCTCGGAATTCCCTATCAGAATACCGCTAACAGCGGAAACCACCGCATCAGTCCAAGATAGGTTTAGCTAGACAGGTTAGCAGAATTAAGAATGCCAGTTTATAGGATCCAACAGGTCTGGAGGGCCCGGGCTATACCATTCCAGGAAAGCGCTGGTTTCTCTCCCAGGAGCTTTTGTCTTTGAACCCGGGGGTTAGAGGCCTGCCCAAGATTGCGAAATACAAGAGCCCTTACAATAGAAATACCGTACCGTAGCAGTATCCGCACGCCAGACTGAAATGCATATAGAATAAGTCAGCATGTCTTGCAATAGATAAGACACCACCAGGGCATGGCCACAAGATGGGCCAACGACTTGGACGAGGGCTTCTGATGCAAATTAAACTGCCGTATCATTCAGCTCCACCTTTTTCATTTGCTTCGTTTTTCAGCACGATCCATCGTAGGGAAATTACAACCAACATCCCGTGCGAAACAATTCACTCTCATCCACTTTACCTATGATACTCTCCCCCCTTACGACATATCCTCCATGACAAAGACCCTTACTTCCCCCCCCTTCTATCCTCCACTCCCATTCCTACCCCCAACAATTCACCACAAACCAAAAAAGGAAGAAAGCATACCCTCCACTACAAGCCCAATCTGAGCATATCACAAAAGATAGGTCAGCAAGTAAAGCCCCACGCACCACTACCGTATCGAGACCCACTCCCAGCCCATATCTACAGAATGTAGACGTCAATGTGTCCACTAGCTGGCCCTTTTTTGCATCATACGAGAAAGAAAAAAAGTAATAAGCCCCTCTTTCCATTTAGCTGCCCTATTAAGATCCGTGATATGCTCCCGGGATCCGCTGATTAGTTGACTTCCATAAGTCATTATCTGGCAAGAAAGAAAGGTGAGAATTTACAACAGGCCTTTGACTCGTCCTCGATAACCTCCACGTTTTCCACTCCCCTCGCGGGCTTCCGGATATCACCCCCCCCCCCCATCGCACTGTGAGCCCGAAACTGCGCCAGACTTGCGCCTGGTGGGCTTGTGCTGTGTGCGTTGGATGTAAGAATGTGCGAGGGCGTAATACCGTAGAGAATACGGAGCAAGAAGAAGAAAATAAGTCATGCAGTATTCGCAGTCTGCAGAACCTGCCGGGAGCTCTCCCTGAGACCCGAGAGTCCCCGGATGCGGCGACAGCAAAAGTGGGAAGAAGTAAAGATGGGCCAATTGCGATTGCTAGTGCTCGAATATCAGAACCCGGGTGTGTAGAGTACGTACTCCTCCACCTCGCATTGTTCACGGCAATATACTCGTAGCACACTTGCCGTCGATGGTAACTCTACTTCTTTCTTTTTATTTATTTTGATACCAATCGCTCCGGGGAGAAGGTGTACTCGGGATAGCCTGCAGAAAGCACCCTAGAAACGCACGGCTTATTTTATTTTATTTTTTACCTCAAAAAGCTCTCCCCTTTCCCCTCCCCTCGTATCGGCCAGCGTATCCTCCGCCATCTACTCGCAGGCATTGTTCCAATCGTGGAGCTCCTCTGGAACCATGCGTGTATCCCGACCCTAATAGGTGATGTTTTGGCCGCCTTCTTGGAAAAAGTAGGGTAGTGAATATAGGCTGAAATGAGGCCTACATGCTTGTTTCTGCCACCGTTAGCTGAACCCATCTGCTGATACAAAGTACTTGTAGATGCGCACAGACTTGATCGGGGCTCTCCCTCTCCGTCTTTCCCTTAAAGTATAGTACTGGAGCGAGTCAGTAACAATTTCTTTTAGGGCAAAGTTGCTACAAAATGGCGCAAGAAGGGAAGGCACACACACACGTCTAGCCGGAAAAACTAATCCTCCCTTCACAGCACTTTAGAATAACTTTCGTCCCTGTACTCGCATGGGCGCCGTACGTGAGCGAGCAAGGGAGCAAGTTAAGGCCGGAAGCTTTCTTTGAAATATTTTCTACTTTATTTTGTACTTTTTTTTTTCCGGCCACAATAGCCAATTGCCTCATGGAAATGCTAGGGTTCTAGGGAAACCGGGCCTTCGTTCCAGCGCCGCGCGGGAGGGCGGGAGCTCTCATAGGTATAATGCCCTCCGTTTCGCCCAAGTGTCGAGTATGATTTTTCGGAATCGGGAACGTTCCCTAGTCGAGAGCGGAGTTAGTACCACCGTTTTCGGTCTCTAGATCTGACTATCTGTGTCGCACAGTTCCTGAGCAAATAAAAGCACTAGAATTTCACTTACAGTATCATAATCGATTCTCAAAAACAAAAGTAAAAATAAACCTCCCAGTTAGCTGTACAATGCGATATATCGTATGAGAGAGATCCAACGCCTTCCGAAATCTGTGGAGCGGTGACAGTCATCAATTGATATGCTTTATGCACTTGTTCGAGAATATAGATTCCACTCCTTGCTTCGATTTTTTCCCTGTTCCTGCCATCGTTCTGATACCGGTATCAGGGTCACATTGCGATACATCCTCCAGAAGAGATTTCCGTGGGAGAACCTTTGAGAAAATCGCCATTTCTCTGATCAGATCTAATGTTTGCTTTGTCCCATTTGTTGAGAGGAATTGGAGATAGGACCAGACCTTGGATCATGCCCCCCCCGTTGCCGATTATCATTTTTTGATACAAGACAGACACGATATTCCGTGTGCGCGTACCCACGTAGAATAGAGGTATGGGCACTCGCAATTGCAGACTGTATTTATAGCAGATAGGGGCTAGGATTCAAAAAGAGAGAAGAGATATCTTCCGAGACATGCCGGGTAAACAGAACAAAAAGAAAATAAGAGATACATCACACGTCGGAGAGTTAATGGTGCAGTGTTCAAGCGTCCTTCCAGTGAAGAGGCTTCCCTTGCTTTCGGCTCCGAGACTTGAAGAGGGGAAATTCCTGGACTACCATCGATACCCCTTTCCCAATAAGCATCCCCATGTTTAAAACCCTGTGATGTGGTCTTAACTCCAATTGCATGCAGATAAAAAGCTACTACAGTACTTTATAGGGCTCTAGAAGTACGACGGAATGCGCGGTCTGCAGTGCAGCCAAGGGCCAATCCAACTCCTGGCCAAAGCATCGGGCGGGCTTTCTTCTTTATCTCAATGATTAACATTGACGATTTTTAATTTTTCACCTTTTTAGGCGTGTGCTCTCACGTCTTCTTTCCGCTCCTCAAGTTGCTCTCATAGGTAGACGGCGTAAGACATAAGAGGCCTTGATAAACGGAAAGGAAAGTGGGGCGGGGTATGAATGGGTGCATGCAAAGGAAGCTAAGATGGATGGAGGGAGGGAGATAGGGATGGCTGTATTGTCACGGACAAGTGGAATAAACCGCATCCTCGACTGAAAGAAAGTAGAATTTTTATAAACAATTCACTGGATTCCTGAGTATTCACTCCTACACTAACTCGACTTCTTATTGGGCTTTGCCAGTTTCGACCCTGTGGATGGATGGGGACGAAGCCACGTGAGACGCTTGTTTAGGCGAATCCGAACCGATAACCTCGCCACATCCGGGAGTCCCAAAGCTAGCCCAAGGAAGAGACAAGAAGGGGAAGAAAAAAAAGGAAAAGGAAAAAGAAACTTTCTTGCTTCGGTGGCAATAAACCAGCCTCTCCCGTTATGCACAGCTCTAGACGCAACTGCCAACTGCTGCCTGCAGATAAAGAAATAGAGATCCGGAAACTTGATGCCTCACCGGCCAACGAGTTTTTACGATGATTCCAATTCATCAGTACAGAAGACTACTCCATCTCATCATATGATACTCTATATCTCGATCATTACTGCATCCTCTGATTTAGCTTTCCCTATGAAACGTGGGAGATGGCCCCAAGTAGCCCTGGTCCAAAAACTCCCAACCGGTAATCCAAGCTTGATTCCGAAAGGCGGACAAAGTGGCGATAAAAAAGGACTACCCTTGCAAATACCAATAACTCCTCCCAAGTCAATCTGCAGCGGACCGGCTGACATTATAACGTCAATGTTTACCGCAATGGTACAGTGCAGTACATACGGTCTTAAGGGTGTTCTTTGAACGTGACCACTGCGCCTATTGGGCGTCTGTCAGCACCGGAATTCTTGGACGAAAGGAGCATTGCTTCTCGCCGCCGCCGCATCATATACCATGAGGAGAAGAGGAAGATAGGAGAGGGAAAGTAGGAAAGAAAACGCACAGTTCACTTAGGTTGAGCATCTCAGTTAATGTGCAACTAAGGATATACGGATGAACTACATTGTTTCCCTACGCTTGTGCTGGAATGGCAATAATTTCTTGTCATTGCCGGCAGTTTCTCCAAGTCAAGTGTATGAGCACCTCACTGTACCGCACCCGAGTACAGTACATGGCGCACAGAATTGCTGACACCCCCACGACAGCCTCCTGGCATTAATCGATTGGGTGGTTGCCATCCGATTCGAGGATTTCAACCTATAGGAACAACAGCCGTACGCGCGAGACCCAATTGATCTTATTTGGAAATTTGTCTAGAGAGAGTTATTGGATTTCTAGCAAAAGAGCCCTTCCTATCCGACCTACATACATAGATCCAATAACTACACTGGTACGTCAGGAAGTTGTAGATGAGCTAGATCCTCTTTTTCTTTTTCTTTTTCTTTTTGGCCCTTCCTTCAGAGCTCTAGCTAAAACGGAATCACACCATTCACACCCATATACCGCCACTCTAGTCTGTTAATCTGGTCTTTTGGACATTTTTATTTATTTTTTTCAAGCTCGCTGTACTCATCTTGCCTACGCTCTTCTACCTGAATGGCTTCAAGACATATTCTGATGGATGCTAATCCTTGTCCAGTGGCTATAATGTTAGCTATCCGGACCCCCGTCCTCGTACTTCAATGCTAGCACGTAATTCAAAAATAGTGTATGGGTACAACTAAAACATGGAGACCACCGACGGGGTATATATCCTACCCATAGCTTCCTCTCTCTTTTCTCATCCATCTAGCAAACAAACATTATCCCCCTATTCCCCCTATTCCTCCCCTTCTTCTCTTTCTCCCCCATCTTATCCTTCCCACTATTCCCCTCGTGGCCAATATAATCACAAATCTTCATTTCCCCCTCCAAACAAACATCCTACCAATTCGGCAAACAATCATACACACTCCTATTCACAATGCAGCTCACTCCAGACATGAAGAGTTGGGTGGAGAGTAAGATTGAAGAGCTTACTCTCGAAGAGAAAGCATTTCTTCTATCTGGTGTTGATATCTGGAGAACACATGCGGTCCCCCGTCTTGGCATACCACAATTGAAGGTTAGATCATTATTCCTCGCCCCCCCCCCGCAATCGGCAGGTCGGGGGGTTTCCTCCGAATTAAGCATGCCCGTTCGTCTATATTCTAACGCCGTATAGGCTACAGATGGCCCTGTCGGAGTCAGAGGCGGTACAATGGTCGATGGTACCACTGCTGCTCTCACTCCTAGTGCTGTATCACTCTCTGCAACTTGGGATGTTGAAATCGTGGCTGGAATTGGAGAGCTCCTCGCGACGGAGGTTCGAGACAAAAAGGCAGATATCCTGCTGGCGCCAACAGGTTCGTGGCCGAAAAAGCCCTAACCCTATTCCTCACTAGTACTAGCTCCCCCCATGCAGGCAATCCGGCTAATACGCTCTAGTTTGCTTACATCGCTCACCCCTGGGCGGCCGGAATTTTGAATCCTTCTCCGGTGATGATCCATTCCTCGGAGGGAAGCTTGCTGCCTCCTATATCAATGCTGTGGAGAAGCGTGGGATCGCTACGACAGTCAAACATTTCGCTGCCAATGATCAGGAGACAAGACGCTTTGTGGTTGACCAGGTGATAACGGATAGATGCCTTCGAGAGCTTCACCTTGTTCCATTTCAGATTGCTATTCGGGATTCCAATCCTTCATGTGTTATGGCCAGCTACTCAAAGATGAATGGGGTATATGCGAGTAACAACAAGCGTTTATTGACAGGTATCCTGAGAGACGAATGGAAGTTTGATGGTATAGTCATGAGTGATTGGTTCGGGGTCAACAGCATTGTTCCTAGCGTTGAAGCTGGGCTCGACTTGGAGATGCCTGGACCGGCAAGAAAGCGAGGCAAGAACCTCGTGGACGCAGTGAGCAAGGGTTACATGAAGGAATCTACACTCAACATCAACGTTAGGAGAATCTTAGGATTGGTAGGTTTATTATTGCCCTATGATATCTACAATTCGCGTACCTATGGCGCACCCCACCCAATGTGCAAAAGAAGCTGATAGTAACCCCAACAGATCTATAAGACGGGAAAGTATAAGTACCCCCTCAAAGAAGAGGAACCCGAAGTGGCGAACAACAGACCCGAACACCGGTCATTCCTCCGAAAAGCAGCTTCGGAAGGCATCGTCCTATTAAAAAACGAGAAGGAGCTTCTGCCTCTCAAGTTGGAAAAAGCAAAACAGGTTGCCTTTATCGGGCCGAACGCAAGAGAATCTGTTGCTGCAGGTGGAGGGTGAGTACAATCCAGGCGATCGCATCAACCTATCCATCCAAGCACTCCCACCCCACCCTATTCTTGACCGACTCCGAGTTTCTTTTTCCGCACAGGTGGTGTGCTTAGTGAGGACATAATAAATCGGGACTCCGCCGGCTAACTTTCTATACCTAAAGTTCTGCAGCACTAAATCCCCACTACCGCCAAAATCCCTACGATTCTTTCGTCAAAAATGCCGCATCCAAGTTCCCAAATCTGAAGATTGAGCACGCAAAGGGATGCCTAGCCAACAAATGGATTCCTTTATTCCCGAAGACCTGCGTTTCGCCCAAGAACGGGAAGCACGGCATGTACATGGAGTACTTTGACAACACGGTTCTACGTGGGCCGGCAGTTCACGCCTCTCACCGCGAGACCACAGTGCTGTCGTGCTACGACAATTTGCCAAAGTCGTTTGTGCCGGGGAAGAGATACTCGTACCGCGCCACTGGGCTGCTGACTCCCAAGACCTCCGGGAGGCATACCTTCAGCATGGGCTCATGCGGGCCAGGGAGACTCCTGGTTGACAAAAAGGTAATCATTAATATCTGGAACCGGACCAAGGAGTCCGAACGCTCCGAGATGTTTATGGCTTATGCCTCTCCGGAAGTGCGCTATGATCTTGACATGATTGGCGGAAAAACCTACCTGATTGAGGTGGAGGGCGTGTCCAAGGAACTAGACCCCATACCTGTGCACTACACAAACGAGCTGTATAGGGATGAGGTCATGGATGGGTCGAGGGTAGGGTTTATGGAAGAGGTTAGGGATGATTTGTTGGGCGAGGCGGTGAATTTGGCAAAAGAGTCGGATTTGGTTGTCCTGGTTGTTGGGAAGAACATTGAGTGGGAGAGCGAGGCTTATGACATGAAGAGCATGGATCTGCCCGGTGACCAAGACGAGCTTATCTCCAAGGTGCTCAAGGCTAATCCGAACTCGATTATCGTAAATCAGTCGGGATCTCCGATTACAATGCCCTGGGTTGACCAAGCACCTACCATCCTCCAGGTATGTACCCTTATCTCGTGCCCAACCTTATCCCAACGTCCGTGACATGTGACTGACCAACGTTTCCAGGCATGGTACCAAGGGCAAGAGCTCGGAAATTCTCTGTGGGACGTTCTAGTCGGAAACATCTCGCCTTGCGGGAAGCTCCCGGTGACCTTCCCCAAGCGATTGGAAGATACCCCGTCGTTCCACAACTTTCCGGGTGAGAACGACAGGGTGGTTTACGGGGAGGGCATCTGGCTAGGGTACCGCCACTACGACAAAGCAAAAGTTGAGCCCCTCTTCCCCTTCGGGTTCGGCCTCTCGTACACAAAATTCGAGTACAAGAATACGAGGGTTTCATCCGAAGTATTCAAGGACAGGACGACGGTATCAGTGGACATTACCAACACCGGGAGAATGACCGGAAAGGAATCCGTTCAGTTCTACGTCTCACAAACCTCAAAGTCCGGCTTGCCTCGGCCCATCAAGGAGTTGAAGGGGTTCGCAAAGGTGGAGTTGAAGCCTGGCGAGACCAAGACTGCCAGCTACGTGCTGGACAAGTACGCGCTGGGATACTATGACGAGAAGAGAATGTCCTGGGTAGTTGATAAGGACGCCCAATTTGAAGTCCACGCAGCGGCAAGCTCGAGGGATATAAGGGGGTCAGCGAAATTCCGAGTTTTGGGCACAATGCACTGGATAAATTGATTTTTCATCTACATTTCTCACCCCCACCCCCACCTCCACTTTCCGTATTATCTGGGGGATTTCTTTATTGTGTACCTGTCTTTTAAACTTATTTCTTCTTTATTTGCTTAAAGCTTAGGCGGCATTTTGTGAAACAATTTTTACTTCTTCGCCATTGTGTGCCTTGCAATGTGTAATATCCGGAGAAGACTACCGGCTGGAAATTTATGATCGATCACGAACCCATTTTCCGATTACATGGTGCTTGGCACGAGATATAAATTTACCCCGACTGATCAATCGAGCAATTGATGAAATTGATGAAAATGGCGAAACAAAATGGGAAGGGAAACCCCCGAGGAAACCTGATCTAGATAACTCTGGAAAAAGCAAAGCAGGGAACGTCAATCGATTTTCCCTCTCTCCCTTTCCTATCTTCCTCTACACGCCACCACCACACCGAGCAACAGAAAGAAAAGAAAAACGAACCGAAAACGCCCGAAAAAGAATAAGGTATGATAAACAAGCAATTCCCACCTTGATAACTCGACCACCAATAAAATAAACTTTGAGATACAACATACTATCCTATAACCGCCCATTTGCATCAACGCCGCCCCAGAGAGGTAGAAATCTGAAAATCCAACTTCGCCGCCGCATTCTCTAGTATCTGCGCGTCGTGTCTGAGAGCAGATGAAATCGGGGAGAGGGTTTGCAGCCAGTAAATTGTTTTCTGGAATAATTCCGCAAGAATATGCTGTGGTACCATGCTTTTTAGAGTTGGTGATTGGGAGGCTGCTTGGAGGACTAGGAGATTTCCGAATTGTCTACAGTACATTAGCCATAATCGACAGGAGAGAGGGGGAAGGGGGGAGGAGGGGGAAATACGCGTGCGCCGTCCCAAAAACGTTCGTGATGATAGGTCTATTCACATCTGGCGAGAAGGCGTGAAACGCGGTAGTACTGCAAATCGCGGAGTCAATACACTTCCGACAACTAGTCTCCAGCGAAACAGCTGCCAATTCCACCCTCTCGCCTTCTCCGGCAACACTAATCCTCCTCCCACCGCTCGCTATATTCCCCAACGGATTGAATCCCCCAGGCGTAGTGGCGCTGGGCGAACTCTGCGACATCTCGCTAGCAGACATTGCCGGTGAGGATGTAGAAAAGGGACCACTGTTGCAGGGGGCATTGTACACGCCGTTCCCACCATGGATGGCGTGGTAGACGAAGGGACGGTGGATGATGTAGCGTGCACCGAAATACTTTGCGCGCAGGCGGGCGGCGTTGATGTCCGCGGATGGTGGGTCAGATTCTTCCCAACGGAGGGGCTTGGGGAGGTGGAGCTTCCATTGCTCCAGTTGGAGATCGAGTTCTCTAGCGATTGCGAGAGAGCGGGGGGAGTCGAGTCTTGCTTTGTCTGGGAGATCGTTAGCGTTGCTTCTTGGGAGATCGGGGGGTGGGGAGGCTAGCCTCTTTTGTAGAGAGACGTGTGGGCTCGGTTTAGTAGCTTTCTCAAGGCAATCTGAGCGAGGTAGTACATCCACATCAATGGGTTGTCTTCGTTTGCGCCATCTGTAGATGAACTATCCGTAATAGAGCTCGGAAGAGGCATCGAGTCCTCCAATCGCGATATCCCACTCGGCGGAAGATCAAGTTCAGCAAGGATATCACTGCCATCTGCAATCAGCAATCACTCAAGAACCCCAGAGCGATGTAATTTCCGAACAAACCTCTCAAGCTGAAGGCAACTCCAGAAAGCCCGAAGAATCAAATCTTTCTTTAACTCACTACTCTCATTCTCCAATCTCCTGCGCGCATGGTTAGATCCCTGCCGAGACCGACGGACGACAAGACAGAACTACTCACATCCCAACCAAAACCTGGCACCCCATGCACGCATAATTGATCCACTTCCAACTATCCAATACCCTCCCCAACTGTCCCCAGTACAATCCCGCCAGAAGACAGATCTGGACATTCTCCAACTCGTTACCCCCTAGTAGAACCCCTGTGATCTCCATCGCTTTCACGAAATATGCTAGTCCGGGAATTACGTCAATATTCTTGAGATCTCGACCTTGTCTGCCCTGTAACCCCCCAGAGTGCTGCTGTTGGTTATATGAGTGAAAAGGCGAACCCGCTCCATGATATAAAGGGCCAGAGGTTTTAAACGGGGGCGTAGCAGTCTGGAAAGTTGAGGAACTAGATAGCGGGGGTAATGGTCCTGGGACCGGCCTTCTATGCGAACAAATAGCTCCAAGGGCCATTACCAGGAGTACCAACGCCGAGTGAAGGGTCCTGGGGATCCGCTGTGGGGAAGGTCCTACTCCCCGGGAGGAAGGTACTGGGTGCATTGGCCCGATTCCGGATATACTCCGCTTCCTCTTCGCGGTAGAAGAGTTCTTCCTATGAAGCCCCGGGGACGGCATAAATCCATCCCCCTCAGCAGCAGATTCTAGACCCAACCCCACATTAGGCCCCTGCGCCCCAGAGTAAGGAGTGGTAGGTGAGGCTGCAGACACAGATGCCATGCGCTCAGAAAACAAAAACACCAGATTAGTTATCGTAGCCTTATCCACAACAGGGTGCAAAATATGAATATTCGCCAGATAACTATTCAGCAGAGCAACGACAGTCTGATGGTCCAACTTCAACCCGCCTCCGGTCGTCAGCCCACTCCCCATATATGCTGACGACTTCTTCTGGGAGTTTATATAATCCCCGGATTCCGGTAACACATCCTCCATCGGTGAATCCTCGCTGCCCCTCCATGACCCCTCTGCGCCCTCATCAGTCCCAATCCCACTATCCCAAACAAATCCTGTGTCACGATCATCCATGTCCTCAAACATCAACCCGGGGGAATCCAAACTTTCCCCCCTTCCATAGACTCGTAAGGGGCCTCTCTTCTCTTCTTCTTTCATTACATAACCTTCGTTTACTAGAAACTCCTCGTCAATATTTTTCCGGATACTCGGCCACCACATGAGCTTATGTGCAGCAGTAGTATGTTGCACAGGTATACTAAGCTGTTCATCCTCCTCCAGCAGAGCCTCAGTAGGATTGCCGGGGCGTGGGTAATGGTCCTGAACAGAAGCACCGCCCGCTGTAGCTTGAGGATAAGCCTGTTGAGCTATAGGAGTAGGGGGATGGAAAGGCGAAGTGCTCTGTAAACTTTGTAGAGATGTCTCATTAACAGCTATGGCTTCCTTTAGTGTGGTAGCACCACCAGCATCCCCACTACCACCCGTAGGAGCCGCGACTGCAGCCGCTTCTCTGCCAGAATTAATCGAACCCAACAGAGTCTCTACCCTCCCTAATCGCTCCAAAATTTGGAGTAATGTTCTATCTTGCCTTCGGAGAAGAAAAGGAAGGATTTAGTAAGACCTGAAAGTCACCAGGGTGTTAAAACTCACTTCGGTGGTGGTACTTCTCGATAGACGCAAGCAATCTGTGACTCCTTGCAGAAGCCACAACTCGGCCTTCCTTCGTCGCATTTGGCCTTTCTAGCTCTACAAGCATCGCACGCCTTGATCGGGTCAGTCCTGTGCAAATCCCATATCTTAAACCAAGCGAATGGGAAAAAAAGACGCAAAAATGAAACCCCCGGCCCAGCCACCAGTCAGGTAAAAGCAAGTATTAAACCAAAACACGAAATAGTGTAGTTGATCGTAAATACTCGAGTACACCGATGCGCCTAGCTCCACCAACCACCCAAAACGCAAGCAATTGCGCTCTTCTGGAAGACCAGTTTCAGGGTTTCTTTTCTTTTTCCCCCCCCCCCTTCTTCCCCTCGTAGATGCGCATTCCCAGTAGCTTGGTGAGGTCACATGATCACAGCATGCGTAAAGCAATATCCGGACCCCATTGAAACAGTCTCACAAAAGCCCTCAATCCTCCGGGGGAGTTGCCCACTTTTGGCCGTACAGACGCCCATGTCTCGCGAGATGAAATATTTAAGGTAAAAGAAATATGAAGGGGGGGGGGACAATGATACATACCTGTGCAGCTCTGATAGCCTTTCGACGAGGAGGGTAGGTAGTCACCACATTCATTTGCGGATTTCCCATCATTGTTCCCGGGATACCACCAACGGTTGGTGTTGTTACAACGGGGCTTGTAACCCCAGATGCTGAAGCAGACATATGCTGATGGGACATCATCTGTGTAGGGGTTGTAGAGAAGCCGCTGGTCATTATAGGGCTAGGGCCCGGAGGTAGAGTTGCTGAGCTTGCCGGTGATGTGTTCTCAAATAAGGCCGGGGATCGACTATCACCGATGGCAACGTTTCCAGCTAAATTTCCAGGATGTGACAAATCCTGCTGGCGCTGGCTCTGCATTTGTTGGCCATAGTACCCAGATGTGTCCTGTTGGTAGTGAGAAGGGTGCCCAGCGGAAGAAGAGGAATTGCTAGAGACGGAGAAGGAGCGGAGTTGTTGAACCTGTTGCTGGTCGGTCGCATTGCGTAGGTGAGGTGTAGTCCCGGCAGGGGGAGGTGTTGGTGCGGACCGGTCCATAGAAACTTGCTGACCTTGTGGTTGGTGATGATGCTGGGTTTGAAAGCCGTTATTATACCCGTGGTTGGGAGAGGGGCCGGAATTATGTACAAGAGGGTTCGTGTGAGCCGAGGCTGTTAATGTCGAGTTATTAGCGAGTGATTGTCCAGGATGTTGTTGCTGCTGCTGTGGTGACGAGTTTTGCTGCTGTTGCGATGCACCATTCTTTCCTCCGGTTACCACTCCTGGGGGAAGTGTGGGAACTGAATGCGATCTCGAATGTGACAACGTATGTTGAACTGGCTGCGGGGGCGTTTTCATCTGCCAGTCGGCAAAACCAGCTGTCGGCGATGCCGTGGAATATGTGGAGGAACTTTGCGGAGGGAAATGCTGAGAGTGGGTGTGATGTATCTCATGAGAAAGGGGCGAGGACGATGATCCCCAAGATTCCAGACGGGGTCTCTTCGAGTCGGAGTTGGCTGCAGACATAACAGAATGGCCGATTCGAAACCTGCTGAACAATTTAACAAGGCGATCTTTTTGGGAGTGGGAAGGAAGATCCGGAGAGGAAACCCGGAACAGGTCAATTAATAACTCGGAACAAGCAAGAGAAACCCACCGTACTAGGCGGGGGGAGGAGACCTGTCAGGTCTCAAGTACCATTCGCAAGAACTATCTCAGACGGGAACTAAGCCAGCCAGGAGAAACCGACTGCACTCAGAAGGGAGCGTGCCCGTGGGGGTGACTGAGGCGGCCTGGTGGGCAATGGCAGCTGCGAGAGGTAGTGGCGGTGTGTCCGTGCTATATTTTTTTTCTCCCTGGTACGTCTTGAAAGGCAGAACGGCGACCAACCCTTTCAGTCAGCCGAAGGAGGGTGAAGACACCAAGCCGTGTTCGTCAGGATTTAAATCTGAAGGGTTAGGATAATGAATTTCCCTCCCACAAAGCAAGCCCAAGGCCTTCAGTCCCTCCTGCTTCTTCTCACCCTCTGCCTGTCCCGTTGTCGTGGTTCGGTGATCCCAAGGAAGCAAGTCCTGTATTTGGACCGGGACCAAAAAACTCAGACTCAAATTCAAAAAGGGAGCAAGTTGGCCAAAGAGCCGCAAGGCGGCGAAAGGGGGGAGTGTAATCATACCCGTACAATATTGTTAATAGACGCAATAGATGATGCGGCTAGAGTAAAAAAGGTCAAGTATTATTTCTGTTTGAGGTTCTTTTCTTTTTTAGTCGGCGGCCGGCTTGCAGGCCAAAGGACAGGAGGATGGGCAACGTGAGGCGGGATAATCCGCAGCTATATCAGAATTGGCGGTGGATTAATGGATTCGCATCAACATGGCCGTCGCCGATCTACCGAAGTGCATTGTTTGCAGAATATCCCATATCGTTACTGTATATTTCTACCTTGAGCAGAGAGACAAAAAAGGCCCAGTCGATGGTCCCTGTTGGAACTTCCGTGTCACTGGAGTGAAGTGGGCCCTTCGTGGGATGGTGGTAAAGGCAGGTGGTTACCAATGCAAGTATGCTTCGTTCAATGCCGCACCGTAAATTAGTAGAATATTCCAAAGTGTAACTCAAGACACCGAACGCCCAATGGAACTCAGTGAACCCAGGTACGCCACCAAAGGAAAAAATGAGGGAGATGACCGGAGATGGGAAGGAGGGGGAGGTCAGCATTTGACGGAAATGCTGTGGGGATTTTCCCAAAGACCACAAAAGCCGCCCGCTGCCAGGTTTGAGTCGCGGCGAAGCTGAGGGTGGTTTCAAAGAAAAAAGAAAATATGGAAAAGCCATCGGGAGCAGAAGAAACAAGGGATGAATACCAATCAAGTAAGCCCAGGCTCGAGATGATCTTGGGGAGCTATGTAGAAGATGGAGGCGGTGCTGCTACACCATACAGTAGGGTAGGGTACTGGAGGAGTACGACAGGGGAGCGGGAGGTGGTTAGGAAAAGTGTGTGTGGTGTGCGGTTGGCAAGTGGAAAGGGATAAGGTACAGTACTCGTACGGCACTGTTCGAGTTCTATGACAACGCTGGAACAAAGCTGCGAAAGACAACTGAGATCTCCTAAATCTAAGTGATAGCTGCGTCTTATGTATGTGGAGGAAAAAACAACGAGGAGAGGTCTGAGAGCACGGGATTCAGACTGTTCAGCGTGACAGCGTCGAGGAGTGTAGTCGAGTCGAGTTGGGCTGCCAAAGGGGGGGGTATGGAAGGGGGGGGTACTCTCGCACAGTACAGACAGTGAAGCTCAAACAGTATTACCACAAGAAGTACCGCACAGAGACACCAACAACAGAATAGTTTTTCTTTCCTCTCTCTTCTTTGCTCTCGGTCAGAGCCCACTCCCGAACGTATACCGGCATCTACAGTGCTCGCACAATACTGCCAGTATATCAATGGCTGTATCAATGGCTGTATCAATGTCTGTGCCCACTCCTACTCGTTGATAGGCTTAACTAATTGTCTCCTGTCTCGCAACTCAGCTATAGCTGTGCAAAAGAGATATATCCTATGCAAACAGCGGTCAGAGCAGGAAAAAGCTATCCAGACTCTCAGACAGTTACTGATACAGCCACAGTATATCCCAGACCACCACTCCCCCATTCATCATGCTCGCTGGCAGCCTGATAATGCTAAGCTCGAGATGAGCTGGACACGATGTTCCTCCAGCTCTTCCCGCCCTCCTCCCCGCGATAGAGAGCGGTCACCATCGGCCATCATCAACTACGACATTGTGCAGCTTCCTTGGACGGGACTGGCTGTTGGCTGTTGGGCCAGAAGGCAACGTAACAATAGGAAACGAGGTAGAGCGATGGCAACTGGGCGGACACCTACGTGGATTACATGTTGCTCTTGGCTCTCTTCCGCTCCGGACAGAATGCTTGGTTCTCCTCCCGTCCCGACTCCAGTCGAATCGCTTGGGGCGGAGAGAAAGGTTGAGCTCTCTCTCGTGGGTTGCCAGCGGGAGAGTATAGAAATACCGTGCAATACTCGTACGGGGAGCTAGCAGCCCATCCATCCATCCGCCCACACAATTCATCTAGACATACACACTTCACACTTTCGTCTGAGCCCATACAATCACCCACAACTCACAACTACTCATCACAAGTTCACACTCGCTCACTCTACTCCTCGCATCTCCTCCCCCTCCTCCTCCTCGCATTTCTTGTTTAGGTATTATATCACACGCTTCTCGGGGATTTCACTCGCTCAATGTACCTTACTTGAGTGCCCTCGAGTGATCAATTCATAACAAAACGTTGGATACCCGAGGCGGTTGGGGAAGGAGCTCATTACTCAATCCCATCGTAAATTCCCCGCTTTCCTCTTTACCCCTTACCTCGCCGCTATCCTCGCGTAAGATGACATCCGGTCCCCCCACTTTAAAAATCACCACAACCCCCGAAACCACCACCATCGTCATCATCATCAACCACCATCACCGTCCGGAATTGGCCATGGCGAAACGAACCCTTATCCCTCGCCAGAATTTCTCCCTATTCTGCATCTGCAAGACTATCAAAAGAGGGAAGGGAAAAAAGAAAGAAAAAAAGAGAGAGATCATAGAACACTTCTAGAGAAGCCCATATCCGCGTAGAAGGAAAGATGGGAAAAACAAAGTAAATATTCCGTTTACACCTCACCATCGCAGGTCACCCGCCGTTTTTGCTATTAGCAGGACTACGTCAAGGGAATCGCATGTGTCAGGTTGCAGTAACAGGTGATTATGCCCTTCCTTCTGCCCCATCCCAGGACTGGCCTAGCTGGGATAAGATATGTTGAATTAACTTCCAGTCCACCGATTGAGCAATTGAACTGTCAAGTTCTTGCTTGACAGCGAAATCAGTCTGTGCACCCCGCGCTGTGTGGGGTACAGTACATGCCTGTCACCCCAACCCAGACCAATAATTCATTCATCTTTTCATTCCTCACGCGCACACATACTTACACCTAACTTCTGTCAGCTAGCATACGTGAGACCGCCACACTTGAGTGATGCCCTAGTAACTTACATAAGGCTTCTCTAGGAAGCCAAGCGCCGGTACAGTACGGTACCGTACTCATACAGCGTGTGCAATATATGATAATAACCTGCCCGAAATGAAGAACGAAGCGAGATACCAGTCTAATCAGTGATCACCCTTCACTTGTTGTAAATCCTTGCCCTGCTCGCCTCGCGTTATCCAATGCGGTACCAGGTTGGTGACTACCATACTTGCACGGTACTCGAGCGCGGCAGCGACCAACCTAATTGATCCTCAAGCGCCATTCAATACGGTGGTGCAAGAACGACACAACCATACACTGTCCACAAGATACAGCGCTGTGAGTGCTGTACAGCACCCAGCCTTCTATTCAGGAACACGATTTAAGGCCACTTCACCTCATTCAATTGAGAGACCTTCGACTCCGGAATCGGCACACCTTTGATACGTAGACCTCTTGCCCGGCTTTGTGCCTGGTCGAAGCAAGTACCGTGAGAGCACCCCCGACGTCTCACATTTTGTGTATTGTACCATTCACTATTCCTCCAAGGCGCAACAACCCCTTCCAGATATCTAACTTTACGTATATAGTTTATCCAAAGGCCAACAACAAAGCACAAAAATATTTTTCTCGGTGAATCTTCAATCCCCGCTCTGGTACTTTTTAGTTTCCGATTCTTTTCCCATAAAAAGCAATGTCCACAAAGCAGGGATAGAGCTCGTGGAATGGAGTTAGAGAGGGGTAACGCGTGATGTTCTCTGCCCTCCGCTACTGCGAGGAATCTCGATTGAAAATATTTGCAGAAAACTCTTATGCACCTGCGCCTCCCGATACTGTGCAAGAAACAAGTTGTGGCACCAGCAATAAAAGTACCGTGCCAGATTTTCGGCTGTCCCGGCTAGCTTCCTCCAATTAGAGTCCTGCATCCTGGCCCCGGTGTCGCTCTCGTACAAGTACCAGCTGGATATTGTTCCGGTACGGTACAGTGGAAGTAACCTTGGCAATATCGAAATCACTCCTCCTGAACCACGCTGGAAATTTCAATCCAGGTCAAAGCCATTTGCTGTCGCATCAGAGTCTTAGTTCTTAGTTCGAATCCTTACGCTTTCTGGGAACCATAATGGGATATCATAAATCCCATTATGACAGCCCAAATTTTCTGCATCGGCATTTGGACACGTGAGATGTTGGCGGTAGGGATCAACTGCTTGGAACAAGATCAAGGTTCGACTGATTTCCTGGTTGGAGCTCCTTGAAACAGAATATTGGTGTGGTGAATACAGTGAACCGCTCTGCTGGAGTGCGATATTATATCACTCCGCCCTTCGTCCCTTCTCCACTTACGCCATAGGCGGCACTTTGCTTGAGCAAACAGCCGTGGTGGAGTGGCCGAAATTCGTCGAACCAGCTGTACGGTATCCAGGTCAAACTTTTCCAATGGTTGCTCCTCGTTGCATGTCAATTTCATCCCATCAAATCAATAGTAGCGCCTTCGAATCGACCGGCGCAAGGGGCACAATCGCACCAATTGTGGCTACCCAACAGTGTTTGGCAACGAGCCCCGACGTTTCTTTAGAGACTATCTTCGCGCATGGCATTCTGGCGATATCGGCAGTCAATACGGTATTTGAGCAGGCTAACATGATCTCCCGGATCACTCTATCACCCCCGCACCGTAAAGAATTGGAATGAAAGAGAAGGACGCTAAGACGTCCAGAATTTCCCCCTTCAGGTTAGGGAGGAAATGCTCGCACAATGAAGAGATTCTCTTTCCGCCCTCGGTTGAGACAGGTAGAAACACAACAGACCTTACCAGGAAGGGCGACTACCAACGTCCCAGCGAGACCCTCCATTGCTCCGGTTCTCAATGTACTCGTACTCGAGTAATTAGGCGAGATTCTGCTGGTAGATGCTGATACTGTCCTGGACATAATCTTTTAGATAGGCATACCACCTTCAACTACCCAAGTGTGAGACAAACCATTACTGTACGAGGTGGCAAGCCCCGGATGATCTCCGGCTAATAACAGAGAACGCCATCCTTAATTAAAAGTTGATTCGAACCCAAGCATGCGTGAGAGACAAGGAATAATGGGACCCGATGCTTCATCGGTTGCGCTTTGATGCCTTGGCCCACGATGCATGGACTGAATCTTTATCTGCTATTACACTGCGATGAGCTGACTCCCAACAAGTAAGTCCAATATTGTACAAGAGCTTCTCTAATGTCCAAATACTCTATCGATAGGGTAAAAATAAAAACAAAAACTGGGGCTATTGAGAATCTCGCTGGGGCGTTGGTAGTTGTCTCTCCCGGTGAGGCCAGTTGTATTTTTCTCTCTACCTGTTTCAACTGAAGGCCAAGAGAGAATCCGTCCGTCGTCTTCTCTCCCCTTAATCCAAAGAGGGAAATTCTGGACGTCCCAGAGTTATTCTCAATTATTTTGGTTTTTTTACGGGAGCGCTATTGTCCCGCCGTAACGCTACGGTAGTGCCCTTCGGGAAGCGGATTCCAAATTCCAAATGGTACAACCATACCCCCGCAAAAATTTCCTGCCATCGTTTCGTGATTCCTGATGATTCCTTCCCCCTCGCCCAACTGCCGAACTCAATATCACACTTTGGTGGGGTGGAATAACCTATCATACTCGAGATCGCAGTCATCACCCTCTCTCCCAGAATAGTACCACAGACCCAACAGATCTACATTTGAGGATGAACCAAGAAAAGCCCTGCGTGCGGCGATGTCCAACTCCCCATCTTCTGACCACCCTGTGTCGAATTCATGAATCCTCCACCCGCATTACCAGCAGCTATCTTACCCCCCCACTATCCTCCGTCTAGAAAGTAGTCCCCAGGGAGGGGGGAGCAGAAACTCATTTTTTTCTGATAAATCTGGCTACCCATTGACTTGAAGTCCTTTTTGGCTTTGACACCTGCGGGGGATTGAAGTGGGGGTGTACGAATACCGGTAAAACTACATATTGGGTCATAGCCCGCCAAGATTTGAACGATAGAATCCCATAACGGCGGCTAGAACAACAGATTGAGCCGAATCCGCGGAGTTAGAATACAGAACTCCTGCAATATGATAACCTATCTTGTGCTTTTCCTTCAGTCGAATTCTACCTCTAATGGTGAAGGCGACTATTAGTTCTATTGGTCAGAACTGGACATCCCCTCTTTCCAGGAGACCATTGGCTGAAAGTTGACCAGATCAGATCACTACAGTAGCTGTGCAGTGATTTTTTTTTCCTTCCCGGCGCAATAACATTCTCTTGTTAAACCGTAAGCTCCATCACCCGGAATAACCAGTGAGCAGGAGGGGGTGTTCATCTCAGGTTTCTACTCCATCCATCCATCCATTCCTCCGACATGGGGGGGGGCTCACCAACAAACGTTATTCGGCGTTGCACCCAGGGAGGGGGAGAGCAGGTTTGGCCCGTTTTCGTGCATCTGCTACAGTACCGTACCGGTGCTCGTACAGTGAATTTTCTCGCAGGGAGGGAAGTGCCTGAAGGAAAGTAATGTAATTTCTAATTGAATCCTTTTTCTCTCCCCTGCCGCATGTTGTATGATAAGCAAAAGGTTCAGCATGCAACGCCAGACCGGTACGGTACTCGTGAACTCCCGACCCTTACCGATCCAGTTCGATTCCCAAACCAAAGATCATGTAGAGGCAAGGTTCCTGGTAAAAGAAAAAGAAAAGAAAATAGACCCACATGCCAGGCTTATGCTTGCTTTTGGCTGTGGTGGTGGTGGTGGTGGTGAAGTGTCTTAAATCGGAACCTCAGTGCGGCTCAGCAGGGGTCGCATCAACCGACCACATTTGGGAGCGGCAGGAGTCCAGCAGGTGGTAATACGAGTGATATGTAGTGCTTTGCAATAGCCGTGCTACCTCGTGGAGATGGTACGGTAGTCTTAACCATCGTATGTAAGGGGAATATCTCCCACTGAAGCCGTTGGGCAAGTGTCAACGGGGTGCGGTTTTTTTCTTTTTTCTTCTCTTTTGGAAGGGCTGTAATTGTTATCATCATATCATTTCTGGATGGAACCACTAAAGCACAGTAATTAAGGGAGAAGCAAAGAATGGGAAGTGTTAGCCTCCAACTGGGATTTTTCAGAGGTACCAGTACCTTGTAGGTGGGTATACAAATGTCATACTGTAAGCCGGCAGCCGGCCGTTTGGCCCGCTAGAGGCATTTGACATCGGGGTTGGCTCCGGAAAGTCTTTAGAAAGCGATAGTACTCTGAGCTCAGGAATAGTTGAGCTTAGTATGCCTTACATAATTTGTGCTTGGAATTCTAATTAAACCAGCCGGTCAGATCTACTATCTGACCTATTGCGATAACACATTATTATCTCAGCACAGTGATTGTGCTGGTTGGTTGAAGGTATCTTATCATGGATAAGAAAAAACAAAGAAGCCTGCTATACATGATTCTTGGCGATTGTTTTGCCCCCGATGAAGCTGCCGTGATAGTGGGAGATGGATTGGCTCTCTTAATTGGGAGGGGCCGGCCTAGCTGCCGGATGGGTGTCGGCGCTCCCCTGGAGGTTTCCATCTTCCTACCTTGGCTGCAGGGCTCCCACGATCTGACAATTTTTGCCACCGGGATCTAGACGAGGATGAGTATTGGATACTTCATACCCGGACATCGGGAGCAAAAATTTGTATGGCAAATTATAATACCGGTGCCTGTGCATATCTGAGTACTCGTACTGAATTCAGGCTCAAATGTTCTGATGCTTCATGCAAGGTACTTGTGCAACAGCAAGCAAGGTCTAGGATAGAGCGGTACAGGACAGGCATCCTTTCACCTGTAGTGTAAATTTACCCGGGTTTAATGGACTACCCGTGGACTCCATGTTTCTCACCGGTGGAAAAGCGCTCATCGTTTGTATTGGACCGGTTCATCTCTTGCATGTGAGATATGGGCTGGAGTTTACAAAAGCCCCACGAGTTTGGCTCCCGACGACGGGCGCATGCCCTGGTGAAGGAAGTACATGATCATCACCTATCACTCGAAGAGTTTCCCAAGGGAGGGAACTTCACAGGTCGTCCACCGACTGGGTTCATGGGAAAAAGTGAAGATCGGATACTAGATATGGGCGCCGCCGAACTTGCACGGGGGTTAGAGTCTAATGGGGGTTGAAAAGGTTGTGACTTAATATAGCCAGTGGAGGCAGGCCAGGGGTGAACAGTGTTTTGGCAGGCATTGAGAGTAGACGGGCTGTTTCACCCTCTGGTTGGCTGTGTGAGCTTTCTAGAAAATTGGTGATTGAAAGGGGCGGGAGGGGTTGTGTTAATGAGGCATGATGTATGTTGCTTCTTAGGAAAACCGCAGATGAGGTTTCTCCATTGAGCGAAAATTGTGGAAGCATTCCTCAATGATACTAAAACATGAAATCTGCTGCGGGTTCTAAGGAAGTTATTAGGATAGCTCTAGCACTTGTACGGTAATTAGCTCCTGTATCGCACCCTAAAATCGGCCGAGTGTATAAGGTTGAGGGGGTATGTTATTATCGGGGATCTTGTGTTGGCTGTTAGCGCTATGCTGCCTGACGCCGACTCAAGTGATTGACCCGCTGCCACCGCATTCTGCTGCATGGTCGGATAAATTACCCGCGGGGAACATTTACATCTCGGGGATCACAGTCCCTGAACCGGAGTTGTGGAGTTCTGAAGTTCGGGATTTTCGGGGCTTGACATTACTGAATAGAACGAGGCACATAAGGATTACATAGGCTAGACCTTTTTACTAATCATAGGGCAGTGGGGCCTGCTCCACGGAGCTATGGGCCGGAGTTTTGTTACCTCCTGATTAACTCCGTTCCAATTTCGAGTGATGGGCGGTGACCTTGTATTTTTTTTGGCTTGATATCTGAGAACGTTCTCTTCTTTACCAGCAGCTTTCTGCCTTCTTCCTCCCGGTGGGGGGCTCACCCCTAAGCCCCTTAGCGGGAGTGCTCATGTGTGATTTGGGAAAAGGTATCTTTGATCCTGATCATGGCATCGCGCGGGGCTAATCTGTTTGAGAGAATCAAATACGGCACCCAATGGCTGCTGGGGTAGATAGTGTGCAACTACTTCTCTTCTTCTTGCTTGCTAAACTAACAGTAAAGACGGGAGTATATATGAAAAACATAACCAAGTCCTGGTCCTTCCATTGATCATCACACATATCCGGTTTCTTCCCCGCATGTTCCTCACCTCAATTCCTGGATACAAATGAAAGAAACATTGTGCGATCCCGGAACAAAAGAGATCCTTCGCAAAGACTCCTGTTCTCCTGCGTCTTTAGTTCAATGCCATGCCCTTGTGCTGCCTTCATCTCCATAGCCTTCATGCGTTCCTTTAACTGTTCATACTCCTACCTGTCCATCAATGAAAAACATCTTTCTAAGCTTTCATGAACTAAAAGGAACTATATCCAGAGTATGCCGAGAAACCCCAACTGGATTCCAACATGATCTGCCCGGGGGTGGGTGTTATAAGGAGCAAGTGTTTTCTCATGATGCCTACTTCGGGGCACAACCTCCCTCCTTTCTTTTCCCCTGAATAAATACGGTGGCACCGCAGCTCAAGTACGCTGGATGTCTTTTTCTCTTTGAGCTATTCAACTACCAGCCTCTAGTTTGCCCCCGGGGTCATCGCGCAACCCAAAAGCATATCTGGAGCTGGGACATAGAATCTCTATGGATATAGTTGGGATCGGGGACCAAGAGGGGTTGATATTCGTGACGAAGGTAGACGCTTAATGTCCTGTTTCTTCGGCCGGCGAAATCTATTCGCTTGAGAGAAGGATTGGTCATGGGGAAAAGTGACCTAGCGGAATGTCTAGAAAAGAACTGGATTGTCTCGGCGGTTACGCAGGTGCTAGTAAGGCCTCCGGTGGTATTTTCTTTTGTGGGGCTTACCCATATAGCGGGATGCTGAAAACTACGGAAGGCCAAAGAATTGGAGGATTAAGTCTTTGACTCTCTGGTTTCATTTTTATCAGGCGCTTAACGTTTGATGTCCACAGTAATGACATGTAGTAAGTTTAAGCTCAGAGGCACGCGTTTGAGAGAGCTATCGGCTAATAGAAACAATAGTTGGAAAATGGGTGATATCAGTCTCCCTCCAGGATAACCTATGCAAACAAAATTCCTATCTCACTGAGTCTTGCACTCTTTCGAAGGGTCCTGCTATAAAATCATAGTTTTATATTCTTTCTACACTATCACCACACCTTGGAGATTGTTTTTATCGGCACCAGGATATCTCTAACTTGTTAAGTTGGAGTCTCCTCTCTTCCTCTCCCTTCTGGGGGGGGGGGGGGTTACTAGATGTTAGGGTTCGAGCCTCCTCCGCTTTCAGCCAGTTTTTTGGTTTGTATTTCTTTCGCTGCTATCTACGAGGTTTTGTATCACTCTCCAAGACGTCGGGTTAGGAAGGGGTCCCCTCGGCACCCCCCCGGTCCTGATCTGCTTACTTACTATTATCATTTGATCTTAATCTGCAGTTTTACATCTGTGTGGTCTCACTTGCTCAGCTCACGATTCCGTCAGATATTCAGCAACCCGGTCCTTCGACTTTCCTCTTTTCTTTCCTTTTTTCTTGATGGAATGAGACGAACCGTCGGGGGACAAGAGGATCCGAAGAAAGTTTGGCAGTGCCAGAATTCCGGATCATATACTTGTATTTCACCTCAGATACTGAGCAAATGCTAGCTATTTTGTTCTCAATAAGGTTACAGAAACTCATGCACGTCTTCCCCAACGATAAATTTAAAGATTCTACTAGTAGCTTTTCGCAGTGCTACCTATGCTCCCGGGTGATGTGTTTGTACACTACGGTACAGTACCTCGTTGCTATGCATTTTTCCCCCCGGATACTTTTAATCCATATGATATCACACATTCCCGTAGATATATGCTCATCTATAGGGCAAATGTCGATCACAAGATTGCGAGATTATGCTCTCAAGCTCTGCGGCACATGGAAAACTAAAATCTGGATTGAAAACAGATGACCCTACTGCCTGGCTCGAGTTCTCCCAAGCCCTAATGCAAAGATCCCCATTCGCCCCATTTTCTCAACGTCCAACTAATCCATCCCGTATCTAAGAGAAAAATAACATTAAAAAAAAGAATTAACAAAAGACAACTCCGTCAAGAACAGGATTCGAACCTGCGCGCCCGAAGGCATCCGCTGACTAGCTCCTGGGGAGTTTAGCAGGCGAACGTGTTAACCACTCCACCATCTTGACTAATACCACAAATATGTCCTTTGCCATTGATGACCCTTTATCGGCCGGAAGCTACTGCCAATCACAGAACCTGCAAGTGAGACCACTGGAGTTTAGCCATAGGCTTTAGGTTGGCGCATCTAGCAGGTGACTGGCCTCGACTTCCACATTGTCCCCTAGATGGAATTCTTGAAAAGTAAATTTGAGCTAAAGAAACAAGTCAAGGTGGTGGAGTGGTTAACACGTTCGCCTGCTAAACTCCCAAGGAGCTAGTCAGCGGATGCCTTCGGGCGCGCAGGTTCGAATCCTGTTCTTGACGGGGTTCTATTTTTCCGCCGATACATCCCCTATTTTTATTTTACTTATTTATTGCTCTAGGAGTTGGTCTTAAAGTTCTTTGATGGGAAGCAGGATGGCTGCCATAGCCCGTTTCTAGGAGGAAGGGCATCGGAGTTTAATTGGTGTACCGGCAATTAAACGGGGAAGTTCTATTAGGTTGTAGGGGAGGGAAGTGAGTTGCTTTCTATTGGGTTTGGTGATAGTCCCGATCCACTATCTATAGTGGGAATATGTCGGAAGGAATGAAGAGGAGTGAACGCTGGAGAATTCTCTTGGATCGAGCCAGAGGAGAATATTTCGAATGTTCCTTCGGTTCGATCCATGCCAACAACCCCAGAGCTCTTGAAGGTGGGGCTATAATAATGATGTTTGTGGTGCTTCGTTTATATAAGGACGGGTATGATATAGGATATTTAAGTTGAGCAAGGTTCCCCCCGGTATTGCCACCCAACCAGGCATTCACCACATTGCCTTTGTCCGGATTTTTAGAAACCCTTCGGGAGGGGTATATCCAGGGTGGTAGTCTATAAGCTCTGGTAGGGTGCAAATATCTCTCAGTGTACGATACCTTTCATTATTCTATTGCTGCTGAGTCTGCACAGTTCAACCTTTCTTTCGAGTGAGCGTATGTGATTGAGGTTGGCGGGTCACTATAATTGATCTAGAAGGTTGAGCGTCTATGTTTCTCCAACCCTTACTGCCGGTATTTACAGTGGGTGGGAGCCCGAAGAGACGGGGGCCTTGGATAACTGGATGTTAAACTACCGGTGCGAGACACATGGCTCATGCATGTTAATAGATGGAGGAGAACTCACCGAGGGCCCACGATAGCTAAGGCTAGGAAATCTATTTTGACTAAGCGAAATCCTACGCAGGATCGGCTCATACCTGGTTGTATTTTCCGATTAGTCTTCTGTCTAACTATTTTTAGAGCAACTCTATATTACGGCACCCGGGGCAACCTCTGTGCACAATTAAATAGTCCGTGCCACATACCTGTATACTGACTCAGGCGCTGCATGAAGCTAGTCTCAGTTTCATGGGTTCGGATGACAATTGGAGCCAGTGTCTGCTAAACGACTAATATTAAGAGTGATAAACTGACTATTAATTCTGGAGAAGGCAGCATAGTCGTGCTGAAGGTCTCGGATTGTCTCATCTTGACGCCATTGTGGAGGAACGGAGGACAAGGGCCTGCATTTCCGGGCAAGACACAGGCTGCTTGAGAAGTCACTCGCCATGCCCCCCATGAAAATTGCGCCGACAGCCAGTTTGGCTGAGAAAGGACTACGGTAAAGAAACTGACTCAATATGCGGTGGGTGGGCGCTCCCTCAAGCGAGACGGTATTTGGCCTAAGAGTATTGTGCTCCTAAAAAACCTAGGACTGGGCGAATAGTGAGCCACAAGGAATTCCTATAACATAATATCTATTCCATCCCTGTCACCAAGCGTGTCCCTCTAACCAAACAGGCCAGTTAACTAGTGACAAAGCAGAATTTAGCCTATCCCGGTGGTCAAGTACCCATGTGGCCCCATGGCAGTTGCGCATTCTTTGAAGATTATTCGCTCCGTGAGGCATACTCTTGTTCTGCTGTTTTCATATGCAGTTGATATCAAGATATGGCGCAGGGCGCTAAAAATGTGCACCAAGGTGGGTGCGTTTTGTGGTGGCGATTCTCCAATATGTCTGATTTTTTTGTTCCGTTTTCAAACTTGTGCATGGGGTGGCTCTAGGTACGACCTTCAAGCATTAAAATGACTACTTGTAGTACTATGGGCACTACAGCACCCATGTCGAACAAAGTGACAGGAGTATTAAGCACGTATCATACTAATAGAAGTATACAAATATATCGGATGAACATTGCTTATGTACCACCTGAACATGTCAGGCTTATAAGTAGAAGGTACAAATCCCAAAGACATGTCAGCAATATGTAACATAATTAATCAAAGCATTCGGTTTCTGTCGGATAAAAGATGAACTTTTTTTTTCAAAACGAAAAAAACTCAACAGAGACTGGAATTGAAAGCGAGACCTTCGGAATTCATTTTCCCTATTTACAGCCCTTTGCAGATAGAGGTATTTTGAAATGCACCCACACGCTGGTATGCATTTTGAGCTCTTTGGGCTAGATTTCACACCTCTATGGGAAAACGGCGGAGGTACTCTATTTTGTAATTGCTGTGGAAGAATAGATAAACTAGTTGAACCGCTCTAATGGGCTACTTTTTTCAACGAATTTAAACCCCCAGTGCTTCTGTCTTCGGTTCCTGGTGAGACGGATTACCATACCTGAGAGGTTCTCAGGACAGGCTGGTATCTATTCTTCCATCTAGATGCCTTCCTAGAAAGGATGGCTGAAGCCTGTGGGTATGGCAAAGGGCTGGGCTTTCCAGGTTTTTCTAGGCAATGGGTGGTGACTGGGGGGCCCCGCACATAACTCGGGGGAGTTACCGCGAGGTGCATTCCTGCGGCTGTCACCCTCATGGAAAGCAGTCTTCCAGAGTGTCGACGGGCCCTTCGTCCTGCGGCACGAGGCGCCGTATCTAGGGTACCACACCCGGAACCGCAGCCCGCTGGGCACCTACAAAGCCTACAAAGCCTCCGAGATGCTTGGAATCGCCGCTTACCCTAGCCCCTGATAAGTATCCGATAATCTCACAGTTCTCCCCAAATAGAATTTATGAGGGCACAAATAATCAAGTTTAATGCGTATCGTGCTCTAAGGTGCCCGAATAGTCTGAGTCTACATTAGAGATCCCTAAGCCACGTTCGTCCGGGACTTGAAGTTATATCACTTTTTGCAACCCTCTCATCCCTTTCCATGCCTTAATGGGTGCTTGTAACTCTGAGTAGTTGAATACAATAAGAAGGGGGAGAAGAAAGTAACGAAAACTTATCTAGCGACTAGGGAAGATAAACCTTTTGCTTGGTCAGCAGGGTATCCCGGCGAGGCAACCTACCCATGGTAGGAATAGATACCGTACCGTACTTGATCAAGAAGATATCCCCTTGGCCAATTGTACTTACTCCTGGTTGGAATGTATTATTTCTAATAGTGGAGAAAGAAGTCTGCTTTTTTTTTAGGCCGATAAGGCGCTAATATCTAACACTATCTTAGCAAGGCACATCAGTTATCAACCGCTCTTGCCTAATCCTTTTCAAATTTGACCACAGGACCCTGAGAAGTGAGGGAAAGCTAGTGTACTACAAACCCTCCGATTTGTAGAAAGTTTAACTAGCCCAGGATGGATAGACGGGGGTTAAGCCGAGAGGCGGAGAGCGGAGAAGATGGGATATCTGACATTCTACTTCTCTCGTCCGATATTATTATAACATAATATTACAATCTGAACATACTAGTTAAGTTAATGGCTATTTTTTTGATAGCAATGTCGGAAAGTGACCCGAAACGTCCTGCGAACTTGATCACATAATGGAACCGGGCTCCGTCGGCTCCATAGGATATACCTCCGATAACGGGGCTGCATGATGGAGGACTTAACTCATGGGTGTGGTGAGACTAGAGGGCCAGGTAGCAATCCTCGAAGCTATTGTAAGCCGGGCAATGAGAATAAACAAGCACAGTACCGGCACACGGAACCGCTGCCCCTTTGTACCTATCAGGAAAACCCTCCGGTACCTCGGAGGGCTTCCCCGTTTGGCTGGGCATGGCATCTGCTGGATTCTTTTAAAGAAAAAGGAATTATTCATTGTGCAATTATGTTAGGTAAGTACCAGTACAGTACAGTACTACACCAACTCAATGCGCCTACTCACTTGCCTTCAAAGAGGACCAAAATCGCCAAGGCTGTGGTTTATCTGCTGTCTTGCCTAATTCTTCAGGCGTGTTAGAATTCCCCGGGTTACTTGTATCGCACATTCTCACTGGCCTACCCGAGTAAGGTGAAGCTTGCGAGCTACTCGAGTACAACGCCGGCATATTCCCGGGAAAATGGATGCACGAATCTTTACTACGCGAGTTTACGGTATTAGAGCTTTTCGCTGGTTTGGCAGGCTTCCGTGAAACTAGAATCTTTTCAACCCTACGAACATAATACCGCAGAGTGCTCTTACTAGTGCAGTACCGTACTCGAGTACAGTACCTCCTCCCTAGGTTAATGAAAGTTCGCCAGAGAATCTAGCCTTGTTTGCAATCGGACTTGCTGTTCCTAGCGACAGGCGGGTTCTGCCAAGAGAAACACAGCGCTTCTAGAATCTGCTACCAAAAACACTATATTAGCACCTAGCTTCAATTGCGCGGGGTCTGGGAGAGAGCTATGGAACTTTAATTTCTGTAAACCTTACAATTGGTATTGTAGTAGTGCTCAGTGGAAAAAATAATAACAGCCTTGTTAGGTTTTTCGCGCGCCTTTGAGCCTGAGTTGTGTGCTAGGCATGTGTTACGATAAAGTATGGGCGAGATCGCATTCTAGCCTAGCCTGTGTTGAAGAACAAAGAAAGTGCCTACGAGTAGCTATCATTCGGCCGACAGCCTTTTGTACGTGATTCCTTCTTTCTTTCCAGTGGGTGTCACTACTTTCATTGGCATGGAAGCGATCAGAAATCGAGTGTGGAACTCCAGGGGGACTTGAATTTCAGCCCTCCTTCGATCGCCTGGGATCCTACCATTTGCTTCGCCAATCCGTAACTTTGGGCTAACAAAGCCTAGGCTAGGAGGATAAGGTCGTTCTGCAAAGAGTGTTAAGGTGTATCCAGAAGACTTGACAAGGGATGCAACCACGATAGCGCAGCCCAGCCAATGGCAATGACGATTGTTAAATTTTGGTGCATTTTACTTGACTCGCTACTAAAAGGTTGGTTTGGCTCGCAAGGAAAGACATGAACATAGGAGTAGCGGCTGGATGGTTAGATGGATGGGATAGGAACATGCGAAAAGGGATGATGGCGAGGACAGGACCGCCAACTCCACCCTGGTCTACCTTGGTAGCAAGGACGTTAGGAGCTAATGTCTCGGGAAGGGAAGATAGTTTTCCCGAAGTGTATTTAAGTTAACGAAATATTAGACCCTTGATGACATGATCAGTTCTCCGTCAAAGCTGTTCGAGGAATTTAGAGTGGCTGCCCAGTTTCCTGCTTCTCATGGCCCCCACACTGCGGAGAGAAATCAACGCTTTGTATGGCGTGCATCCTCCCGTGGCGAGTCGTGAGCAAATTGAATCAGATAGCCGGTGAGGGGAGTGCAATTTCTGAGACGGGGGAGGAATAAGAGTAATCGTAAGAGCAGATACAGCCTTCAACTTCCCAATGCCGGTAAACCGTGTTCAAGATGCGTCCCTTGCCAGGGACCTTGGCAGCCCTCTACCGTATGCCAGGTAACGGGCTCACAGGCCATCGGCGCGATCCTTTCCGCCCTTTACGGCACTCTCCGAGCCATTACAGTTTTTCATTTTAGGGATTTGGGCACATAATTCCCACACGCTCCTTGGAGACCAAGAATAGTGTGGCAAGTCACGCATTAATATACCGGTACCCCGATTCGACACCCACGAAGAAAGCACCATAGCACCGGGGACGGACAAGAGCGAGCGGGTGGCGATACTGCTGTGGCAGCAAGGGGCGCCTCCGGGATAGCTATATCCCGCTCGGCATGGGTCACTCTCGCTCTGGATGCCGAAATTGGGCCAAGCAAGTGCCGTAGGGCCGCTCCTCCAACATCATTGGACCTAACCTATCTCGGCGGATTACGATAAGTAAAAGCCGCACGAAGGGTTCTCTCTCAGCAGTGAGAAGACGGAGGTTACCGGCACTGTGTATGCTCTCAGAAAGAACAATGCCAATTACCACTCGTGCGATCTCAGTAACTAGAATATTCTCTTCTCACTCAATGATAGCAACACTGCTCTCAAGGTAGTGGCGGAGGGGTATCTTGGAGGTCATTTTTTTTCGCTTGGAAGACTAAATATGCAGGGATATGCAATATAGGAGTACGCCTTGCGTGAGTGATTCGGTTTCAATGCTGTCCTGCGGGGTTGACTGACACTGAAGGATCTATGATACTTCAACGTCTTTTTTCTCTCCGGTTGGGGGCCTCAATGCGTTGGCAGAGTTTGTTGGACTACCGTACACCAGATGCACCGAAAGCTTGGGAGAGGGCATAATCCATGAACGGACCCCAATGGTGTGATCGGCCGAACCAAGGAGACTCCTTCTTGGCTTTTCTGGAGAATGGCAAATGCTGACAGAATTTCTTCTCGTTTGCAAAGGGTAGGCTTGCCTACGGTACATGTCAGAAATGAGCATTCATTGGGGGGCGGTCCACGGACTGACCCTTGTATCTGAGCACCTCTCCATGCTTTTGTTTGAAACATCTTATGTTCCCGCTGACCCACGGAATGTGCTGCTCAAGCACTTGGAAAAAAGGGATGTTTTAAGGCATATTACCCGTGGTATCATACGAGGCCTGGTGCTCGCTCTCTCGTTCAGGGCCCCTGCCCTAGCAAGTCTAAATACGGTATCATACCATACTCAAAATAGCAGTGGGCCTTGGCCCTCTTGAGTCAACCTTCTCTTTACAAATTAGCCTGTGGGTGGAGGGTTTCTCTGCCACTGGGCTGGTTCTTTTTACTGGATCCTCCAAGTGTCTAGGGGTACAACGCCCCATAGAACCTCTAAGTCACGACACAAAACCCAAACCACTCGACAGGTATGGGGGAGGTTTGAAGCAACCAACTAACAAGTAGGATGGGAAGCATCCTTTGGAGCCCAAAAGTGGGGTAATAAAGACCCAAAGTTCCTCCAGGTTAAGAGAGAGTAACTGTGACACTTTTATGAATAGGAAATCCCCCTTCACTAGAATATTCAAAACATTAGCAGTAACACTCATCTATTTAAGACTTGAAAAATTACCACCTCCAGGATGAAATCCCGTGCCCTTATATCATCAATCCCCCTCACGCCAGGCCTAGAACCAAGGGGTTTTAAACGACATGATCACACTTCATAACGGAGAATTTAACCCATGTTAATGGGCTGTTATCCAGATAGTGCATAGTTATCAACCTATGTCTTGAAGTCCAGTTATACAAGAGTTTCCTCACCCCTACTCTTCCAATCGGCCCGTCCAGCAGGGGGGACTCTTCCCTGCTTGCATTTGATAAATTCGTCTTATTAAAAATTCAGGCTTGGTAATGGACGCACAGGATCCTCGATATGGTGGTTTCCAGCGGGATGGAAGGCAGTTCTTCGCCACCAACAAACTCTGCACATGTTGTCTCACCTTTCTCACCCTAGCCCAATACATCATGTCGTTGTTGGGGGCAGGGGTGTGTGCAGCAGAGAGGGTGTTGTCCACTGATCTGGAACGCATTCAAGAAGCATACCATGCAGCATATCGTCCAGTATTGGGCCGAGGTGATTCCAATAGCCTAGGCCAAAGTGGGGGAGGACGAATCGAACTGCCGTAGAACGCTTCTCTGCGGTGTGTTGGGGGTGAAGTAATAAAAAAAAGCGTCTTATACCCCTTCTCCCTGCGTATAGGAGACGAAATGGTGTGGTGTCCTTCGTAAACATTGGTCTCTGTGCACTATTGGTCCGATGATACCTTTCAGTTATTTCCCCAAAGTTTATGCCGTTATCTAAGCTTATCTCCTCTGTCTCTTGTGCATCTAGAGGTCCTTGTGGTATGAAATTCATTCTGTTTATTGCAGGCTTCCTTAGTACACGATGTGGGATTATACTCAGGCCTAAAAATAGCGCTGCCGTCTGTATCCAGGGGCTAGCCCTTATCCTATGGATACCTCTGCTAGTTCCCATTCGTCACCTGTCCCTTTGCTGTCCTTGCAGTGGGAGATGGTAGCTTCAGATAGTGGTTGATGATACCTGCAACACCAACACATTAATCGCCAGGAGTACGGTACGGCACAATGCCTGCCACTGCTATGCTCATAAGTTAACTTGCATCCTACTAGTTGCGAAAAAAAACTGAGTTACAGCATATGGTCCCAGCAACATAATGCCCATGACCTAGAACCCAAGAGTGTTCACCAATGCGCAGAGTGGATGGTCGAGTTGTTCTCGATAGGCGGGCCACACGTAGAGAATTGCCCAGCGATAATGGGAGCGGAAGAATCGATGGAGAGAGAGTATATCCATACAAGTCTTTGCTGCATTACAGTCTATAAGAAGGGGCGTTCACCAATAGTTTCGGCAAGTTTCTTCCCTCCCATTTTTCCTTCCCTCCTTGTCTATCAGCAATTCCTCTATGGCGAGAATTGCGGTTTCACCTGATACCAACCAACCGCTCCTTGGTCCCATACGGACCAACCCGCACCGCTCATCACTCGCCATGCCTCCCTTTCGCCTCCTCCTCTGCCCTTCGTATCCTCTTTCTTGATGAGGTGCTCGGCCTTTTCGAGCACCCATTTCGGTATGACACCGCGCAGTTAGTACCGTAGCATATTTACCGACACGACACCATCCTACCGCACAAAAGTGAGCCGGAATCGGGCCTGGAACCAATAGAACCAAGTCATCAGCCAATTGGTTGTATTGAGCCCACTAATAGCACTCGACAAGGCTGTTAAAAGGGCCGCCCTGCTCTCTTGGTCACACAAGGCTGGCTCTTTCAAATACGGTACACAGCCTAGGATACAAAAGCAAAAAGGGTTTCTTGGCAGCGGGGTATCTGCTATTTAAGGGTCTGGGGGTTTCTGGGGATTGTCATGTCTATTCTTTCCCTGTAGGAAAGTGCCTAGTAAATATGGAAGATGTTAAGAGTATGAAGACTGAGAGTAAGGCCGAGAGGAATGTTGGGAAGCGAGGGGGCGGTGGGGGTGGAGCAGAAGCGAAGGGGAGGGGCGGGAACAGGAATGGAAGGAAGAGAGCGAAAACTATTGATCAGCAGCCAGAAGGTGATGAAGAGCCAGAGACTGTTCCGGCGGAGGAAGAGGCGGAGGGTGATGAGGAAGTAAAGGTTACCACAACTATAGCCGCTGGATCGGAGGATGTCACGGACACGAAGGATATCTCGGAAACAAAGGAAGGGACGGACCAAGCTAAGAAGAAGCTCAACAGCGGGCGCAAGAAGATTACGGCGAAGACTCCGAAGCGAGAGCTATCCTGCATTGACCACCCCACCGCGGTATTTCAAGATATCTCTGACCTACGGTGGCTCCCCCCCCCCCTATCTTTTTTGTATAACTGACGCAATCGCTAACTCCATAGTATAAAGGAACCACATATCAGGCCATCACCGCCCTTACCACTGCATATTTTCCTTCGCGTCTTGCCCACAGACTTTCTCAAGCAAAAACGAATGGAAACGCCATGTTAACAGCCAGCACCTTCTCTTCCACTACTGGCGCTGCGACCAAGCTCCTTGCTCTCCACAGACTGATCCTTCACCATCAGGGGCGAGAGAAAAGAACACCTTTAATAGAAAGGACCTTTTTACGCTGCATGTCAAGCGCATGCATAGCTCTACTGTCACGACGCCAGAGGGGCTGGCAGACATGGTGGATAGGTGTAAAAGGCAGAGGCGAAAGCCACCAGCCTGGGAAAAGTGTGGGCACTGCGGGAGGGAGTGGACTAGGGATGAGTTCGGGGAGAAGATGGAACATATCGGAGGCCATTTGGAGATAGACGCTAGTGGAGACAAGGCAGAAGGCGCCGAGAAGGGGTGGAAAATTGATGACGAGTTTATAGAGTGGGCTGTTGAGGAAGGAATTGTTGAGAGGGCTGATTTGGAGAAGGAGAGAGCGGTGGTTGGGGTGGGAGGGGTCATTTTGGGAGGGGGGGAAGGGGCAAAAGATTTCGATGGGAGGTATAGGCTTGTGAACGTGGTTAAGCCTGGCACTCGTGGGCTTAAGCCTTCTGCGTAGATGCTTCTTTGGTTCAGTTCTTCCACTTTGCTTGATCCGTGTCCGATCTTACTTGTTCTACCTATTCTGTGTGCCTGGACGGCCAAATTTCCTATCATTTTCTTCTCTTTTTATCACTGCCTCGATACCCACCTGTCATTGTCTTGTCCGTTATCACGTTCTGTCTCCTGAGTTCCCCCTCAGGGCGTTTGGTATGGCTAGTATTCCTTTATCCTTTTTTTCGATACGATAACTCTGTCCTTCAATATAAAACGATCCTTTGAATCATGCCAATTTCGTGCCTATCCTGACGCCGTAGATAATTTCTGGCCTCAAATCCTAGCATCAGGGGAGCGATTCTAAGGACTCCAAGGTCACCTCTTCTCACTCGCCGCGCTCGCCTTCCTTGCCCTCACTGCGTATGTCTCCGCTCATTACCCCATAGGGAAACTGGAAGAAATACCGAATCTGTAACGAGGCTAGATTGGGTAAATCGCGACTCATCATAATGTGTCACTCGAGAACATGTCAAATGTGATACGAAGGATCATGTGAAATTCTATTCTCACCATCTACCATGCTCCATCGTAGCTAAGCGCTGTACTCCAACTTCACCCACTATACCACCGCCGCACAACTCCGGCAATCGACACGGGCATGCTATTTCCATCCATCATCCCCACGGCAAACATATCGTCCCAAAACCAGGGAAGTGTGTAGTTCAGCCATACCGCAACCCAAATACGTCCTGCCATCCTGGTCCACGTGGTGCTCTTGCCCGTGTGCGCCGACGACACGAGTGTCTCGAGTAGTATCCCGAGAGGTTGTAAGAAGTAGAACGCGAGAATGCCACGGGGCACGGAGGACCATGAGAAAGGCGGCATGACGAGGAGTGGCAGGGCGTGGAAGAGGCCGCTTATCAAGAACGAGAGGGTGAGGACTAGTGCGTAAGAGCGTGGAAGGTGGAGGCGAGTTAGGATGGAGGCTGAGGTTAGAGTTAGTGTTCGGCGGATGGTCTGGTGCCAGAATTTGCCCCAGAAGTTGCGGATTGAGGTTATGTCTGTTAGAGAGCCAAAGAGGGGCGGCCAGTCCTGTGCTCGAAAGAGTCGTTAGTTGATCCTCTCGATGCCGAGAGTGGGTTGGGGGAGAGGATACCTCTGGGTCATACAATCCCACGGCGACAACTCCGGCAGAACAGAAGACATGACCGAGTTCAATACCTGCGAAATTTACCACGGCAATCGCAAACCTTCTACCAAAGCTACCATCCCTAGTGCTTAAATATCCACCCCCCTCGGTATCGGGGATTTTATACCTTCCAACCACAAACTCATAACAAAAGTCGTACCCCACAGCCAATAACACGCCCCACACAACTCTCCCAAGCACAAACTCCCACCTGCCAACTTTCCTATTGGCAGTGGGCACAACTCCCTTCGCGCGAAAATTCCATCTGATGCCGCGCTGGTCGAGAAGTAGCTTTGCACTCCAGAGGATCTTCCGGAAGGAGAATCCCCACGTCGCGGCTTCGCCCGGCTTGTCGCTATGTAGGTAGAGGAGTGTTTCGGGGGGTGCGGGGAGGAATAAGTGTTGGGAGAGGGTGGAGAGGTAGAGTGGCCAGAGGGAGCCGATGGCGTAGGTTAGTTGAGGATTCGTAGGGTCGGCTGGGGAAACATGTGTCACAGTCACGAGGAGTATGATTGGCGGGACGAAGAGTGCGCTGCGGAGAGGGAATGGTGGGAGGGAGAGGGAGAGGATGCAGAAGAGGTGGAGGAGGAGTGCTGAGACGAGGGGGGCGGGGAGAGGGATTGATGTTTGGAGGGCCATTAAACGTGCTGGCGGGGGGAAAGGGGGGAAGGGGGGAAGGGGGGAAGGGGGGAAGGAGGAAGGGAGTGTTGAGTTATTACGATCTAGAAATGATTAGTTTTTACCTTGACGAATTCGGCACCGGGTCATTTGGCGCACCTCCCGGTCCCATCCGTCCCTATCCCTCGTATTTTCTACCGGCTAATTGCACTCAAGCTTGGCAGGGGAAAATCGAGCTGACACCACTATCTACAGGGATCGCCCACCTTCAACCTCCTTCCTTCCTCTCTACTTCCTCCTCCTTACGAGTACTCAACACCTGCTCCATAACCCCCACCACCTCCGCAGCCCTAAACCTGTGCATCAGCTTCCGTACATTCTTGCCCTCCTCGATGCCCTTCTCCCCGATTGTGCGAGCAACGTGGATTACCGGGACGTCGAATTCCTATTCTCCCAATCAGCTTGACCACGGCGATAACCAGCTAGGAATAAGGGTTGGTTACGTAAACACGCCACTTGCAGTCCTTCATCACGTCTACTTCGGTGTACTCGAATGGCCTCTTTTCCCATGCCTGGGAGAGCTCGGTGCGTGCCGTATCGCAGAGGCTACATGTTGCACGGCTGTAGAGGGTTATGTGGACTGGGAGGCGGCGGAGGAAGAGGGCGAGGGTTTGGCGCATTGTTTGGCGTAATGGGGAGGGAAGTAAGGAGGAAGAAAAGAACAAAGAATGATGGATGGGAAGGTGGGCTGATGATGGAATAAGAAACCCTAACCCTGCATCGACGCTACTGTTGAAGATTTAATGTTGTTCGCAGATACTAAGCTCGTGATAACGTCATTAAATTTGCTACGAACTACCGTAAATTCCTCCGCCAAGCTAAAATTTAAGGAAGACCCCCTTCGCGTCCAACTTGGCTTTCATCTCTGCAATCCTGTCCGCCGTCTCCTTACTCCCCCAGAGCTCTTCCGGTTTCTCATCTCCTGCTCGGCAAGCTGCGTATACCATCATATCCTCACTCACGTCCCCTCCTTTCACCGCCTTGCGCACATCTTTACCAAACTTTTTCGCGCTCTCATGATTCTCAGGGCGATCGTACCATGCTATTGGGATACTATGCCACCGTCACACAGTCAACAACCACCCCAGGCACAGGAAGGACAAAGAAACTAACCACCAGATATCAATATCCTTATGCGGATACACACCCACGGAACTCTTTCTCGCAGTGCCCATCCCCAAAAACTCAAGCAACACACAGGACTTTCCCACATCATCCCCCACCGCAAGCAGATTCTCGAGCGCCTCTACCATCCCCTTCAGTCCTTCAGCAGTCACTCGCTTAAGCCCCACCCCAGCCATGTGCTTAAAACCCCCGCGTTCGCCAACATCTCCGTCATGGCCATTCATCTGCACGTATGGCACTCTTGAGGTCGTCTCTGCGATAGGCTTCAAGTCGTATAACCCCTTGAATGCCCTCTTCGCATCCTCATCGCTACCATAGTAATTCACAGAGAAAATAAACAGAGGCCCACCCCCCTCCGGCAGAGATCCAAGCATGAGGTACACCGCGGTATTCTCATCCCATTTCGTAGAGCTCAACAAGTCACCAATTTCTGCGGCCCGGGATGCTGGAAATGTCATGGATGCAAAGAATACCGTTTCGTCTACGGTGTTTAGGGTTTCGTTGAGCGGGTAGGTTTTTATCCGCAATTCCGTGACAACGCCGAGGGTTTGTCCGGCACCGGCAAGGATGTGGAAGACTTCAGGATTGGATTCGGGGCTTGCAGTTAGGAGTTCGCCCGATGCGGTTATGAGGCGGGCGGAGAGGAGTGAGTCCACTGCCATCCCGAGCTTTGGTGCCAGGGGACCGAGGCCGCCGCTAAGGCAGAGGGAGGTCATCCCGACGCTGTTGCATGTTCCGGTCACTGCTCCTCGTTACCATCTCATGTTCTCTAGATAGGATGGGATGGAATAACATACTAACACATCTTCCCCTCCCCCCCGCAACCCCCACCACCTTCCCAGCCAACGCCCCAGGCCGAAACCGAATCGTTTCATCACCATCATCATAAACAACTTCATCCCACCCTGCCAAGTCAAGAATTATCCCATCACATGAATTAAACGTGCTATGCCCACCTCCCCTCACAGAGACGCGAAGATTGTGCTCAGAGGCGAATTTGACGACGGTCTGGATGTCAGATTCGCTGGTGGTCTTGACAACAGCTTTAGGGGTAATCAGGGCGTAGTTCGTCCAGTTATTGTAGTCCTCCGCAAACGCTTCCCCCGGGATCGTGAAGGTGGAGGAGCGGGAGAGAAGGGGTTTCAGAGAGGTGATATTTGCCATTGTTGGAGTTTGTGGGTTACTTTGAGATGTATGTATGCAGAATTACTATTTGCGGTGGAAGTAGTAGTCCGTTGAATGAAGCAGAATGGGGGGGTTTATATCCTACAATCCTCCACCCTCCATCTTTCGTTACTCGCATGCAAATCAAAAAATAATAATCCTAAACAAAGCCATTCCACCCCTTCCACGAATACTCAAATCCAAACTAAAGTATCCCTCCACCACCTCGGTTTCCCGAGCCCTATCAGGACAAAGAACCCGCGGGCCTCGTACTCGTGTCTCCGACCCAAGAATGTCGACCGTGTGCCATTCTTACGGGCCCGTACTCGAGTAAATTTAGTGGTTATGACAATAAGAGTGCCAAACTGAACATTTCGACACCGAATTGGGAAATACTTCTGCAACTGCTCGTACCCCAAAAGTGCTATTTTGGGTCATAGGATAGAGTTGTGCAGATGATGTGAGTGGGGGGGGGGGGGGGGGTGGCTTTTTGACTCGGAATAAAGCATGGCATCTGCCGCCTTGTTTTCGAACTACTGTAGGCCATCGGGGTTGGAGGGGTAGCCAAGACTAATGGAGAAACGTAACGCTAAAAGAGGGCACAGGTACTGTACCCCTCAAAAAGTATGATACCTGAACTCACGGATCAAGCATTGGTCTGGGGGATTATCTTGCACACCTGAGCACCCACACTGAATCCGGACTCATGTTCAGGAACTTGTTGAGGGGTACTTGGCTGAATATCGTAGTTATGGTTCTAGGTAATGTACCAGAAATCACTCCGGGGGGAGCAATACAAGAATAATTCTGATTGAAGTGCTCAGAAGACACTCTTCTCTAATTACTACCGGCAGCGGTTCCGTATTTTCTGATGTTCAATACCAGCTATGCACTTCTGTCCAGGCCTCCGGCCAATCTGGGAGCACCGCGGCGCTAGGGGACAATAGTTGTACCGGCCCCCGGAGCATGCTTTCCTCGCATATCAAGTAGTAACACTATTTACTCAGAGGCCAAGCTAAGATCTGACAATTAATCAATCTCACCATTCGCTTCATATCTCCTCAAAGCCTTACAGTTATAGTGTGGGGGCGCCACTGTTTGGGAACGTAGTGAGGCTTACAGTAGTGGTGATACCCCCGTGATTAGTATAGAACCTGCAGCGAGGACTTTTCGGACAGGGGTGTCTTGGTGGAGAGAAAGTGGGATTTGGAATTACCCATATATGTGTCGAAAATCACGAAGCTTCCATATCTGTGTTACCAAGAGTGTGGTCAGGGTTGAGAGCTGTTCTGTGTGGATTAGTTTGTTTAGGGATTGTTTGATGTCAGAAGAGTCAGGGCATGGAAAGGTGCAAGGGTGTGTGTGATCCAGGTATGATATGATATGATAGCTAGGTGAGGCTGGACACCCGGGAGGTTTTAAGAATTGGGAACGGGGAATGCCGGGGGTACTGCAGTGATTAAGGTTTGTAAGGCTTAAGGGCAATTAGTATCACATTATGATGATTCAGAAGCGTGAGAGCAAAAGTACCACGACTATCAGAGATCATCAGATACAAGGAAAACTGCAGGACGGAAAAGGAACCAGACATGGGCGCCAAGGGAAACTGTTTTAGGGGAAGTTTGGAGGAGCTACAGTATCCGAAGAGTGAGGGAGTTTCCGGAAAGTAGAAGACAATGTCAAGAAAAGAAGTTTGAATATAGAACACACCTCCGGTTACACAGAAAGAAATAATGACTCCAAGTTTCTTATCCCCCGAACATAACTATGCAGATATTATGTAAGCAAAGTGAATCACTCATCCCCACATTTATATTGGCTGAAGCAGAGTCCAAGGTGCCTTTTACCTAAACGTCACCCATCCAATTAAATTCTCCGCAGGGTCCTCGGGGTCAGAAACATTTACCCGACGATGCTAGAGACCACGGAGAAACAAAGTCGGATACCGGTAGTAGCACCGTCAGAGATCGGATTGAGGATAGAGAAAACGTTAGAGACAGGATACTAAGAAAATACAGACCTTCAGAATACCTGTATTGCGCTGGATACATCCCTTATCTCGTCGCTGGAACGGGTAGTGGATTAGCACGAATTCAGTCAGCGCCCGTGATACCGTGCCAAAAGAGCTTAGGGGGGGAGGATACTTGTGACAAGGTGTTGGAATTTCCATTCTCCCGAATGCAAGAGGAAAACAAACTCAGCGCCCCCGGAGCAAAAGCAAAGGTATCTTATCACACTGCGCCTTAATTTTATATGAGGGGCATCTACAATCCCCCCCCAGAGCATTTATCTTCTACAATAAAAACTGGATTAGGCACTCGGGGAAGGGGGGTGGGGCTGGGGCTGGGGCTGGAGATAGACAAAACCAAAAGCCACTCGGGGGCCCCGAACTCTGATAGGCACTGATTAGTTAGCTTCCCATGGGGAATCATTGGTTGATCTCTTCATTCGGAAGCTTTTATCAAGTTGATCAAGTTTACCACAGGAGAGGTTCCTGTTCAAGTTTAGCTGTCCCAGTGACGGGGGGTCACCAGAGCGGCTTGCAGCCTCGTCTATCAAGAAACTTTGAGAAACAAAACTCCCCACAGAGATGGAGGCGACGGTGTTGGCATTGGCCAGAGGATGGCCATGTTTAATTGTGATGGGGTATTTTGGGGTGGCCATAGATAGTATAACAACCCTATCCACAGAGCCTAGGAATGGCTGAGCCTAATGCATAAAAGAGGGGTCAAGCAGAAACCTGTAGGAAAAGCTCAGTAGAACATTTATTTCAACTTACAGCACTGTATGGCTCGGGGTATTGGCCACCGATAGCACATCTTAATTGAGTAAAGAGCATTCCACGGGGAAAACTCAAATCGAATGAGATCGCAGTGAAGGTATGCACGAGAAACTTAGATAGGTTGACTCGTATGTGAAAAGGCGGATATGAGGTATGAAACAGGAAGGAATAGAGATTAGTATGGGTACCTATTTTAGGTTCAAAAGACCCCCCCCCCCCAAAAAAAAACATGTAATTAACTTTCAAGTTGTTATCAATCCACTATTAGGTCATTGCCACTAGTGCAATATTAGATACAAAATGTGTCAAAGTTGAATAAGCAGCGGAAATGAGTTTATCAAGGGAAATATGGCCGTTATGAGATTTGAAAACTTGAGGTAAATAATAATAGCGGTGAGGCCGGAAGGCTGCAGAACATATCAGGGCTCAAGTCAGCCTCTGTGCCTTGCACCCAATGGAGTCGGGATGGGAATCAAACAAACGGAGACTAAAACAAATACCCCCTCCGGAAGCCTGTTAGGATGTATTGTGGAGCATCTAATTTCTGATTCCTACAGATCTTGTGCTGTAGAGTCAATACGGTACCATAGAAACTGAAATAATTGGACTGGGTGCTCGGTAGTTGGAGTAGCATCCTCTGGTAAGGCCTTGTCCTCTTTTGCTCTTCCATGTCCCTTAGAGGGGGTGAGCAGCTTTCCCCCGCTGCACCCTCCACCCCTTCAACAGAGCCGGGAACCCTGACTGCATAGCACATACCGATAACCAAGTTACTCAAGTCCCTAAGGTGTAATTTATAAAATACACTTGAATGATTCGCTCCATCAATGCAGTTGGATTCAGACCGGAGAGTTATTAGAGCGCAGGAAATATATTCTTGAAAGAGTGCTAAAAATGCCTCTCCATACAGAACATAGACATGACAGCACTGAGGTTCAACAGCACTGAGCAAATGATTAATAAAGGAGGTAAAATTTCTGATGTGGGATGCAGTATTTCTAACTGCAGGCACAAGGACTCTCTTACAATTGGGCAATCGATCATGAATTACTGCGCAATACGACATACTCGTATCTCCGTCCCACCGCCTCGGCAAGCCTTGACGTCAAGCTCCCCTACCCAAACTTGGCAATCGTCGTATCTTCAAATACGGAGATGGATCTACCTGATCGGCGGTGATAACTTACCCTTACCGCCAATCAACACTCAGGGCACCATCTCTGAACGCACTTTTGGCATTACAGAGGTAGGATATCATGTGCTGCCATATGACACTATCACATCTACCCCAGGCAATGCTGTTAGAGTTGGTAGAAGCGGACACTTGTCAGAGATAAAGAAAGCGGGTAGATGGGGGACAAGACAGGTAATAGCTTTAGTTGATTTCATTTGTTCCAGATGGAAGGATAGACGGATGGATTCCTGGCTATGTCTTTCCCCCATTATTATTACGGAGGTATTGTTGGAGGGATGTGGTTAACTTTGGAATATGCAGGAGAGTCTGAAAGATTGTTTAGATGCTTGCGGATGATTTGGGAGATTGAGATAGAATGTTTCACAGCTTATGAAAGGGATCAGACCGACATGTCTTTCCTTTGTTTATCACGGGAGTGCAGGGAAGAATTAGGGCATGGAGGAGATAGAGAGATAGGTGTGGTGAAAGGATCAGGAAGTGCTACTTATGTTTTACTTATACACCTGTCTCTACCGTGAGTTTTTTGTTTTTAGTTAAAGGCGAATTTCAAGAGCTTGAGCGAAGTGTCTAAGCTCCGTGTGAATTCTCTTTCTATCGTCTACCACTGTGCTAACCTGCCAGCGTTAAGAGGTATCATACGCGGACGAATGGGATTATCCATGAAGGAGAGATTGATAGGTGTGGCAGACGATAGAATGACTGAGATGGTTTCATCACTCTTATATAGACTTATGTTTGGTTAGTTAGCTCTGATGAGGACGGGCGAATAAAGTTTCTGATTTTTCCTACCCTTTAGTTGAACCCTAGTCTAGTTCGACCGTTTGGCCGTTACGCGATTTATCCCCCGCAACAAATGCAAGTGCTGTCAAGTGAGTAAACTTAAATAGAGAACTGCTATCACTGCGGGTGGGGTGATCTGGAGTGGGGGATGGGTAAGCAATCGGGAAAGAGGAAGAAAGAGCCAAAACAGGAGCTCGGATCCCACGATGCATACATTCTTCATGCCAACTCTCGAGCAAGAAGCGTTTTGGGAAAAAAAAGAGAGAACAGTTGAATATGACTGTCGTTATTTTATCATAGGATGAGGCGGGAGATTGTGGAGGCTGGTGACCGTTTTTAGAAAGCGGGGAAATGACAGATGAGGTGACGGGGGATGTCCTACGTGCGAAAGGTATCAGTGTCGTATCGTAAGGTTAATGGCGGAAGAAGTGGGTAGTTATGGCGAGGATGGAGGTGATAATATGAAGAAGCACAGCACCTGCGCTAAACTTGGGAAAATTTTTGGGAGCGTGAGTGATTATGCATGATCCGCCTTGTCCGGGTTACCATAATATTATTATTCACCAGCAGTCAAACCACGATTCAAGTTTCAGAGTGCAATTTTCAATTACGATCCATATATCGTTATCTCGATTCATTAAATACTACTCATACTTTTATGACAATAAATTATTTCCCATCCCCTCCCAAACCATTATAAAAAACAAAGAGTAGAAAAGTATTAATAAAATATAAAATAAACATGTTACAAAGGCGGCGCATCAGGATCCATCATACACTGGTCGACCCTCATCAACTGCTTCCCAGTAGCCTTCGCAAGCTGAATGAACTGCTTGAGATAGCTAACTGTGGACGGGTACAGGTAATGCAGAACGACAAGATTTCCCCCCTTCGCCACGTCCCGCTTGAACGCGTCGAGTTGCTTCTCCGGCGTGCTGCTGGTAGCCCACAGCCAATCCTCGACATCCACACTCCAGTTGATGACCTGCGAGCCGGGGATGTTGGCCTCGAGCCGCTGCCGCATGCGCGCTCCCTCGTTCCCAAATGGCGGGCGGAAGTACTTGCTGCTGATGTGGAGTGTCTGCTGGACGGCCGAGATGTCCTGCTGCAGTTCCCAGTCTATGTCTGCCACTGTCGGGAGAGATTCCATCTTTGGATGGGTGAAGGAGTGTAGGGCGACCTGATGCCCACGCGAGAGCATCTCCGTGTACACGTTTGAAAGGTTGGTACTGGGGTCCAGCAGCGGTTGTCCGACAGTGAAGAAGGTAACTTTAATATTCTCACCTCTGATGATATTCATCACTTCCTGAGCGAGCTCTGGGACTCCATCGTCGATGGCGAAAGCGAAGCTGTTGGGACGCTTGCAAGCGAAGTGGAGTGGGGCTGTGGGGATTTTGGCGGAGATGCTGCCGGTGAAGGAGGACGGGACGGTATTGACGATCTCGATGCGAGAGACGACGGTGGAGGTACTCGTTAGGAAAGCCTTTAATGCCACGCCGATGACTCGGGTTTTGACAATGTTGAAATGGCTCATGGGGATGTAGATGTCTGTTCCGGAAGCATACCTGCGGGCCTCTACATCGTCCCATGTTTCTGGGTAGGGTGCCACTGCGTCGTTGCAACCGCTGTTATGCTGTTGAAGAGCTACAGTGAAGAGGTTTGAACCGGTGTACGCGATGTGCAGGTATGAACCATCATACGAGGACATGTCACGGCAACCGGCAGATATTTGAGTGTAGAAAGCAAAATCTGTGTCTTTAAAGTTGACAGTGAGCTTGCCGCCGGTGATTTTGTATTGAGTTGTATCATCTCCTCCATGCCAGAAGCCAAGGGCATTGGTGTCTGGGCTCGCGAACTGGTCAATGACTAACGCGCCGGCAGTGGAGGTGGAGACTGGAACTGTGGACGACGCATCACTACTGGTGGGTGTTGCCGAGGGGATATATTCCGTTGGGGTATTCCCGCAGTAGAACGCCATTGGGCCGAAAGTCACGGGCTTGTTGTTGAACGAGATGAAGAGGATAGAAACCAACTTGGTCAGGTCAAGCCCTGCGTAGGTCGAGAATGGGATGCTGTACAGCTTCTCGGTGCCGTCGAATGTCCAGCCCAATTGGGCGGTTGTCTTGTCAAATCCGTTGAAGGCACCTGAAGAGCAGGTGGCGCTCGATTGCATCTGGACGGTAAATGTGGTACCCGCGGCCGCCTTGATACGAAGACTGATACCCCCGTACTTGTTGGCGGCACTCAAGCAGCCAAAGCTAGAGTAGAAGTACGAGTCAGCCTTCGGTGTGAGTGTCAGGCGGTTGTTGGCGACAGCAAGAGATGTCATGGTTCCATCGTCAGAGGAGGGTTGGTTCATGGCATTGTAAAAGAGGAAGGTCAAGCGGGACGCCGACGCCCAGTCGTCAATGAGAAGGGGCTGGCAAGTGCCTGTCGGTACAACACTAGAGCTAGTAGAAGTCCCCGTGCTGGTAGTGCTGGTAGAGCTAGTCGTGCTCTTAGAGGTAGAGCTGGTGCTGCCGGTAGTGCTGCTGGTAGAGCTAGTCGTGCTCTTAGAGGTAGAACTAGTGCTGCCGGTAGTGCTGCTACTGGTAGAGGTAGAACTAGTGCTGCCGGTAGTGCTGCTACTGGTAGAGCTAGTCGTACTCTTAGAGGTAGAGCTAGTGCTGCCGGTAGTGCTGCTAGTCGTGCTCTTGGAGGTAGAGGTAGTGCCGGTCGTGCTCTTAGAGCTACTAGTGCTACTAGAGGTAGTAGAGCTAACCGGAATACTAGTAGAACCACTAGCGCACACAAAGCTAGTCTGGCCGAGCTCGCAGGGTCCAACAGGGGTGAAACCGAACCAAGCCCACGCCTTGATAACGCCCAAATTGGCACCAGCGAAAGACGACAACGGGACGGTAATGGTTTGAGTAGAACCGGTAAGGCCAGTGACATCATAGTAATAACTATTATAAGTAGTGGCAGAGCAGGTACTCGCTGTCTGAAGCTCGAGAGTGAAACGGCTACCAGCGGGGCCCTTGAAAGGGAACGTTATGGCGGTATATTTGTCAGCGCTGGCCGAGACACAGTTATCGAAAGATGTGTAAAAGTACGACGAGCCATCGGCCTTTGGTGTGAAAGTCAACTTCTTATTGGTGGTTGAAGCCGTTAGAGAAGCCATGGAGCCATCATCTGCAAACAAGTCAGCTACTTCTTCCCCCTCAATTGCGCTTGTAGGAAACACTCACCACTCGTCCAACTTCCAAGAGAATTCAGATGAGTAGAGTACTTGGAGTAATCGTCAATAATTAGATCCTTAGTGCATACGGCTCGATTATGTAACGACCGACTAGAGACCTCCGGCACCAAAAGTGTGGCACATAAGGCCAGAATTGTCCCAACTCCACGCATGACGAGGTATTAAAAAAAAGAAAAACCTAAAAAGAATGAAGGTTTTGGCTATCAACTTGTCACCCAACGAAGGAAGTCCGGGGAGGGGTAAAGAAGAGAGAAAAAGAGGGAGGAATCAAAGCGAATTTATAAAGAGTGTGAAATCCAAAAGAGTGCAACAGTGACCCCTACGATGTGCACCAACTCGCGGTGCAAGAACGCCACTGTAAAAAGCAACACATGGTAGGTACCGTACGCTGGGGGTTGGAGTAGGAAGGGGAATTCCGAGAAGACCGAGTGACCTAGGGTTATGCTCGAGTATTGAACACGGCTGAAGGTCGAAGAACGATGTTCCTAAATTGGACACCGAACTAGACTAGACTTGGTACCTTCCAGGATGCAATGCGGGTAGGTTTTTTCCTCTGTAATTTAGTGTTACAATTTAGTGTTACAATAAGGCTCTGCCCGGCATATTACAATATAAGAGAAATAGCATCCTCTTAGGGGTTGTGCCTTCCCTAGCGTTAGGTCTTTGGCTAAAGAGCAGAGGACAAGCCAATTCAGACGGCAGCTACCCCATTGACCGTTCCGATTGAAATAGTAATCCGTTAGGGGGCCTGCGAGTTACGATGAGAAGTGTGAAGTGTTATGTAGGGCATTTCATCCGCGAGAGAAATAGCTATCATAACAAAAGAGTTAAGAGAAATACCGTTTTTGTGGCGTGCGGAACAGGGCCTAGGTTATCATATATTCCCCGCAAACAAAACCCTTTCCTGGCGATCATATCGTCGTATGATAAATCTCGAATGGGGGAGCAGGGAAGTGGTTAAACAGAGAAAAAGGGTATAATGACCTTCTCGGGTGTGGTCCCGCATGATATCGGAAGCACGATAAACACATTAATTCGTTGAAACGGAGCGAACTGCGTACCACAAGAATTTACATATGAAGAACTCCTGCTCCACGGCACTGAGCGGTAGGAAAACAGGCGAGAGACGGGTCCTCAACTGCTTCCCACGTCTGTTGCCTTATTTTCCCATAGGATCTAAAAGCTTGACTCCTTGAACCCCCCTCTCGGGCACCGTATTGTGAATGTGTTGCACCCTACCGGTATATCATACAGTGGCACAAGCCAAGAAAGGGCCCTAGACACCCCTCATGGCTCCGAACTCAGAAAGACACCTAAGGAGCGATCGATATCCTTCCGGTACTAATAATAAAAATAATATAGGGAATTCACAAGTGAGAGGGAACCAGGGCCAATTTTGGTCACGATGGGTTGTTTGTTTGTGCTCCGTTGCAATGCAAACTGAACAAGCAGATCCATGCCTAGGCCTTCGATGGTGAAAACAGAACCATCCCTAATCCAACCGAGGGAGAGAAAAAATGCTGCACTCGAGCACGAGTGTATGTTCGGGTAATCTCAAAAGCACTTAACCGTCCCCAACATCACCTTGAGCAGTCTTCCCGCGTGCGCCTTCGTGCCGCTCGAGGTTCCATTAAGGGTCAACTCAGTCATGCAGTGTAATTCCCCTCCAATGACAATCGAAGCTTAGCGACCTTTTTCAGGAACCAGAGTCAAAGAACGGGTGCCTTGCCTGAAGGCATGCATACAGGGGCAGCAGGTGGGACTGCCAGGAGATGCCAAGAAGTCATTTAACATGCGCAGGGAAGGTCTTCAACGTGGGAAACACGGTACATGTAGGCGGGACCCTACAGGCAGCTACCGTTACCACATCGTAAACCCATTGGCCACCGCAAATGTATTGTCCCTGTTGTGTGGGCTCACTTTCTGGGTTCTTGCAAAAGGTGAGACAACCACGGAACAACACCAAGAAGACCCAAGAAGACCCAAGAAAAACTCAAGAAAACCCAAGAGGTTCAAGTTACCGCAGTGCTATGATATGCAAAAGAAATTGGTGTTATCATACCAAGAACGTAGTACGGTACCCAGTCGGACTATTGAGTTGCCGTGCTCTATCGTACTACCATACTTTCCCTTCCAAGTCCACCGGCGCAAGTACTCCAGTTACCGCGTTGCGGTAGGTTCCACCACTTGTTCCAACTCGTCCCATGAGATAGCGCCACAGTTAAGAATAAAGGCTTCCCAGCTGCTCCCCAATTCTGCCCAACTGGGCGAGCGAGCGAGAACACAGGTCCCTTAATTTTGAGCCTAAAAGATCTTATAAAGTGCTCCTCAAGGATTACATTTGTGCATTCGGTAATATGTGTCTGCATTACACAACCTTCAAGTAATTTCCCCGGGGAAGACCCGCGGCTCGATCGCCGTGCCATCCAACGGAAAAGGGGGGTCTCCTTAGGCAGGGAAATGATACGGGATGGCATGACCATACTGGGCCTATACAGTTTTTCCAGAGGGGTTCAAGCCGTACTCCTCTTCACCAGTCGCCATGTGGGCTCCAGTTACCTTAAACAATCGACCCGTCATCTATCATAAGAGCACCTACTTCACTTGGAATCACCTCCCTTCACTTGGGGTACCGGTGGGCGAGCGGGAAGAGGACATCGCACCGCCATCCACAGTGCAACGCCTTGATGGCGCCACTTGAACTTTGTATTTCGCGGACTGCATTCTGCAGTTGCTAAGCCAACAGTGCGCGACCGGGCTTCTTTTCCTGTATTTGTTGTACTTTCCACGAAGCAGCGTAGAATAGTACGGTACAGTCTCAACCGTACCCACGACGAAGCTGGGGGGGGCGACGAACGAGGGGGTATTTGGTGGGCAGAGGTGCAAATCGTGAAGGTTAGGGTCACAAAAGATTACCGGTAATCGATCCCTATTCGTTACCCGCTCAGTTTCGCTGTGGATACGAGTGTGGTGGAGACTGTACCAGGCCATGAGCCCCTTCAGCAACACAAGTGGGAGGTTTTCTGCAGGTACAAGATCCGGCAAGAAATAGTGGAACAAGGCGGGAGGGACAGGAGAGTCCGCAGGCGCGAGCTGATGAACTTAGATATCGGTGGTAGTCAATAGAACCCGAAGGGGAAAAAAGTTATAAAAAAACAAAAAACAAAGTTGTGGAACAGTTTTTCGAGGTTGACTTATCCAGACATAACCCTGTCCGTTCCTGTCAATGGCCCGACCTTCGCAAGCTTAAGCCCGCTGCGATGCCAAGAGGTTATAATCGGAAAGAAGCGCATAGGGGCACCCAACTCACTCGACCCAAGCCAACCCGGTGAGCAACGATCCGTTGATTCGCCAATGGTGCGGAGTGCATGATGTTGGCTCCATCGGGCCGAATTAAGGCGGCGAGGCCACGGGTATCTTAGACGGCGGTATCAGAAGTTTATTTTTCGTGTGTCACCACCAGGCAGAATGTGGGTGTTTAGGGGTGAGGTTCTCATGGGGTTGATGTGCTGCGCGGGTATCTTATGCCCGCCAAGGGTTTTTCCGTGCACACTTTACAAAGCAGAAGATTGGTACAAGGGGTACATAGCGATGGCACACCCCGCTTCAGAGTCTCACCAGTTTTTAAAAAGACTTTGGCGGGAAAGCCGCCTTAGTTTGGTGTGTGCCAAGACTTTATACGGCCCCTTGTATCGTAGAGTACCAGTTCAGGGTCGGGTAAGGAGTCGTTGAACAGTTATTTAAGGTTAATCAGTCAAACATATCCCTCTCCATTCGGGATAATTGTTCCCTACAGTACCCCTGAACGAAGGAGAGGCGCAGTTGTTCTCGTTATGGTGCAGCGGCTGGTACCTTGGCCTGAGAGTGGTTAGGGGCAGCTGCTTTTTGACTTTGTTGATAAGCAGGCCCGCCAGTCAGAGTTGTTACTGATAGGCGAGAACCGTCCGTGGGATACCGGTGCCAATATTGCCTGCTGTTTTGTTGACATGCCAGGATTTCCCTAACTGAATCCCGGAACAGCTCCATACCCACCATCAAGTGAGTAAAATATCGAGGGGTGTTAGGGGACAGTAGCTATCCTGATGAAGATGGAAACCCTCACTCGCTTAAACGTATCAGAGGAGTTGTAGTACCGATACCGTATACGAGCTACTGTAATTTGAGTATATCCGGGGTGCCAACCATGTGCCGGAGCCTGAAGCGAAAGTGTCACCGACCTGCGGTGTGTTGTGGAATAATTATTTAGCAAAACTGTTGCATTGTTCAGCTGAACAGTCCAGTATCGTAAAGGATTTTCCTTTCATTCTGTGATAAATCTACAATATCCACTAACTAGAGATCGAGGAAGTGCGCATAATCATCCACTGCTGCTGAGCCTTCTTGCATGGCAGTCCTCACCTCTCTAAGTCGGAGACAAACATCATAAGAGATCACTCGGTTACCCAACTTCATCCACTAATGTCAGAAAAAGATCGGTTGAATTATTATGTGGACCCAAGGGATGTCGCGTCTGCATCTGTTCTTTTCCCGTCATTAGCCTGGGAAACCACCTGTTACATTATCCGGATGGGGAATAGTACCTGCAGCCAGAGGCAAGTTTCTTTGTAAATGAGGCCCATAAGTGCAATAAAATTATGGTTACTCGAGTACAACGCAGATGGCAAAGCGGGGTTGGTTCGCGGGCCATCGTGCAGCGCAGATGGGGATCAATGTTGAAGTCGGTGGCTTCGTCGTGGTTTGTTCCTTTTGCTTCCCAATATTCCACACCGTTCTGCTTGAATAACTATGGGCTTTTGGCCTACCGTAGAAACCCGCTGTATCCACTATCGAAGATCTCAACTGTACTACAGCACCAAACCACAATAGACCTAGCACGGCAAATTAACAAAATAACGAATACCAGTTAATGAGATCCAGCAAGCTCCGCCTGCCCAAGCTATACTTTGTGTGGAAAGCGCTACGGTATTCCTTCACAGGGTGTTTTGTCTCGGATTGCGAAAGTCAAGAGCCCGATCCTCGATAGTGGATACAGCTGGTTTTTACGGTATTGACACGTCAGGGGTTATTGGGGGTTTCAGGCGGCTATCTATTTAGTCGCGATGGCCCCTGTGGCCAGTTGGGTTACCGAAACGAACCTTGGGCGGCGAACACCACAGGTCGACAAAACTTCTGCCTGGAGAACGGAGAACACGTCACGGTTATTTCTCAAAATTGGCCTGTTTGACTTCGGAAGGGTTGCTTATTCGTTTGTTTGTTGTGCCGCAGGCTGGCTTCGGCCACCGCTTGCTACCTAGTACTAGAACGTTCTATGGGGGGAGGCAGCAATCACAATTTGCGTACCGGTATTTGGGATGATTTGGCTAGTTAAAGAAGGAGAAGGTTGTCGTGGTTCATGTGATTTCCGAGGTGGCTACCGCCGGAACCGCGCGCAAACACGGAGAATACTGGGTATATGACGACAAGTATCAGGAGGACACTTCTAGGCGCCTCCCGCTACAGAAAGTAGCCGAGGATGTATCTTTCTGGGAACCATGAAGAGGGCGGCCTAAATGGCCCCTTCGACAGGGTCTGGGGGGAGCGATTTTCGACAGCCTATTGTTTGTTGTATGTGCGGCAGGGTCCTCTCGACTGCACTAGCTAACTCACGATCAAGGACCGCTCATAGGTCGTTTGCTAGAAACACATCCCAACCATGCCATTTCCGGGTGCCCACATGTCCCCTTGCATATTCAGAGATGTTCCTGGTTTTTGTCATTGGCTTTGGTCTTTGTATTTGCCAATGGGGGCTTCCTTGCTTCCAAGGTGCGTGGAGCAGTGAGCGGCCTAAAGATCTTTGTCTCGCGAGACGGCTCTGATGGAGTTAGGCCTACCGCCTACCGTCTTGTTGGTGATCGATTCCGGTGGTTTGGGAGTAGATATAAGGTGCCACACTTGCACTCTGTCATCCTTACTATGCTATAGCCTTCCGATACGATCAATATCAATTGAAAAATGTCAGCCCCGCAATATACCCTCATAGACACTCTCCCTGCTCTGGCAGCTATGCTCAGTAACATCTCGGATCTGCCCAACTCCCCCCCTCCTCTTTACCTAGACCTCGAAGGCGAAAGCCTGGGTCGTGAGGGCACCATAGCCATTCTGCAGATACATGTCCTTCCTCAAAACCGCACCTACCTTCTCGACATAACAACTCTCGGACTGAGAGCCTTTACGTTCCAGGGAAGCAATCAAACGAGAAATCTCAAGACAATTCTTGAGTCACCATCTATCACTAAATGCCTCTTCGATGTGCGTAACGATTCGGACGCTCTGTTCAACCTATACGATATCTCCCTTCAGGGCGTGCAAGACATCCAAGTGATGAATTACGCTGCAAGAGAAGCCCGCAGAGGACCATTCAGGAGGGGGAACCTCGTTATGGGTCTAGCGAAGTGTATTGCCGCAGATTCTGGGCTGAGCACGGCTTCTTTGGCAGAGTTCAGGAGGAAAAAGCAGGAAGGAGGGAAGATTTTCAACCCGGATCACGGCGGAAGTTACGCAGTGTTTTCTGAAAGGCCTTTGAGGGAGGATGTGATGGAGTACTGTGTGGGGGATGTGGTTCATTTGCCGATCTTGTGGCGGAAGTATAATGATATTCTGGAGGGTCACAGCAGACTCAGGAGCAAGGTCCAAAGTGCAACTTTGGGGAGGCTGGGGGCGGCAAAGAAGCCGAAGGTTCCTGACGGTAAATGGAAGGCTTATGGGCCCTGGTAGGGGTAATTAAGGTTTGTCTGAATGTGCTCTTTCCGAGGGGTTTTGCTGACATGTCGAGTCCTAATAGTGGGAAATATGGGTGTGTATTAGTGGGGCCTAGAGTCATGGGTTGGGAAATATTTACTACTCGTAGGCAAAATATATATCATCATTAAGTCTTTACAGACACGGAACTGGGTGCTTTCGCGGGGAACTGTTTGCTTTACCGTACCAAGTTCATATACAAGTAATAATTCAGGATATTAATCTCCTTTACATGGGGACCCTCTATGCGGTAGAGTTGATTGAAGGAGTCGGATGTATTCACCCCCGGTCATCCAGCAAAGGCGTTGGTTTTCTCTTAAATCTCACTTGAGACTTGATAGCTAGCTTGGATTTCCCTTCTTTGTCATGTCATCTTGCCTGCTGCCCTCCAACCCTCAATCCCTGTACTCCCCGCATAGGCCGGATTAGTCACCAACGGAGGTAGGGTACATCAGGCCGTGCGCCCCGCTTCCTGAGATGTCCATTCCCTGCCCGTGACTCTCCATAATGCCAGATAGTACCGATATCTACAATCCTTTCGAGGACCTTTCTGGTGTCTCTAAGAAGCCCTCAACTGCTACCACCGAGTTCTCCAACCCTTATGATACGCTGATCGCCACTTGCAAAAATGCAGTTCGTGCATCTCCGCTTCTATCTCACTCCATTTTCAAAGGGAAGAAAACTAAAAGCAAAGGCAAAATGTATAGGCGGAAGTCACAAAGGCCTATGAAATCCACCGCATCAATCGTAACAAGCAACAGTCGGAGAAGATGCTTTCCAGGGATTTCACCGGAATGATTGTCGACAAGACTCTTCAGGAGTTTGAGCGTGCTCGCACTGCTGAACTTGCTGGACAACTAGTGCATGATCCTCAGGAGACTGGCGCAAGGGTTTGCTTGACGTTGTGGGTTCGTCCGACCAAGCAGATTAAGGATCTTGTCAAGACGATCCAAGATAAGTTGATTGATCTAGCACCAGGCACTCCCCCTCCTCTTCTTATACTAGAAGGGAGAACAAACGAATAACCATATATATCGTCAGACTTCTGGTGCATGCCCGGGGAGAAACTGCACATGACGGCCTTGGAACTTTCCCACTCGAAGCCATACGAGCTCATAAACACCCACGTCGAGATCCTCCGGCCACACCTTCCGGAAATCCTCTCGCTGCAAACTAGAAACCGCACGGTCCTGGTAAAGCCCGTGGTCTCTTTCGACGCCGCGGCCATGGCAATCTCGTTCGTTCCGGCGGAGGACTGCGAATACTCTTGTCACCACTTCCGCCGTGACCTGCATAACATGGTTGTGGCGACGGGAATGGAGATAACCAGTCGATACGTACTCCCGTCTGCGCATATTACTATCGGCCGCTTTATCACCGCCAAAAACCACTACCCGACGGAGGGTGGTGTTTCCATCGAGAAGTGGCTAGAGAGAATCGCTGGGATCAATAAATGGCTGGAGAATGTGCAGGTTAGGTGGACTGTTGGTGAGGAGGTGGGGATGGTCTGCCAGGCTGGGAAATTGTGGTATGGAGATGGGGAGACGGTGGCGATGGGGGAAGGGTTTTAGCTTGGATGGGGCGGATGCTTTTATTGAGTAGACTAGAGATGGGTGGGGTGATAGCTGGTGCATATAAATCTCGTGGTAAAGCGACTCTATCTTTGGTGGTTGAACACCATCGCGGTACTGTGCGAGCACCGCTCAGTGCCGTATTCTTCATCTTGTCCTGTCATATATAGTACAGTAATCAAGCCCAGAGTCAAACCTCCAGCATCTGCTCACCAAAGGTCTCTCCCGGAGGCCCACCTCCAGCAGCTACGCGGCAACCACTCTCCCAACAACAGAGAACTCTTCTTCTCTAAAGACTAGCGAGAATAGACGGCTGCCCGCAGACGCTCAAAATACACTCCCCAAATTTCGGCTAGGCTACCGTTAAATTTATGTCTCCTTCCCGGAAGGCTGCCTTTGAAAATTCCACGAATAAACATTGCCTCCGCATATTAAAAAATTACCAGCCAAACACATCATCACACATCAGCTGTCCCAAGGCTCCTTGGACAATCCCTCTCCATCCCCTTCCATCTATCTATCGCCGCTTACCATACGCTACTGTCGGACTTGCGGATGGACTCATTGTGATATATCTCATCACGGGTTCATTGGCATTCAAGCTGGAATCGTCGCATTCGGGGCGCGCTCGAGCCCCCCTGGAAGATTCTGGGCAAGTTCTGAGCACAGTTGATAGATTTTCTCTCTTTCGCTTTCTTTACTTCTTTGTCATGTTTTTCGTGCAGGGGAGCATATACGGTACCAGTCCAGTACCAGTAGATTCTGCGCACCTGGGGTGGCTTACGGCCAAAATCTTGGGGTGCCGGTGGGGTTCTCAAGTGATGTGTGCTGTCGCAATATGCCTGCCCCTTGTACCTGTATGATGCCGTGTTATTTCTTCGGCGGGGTCCCCATAGGTTTACCGGGATCGGTACTCTGAACATTTGCTTTGCACAGGTTCGTCGTTGTGGCTGTTCTCTCAGCTCGGTCCCTAGTCTACCACGTTTCATTCGCTAAACCCACCAGCGGGGAACGGGGGCTTGGCTCGCGTGCAGGAGGGCATGGGCAACGCGTATCGCGATACTAAGCCACAATAGGCTCGGCAAGAGAGGTGAGAATACCAATCGACGATATCCGCCAAGTTCGGCTAGCCCAAGCTATACCGCGTCTGGAAAACACTAGTCCTTCACGGAGTGCTATCTCTGATTGTACTCGTACTAGCGCAGCGGAATTGAAGTTGGTCGCTTTGTATGGGCATTGCCACACTAAGTGTCCGGCTCCAATTCGGCCGCCAGCACTCGGTAGCGAGTAATGATGGTGGATTTAGCGAGTAAATACCGTAGGGTGCCGGTAGTGTGAGGACCCACTAAGCCTCCATTTACCCAACGCTAAGCATCTTGCCGGGCGCTTTTGATAAGTGCTTCCTGTCGTCTAGTGGGTCCTGGATGGCGAGGACGATAGGCTTTTCGTTATCCATGCGTGGTGGTCTAACCTCAAACATGCCGCGTAAAATATGGCCTACGGGTACATATAGCACAGCATGTTTCCTGCACTTTTACGGACCATGGCAATCAAGAAGGAGGGACACCTCCCCCTTCTCACCGCTTTGCCGGGGTGGGAGCGCGCGGTCAAGTACCCCGCTATCATCAACTGAACCGAACGGAGTGAAGCCGCGGGCAGCGAGGTTTCCGTGTTCTGTGGCATGCCTGACGTTCCGCCGTGTGAGTGTCGGGCACGTACTTGTAAGCAACCGTGTCACACCGCAGACTACAGCCAAAGTTGGCCATAGTGTTTGTAATGAAGTCGCTCGTTGGCATTCGGCAGGTCCAATATCCCACCTCGTTTCCAACTTGTCAACACAATACCAGTACCGAGCCAGCTATCGGGTTGGAAAGAGCATTGAGAGAGGAAGGCCACAATGATATGTTTGCGCAATAGGTTTTCCTTCTCAAGTTAAACGCGGGTTGACATACATAAGGCGCACTAAAGGAATTGGTGATGAGGGAATGAGGCAAGGGATTAATACGGTACCCATCTCGAACCCCTCACTGGTGCGGATTGGGTAACTAACGTTAGGCTGACAGGCAATGCGATACGGTATGCCTATTGATGTCTCACCGCCGATGGTAGGCTGACCAGGGGGTTTAGCAGGGAAGGTTTGCGCTGGTAATTTGCATTGACTGGTGCTCGAGTAGTCTACCATATTCGCGATCCAGCTCCAAGTGATTTGCCAAGCTAAGCCTATTCTGGGTCGATGGGCTAGTTTTCGCTGATGGGTTTGATGGTGGTGGATTTTTGTGCCGGGGTTCTGATATCAGCAGGGTAGACTATCAATAATTTAGCACGAGTGCTAGACGTAATCATGAGGCAAGAGGGAGGTTGGAGTTGGATTGAATTTACACGGAATTAACTCTGCACTGTGATCCGATGCTGAGGATTTGCTCATCATGCCTACTGGTACGCTACTACCGGTAGTACTGGTACTGTACTAGTACCAGGCAGACTACTCGAGTATGGAGGCGGGAGGGAGGGAGGCACGGAGCGAAGCAAGGGGGCATGCCAGGTACTAGTACTAGTAGACTCTCACGCTTGTTACTGACGCTTCTGCTACCTCGTAATTCTCTGACGTTTGTGAACACAACTGCTACCGGTATTGCATATGGGCAAAAACCGGGCCGGAGCCTCAAGATTTTGGTGTATCCAATAGCAGCTGTGTTCACAAACGTCAGAGAATTTCGAGTAGTGCTGCTGCCTAGGGTGTGCAGTACGGTATCGCCCGCGCGGCGTCTAGCCCGATGGGTTAGGGGAGGAAAGGAAACTACGATACTTGAGAGGGTGCCGAGCACGGTACGACTGGGGAAACTACCACCATTACCTCCTTCATCCTCGGAGGAGGTAACTTGCTTGAGAACACTGATTTATTCGCACCGCTCGGGACCCAATGGAGTGGTTGCAGATCAAGGCGGAGCTGGATGGGGGGGGCTGAGGTGCTTTGCTGGCGAGTATCCATACCTGGTATGGAATAATCCCCGACTATGCGGGGTTTCGCCGCCAAGGCCAGGCATCATCAGTGCTGGGTGTTGCCTGGTGTATGAAAAATGGCCCTGTTAACAACCAAAATCTCAAAATGTAATTAGCAATTAATACACTATGAAAAAAAAAAAGAAATTGTTTGTGAGAAGCTCTCGGTTGAACTGCCTGGTATCTGCTTTTCGTCGTTTCCATGGACTTTGTTCTTTGATTGAGCGAGTGTTGAAGGAAAATAAAACGGTTATTGCTGGCATGGGTGTTACAAGGTGAATAAGGCAAGTGTTAGATGTCCGATGTCATGTGGCTGTGTGGGCGGTAACCAAAAAAATTAAATAAAAAAGTGCCTCATTCAGCTGGATCATGTTGCATGCTTAATACGGAGTTACAGTACTTTAACTCAGGAGTACAAAGTCATGTCCCTTACCCAACGCTCACTCAATTAAAAAAACGAGGTTCATAGAAGCAAGAAGGGGTAGATGTTGGATATTTCTACGGGGAGTTTCTCTCGATAATCTCATTTCTTTAGGATATTTTCATTGTTAAACCCGTTGTGTTATTCTGTTGAGGGGGCTGATTTCAGATACCAAGCACCATCCAGCCTTAAGCAACGCGGCCTTGGCGAAAAGCCGGAGAATAGCATCATAGGTGGAGAATCAAGTTTCCTGGTACTCGAGCAAGTTGGTGGTGGCGCCGGGCGAGCGTTTGTGCTGCGCCGTGGTGCGATTTTCTGTACCTGGGCGGGGGATTTCTTCTTTTTTGGTTTATGGTATATAACCACTTACTCGCACCTCCGAGTTCGTCCCAGGGATTTGGACAGGCAATCTGGTTAGGATCTGGTACCTTGTCTTTAAACAATACTATACGATACGCAATACAGTACAATACAACACAATACGGTGCGAAATGTCTCTAAACCCAGGGACAGCTCGAGATGGGGGATACCAGCTTCCCTTACAACCTTCACCAGCACTTCAAGTGCACGGAGGAGGGCCACCGCACCACTTACCGCACCACCCACAGCAGTACTCACCGTACCACCCACAGCAGTACCCACCGCCCTCCCCCCGGAGCACCCACACCAACCCCGTCGGCGAATACGCCAACGGCCCCATCCCCCCCCACACTAGCTCTCCCCCCTTGGGCACCGGCGGTCAGAGCCGCGGCCCATCTTTTGACTCCCGCTCACGCGTTGGAACCCTCCTCCTTGCGGCCCCAGGCTACTCCATGGATGAACACAAAGCTTTCCGCGAGATTGGAGACTACATGTCCCGCGACGGCGACTGCATGATCCTGCGGCGCTTTGGAACTCTTCGCTTCCGTGACCTGCTGTGCAAACAGGCACAGGTAGCGGCGGTAGAGCAACAGCTAGAGGATGCGGATCGCGATGAACTAGTCGGAGGCGGGAACATGAACGTGGAGACAGTGAAAGATTTGATGAGAGAGTTGGATGCTAAATTGAAAGCATACGGTGCGTATATTTCACTTCCCTCTGGCAAAGGTTACTGGCTAATGGTTTGCGGGGGAGAGTAGACGACGCCCTAGATCGCTGCCGCAGAGCCTACACGATGCCCCGACCGAGCCACCGCAGCCTCAGCGACGTCGAGTGCTGGCTGGGCACGCGGAAGTTCCAATGGTACATACCGGCGGGCCGGCGGGGGGACCTAATAAATCTTGACCAGCAACTCGTCACTAACGGGATGATAACCCGCTTCGCGGCACTGATAGCACGCCGAGTCTTTAAGAAGGAAGTCAGCAGGAAGGCCGGCGTAGATCAGATCCCGTACCACCGCGCGGTACTCGTCTCGCGAGCCCTGATCTCGTTCATTGCGCCGGTGATTTTGCTCGTGCCGGTTGTGCTGCTGTGTTATCAGAAGAGGCTGTGGGTGCAGATTATCGTTGTTGCGGTGGCCACCATTACGAGTAGTATTGTAATGATGGTTGCGAAGGCGGGGGGTGCGGAGGTGTTGATGGCTACGTCCGCCTACGCCGCGGTGATGGTGGTGTTTTTGGGGGCTGTGGCGAATGTTGGGAATGGGGGCGGAAATGGGCCCGGGAAGGGGAGCTAGAGGACGAGGAAGAGGAGGGGGAGGTGCAAGTTAAGGGTTGGGAAAATGGAGTTTTGGGTTTATGATTGATTGGTCTTTGGTACGATATGACATTCCCTTGGTTTTATTTTGTTGTTTTCGGGATGATGGCTTGGAGTTCTTTCTTTTTCTGTCACCTTTCTTTGATTACTCGCCTGGCTGCATCAACACGCCAAACCTCACCATTTCTTTCCTAATGCTTTTACTGCATTTCATCACGGCTGGGTACCTGTGTAACAAAAATTTGAACTAAAAAGTTAGTTTCATTTTTCTCCATCAGATTATTGGGTTTTTAGGAAGCGAATCATTGCATGCGGGGGTTTGTCATTTGTATGTTTTAGAGTACGGTACCGTGCTTTCGATGCTGGTGGATTAGTTGAGGAGTTATAATAGGATGCCGGATGATGAAGCACTACCGGTACTAATAAATCAGCCTTTTGTTATCAAGGGTTCTTGATATACCCTCCGAGTATTGCAGTGATTGATACCGTCGTGCGTAACACCCTTCCGAGGGCTATGGTTTAAGTTACTAGAAAGAGTAGTATTTCGTGGAGCAAGTGATACCTCCTGGCTTGGCTAATTGACGTCCATCCTACCACAAAGACCGAACCTACAAGAAGCCTAGTCTACAGAAAAACAAGCTTTTCAATAGTGCTTGCACTTGTGTGGCACTAGCCAACTTGGAGCTAAGATATTAGCTCTGACGGTATCCCTTCGCACTAGTGCCCGTTGCTCTACGGTAGCGGCGCAGTACGAGTGCGGCCGAGAGATATATCCGTCACGTGGGTCTGATAAGAAAACTTTGGTGAACTTTCTTGTTGCAGTGTGCCCTGATAAAGCACGTGACGGATATATCTATCGGCCGCACTCGTAGAACGACCCCTACTTTGTGGAGAATTGGTGGCGAAAAAAAAGAAAACCGAAAAAAACCTCTAACATTGTGACCGATCCTCTTCAAAGAATTGGCTGTTGCCCATGACACAGCTGATATCCTGCTCTGTACGAGTACTAAAGCCTGTTTTTGTGTCTGCTAAAAGCTGGTGGGATCCTTGAATAGATGAGGTCAGACTTTTCTACCATAGTAATACCGTAGTAGTGTCCCACACCCCCGGTAACAACAAATTTCCTCCATAAGCCTTGGTTTTCCTCATTGCCCGTCTGGAGCTTACCTCACTGGACTGGAAATTTTCGCAAAGGGTGTTGCGCCTCCACTGGGGTGAGGGTGGTAGGCTCGGTGGTGTTCACGGTTGGAATTAACTTTGCTTTTACCATATATTGCAGGTAGGTGGGGCCATAGTCACTAGTGCATGTACGGTATAGTACTATATAGTCCCGGTCGAGCTATGATATTATACTTTAACCTAGTACCTGTATCTGACCTAATAGCCAGTCTTACTGAGAAGTGGATATCGGTAATACCTTCCGGCACTATGGTAGGAGTTACCGGAATAATCTTATCGGATAGTAGGTGAATCCCATAGGATATTGTTCCAAGTGCGAGGGGGGGGGGCATCTCTCCGGGATAGAACCTTTTCTTATTTACATTTTCTTTGTTTAATCCTGGCCCTTGCTTTTACAGTTGTGGTACTGTGCTTGTGCGCGTAGTACCGTAGCTCCTGGTTGCTATACCGCCGAACGCATAACCTCTGCGGGCCTAGGAAAAATTTCCTTTATGTTGCCCCTGGCCTGGGGGAATAAGCAAATAATTAGCTACCGTATGTAATATATTCTAAAAGGTAGCCTGAGGACCCCTCTTTTGATTCAGCAAGTCTTTTGTTTGGTATTTGGTGGCTGACTTCTAAATTGTGGTAATACAGGAGGTGTCTTCGATTTTCTTCCATCACAGGCCGCAGGGATCTCAGAGGAACTTAGATCTCGTTTGTAGGCTGTGGCTTATGGTATACTTCTCTCTCTTATACTAGTATAACGACCGCTGTCGGTGATTCTGCTTTGGGGTTTGTTTGTACTTTTAAAAATTATGGAATTCGGTCAATGCCAGAGGGTGGAATACACGAATAGTGGATCCTTACTTTATATTATTTTGATAGCTAACTCCTGGCCTGGCTTTTAGTTGCATTTAGACAGCGGATAAGGGGGAGGGGGGAGGTCGCCTCTGGGAAGAAAAGCATTCTATATAATCAGTACTACCACTGGGGTGACAGATTATTGGAATATCTAGGAGGAATGCAAGTCTAGCTACATGCGGGGCAAGGAATCGAAGGAGGTGTATCGGAGCTATACCAGAATATCTTTTCTATTCATCACAATCCCCTTTCGAGAATTGTCCCCGACCTTTTTGGGAGGCCACTCACTATATCTGGGAGATTATGTTGAAACGACTGTGGTTGTATTGATTGAGTGAGATAGAAAAGTGGGGGTGACCCCGGCTATGTAACAAGAGAAGACGCAGTCACAATTTCCCCTGTTCATAGAGCCTCACTCGCCGCCGCATCGCCGCCGCCGTCTCCCTGGCTTACATAACACCCCGCAGTCAACCATACCAGATATGGAAGGATGCTCCAACAGATTATATGTTGCTTTTACGAGTGATTTCTTGTGACAATAGATTGCCGGTCCCAAGAAGGGCGGCAAGGCCCTGTAGGCAGTTATGATTAATACCACATATTTATTTTTACAGCTTGTGCGATGCTGGGGTCGTGTTTTAGCTAATGCGTGGCGCAAACTCTGTAACATCTTTGCGAACAAGTTAATAATAAAACAGGGAGTTTCCCGGACGGCGTCTTGTGGAAGAACCGGATTGCCTTGGAATATTTCAGCGGTGAGCAGACTTTATATGCCCTTCACCTATAGTAACTATTCATATCATATAATACCACCATTTTTCTGTGCATAGAGTAATTCATGTTTCCAATGCGGTCAATGGTGAATTGAAGGCTTGATGGATAGCTACACCCTTCACAGTCCCCAGAGACCCAATTCATACTGGGCAACTTATAATTACTTTACAATGGTCGACTTCTCGGCGGGGTGGGTAGGTTCATAGTGTCGGAGTTGACGGAAGCGGGTAGTTGTCAGAGATGAAGCTGGTAGTTGTCAGAGTTGGAAGGGAGCAGAGATAGATAATACCTTTCGTGATTTCATTTGTTCTGGAGTTGAAAGGATTGACGGAGGGTTTATGGTCGTGTCTTTCCTTTATTATTATTACGGAGGTAGGGAGGTAAATGGGGTCGTGCATGGAGAGAAATCGAAATGCATGGGGGGTGGGGGAGAGTGATTAAGATGGTTCTGGTATTCTTAAATATACTTCTTCTGTTTTGGTTACAGGTAGTTGGTTTGATGATGAACGAACGAAGTTTCCGATTATACCTACCCTATATAGTCTAGTAGAAGCGTTTTTTGTCTGTGTTGCGCCATTTATTAGTTATCCTCCGCTAAATAGTACACGGTCTGGGTTGTTCGGGGGTGTTGGCTTGTTGTGTTTTTCTGGAGAGCCCTCACTTTACAGGGGTTTGGCTTTTAGTAGGAATATTTTCCTCAAGATTTTCGGTGCATGTTCATTGGTTAGTGCTTAGTGGTTGCTTGTTTGCTCAGTTCTCCTGTTTGGCTGCCTCGGTGACACCCAAACTAAGAGTATCTCGTTCCACCAGGAAGTGCCTTAATACCTGCTCAACTTCTCTGTGAATTTATAGTCTTAGGGGGCGGCATGCGGTATAGGTATAATACCCGTAATGGCAGCATTTGCGGGATTGTCTTTATTAAAGAGAAATATTTCCCTCTAAAACAAGTGCTCGCCAAAGTTTATGCATGATAAAGCTGACTGCTGCTGTGAGAGTTTATCATCCGATAGCTGGGAAATGGCTTTTTGGCTTGGGCTGATAGCTAATCAAGGCAATACGAGTACATTTACGGGAAGTATGGGGATTTTGGCTTTGAAAACAGGCATGCGAAAGTCGTCGCTTTAAGCTTATCCTAATTGATACCGCTACTTGCGGAGGTCAGACTGGCTGGCACATCGGAATAGTGTAGTCTGCCTGTCGACGAGGTGGCTATTGGAGTTGCCTCTTCTGGCATAAAACTCATGCAGTGCCTATGCGGATACGGTGCAGTATTGTATCACACTTTGGCTCAATATGGGTGTTGCCTTGCTGTTTATGATGCTCGGGGCGTGTTTGGCTCTTCCCTGACTGCCTTCTTTCGACTGGTGTTTCCTTGGCGTAGGGAGGTTGGACAGCACCGAGTTGGCTAAAGAACAAGTAGAATCACCCCTCCTTTCTCGAGCACTAGAAGGCTCGCAAACCTGCTCGCCGCCTTGAGTTATCGTGGAACCGCGTCCACAGCGAAACGAATCATCCGCAAAGCACACCATGGGACGAATAACGAATATACAATCCTTTGGCTCCGGTAATATTAATAGCGGGAACGTAACGAATAGTCATAACAAGACCATCACTGTGCGCAAAACAGACGACGAAGACAGTCGGATCAAGCAGTGGCTCTCCCCGCTCGAGCCTCAGTACAGACATCAAGGTGTGCAAAAAAACCGGGTAAGTGGTGTGGGAGGTTGGCTTCTGGAAAGGAGCGAGTTTCGGGAGTGGAGCGGTAGCCGCGGGACCGGAACAGGCTGTTTTATTCTGCTACGGCAATCCGGGTGTGGGGAAGACAAATATCAGGTCAGTGGGAAAGCTCTCTCGGGCAAGTGGGTATCACTAACGGCTACCAATATTAGCTCATTAGTTATTGACTGGCTATGCGATCAAGTTCGTACTAGAGATATCGCTGTTGCAGGCTTGTACTGCGATTATCTTGCCCAGGAGGAGCAGTCTACGACGAACATGTTGGGCGCAATCCTTAAGCAGCTTTTAGAGAGAGATGGAATCCCGGAGCCCGTACGACAGGCATTTCGGAAGGAGAAAAGGGGGTTTGGCGGGCGGGCGGCGCAACTTTTGGACTTGGTAAATATACTGAAGACGACGGTCGCATCGCTGGCAGAAGTATTCATCTGTATCGATGCATTAGATGAGTGTCTTCCGGATAATCGACGAGAACTTCTTGAATCACTGCAGGACATTATAAAGGCTTCGCCGAACGTGCGGGTGTTCCTTAGCGGAAGACCTCACATTTGGGGCGAGATTAAGAGATATTTCCTCGAGGCGGTCATGATACCCGTTATTCCTACGGTTGGGGATATTGAGAGATATCTGGAGATGAGATTAGACAGAGATACCACGCCCGGAGCAATGGACGACAATTTGAGGGCTGAGATTATGAGAGTAATCCCGGAAACAATTTCCCAGATGTGCGTAGAAACAGTCACTTTAGCCAGTATAGGCATCCTTAGGTGTTGGCTAACAATAGAGTATAGATTTCTTCTTGTTTCCCTTAACATTGACGCAGTCCTGGAGGAGGTGACGATCCACCAGAGAAAGAAAAAGCTTGACCAGATGATCCAAGGGAATGGTCTTCGGGATGCGTACTCGGGAACCCTGGGACGGATAAAGGCCCAGAAAGGAAGCAAATCGAGACTCGGCATGGAGGTGCTAATGTGGCTATCACACTCGGAGCGACCCTTAAATGCCAATGAGTTATGCCATGCCCTGGGGGTGGAAGTCGGGTCTGCAGACTTGAATTCTCAGAACATTCCTGCGATAGAAACACTTCTAGGATGCTCTTTAGGGCTTGTGACGGTTGAAGCGTCCTCGTACACTGTTCGTCTTGTCCACTACACTCTTCAAGAGTATCTATCCAATAATACCGACCTGTTTCACACCCCTCACTCGATGATTGCCGAGGTTTGTTTAACATACCTCAACTTCCGGAGCATCAGGGACCTGCCGCCTATCCTTGATCGATCCCAGCTAACAACACCATTGCTTAAATATGCCTCTCGTTACTGGGGGAAGCATGCCCGAAGGGAAACCACAGAAGGTGTGAACACTCTCGCGCTGAGACTTCTTGATGGATTCGATAAGCATGTGTCTTCTGGGATACTCTTATCCCACAACTTTGACAATTGGGACTGGGAGCTTTGCCGGGGTATCTCAGTGGGGTTTACCGGGCTTCACGGCGCTGCATATCTTGGGGTTGTGGAGGTGGCAGCTACTTTATTGGAGATGAAGAAATGGGATCTCGATGCGACTGATGTGGCAGGTAATACGGCAATCTCGTGGGCTGCTAGAAAAGGGCATAGGGCCATGGTGAAGATACTTTTGGGACAGGAGGATGTCACTCCCGACACTGCGGATAAAGAAGGTCAAACACCTTTCTTGTGGGCAGTTAAGTTAGGGAATGAGGACGTCGTGAAGATGCTTTTAGAACGGGAGGATGTCGCTCCCGACACTCCAGATAAGGACGGTCGAACACCTCTGTCGTGGGCAGCTAGCGATGGGTATGGGGACATTGTGAAGATGATTTTGGAACGAGGGGATGTTACTCCCGACATTGCAGATGAAGACGGCCAAACACCTCTCTCGTGGGCAGCTAAGTCAGGGAATGAAGATGTCGTGAGGGTGCTTTTGGAACGGGAGGATGTGACTCCCGACATTGCGGATAAAGATGGTCGGACACCTCTCTCGTGGGCAGCTAGCAGGGGGCATAAAGGCATTGTGAAGGTGCTTTTGGAACAGGAGGGTGTCACTCCCGACATTGCGGATAAAGGCGGTCAGACACCACTCTCGTACGCAGCTATCAATGGGTATGGGAACATTGTGAAGATGTTTTTGGAGCGGGAGGACGCCACTCTCGATATTGCGGATAAAAACGGCCAAACACCTCTCTCGTGGGCAACTAGAATGGGACATGAAGGTATTGTGAAGGTGCTTCTGGAACGGGAGGATGTCGCTCCCAACACTACGGATAAAGACGGTCAAACACCTCTCTCGTGGGCAGCTAGTAGGGGCCATAAAGGCATTGTGAAGGTGCTTTTGGAACAGGAGGGTGTCACTCCTGACACTACGGATAAAAGAGGTCGAACACCTCTCATGTGGGCAGCTGAGTTTGGGAATGGGGGTGTCGTGGAAATGCTTTTGGAACGGGAGGATGTCACTCCTGACGTTGCGGATAAAAGAGGTCGAACACCTTTCTCGTGGGCAGCTGGAAATGGCCATTGGGATGTTGTGGCGACGCTTTTGGGACGAAAGGATGTCGCTCGCGACGCTAAGGATAAAAACGGTCGAACACCTCTCTCGTGGGCAGCTATAGGGGGGCATGAAAGCCTTGTGAGGATGCTTTTAGAACAGGAGGGCATCACTCCCGACACTGCGGATGAAGGCGGTCGAACACCTCTCTCGTGGGCTAGGATATGTGGACACTTTGGAGTAGTGGGAAGGCTCTTTATATGGCATGTCACTAGCCAGAGGGCATTGACTCAAACTCCCGAGAAGCGACGCGGGGGAGCTATAAAGCGTCGATTGGGAAATCATAACTTTGTTTCTCAGTCGGTAGGTAGCAATAGCTCAAGAGACCTTTCCCTGGCCGAGTCCTCCGAGGCATCTCAGCGCCCTTCCAAAAGGATCCGGAGATTTCAACATTCGCGGTAAAAGTTTCTCATCCGACGAACCCTCTGACCTGCAGTATTACACTATCGCACTACTAATCCTCATTCTGGATTCTCCTTTGCTAGCCCCCCATTTGCCTTTCTTGTGTGTACTACACCTACCGCAAATCTCGTGTAAGTTACTATGTTACCTCCGCCTTTTACTTTAGGAATCGTGTAGTGTAGTACTTGCACAATGTTGGTTTATTGCTCGGTGATTGGTGACCTTGTTTTCTCCCTTTCTCCCCTCCTCTTGGCTCATATTTTCGCTCCCATTTCGTTATATATGATATTTGGAGAGAGTGGGGATCGCACGGGCATAGCAGGCAGCCTTTCCATGCCTGCCATTTGCGTTCATGGGGTATCACTTTACTTTTAATCATTATCTTTCCTTTCTTGTCTATTTGTCGTCTATCTATATTCTTCGTGTTTTGGGAGAGAGAAAGACAAATCTTGTCCCAGAGTGTAGTGATTTTTTTGTGCCTGCTTTTATTTCCCCATCGACCTCTTCCAATTAGAATTGACTTGGGCTTTGTAGAGTTTGATATGGTTTGTATAATACCGTAGTGAGAATATGGCAGAATAATTGGGTGAACCTTTTCAATACCATGCTCTTGGCGTGAAACCCTTCCGGATACCATTGACCGAGAAATATACCATCCAAAAAGTGAAATCTATTCAAAGAATTACCTTGCCACCGGCCCACAATAAACAACCTCTCTCTATCACTCAGTTTATGTTAAAAAATCCAGGAGAAAATTCAGAAAAATACCAGCAGGCCTCAAGTAATTCTTGATTTTTTATCTGATTTTTTATCAAATTACTTTTGCATCACTTGGTGAATAGAAAGGGAGGGGGGACTGTGTGCATTGGTAAATATTTTGCGGTTCCTCATAACATGAAACATTTTTCACGGGGGACGGCGGGGGTACTATAGTCCGTTGCGTCGGGGCGCCGGGCAAGTTTCGGAAAAGATGGGACGGGACCGCTTAACGCCGTCCACCGCCGTCCACCGCCGTCCGCCTTCTGGACGGACGGACTGCCCCGTTGAGAACACTGCGCTTGAACCTTGGACTGTGCGATGTTGTCCCCTCTTGTTCCCAGAAGTTCCCGGGCGCTGCGTATGCGCTCCCGCTGTTTGCCTCTCTACATAGTTCGTGGCTTTCTTTATTTATTTATTTATTTATTTATTTTTTCTCCCTTAATAAAACAACGCTTCTTCAGAAAGAACTCGCAACAGTTTACCCTCAACACCGTCCTATGCTCTCCACAACACAACTAGGGTGGTTGCCCGTACCCTACTGTACTCAACACACAAATCTTTCTCTCATCACTTCTGCATCGACCACTTCCTTACCAACCGGCGGCAGCGGCATCATGTACCATCACTCGTCCCAAAGAAAGCCGATGGTAATCTTCTACATGCCTCCGTTGAGTTGCGCTAATATTGTATAGAACAAATCGTTAGCCGGGCGGTCCAATTGGGAAAGATAAACTTGAAGCGGACCGATGGAGTCCAAAAAGGGCGCAATAGTATCATCCGACTCGACGAGTCCCGGGAGATTATATCGAAGGTGGCAGATTCCCGTGGTATCAAGGGGAAGGAGGTTAGGCAGAACATGGCCACCCTCTACCCTGTACTCTCCCGATACGCACACGGGAATGACGGCTGCATTGTTCTGAAGGACTCAATCCACTCAGACAATGAGCGTGCCGGACTCGTGGCGATCATGGAGATACAGGGTGGGTGGCCCCGCCCGCCGGCATGGAGGGAGGAGAAGGAGAAGAAGGGGAAGGAGGAAGAGAAGGAAAGGAAGGAGAAGAAGGAGTGATTACCTGTAATATTGTTTGAAGGAAAATTGATGCGACTGTTATCGCCGGTAGCATTGCTGACACTAAATCAATTCAATATCTTTACAAGTAATCCGTCTCTCCGTCTCATAGGTCCCGACCAAACAACCAATCTGCCTTCCCTCCCCACCATGGATCCGGACCTTCTTCACCTCATGTGTATCCTTTTTCGAGTCCTTGCTGGGATCCCAGATACGCACTACCCCGTCGGTTCCGCCAGTGATGAGGTGGAAATTGCCCTTGAGGGCGATCGTGTCAAAGTCTTTCACTCTGCCAGGCATGCCAATAGACCTTTCTCCTGTTAGAGTTGACGGAAGCAGATAGTGGATGAACAAAGAGGTGTGAAGGAAAGCTACGATGAAAGATGATAGAATGTCTTTAGTGATTTCATTTGTTCTGAGGTTGAAAGGATCGACAGAGATTGGTTGTGGGCTTGTCTTTCCTTTATCATGGTCATAGAGTTATGGATGGAGCGTTGGAGTGAAATGGGTGAGTGTGGGGAACGATGGAATAGTTAAGATGGTTTCCTTGTTCTTATGTTTTTGTTTAGTTTGTTTAGTGTGAGTGAGAGCGAACGAAGTTTCTGATTTACCTGCCCTTTAGTCTAGCCCTGGTCTAGTTCTCGTGTTCGTGTGTTTTGACTGTCGCGCTTTTAGTTTATCCGCCTACAATAGCCATATTACGATACCTCCAAAGAAACCAATCAGATTTGGAGAATCTAGAGATTCCAGACCGGTAGTGGAATAGAATAACACTCTCCCGTCCTTGGTGGAAATTGTCGGTACTTCCTCCTCAGTATCCTTTTTGTTCTGCGTAATGGGAGTGAATCTTTTCAATACCATGCTCTTAGCGAGAAACCATCCCAGATACCATTGACCGAGAAATATGGCATCGAAAAAGTGAAACCATTGCACGGAACCATCAATCTCTTTGGCCACCATTGAGTAGCAAAGAAAAATTAACAAATAAAGTGAAAAAGGAGTAAATGCGGTCAATGTCTTATATTTATTTTTCCACCCTCAGAATCGCTTTCTGTGGGATAGTTTTTTAAGCCAAGAATTCCTAGAAAATGGCTAAAAATAATAATGGTAAGGAGCTAGAAAAATACTAGGAGGTTTGAAGTAATTCTTTATTTTCCGCCATTTTTTTCAATTTTTTGCATTGTTTAAGAGATAAAAAGATACCGGTATGCTAGAGTGTGTAAAGTCTCCGCTGTTCGTTCCACTGGGGGTTGCCCCTGTGAAGGTTTCACTTTCTCGATGGTATATTTCCCGGTCGATGGTATCCGAAAGGATTGACCGCCAAGCGCATGGTATTCTAAAGGTTTTCTCCTTTCTTTTCCTTCCTTTCTACATACTCGACTCAATCAATCCCGAACTCCTTCACCGCCTGAAACAAATTCCTCGTGTTCACCAAAGCCACTCCACTCCCCTCTGTAAAATCGGTCCCCCGATTATTACCTTCAACTCTATCGTTTTCAACCCAAGCGGGGCTGAAATATGCGAGGACTGGTTATCAACTTTGACAACCTCCTCCTGTTTATTGCACCTAGGTCTTTATAATGACATAATATTACTATGGTAGTGCATTGCCCTTTATTGGTATGTTGGGATGTCGGAACCATGCACAATTGGCAAAAGGGGGAATTTGGGAGTAGGAAAGCACGTCGGAGCTGATGGAGGTGGTACGATCGGGTGCTCGTGATGTTGACGGGAGGAGATGTTGTTCGTACGATATGTTCTATGGAGGTTGCTAGCTACGGTTCACCTTAAGTAGTGAAAACTCTGCTCGTACATGTGATAGACCTATATCTCCGCATACGGTATGCCCTATACATCCGTTCTTGCCCTAGAACGTTTGCTTGTCCACACTTCAGTGTTCCTCCATACATGTGAGCGCTTCCCTTTGCCTGCGCTATCTCCGCTCCTAATACAGTGCTCCGCTACTGGGATTATTATGCCATCAGGAGACGAGCTTAGACACATTAAAGTAGAAATCGTGTTATGGAAAGCGCCCCTCGGAGAGATTAACTACTTTATCAATTAGATTTGTGTAGCGAGCCGTGCTGAGCCCTATAAGCTGGGCCAGAAATACCCAGTCAACTACAGTACGCCCAGTCCCAGCACATCCAACCCTATTAGCGCTATCCGATTTGCCTCGAAATATCACTCACGGCGGCGAGCGATTTGCGGTCGTGGTGGTCAGAAGAAATTGAATTCCGAGAAAAAAATAAAGGACGAAGGTTCATGGGCGGAGCCGTGCTCCCCCGGAGGGTTGTAGGTGTGAGATGCAACATCTCTGTTGTTTTCGGGGGTGTTAGGAAACGATGTACCCCCAGGGCGTCAAGCCTCGATCAGGAAGGGAACTTTCTTTTGTGTGTTGCTAACCAAGTTAGAGATATTTATTAATTTCGTTTTGCTCTCGTTTGGTTTTCATTTTTTTCATTTCTCTGTCTCATCCTCCCATTCTGTGGGCTTGTAGGGATGCTTCGTTGTTGCTAAGCCTTAGGGTTAAAAAGAAGGGAAAAATGGAGATCTGGTCGGGTGACTTGCTAGGTCTCTAGATGTCCCACTTCGATAACTTATGGCACAGCAGAGGTGAGGCGTCTAATGAAAGGAGATAAACGGTATTTTAATTACAGATGGGGGACGGGAAAAAAAGTTAAATTGACGACAAAAAAGGAAATCAAAAAAGAAAAGTATAGATTATGCGCTATGGGCCCACCATAGGGTTCCTTGCATTGACTTCTATCACCGCCCGTACTCAAACTCACGTTTATATATCTAACTTAGATCCATGAGGGCTTTGTCCGCACCCACTCTGCCCGTATAATATAGCAGTTGTCTATGAAGTGATAGCAATAGAATAGTTGAGAAGGAGGGACTCGTGATGGGGAGAAAATAGAAGAGAAAGATTAAGGAGGAAATAATCATGAAGGAGCTGGTGGCTATTCCGAAGAGGGATCGGTTGTTGGGGGCAAGGGGTTTCGGCGGCGAAGCAAGAACTGTCGGAACTGTCGGGATAGGCTGAGAGGGACTTTGGGGTGGGTCAGACAGATCAGGTGAAGGGTGCCCTGGGCGGGGCCTGGTCAAGATCTAGGGGGGTGGGGAGGATTGGTTGTGGAGAGTAGATCTACAACTCTTGTGTGTCCACGGGACGCAGCTAGCTGGAGGGCTGATTCCCCGCTGAAGTCTAGTATATCGGGATTGACATCGTCTCGGTCTAATAGGAGCTTTACTGCCCCCTCACGTCCCCACCACGCAGCCCACAAGAGTGGCGTTCGGCCACATTCAGTGTCTGTAGCGTCGGGATTGATATCCTCTCGTTCCAATAGCAACCTTACTACTCCCTCCAGTGCGTACTCCACCGCCCACATGAGTGGCGTTTGACCATATTCGGTGTCCGCAGTGTTAGGATTGGTGTCCTCTCGTTCCAATAGCAACTTTACTACTCCTTCATGCCCGCCCTCTTCAGCGCACAAGAGTGGCGTTTGACCAAATACGGTGTCTGCAGGGTTGGGATTGATGTCCGCTCGTTCTAGTAGCAACTTCACTACTCCCTCATGCCCGCGCCCCGCAGCCCAACGGAGTGGCGTTAGACCGAAGTGAGTGTCTGCAGCGTTGGGATTGACGTCATCTCGCTCCAGGAGAAACCTTACTACTCCATCGTGCCCTTTCTCCGCAGCCCATGCGAGTGGTGTTCGGCCAAAACTGGTGTCAGGAGTGTTGGGATTGATATCCTCTCGTTGCAATAATAACTGTGCTACTCCCTCGTGCCCGTTCTCCGCAGCCCACAAGAGTAGTGTTTGGTCAAATCCGATGTTTGCAGCGTTGGGGTTGATCTCCTCTCGCCCTAATAGCAACTTTACTACTCCCTCATGCCCGTTCTCCGCAGCCCAGAATAGCGGCGTCCGGCCATACTCCTCGTCCGTAGAGTTGGGATTGATATCGTTTCGTTCCAGCAACAACTTGACTACACCCTCATGCCCACTCTTCGCAGCCCACCAGAGTGGCGTTTGCCCATATCTGGTGCCTGTAGCGTCGGGATTAATATCCCCTCGTTTCAATAGCAATTTTACTACTCCCTCAAGCCCGTTCTCTGCAGCCCGCGATAGTGGTGTTTGACCATATCTGGTGTCCGCAGTGTTGGGATTGATATTCTCTTTCCCCAATAGCAATTTTACTACTCCCTCATACCCGCCCTCAGTAGCCCACCAGAGTGGCGTTTGACCATATTCGGTGTCCGCAGTGTCGAGACTGATATCTTCTCGTTCTAATAGGAATTTTACTACTTTCTCATGCCCGCCCTCCGCAGCCCACCAGAGTGGCGTTTGTCCATGTTCGGTGTCTGCAGCGTTGGGATCGATATCTTTGAGTTGTAATAGGATCCCTACGACATCTGCATGACCACCTCTAGCTGCCCACGCGAGCGCCGTTCTACCCATAGTATCTGTTGCGTTAATATCCCACCCCTTCTTCGCCAATAGTGCAGCAACTATCTCGACTATCCCGAGGGATGCCGCTGCATGAAGCCCAGTAAAGCCCGTAGGGCCACGCATCCTATCAAAACCAGGCTCCCACCAACGTCTGTCCTCATCGTAACGTAGTAAGAGTAGTTGAGAGGATATATGCTGTTCAAATTCGATCAGAAGTCCCAGTGCAAGCGGAATCACACGCTCCATCTTCTCCCATTTTATGTGCTTTCCCCAGTAGCTAGAAGCATATCCAACAAGGGGGACTGCCGGCGGGGCCGAACAAAGAGTTGGCGAAAGCTCCCGGACGCACCGAAAATTGAGGTATGTCAAGCAAGCCTCCGCTATCATCGAGTGTGGACTTTGGAACAAGCCTGGATTATTGGATAAATACTCTTGCAGACTGGAGTGGACAAGCCGGACGGTGGAGGATGATTCCTCAACCGCGACAAGCCCTAAACAGCAGGCTAGGAGTGTTCGAGCAGTAGGAGCTGTTTCAGGGTTCAGATCAGGGGATCCTATCTTGACTCCTAAGGCATGGCATAGCTCGCTGGTGTGTAATGGACGCTCCGAGTTCGATACCCACATTAGAGCTTCCATTCCGAGCCTGGATCTGCCCCCCTCCTGGGCCTTCACTCGCACTAGGGTTGTCGTATATGCGTCCCCCAAATGATTCCCTTTGGTGATCTCGCTCAACTTTTGTCTTCTGTCAAAGATGGTAACCTCCCCTAGGATAGCGTCGATGTTTAGCGAAATAAGAAGGAATCTATAGGCCATGGTGGGTCAATAAAAGATCATGCATGGGTGGGAACAGTCGATGTTCCTACACACATTTCAGAGATTCTTTCGGGAATGATCCTCAGGATATCCTCCCGCAAAGTATAAGACATCGCATCGCGCACGGTATCCATTTCCAACTTCTTCTCCAAATATATTTTTATCTCGTGCCTGCTGGGGCCGATAGGCACTATAACACCGGTGGTGAAATATCTGATAATTTCAGCCTCAACATGAGGCCTCCCAGTGAAAAATATTCGCGTCCTCGGTGCCTCTTGAAGGATATCCTTTAGTGACCCAAGAAGTTCTAGTAGATTCTTAGGAAGGCACTCATCCAATGCATCGATACAGATGAAGGCCTGGGGTAGGGGGGCGATAGCCTGCTTCAGCATCTCTACCATATCTGGAAGTCGCAGACATCGGCCGCCGAGCTCCTTTTTCGCCTTTTGAAATGCCGTTTGCATGTGTCCGAGCACTTCTTGTCTAGCCACCAGCTGCTTCAGGATGGCGCCCATGATGTTGGCGGTTGTCTGTTCCTGATGGTCGCGGAAGTCACAGTAGAACGCCGCAACTGCAAAATCTTGCTCGCCAGGTTCATCACATAGGGTATCGATCACTAATGAACTAATATTACTATCAGTCAGCGATAATTTCTACATCTGGTGGCCAAACAACTTACCTTAGAAAGGTCTTTCCCACCCCAGGGTTCCCATAACAAAACAAGGCAGCCTTATCTGCCCCACCTTCACCACTTTTCCACTCCCGAAACTCCCTTGTTTCCAAAAACCAATTGCCCACACCATCAAACCTCTCGTTACCCAGATCCTGGTGCTTTCTCCGGGGGTCCAGTGGCGAGAGCCATCGCATGATCTCTGGGTTCTCATCGGCTATGAATTTGTTCAGATTGATGATATTGTTATGACTATTCGTTACGTTATTACAGTTGACGTTACCGCTATTAGCGTGCGGATATGCTGTGAAGTCCATGATGTTCTGCTCGAAGTGTTGGTCGCGGATGTCACAGCGACAAGCAAGGTGGCGATATCAGGGGGGTTTTATGGGATTCACCCGCCAGGCTGAAAAAGTGGGGATGCGGCTTGTGGTGCTAAAATTACGATCCAATCGTTTCCCGCTGAGTAAACACCAGCACATGGACAAAGGTAGGGCGATACTCGAGTATGAGCTCAAGTGTTACAAAACACAGCACCCACACTAACACTCGGGCAGAGGGGTAATCCACTTGCTCTCAACGAAATGTATTCCAGCAATCTGTCGGGTAGACTTAGGGCCCGTTTACCTATAGACGGCGGTCTAGCAACCAGGGACAGTGCCGCCCGTCAAAGAAGGTTATACAGTTGAAGGTGTGAAAAGAGAATAGGATAGTTGCATGTTTAGCTAATATACTGTATAGTATATAGCTTAAAGACCGTTTATCTAACTGTCTATTTCTAAAAATTAAATTTATAATAGGTGATTAAACTAGACGGTGGTTTCTCAACCAGCATCTGATAAACGATGAGAAAGTGTTTGACCAATTTTCCACTGTCCTAGATTCTTGTAGCTGGACCGTCAAAAGGTTACGTTGCCTACTCTAGGTAAAGGCCATCTACTTTGCCGCACCCCCTCTGTCAAGCCTCCCTTAACCGTCGGCATCGCCTCAGGCTGTTAGACGGTCATCTATAGGTAAACGGACCCTTAGTGTCGCGGGTTGCTTGCTAGTGTCTGTTAGGGTAGCCAACCAACTTACGTACTGTACTCACTCGGCCGCGTGAGTACCGTACTACAAGCACAACATTCGCCGACAATCAGTAAACCATCTCAATGGTGAAGTGAGCTGTTATAGTAGTTGGCCGTGCCTTCCCTAGTACAGTATTGCGCACTAGAAGAAAAGTAACTTCAACCCAGCAACTTTACTACTTGGCTGATAGATTCGGTTGACAGTTTTTGACCAGGATTCCCCAACCGGCAATTGGCCAAATTTTTAATTGTTAATGGGATATCCCCTAGATCACATGAGCCACTTGATTAGAGGCCAGATAGAACATATTATACCTAATACATAGGGTGCCTGTGGACAGAGTTTAAGTAATAACCTACCGTACTTGTAAAAGCAGAAATAATTGAGAATCCTATCAGGACGTCGGAGTTGCCTCTCCGAGTAAGGTCTGTTTTATCTTTTTTCTTTTCCCCTGTCTCAAGCGAGGGCTGAAAGAGGATCCTCTCGCCGTGTTCCCCCCTAACCCAAAAGGGGAAATTCTGGACCTCCTCCTAGCGGTCTTTCTCAATTATTTCGGTTTCTACGGTATGTGGATCTATTAGATCCCGTATATCTCCACGATCCTGGAAAGATGTAATGCATAGTGCAAGCATGTTTACAGTAATTATGCCGGCTAACTATATGCTAGGAAGGTCTCTCACCTTAATCTTACGACTTACATGCAACAATAGACTTCTTTGGTGTGGGGTCGCCCGCTACTCGCGATATGGTGACTTTTGTAGGAAGAACTGCTATTGCAGCCAAAACTTGATGGGAGCTTCAAAATTTTGGTGTTATGCAATAGCGTTTCGGTTCACAAGATTTACCACATTATATCTAGGGTGGACAGGGATCCCTGTATGCTAATGGCAGAAGTGAGCAACCAGAAGTGTCAAAAGATAACTGGGGAACTCAAAGAAAATTTTTCGTGGCACAAGTAGACTGGCCTCGGCCTTAAGATCTCGAGAGCTAGAAACAATTTGCTCCATTTGTCGTTGGTCCGAGATCCCGTGGCTTAACAACACCGAGCTCCTAGAAATGTGGAGGTCCATAGCAGGCTTTCTGTTGTATTTTCTGCCAAGCCAGAGATATCTATGAATTTTATTTTTTTACTCTCTTCCAATGCCTTTCCTTTTTCCTTCTGCTAGGGCTGTACAGTACTGCATTTGGCCGGTGGTAGGGGCTCGCTCCTAGTAAGAAAGAAAGTCTAATGCTGAGTTATGGCATAGGGCAGTAGCTCTATTAGATAGGGCATCGCCCTATTTCTTTTTGGGGGACAGGGTGCTATCCCACATGCCAGGATATACGAGTGATATAACATGAACTTTGACAACCCCCCCTTTTATCTGTCACGCCTTGTTAGGTGATGCTGGAGGACTCAAGACTAGATTAAGCAGAGGAAATCGTTTGTGGAGAGTGAGGAAGAATATGCTACTCTATAAGTAGTGGAGGATGGGGAAGGGAGGCATTTAAGTTTAGAGGATTGCATAAAGTTGTTCTATACTAGTTTGGCAAGGCGCGCAAATGAATAAAATAGAGGGATAGAGGAATCCCTGTGCGTTTGTCGGGGCACCGGATGGTGCCGCATTACCCTATATGAACACCGTGGGATATGGGTACAGTACTAACTTTAGTATATAGCTAGGCTCCTCGGGACTCTGATCAATTTGGAAATTATCTGCTTCTCGAGCCGATTTACTAGATCCCTAGGTCTCGCATTTCCATAAGCTATAGTACAGGGCAGACGAGTCGTCGAATGAAGACAGATAAACGGTATTGTTATTACAGGTGAGAGACGGAAAAAGGAAAAAATATCGGCGACAAAAAAAGAACAAAAAGAAGAAAGAATGGACCGCCACAGAACTCCCTACATTAATTTTCATTCTTGCCGCGCCTGAGGCTCACGATTGTATATCTAGTTTAGACCCGCGAAGAATTTTTCCACGCCCACTCCGTATGTATAATACAGTGAACACCAACAAAGCAGTACTCATAGGATGGTCGATAGGGAGAGACTGATGAAAGCGAGAGAATAGAAGAGAAGGATCAAAGAGGGGATAATCATGAAGGACCAAATCGCTGTGCTGGAGAAAGGCCGGGCTCCCGGGGAAAGGGAGAGTAACTCCACAACTCTTGTATGCCCACCGCATGCAGCTAATGTGAGGGCTGTTTGGCCGCTGATATTTGGTATGTTGGGATTGACGTCGGCTCGTTCTAGTAGGAGCTTTACTGATCCCTCATGCCCATTCATCGCAGCCCACACGAGTGGTGTTTGACCATATTTGGTGTCCGCAGTGTTGGGGTCGACATCCTCTCGCCCCAATAGCAACTTGACTACTCCCTCGCACCCGTTCTTCGCAGCCCACAAGAGTGGCGTTTGACCAAATAGAGTGTCCGCAGTGTTGGGATTGACATCCTCTCGTCTCAGTAATAACTTTACTACTCCCTCATGCCCGTTTGTCGTAGCCCACCAGAGAGGTGTTCGACCATATCCGGTGTCCGCAGTGTTGGGGTTGATATCCTCTCGTCCCAATAGCAGCGTTACTACTCCCTCGTGCCCGTTCTCCGCAGCCCACACGAGCGGTGTTTGACCATATTTAGTGTCTGCAGTGCCGGGGTTGATATCTTCTCGTTCTAATAGCATCTTTACTACTCCCTCATGCCCGTTCATCGCAGCCCACAAGAGTGGCGTTTGACCAAATAGAGTGTCCGCAGTGTTGGGGTTGATGTCCTCTCGTCCTAATAGCAACTTTACTACTCCATTATGCCCGTTTGTCGTAGCCCACCAGAGAGGTGTCCGACCATATCTCGTGTCCGCAGTGTTAGGATTGATGTCCTCACGTCCTAATAGCAACGTTACTACTCCCTCATACCCATTCTCAGCAGCCCACACGAGTGGTGTTTGACCATATTTGGCGTCCGCAGTGTCGGGATTGACATCTTCTCGTTCTAATAGCATCTTCACTACTCCCTCATGCCCGTTCATCGCAGCCCACACGAGTGGTGTTTGACCATATTTGGTGTCCACAGTGTTAGGGCTGATATCCTCTCGTTCCAATAGTAACTTTACTGCTCCCTCATGCCCGCCGACTGCAGCCCACCAGAGTGGCGTTTGACCATATTTGGTGTCAGCAGTGTTGGGATTGATATCTTCTCGTTCCAATAACAATTTTACTACTCCCTCGTGCCCGTTCACTGCAGCCCACCCCAGTGGTGTTTGACCGCATCTGGTGTCCGCAGTGTTGGGATTGATATCCTCTCGCCCCAATAGAAACTTTACTACCCCTTCATGCCCGTTCTTCACAGCATGCAAGAGTGGTGTTCGGCCACATTCAGTATCTGCAGTGTTAGGATTGATATCTTCTCGTCCTAATAGCAGCTTTACTACTCCCTCATGCCCGTTCTTCGCAGCCCACACGAGTGGCGTTAGACCACATTTGGTATCCGCAGTGTTGGGATTAATATCCTCTCGTCTCAATAGTAGTTTTACTGCTCCTTCATACCCGTTCTTCGCAGCCCACAAGAGTGGCGTTTGACCAAATAGAGTGTCCGCAGTGTTGGGATTGATATCCTCTCGTCCCAGTAACAACTTTACTACTCCCTCATGCCCGTTTGTCGTAGCCCACCAGAGAGGTGTCCGACCATATCTCGTGTCCGCAGTGTTGGGATTGATATCCTCTCGTCCCAGTAACAACTTTACCACTTGCTCATGCCCGCCCATCGCAGCCCACCAGAGTACAGTTCGGCCACACTCGGCGTCTGCAGCGTTGGGGTTGATATCCTCTCGTCCCAATAGCAACTTTACTACTCCCTCATACCCGTTCTTCGCAGCCCACCCGAGTGGTGTTCGACCATATCCGGTGTCTACCGCGTTAGGATTAACGTCCTTTAGCTGTAATAGTATCTTTACGACATCCGCATGACCTCTTTCAGCTGCCCACGCAAGTGCCGTTCTGCCCATAGTATCCGTTGTGTTAAGGTCCCATTCCCTTATGGCCAATAGCGCACTGATTGTTTCCACGATCCCGAAAAAGGCCGCTCCATGCAGTCCGGTAAAACCCCTGGGGCCACCCCTCGCATCAAAACCAGGCTCCCACCAATGCCTATCTTCATGGTAACGTACCAAGAGCAGCTGAGAGGATACATGCCGTTCGAAGTCAGCCAGAAGCCCTAGGGCAAGCGGGCTTACACCTTCCGTCTTCTCCTTTTTTATGTGCTTCCCCCAGTAGCTAGAAGCATATCCGAGAAGGGGGACTGTCAACGGGGCTAAATTAAGAGTTGGCGAGAGCTCCCGGATACACCGAAAATTGAGGTATGTCAAGCAAGCCTCCGCTATCATCGAGTGTGGGCTTTGAAGCAGGCTTGGATTATCGGACAAATACTCTTTCAAACTAAAGTGGACAAGCCGCGCAGTGGAGGAGGATGCCTCAACCGTGATAAGCCCCAAAGCGCACGCTAGGAGTGTTCGGATTGTAGGAATGTTTTCGAGATCCAGATCAGTGGATCCTACCTTTACTCCTAAGGCATGACATAGCTCGCTAGTGTGTAACGGTCGCTCCGAGTTCAATACCCACATCAGGGCTCCCATTCCGAGTCTGGATCTACCCCCCTTCTGGGCCCTCACTCGGATTAGGGTTGTCGCGTACGCATCTCCCAAATGATCGCCCTTGGTCATCGCATTCAGCTTTTGTCTTCTCTCCGAGATGGTAACTTCGCCCAGGATAGCGTCGATGTTTAGCGAAACAAGGAGGAATCTACAGATCATCGCCAGTTAATACAAAATCATGCATTGAGTGGGAATTACCGATGCTCCTACACACATTTCAGAGATTCTTTCGGGAATAATTCTCAAGATATCGGCCCGCAAAGCATCGGACATCGCGTCGCGCATGGTATCCATTTCCAACCTCTTCTCCAAATATCTTTTTATCTCATGCCTGGTAGGGCTGATGGGTATTATGACCCCCGCGGCAAAATATCTTTTAATTTCGGCCTCAATATGAGGCCTCCCCGTGAAAAATATTCGCGTTCTCGGTGCTTCTTGAAGGATATCTTTCAGTGACCCAAGAAGCTCCAGCAGGCGCTTGGGAAGGCACTCATCCAATGCATCGATACAGATGAAGACCTGCGGTAATTTGGCGATAGCACACTTCAGCATCTCCACCATATCCGAAAGTCGCAGACCTCTACCGCCGAGCTCCATTTTCGCCTTCTGAAATGCCGCTTTCACGTGCTCCAGTACTTCCCCCCTAACCACAAGCTGTCTTAAGATGGCTCCAATGATGTCGGCAGTTGTCTGTTCTTGCTGGCCGCGGAAGTCGCAGTAGAACCCCGCGACTACAATATCTTCCTCGCTAGGTTCATCACACAAGCTATCCATCACTAATGAACTAATATTTCTGGCCATCAGTGATAACTCCTGCGTCTTCCAGAGGACCAGTCGCTTACCTTAGAAATGTCTTTCCCACTCCCGGATTCCCACAACAAAACAAGACAGCCTTATCTGATCCACCATCACCACCTCTCCATACCCGAAACTCGCCTGTTTCTAAAAACCAACTTCCCACACCATCCAGCCTGCTGGTACGCACATCCTGATGCCTTCTCCGGGGGTCTAGTGGCGAGAGCCACCGCATCATCTCTGTGTTCTCATCGGCTATGACTTGGCTTAGATTTATGATATTATGACTATTTGTTACGTTATGGCTGTTGGAATTGCCGGCGGTAATCGAGTGTAGATCTGCTGTGCGGTTCATGATGTTCTGCCCGCAGGGTTAATCGAAGATATATCACAGCCTTAAGCAACATGGAGATATCGAGGGGTTTTATGAAATTCCCCAGCTGCTGAAAAGTTAGAATGCGGCTCGTGGTGTTGGAATTGCTATCCAATCATCCCCCGCCAAGTAAACACCAGCGCACGGAGAATCGTAAGAGTGATGATATGAGCTCAAATATCACAGAATGTAATCCCAACACTTATACTCGGGCAGAGGGACAATCCATGCTTCAAGCTCCCAATGAAATGTAGTCCGGTAATCTGTCAGATATACTTAGTATCCTAGGTCACCTTTATCGCGTCCATTAGGATAACCAACCAGTCTGAGTAGTGCAAGGTGCCCAACCTCGGTAAACTATCGTGAAGCAAGCTTGCTGGTACAACTAGGCCAGCGCGGACTCCGAGACCTCGTCAGAGTTGTCTCAGTTTATACCTGGCCCAGCTCCTGTCAATGTGCACTTCCAGCGACGGGCTTTTCCCTCATTTTCAACCAAGTTAGAGATATCCGTCGTCCCATTTTTGCTCCCCTTTTTATTTCCCTTCTTCCTTTTTCCTCTGCTCGGTCCGCTAGGGATGCCTCCATGCGGCTAGACCGGGGAGTGGAACACAATGGAAAAAGAGATCTGATCAGATAGATTATCGGATGATTATATCGCACTTTTTGATATGCCGTACTCCGCACAAGCGGATTGCTGGGGCCCCACTCGAGACCTCAAGCCCAACTGCTTGCTCCCGTCGCGTTGGCTCAATGAGGTGTTTTGTTCTCTATCGTGTATTTGCTGATTCAGGTGTTTCCCATGATATGCAAACTTTCTCTCATACTCCACTCGCCTTCAGCCGCCCTCCTAGGGTTGCCGCGCTTTTAGTGAGCAGTAGCCCCCCTCCCAGTATGACAAGAAAGAACAATCTCCAGCCATGGTGTAGGCCAACAGCTTTGCCAGATTATCCAAACAGCACACGGCTTTTTATGGAGGATAGTGCGCTAGCCCAAGATATTCGAGTAATGTAACATGTATTGTGAATCACCGGCATCGAGAACAGCTACATATCTGAAATTTATTATCTCTCGCATAAAGGACAAATAAGAATGATCTCGAAGCTGGAGAAGGAAGTAGAGTCGGGAGATGAGAAAAGAAGTCAGGATGGAAAGAAGAGAAGAGAAGATAAACGAAGAGGCAGGAACAGAAGGGAATGGGAGAGAAGAGATTAGGCGAAGTTAGATAGGAGAAGGAGCGCGGCGATTGGTACGTGAGGGAAGTGAGGGTAAGAAGGGGAGAAGGAACACGGAGGGTTTTCTGATTTCCCCATAAGTGCAAAGATAGAATTAAGATCAAGACATCCTCCTCAAACATTAAGAGCTTCCAAGTGCCCGTAGGGATAGCCGACTGTTTCAATTGGGAAAAACATGAACTTTCACAACCTCCTCCCCTTTATCACTCGGCCTTCATTGTAACATCTGATGGTATCACATCACCCTATATGGGTATGGCGGGATATTTGTACCGTGCGCAGTACGCAAAGACGGGAATCTATGAGTAGAAAACAACGTCCGAGCTAAATTTAGATAAAATAAAGAAGGGGCTATGGTCTAGATAGAACCCCTAGCAAAAGTTAACGAATTTGTAGCATAAACTTATATGACCAGCCACGCTAAATCCCGCAGGTCGAGCCGGAGGTGCCCAGTTAATCGCATTGTGTCCATCCCCATCCAAACCCATCAGCACGGGATCTGCGTTGACGCATAAACCACAGCGACAGATGATTTTACAAGCATAGCGTTCGGAAACAATTGAGCTCGAAAGAGAATAAAAACGGCAGACACGGCAGGCCAGCAGACAGCGGTAGAAGATTAACATCCTCGTGGCTATTCTCCGAAGCGTAGGAGGTCGGTGTTTGACCTCGCGCGTCTTGCTTGTCAGGGTTGATATTTACCCTCACCACATCCTCGTGCCCCCTCTCCGTAGCCCACAAGAGCGGCGCTCGGCCGTGGTGACATCGAGAACCGGGGTTGACATCTTTTCATGCTAAGAGCCCCCCCGTTGTAGGAGTAGCTTCACTACTCCCTCGTGCCCCCTCCTGGCAGCCTCCGTGAGTGCCGTTCGGTTGCGCGCATTAGGCGCGTCGGGGTTGATATACCGGTACTTGTATCTTCGTCTTCTAGGAGCAGTCTCACTATTTCCTTGTATCAGTTTTCAGCGGCCCATTGGAGTGCGGATTGTCGCCTTTTCGGTTTGGTTTTGTCGCTATATGTATCCGGACGCTTTTTTCCCCTCAAGTTCTGACCGCCGAGGTGTTGTGGGGTATGGGGGTGTTGATCATGAGTGAGGTCTCTTGGGGATGGTCGAGTCGCAGGGGGGGCTGCGCATTCGAAGAATACGATTTCGCGGCTAAATTCTCTTGGCACTTCCAGCGTCCTTGGCGCTTACACCATCCTCACGCGCAACTGATAAGCAAGCAAGTAATGATCACGTAGTCTAGTTCTTGGGGGGTAGCCAACTGATTATTCCTTCATTACCAAGGTTAAGCACTTGCGTGCGCTCTTATAGAGCGTGCCAGAGTTGAAAAAGTAACAGTTTTGGTATGTGTAGGGTTTTGGTTGCTGGCTCCTCGGCGTGTTATACAATTTCTAGCCAATGGAATCATACATTTTTTTATGTTGCAACTCCTTTGCACAAACGAATCTTTCTACATTCTTAACCCGCAATGTTAGAGGCAGTTGTAGTTCTTATGTCCCTAAAAGCGGTTTGGGAAGCGCGGTGTCCCTGGTGATATAAGAGTGCACGCGGGTGCTTAACCTCCGTACTTAGCACATCCATTGCGGTGGTCGACCCGCTTAGTGTTTATCTTTAGATTAACTTTTAACATCTGTCCCGATAACCCCGATAGGGCTTTTTGTAGAAAACCCACAAATAAACACTTCTTATAAAGTCAAAGATCATGCAGAGCCTCAGAATTCTAGTATTATGCAACAGGGTCCATTTCGCAAGTGTCACATTAGGAGTACTCGTACTCAAGCAGAGTGCCTGCGAATTTTAACACAGTCCCTAGGCCAATGGCGGTGGGGCAAACACTCAGATGTGTTGAAATATAACTAGTGACCCTACGATATATGCCGGTACTTTGCTGGGCAGATAGGCCAGCCCAAGCCCCTGGAGGCCCAGGGTGGGAGAGTTGGAAGTGATTTGCTCCTTTGGTAGTTACAAGCTCAATGCACCCAACCTGGCAGCGTGGTGATTCAGCAGCTGGTTTTTCCACACTTTCAATCGGCTGATTTATCTATTTTCTCCTGCCCAGCTCGCTAGGGATGACGGATTGTGGCTGGGGGGGGGGCAAGTGCCAAGGAGATCAAATTAGTTGTAGATAAGGTTGCCGATGGTCAATCGCACCCATGCTGAAAGCGAACGGTTAGGCGAGGCCCAGACCTCGAGCCTCCGCGTTTGGTCCTATAGGCTTTGGCCGACGGTACTCAGATGCCTCTTATAAAGTTCCTTCCATCGTTCCCTACAGGTAGCGTATTTGCTCGTTGGATCCACCATCGGGGTCATGCCCTTCCCCTTCACAATCCGAGACAAAACATTGCAAGAAGGAATAGTGTTTTTCCGGACATAGAATTTAAGCTTAACGAGCCAACCACAGTCTTGCCGTTCACTATAGCCAGGTTCACTATAGCCAGGTGCGACTGTACGATAATAATGTTGAGTGGTAAAATAGGGCTGAGTCATTATCAGATGATCGAGATAGCACACTAGCGTTTTAGAGGGTAGTGCACAGGTCCAAGATATACGAGTGATGAGATATGAACCTTGACAACCCCCCCTTCTTCCCTTTCATCCCACCCGGTCTTTATCCCAACATTGAATATTATCGCATTACCCCATGTAAGTTCTGCCGGGTGCCGAAACCGTGCACAGTACGCATAAAAGGGAATTTTCGAGTGGGGGACAGGGTCAGGCCTAAGTTGAATAGGGACGTTGTGGTCTAGGCAGAACCCCTCGCAGAAGTTACCGACTTTAAGCTAATGATTTCACATAGGCTTATAGTATATAGATAGCCATGCTGAGTCCAAAATGATCTGGAAGTCTTGCATTTAAGAAAATTGCCCCTCACTCAGAGAACACTCTCTGGCTCTCCTTTTATCGTACCTGTGTGTACTACTTCTCCACATTCAAGCTATCTATCTACCAATCTCATCTATCATGTTCTCTCCTCCTTTTCTTTAAGAACCCCATAGTATAGTACATATGCAATGCCGGTTTCTTCTTGCTACTTGATGTCTTTGTTTTCCCTCATTCTTTCTCCACCCTGCTTCTTCCTCATGACCACATTCCAGCTTCCATTTTGTTCCATCTGATACGTGACGAGAATGGGCTGCGTAAGAGCAAACCCCACCCCCCTCCCATGTCTCTCAATTCCCGCCCGCCGAGCATTAACTCAGCATCAATCACTATTTTACTTGTGTTTTGCTTCCTTACTTCCTGGCCACTTGGTCCTCCATATACTTTCTTATATTTTGGAAAAAAGGAAAAAAGCCAAATCTTAGCCGAGAGTGTGGTAGCTTTTTATGACTCTTTCCTTTTGTTTTTCTTTCCCTTTTTTTGTATCGACCCTTTACAAGTAGAATTCACTTGGGAGAGCTCTGTGGAAATCGATATGGCTTGTACTCTAGTTAAAGTGCCGTGGAGTGATATGTTTCTCATCTGGCTGAGGGTATCCATGAGGTAAGTTGTTCTAGGGGGTGAATGCGCGCTCACATTATTTAGGTGTTGGAGCTTATGAAAAATGTGAACTTGTTGTCGTCTCCTGGTGTATCAAGAAGACACTCTAGCTCGGATCACCATCTGCTTCAAGTTGAGTTGGATTGGATTTACGATACCGGCAGTGCATCGCATAAAGTTCAGCTCAACATACTACATAGTGAAGTATATAGCATGGTCTCCTCGGGGCCTCAATGAAGTTGGAAACAATTTGCTTCTCTCGCACCGGGTCTAAGGACTTAGGGCGAAAAAACCTAACTTCTCTAGCAATGTGGGATCTGGCAGGAAGTTCCCTCTTGTATATTCAATTAAGTCAGAGGTATCTGCTGTTTCAATTTCTTCTCGCTTTTTTTTTTTTTTTTGTTTCGTCATTCCATTCAGCCCAGCTTACTAAGGAAGCCTCGTTGTTGTTGCTGGATGTGTGGTTGAGACAGAAGGGGGAAAAAGTCTGTTCAATTGACTTATTAGATTCCCTGATGTCTCATCTCGGAAGGTTGTAATACAGAATAGACGGTGGTCTAGTAATGAAAGGAGAAGAACACGATTGTAATTACTGATAAGAGACGGGAAAAATAAAAGATAATTGACGACGACAGAAATAAATGAGTATAAATTATGCGCCACAGGACCCCATCCCTTCTCGTACTTGAACCCACGTTTATATATTTAGCTTATCCATGAAAGTCTCGCCCACGTTCACTCTTCATGTATGATTCAGTAATCATCTATGAAATGTGGGCGAAAATATGGTTGATAAGGAAAAGGAGGGACTGGTGAAAGCGAGAAAATAGAAGAGAAAAACTAAAGAGGAAACAATCATGAAGGAGCTGATCACTTTTCCGAGGAGGGGTCGAGTGCTCGGGTGAAGGAGTTGGGGGGGTGAAGGGGAAACCGGAGGGGTAGATTGAGGGGGGAGTTGAAGTAAATGAGACGGATCAGGTGAAGGACGCTCAGGGACTTTGTCGATATCCACAGGGACGGCAAGGGAGGGTTTAGGTGCTGAGAGCAACTCTACAACTCTTGAATTCCCATGCGAGGCAGCTAATTGGAGGGCTATTTCGCCGTTGAGGTCTGGTATGTCAGGATCGACATCGTCTCGTTCTAATAGCAGCTTTACTACTTCCGCGTGCCCGCTCTCCGCAGCCCATGCAAGTGGTGTCCGACCAAATTTAGTGTCTGTGGTGTTGGGATTGAGGTCCCCTCGCTCCAATAGCAACTTTACTACCTCCTCATTCCCGCTCTGCGCAGCCCACAAGAGTGGTGCCCAACCATATTCAGTGTCTGTGGTGTTGGGATTGACGTCCTCTCGCTCCAATAGCAACTTTACTACCTCCTCATTCCCGCTCTGCACAGCCCACAAGAGTGGTGCCCAACCATATTCAGTGTCTGTGGTGTTGGGATTGACGTCCTCTCGCTCCAATAGCAACTTTACTACCTCCTCATTCCCGCTCTGCACAGCCCACAAGAGTGGTGCCCAACCATATTCAGTGTCTGTGGTGTTGGGGTTGACGTCCCCTCGCTCCAATAGCAACTTTACTACCCCCTCATTCCCGCTCTCCATAGCCCACAAGAGTGGTGCCCAACCATATTTAGTGTCTGTGGTGTTGGGATTGACGTCCCCTCGCCCCAATAGCAACTTTACTACCCCCTCATTCCCGCTCTGCACAGCCCACGAGAGTGGTGCCCGACCATATTCAGTGTCTGTGGTGTTGGGATTGACGTCCTCTCGCTCCAATAGCAACTTTACTACCTCCTCATTCCCGCTCTGCACAGCCCACAAGAGTGGTGCCCAACCATATTCAGTGTCTGTGGTG
>Ga0307517_10000158_pt1 | contig 108405 bp, 110 predicted proteins | sample 23_EM_MG_FD_194515 | JGI IMG/M metagenome (GOLD analysis project Ga0307517, IMG submission 194515) | Populus trichocarpa ectomycorrhiza microbial communities from riparian zone in the Pacific Northwest, United States - 23_EM | ecosystem: Host-associated > Plants > Roots > Unclassified... | reverse complement strand
GATCAATATCGAAGCGAACCATTATATCTAGCCTACATTACTCGTGTCTTCTTAACGAGTTCTCCGATATAATTACGATTAAGGTCCTAGCTGTCGGAATACCTCACGCCGAAGCTACCACCTAACACGTGCCTCTTCACCCACAACTGCCCGCTAGACTACTTAACCAAGCCTGCCCAGTTTAAAACCATCCCCCGACACATTCCCATGCCTACCGAACCTACAATTGCCCGCTAGATGACTTACTCATGCTTGCACGGCTTATAACTATCTGCCCAGTTCTTTCTCATTCCTTTCGTGCACACCGGCTTGGCCCGTACACTACGAGTGTTTGATCATTCCTAACCCTTTTAGCACGGGTAACCCAACTTGATTTTATTACATATATATACATGATCAGCAAGTGGTGATAAAACCATTCTCCCTATCCTCTCGATCGGTTTCTTCAACCTGCGATTCCGTGTCCCTAGGTTCTCGGAACTGCGGTGCACCAACCAGTGCTCCTGGATTCGCCCCATGTTCTCACTGCGGCTCGCGCTGACTGTGTCTTCCTGAATCCGCGCGGCCGCCAGCCGTCTATAATTCATCCAGCTCCGTATCAGTGCCAAACTCCCGCCTCAATGCGTCCTCATCATTGTCATATGACACCATCCTCTCAACCGGCTTTCCCCGCTCTTTCGCGATTTTAGCCTCCAATGTCGTCCTTATCCGGCGGATTATTCGACTCTGCCAAACTCTTCCTGTTTTGCCCCACGATCGTGTCTGAGGTTCAAGCAGGGCTATCTATCCATTAGCTGACCCTTCACACCATTCAAGTACAGGCGGTTGTCAAAAGTATCCAGATGCTGGGGCGGTCGGGCGATCCGGACACTTTTGAACCCTGCCAGTACGCATAGTTTATCTTACCCCCGGAACTGGCCTGTGTGAAACCTACATTATCAATGAAGATGGCAGTCCGCCAACCTCTCAGTGAACGACCTAATATGGCCGCTGTAAGACAGATCAACGGGCCATCGATCTTATCTCGGAAACCCTCATCTGTTATGCCTTGCCTTTTCGGGCCGGCGTAATATTGAGCAAATAGTGCACCTGGAATCTGTGGTGCTACGAATGTAAGAGAGATTGGCTGTCCGCCGGATCAGATTGATTTAGTCTTACTGCGATTAGAAACAATCCCGACAAATGTGAAAAAGATACCTCATAGCTGCCAGGAGGGCAAATGAACCTATCCTGCTCCAGTAGGTATTCCACTCTTCGTGCGCAGGCTGTAGGATCCTCACTATTGAGCTTATAGAGTTCTGTTATAGCCTGCTTTACTGTATGCAGATACTGCGATCGGCATCCGCTGTGCTTTGCCCGCATCTGCAAATCAGGGACCAGCGGCCACTCCATTTAGAATGGGATGGGATGCCTCTTATCAATTAAAGGTAACTTACCTGGTCATTTGAGGCCGGAGTAGCATCAGCAATGTCGGGAAAGCCTAATTGGATCCGGGCCTTGTTCCAACATGTGCGGACTTCTTCGGTCAGGGTAATTGGGTCCGGAAACGGATTGACAAAGATCGTCCAGTCCCACATCAGATCAAGGGCTCTGGCCAGAATGCTACGCTGAAGCCCTGTGGCCATATTTCGCCTGCTGCTGGCCTGCTGTCCTCCTCCGCTATCCAATTCCAGCATTGTTGGATCTGGGTAACTTGGGGTTATCGCCGGCGTCGCAAGTAGATTTAAGACTGTGGACGAACGGGAGGGAATTGCACATGTATAACCGTTTTGCCTAACGGGTACTGGGGCAGGTGTTCTCCGTCTGGGGTAACTAATCCTCCTGCTAGAACTCTGGGTATTCCCAGGGGTGATTGTCAGTATCGATGGCTGCGAGCTAAGAAACACACGCCCAATTGGTCTCTGCGCTCCCCAGGCCGATTGATGATCTGTATCGTCCCCATGCTGGCTTAACTCGTTCTCCTCCTCGCTCTCCTCGCTCTCCTCACTCTGGCCATTATTGCCCTCATATTCCCCATCATTAGAGTCCAGACTCTCATTCGCCGACTCCAAGACCTGCTGCCGGTGGTTAAGGACAGGCTCTGGTACCTCAAGTCGTGAAGAAGCCAGCTCCAGCACGCCATCCCTCCTCCTACCTACAGCGGACCCAGCCGTAACAGACTCAACACCGGGTGATGGTATTTTGGTTAATCTATCCCTGGACCCAGATCTCCGGAACCATCCGCGGAGAACCTCTCTTCGCCTTTGCCTTTCCCGTCTCGATGAACGTGTTCGGTCTGTCATAACCCTCCGCTGTTCTTGTGACATAGTATGCAGGTGGATAGTGATAGAATAGCATTGTTGTGTATGATGTTGGGGAGTAGGTAGTGTCAGGAAGCCTCTATTGGTATGTAGCTAAGGGCACGATATGGTGTGTGAACTTGGAAGATAGAAATGGTCCGTCCGGCTTCCTTAAGAACTAAGAACGTTCATAGTTCATCACTCGCTTTTATGTTTGCTGGTGTTGGCAGACATCCGCCCGTCCAAATTGCAACTTCATACCAGATATAGGAATTTGCACCCGAATCGTCAAGCTTCAACTTAGCCACGGCGCTATTTCACTGGGCCAAAACGAGTGTTTGGTACTTGATATTCATGAGGGTGATGAAAAAAGGGTTATCAGTATTTACGGACTAATCTAGTTTGAGTAGGTCTGCCAAGCGGAAGGTAACAAATGTGGGTAAGGCTATGGCTCGGAGCCCGGACGCTAATCTCAGAAAGTGAAAGCTGCCGCTAAGGCTCAACAGATGGGATATAAGGTGTAAAGCTAGGATAGGAACAGCGATGAAAGGGGCAACCCAGAATGAAAAACGAGCTAGAAAACAATGAGCATGATCCGTACAAATCCAAAGAGCAAATCTCTAAAGCCTGAAGAGAAAGCATATTCCAGACGAAAAAGAGCTGGAAAAGAACCACAATGATCTGCGAAGATTCCAAGAGCAGGTCCGGGGAGGTGACCCGGTAAACGCACAATGGCCAGTGTCGGTAGACTACATTGGGTTTGGGCAACTGCAGCGGGCTAATCCAAACAAGAAATATGCGGGAAAACATGCAAGGATAGCTCGCAAACCTCTAAAGGCTAAACTCCAAATGAAAAACACCCAAGGAACTGTCCGCAGGAGATAGTTGCAGGTCTAAATTAAGTGTACTGAGCAGGTGAGCCCAGACGTAGCGGCCCAATCTAAACAGAAATAGTCAGGAAACAGCCAGAAAAACACAAACTCTAGAAACAAAAATGAAAACACCAATAATAAAACACCAAAAAGAAAAGTCGAAGGGTCTATGGCAGCCTAGAACCTGTAAATTGCTTGAAATGGACCTGCACCCTCTGCTAGCAAGACATTAGCCACATTGGTCAGGCCAGGAGAGCTTGGTTGGCAGAGCTAGTGAGCTAGGCCAGAAACGGATTTGAGCGGGCTCCCAAAGCCCGTTTCTGCCCGCCGTACTACGGTAGACCTTGCCAACAGAATGGATGAAAAACCTGGTAGTCGTAACCGGAACTTACCAGGTGTAGAGTATGCACTTGGGTCGGTTGGGGAGTCAGCGGCTGGGGTTAATTCTCGTCCGGCTTCTCCATCTGCCGGAATATCCGCAGACACATCACTAGTAGCCGGATCGGAGGGGGAATGGATTCTGCCTGGCGTACCAACTTGGGTCGCCAATGTGTTGACTGGCTGCTCGCCCGCTGAGGCCAGCATCAAAAGATGCTGGGCGGACCTTCTGGCCTCTGCATGCTCAGAGGGGGACGACGCATGGCCCGGATTGGGAGTCAACGGGGGCAGACTGTTTGGCGGACCATGCCTGTCAGCAGGTAGCGGACTCAGATTAAGCTCCCCATCGAGTGTGTCCGGTTCAACCTCAATGCCGGCATCCATTGCCCCCACCTGGCGAGCCACCATCCGCTGGGGTTCCGGACTTTCATCCGAACTGTATGGCTCATCAGCCTCTTGCATGACCACCAGGTTGCTTTTACCAAGGTTATTTCATGGCGTCCGTGGTGCTTTCTTTAGGTCAGTCGCCTGTCCTCTTGGTCTACAAGAACTCAAAACATGTGTGCCCAAGTTAGCACAAAAGACAGAAGCTTGTTTACGAAGAGACGATGTAGGGCTGGAATCTGGGGCCGCGATTGCCCCGTTTGCCAAATCGGGGCCCCGATCAGCAGCGACATAGGACTCTGGCTCTGATTCGCCAACCTCCGCCCGATTGATGCGGTGTGTTCACCCAGTCTTTTTCGTGGTATTACCGCTCCTGGTGGGCCTCAATGTGGTGGTTCGCTTTGTGGCCGCAGCGACGACTCTGGCTGGTGGCCGTCAGAGTTCCGCTCCTCATCGCTACTGGGCCACTCCTCATCTGAAGGGGTGCCCTGGTTATCGCGTGGGTCAAACCAGAGGGCACCAGGAGCAGGGGTGCTATCTTCCGTATTGGTGCTGCGATGGGCACAGCGGAGCAGATCCTTTGGTTCCCTTGGCGGATTCAGGGACCACCATATGCAGACATGCCTGCTATTTGTGATTCGGATCATTTCAGCAAGCGGCAACGGCTTCTCAGGAGCGTCTCCAGCAAACATGTACCCTGTCCCGTCCCACCAATGAGCATACGATATCCGAATCCAGGTGACAAGATTCTGTCTATGCCGGCAAGCAGGTTCGCAAGGGTGGGCTCAGTTAACACCATCCAGTAAACATGTTCGTGGGGTTGCCACTGGATTTTGTCAAGCCCAGCAGGAAGTGGGCTGCTTGGGTGGACTTCGGATGGCCGATCCACCCAGAGACAGACAGAGCGCGGACCGGCGAGCCCTGCAGGAGCTGTATTAGCATATATGGTACATTAATGCGGACCCTTGGGGCTAACTTACGATCATTTCTGGCGGGGGAGGGGTCCGCAACCCCAATAGCGGCAACAGTCTGCACTTTCAACATGTCTGTCAAGATAAGCTGATCTTTTTTTGCTATGTCCTTTAGCAAAAAGTCAAGGCATTCGGTAAAACGTTCACCACGGAGGTTATCAGCCTGCCAGAGTCCCGCCCTCCAGCTAACAGGCTGGAGGGTAATAGTATATGCCTGGATGGCCGCCCATTGGGTGGCTGTACTCTGCTTCCACTCCGGGATCCAGTCTTGCTTCATCTGACGTTTCATAGCATTTCGCCAGGCTTTATACTCCTGACCATAGGTTCGTGGGTGGGGGAAGCCGCAAATGTGCTTACACCAGTTAACATCGCCACCGTTTTTAAAGGCCCCCGATTTTTCAAAAGTGAGGCCAACCTTCGAGGCTGCCATTGTAATAATGTTCGGGGCGCGGGGTGGTTGCTGGATCGGAAAGAGGCTTTTTTTAAGCAAAAAAGGTCCCTGAGTGGATGAAAGAATATCGCAAGGGGATGATGGTACGTTTGAGGATGAAGGATTGTGGAAGAGGCGAAAATGGAAATAGAGTGGTCCTAGCGGATGGTAAAGGGAGTTCTGCTGATGGTAAACGGCTGCGAGAGAAGGTTATTAGCTAGGGAAACGCAGATAGGTAAATCTGAAATGAGCTGAGGTTATACTAGTAGTGCTGCAGACGAGTGAGAGATTGTGATGAGCTCTGTGGGTCTTGTTAGGATGGGCTGGCAGATCGAAGATGTGATTGTGATTTGTGAAAGGGTTGTGGAGAAAAGATGGAGGGGGGGGAAAGAGAGAGCTTATATAGGCCACATGAGGACGGTTTCAGTGGGGTTCGTAGGATTCTACCCTGTACAAACCTGCATATTGATATCTTGGAAGGTCATGTGATCCAGGCACAAAGACATACCCTAGATAGGCTTCAGATAAGGTTTTAAGCCTCAACGGAGCAGCATGCGAGCGGCATGCGACCCGTGACCCGCGACCAAAGACGCTTCCAAACCTCGTCAGTCTGCCCACAATACACTAGGGTTAGCATCCTCTTAACAAAGAATAGGTTTCACAAGTTAAACCGTGAATACCGGTTGGCAGCTTGAATGTGCGGACCTGTTCGTTATCTGACTAAACACACTTGAGGTTTCCCGATTTACCCCTTGAAAGTAACCTACCTTTCACTTTGAAAGATACTAAGTTCGCTGCTGTCCGTCTGCCCATCAGCTCACGCATCCGCCAGACTACTTGAAAGAGAAACAAACAAACACCACAGACGATGACCTCCAAGACAACAAAGTGTCCTTATTGCAGGCGACCTTATCAACAAGCCGCTGCATACGAAAAACACCTTCACACAATGCATCTTGATGTCGTTGAATCCCTCAATACAATTGCGGAAACAGCCGCCTCCGCGGCACGACCTACTTTTGTTAGTGATGAACTTGAAAACATGACCGACTCAGACTACGAATCTGCTCCCAGGCTCAAGATCGCCGATATCCATACAGCAACTGGTGAGATAGATAATATGCACAATGATTCAGTGACAGAAGACGTCTCCCGCCCGCCGGTCCGCGCTCGGCCTTCGGGTCAAGAAACTATTCCTGGGGCCAGCAGACTTCTCGGCGAAGTTGCTGGCTATACAGAGCTCAACAAGGCCATGACCGATGACCCTTGGAGCCCTTTCTCATCTAAAGACGACTTTAATTTGGCGAGCTGGTTTTTCAGGAGCAAGGTAGCCAAGTCGCAGATCGACGCGTACTTTGCCCAAGGTTTGGGCGGTACGGATAGCAAATCATTCCGGTCTGCCTATACCTTGCAACAACACCTCGACGTACTGGACCCATTTCGTGAATACTTGATGTGGGCGGAAGCCAGTATTGATGATAGTCGACATGCAACAACTTTCTATTATCAAAAATTATTGACTCTGTCCGCTACCTGATCCTCCAGGTCGCGTATAGCGCGGATATAGTGTACGCACCTATTCGGGAATATAATTTGAGTGGGGAGCGATTATATTCCGAGATGCATACGGCGCACTGGTGGTGGGATATACATGGGTGAGCTAGGTCCTCACAGGTCTTGGGAGAGGTGTTTCCAGTGCTAACAGCCTATTCCGTTCCTTGGTAGAAAACTTTGCCTGCAGGGTCCACAGTGGTTCCCATTATCGGATGGTCTAACCAGACGCCCCTTACCAATTCTCAGGAGATAAGAAAGCCTGGCCAGTATACAAGACGATCGGCAATATCCTTTTGCGGATGAGAAACAGCCCTGCCAAGATGCCAATCCTGCTTCTGGCATTGCTTCCAGTACCCCCAAAGTTCACTGGCGAATCAGCCGGTGCCAACGAAGCCCAGCGGCAGACAAATGCGGATACCCTGCGGGCTGTCTTCGATCTTGTCCTGGCACCATTACAGCCGGTTGCCCAAGAAGGAACTGTCATGGATTGTGCGGACAGCAAAACACGCCTTTGTTTTCCCATTTTGTCGGCTGGATCGCGAATCATGCTGAGCATGCAGCCTTGCAAGGAATAGGCAGTAAGTCATGCCCAAAGTGTGAGGTTCCGTGCAAGGAGCTCAGTGGGGATCCGCGGCGGATATATGAGACCCACGACTACATGCGATATGGGGAGAAAGCCTTGCGGCATGAGCGGGCCGAAGCAGCCGGCATTGGAGAATACCTTTACCGTTTGGGTGTCAAAATAGGAAACAATGGATTCATTGGAATGGATCGAGTAAGCCCGCGGACCTACACAAGTCAGACCTCTTGCACAACATGTACCTTGGCTTATTCAAACATATGATGGAGTGGGTGGAAGAATTCCTGAAAAAGCATAAACGACGAAAGGCGTTCGACGATGTTTGTAAAGACATTCCTCCTCAACCCGGATTCAGCGTACCGAAACAGGCCTATCACGAAATCGCACAAGGGCAGGGAAACGAGATGCGCAATCTCAGCCGTTGTATTTCAGCCGTATTGGCGTCCGCATTGCGAAATCTGGACAGTTCTCAGTATCATCATTTCAAGTGTGCTTTGAAGTGTGTTAGCGCGCTGGTTGATTTCTCTCGCATGGCTCAATATCGGAGTCATAGACCAGATACACTTTCCTACATTGAAAGCTACCTGCAGACATTTCACTGGACAAAAGACATTTTTCTCGAGTTCTGTACCTCGAAGGCTACTCGCACCCGCCCAGATCGCCAGGATCGGGAGCTAAGGGAACTGATGGCGGATCAGTGTGCTAAAGAAGTCCACTATAGAACCGTCACTAATCGCCCTGGACAGGCTGATCAAAAGAGGGTTGAAAGGTCCGATCTGCGGGCGGATTTGATATCTCGTGAGAACCACTTCAACTTCATCAAGATGCACTACCTGCCTCGCTTTGCCTCCAACGTACGGCGTTTTGGATCCATATCGATGTATTCCACAGAGATCCGTGAACTAGGACATAAGGATCAGATTAAAGCTGGATACCGCAGGTCAAACAAGAATGACACTGCCCGGCAGATCTTGTGGCAATATGGCCGCCAACATGCCCTAGGAATGAGGTTGCAGACTATAGAAGCATTTTGGAAAGCTAAATGTGTGATCATGGCTGAAGATAGTGGGATGGAAATGCCGGCTTTTTCAAGTCACAGTACGCCTCGCCGGGTTCTCAAAGGCCGTATTAAGAACACCAGCACGCTGACCGAACTATGCGCAACCCTCAATATCCATTATTCCGACATGATGCAGGAGATACTATGTTTTACTAGGCAGACTGTTGAGGATGCCCGGCGGTTGCCAGCTGACCCCACCGAAGTAGGATTACTCCCTGTAGAAGGATTTGCCCAGCTTGAAATTCCAGTCGCCGACATTCAGGAAACTGACAGGTCCCAGACCGGGCCCGCTGCACTGGAACAAAGGCATTCCGTAACGGTGGCCCCAGAAACGATTGGGTATGCGTCCAGACTGGTGGGACAAGCGAACTATGGAGATTTACGAGGACGGGTGGTGGCTCGGTTGCTAGTACCTTTCAAGATAAGAAATATTCTCAGTGAGGCGGGAGCTGTCGATCGGTTGGCATTGGTTTGCATACTCGATCCGGTCAATAGTGGCAGATTTCACATTACGAGCCGACATATTCGAGTCGGCAGGCGGGTCAATGGTCAAGATAGGCAAATAGTCAGTATAGGGGCAGTGATCGGACAGGCGCTGGTAATTCCTAGCGGGGAGACGCAATGGATAGTAAATCACAGGATTGATCTGCGGACGTTTAATGAAATATATTAAATTATTCTATCCAATTATGTACAGTATTTATACGAGTTAAGGCTGGTCACTTAAGGTGGCAGTTCCCATATTGAGTGTCCGGCTTCAACTTGGCCGCGGGAGTACTACACAATCCACTGGTGTTTAAGGTAATATTTTAAAAAGGGTGAATTGTTTTGCATGAATATGCGGCCAAGTTGAAGCCGTACACTTAAGATGGCAGTTCCCATATTGAGTGTCCGGCTTCAACTCGGCCGCGGGAGTAATATATGATCTGAGGGCGTTTAAGGGAACATTTTCAATAGGTTGAATTGATTAGAGGGCCGAGTTGAAGCCGGCGACTTATGGGAGATATTCCCTTAGAAAGTGTCCGGCTTCAACTCCACAGCGTGAGTTCTGCAGATGATTAATAATACCAATTTATTCTCTCCTGTGGCCAAGCCAACCAAAGTAGGGGGTCTCCATGGCGGCCGCGCCGGGCATCTTGTAAACAGTAAGGGAATTATGGAAGTGACAGTAAGGCGCGGGCTAAGAAAAGTGCAAGGTAGGATGTCAGCAGACGGGAGGAGACAGATCTAGGTCGCTAGAGGTGACAGGGGATCTGGCAGGGCCGCCGGATGCACGCAGTTGGTAAGAGTAGGCAGGAGGCCTGTAGACGAGATGATAAGACGGCAGATACAACAGGAAGGCGCTCCGAGGGGGTGGGGTCGCAAGGAGCACGTCGGACGCTTTGGAGGGAAAGTGGGGCGTCCAGGTGCATCGGACGCAAGAGATGAAAGGCAAAGAGGGCTCAGGAGATGCGGAAGGACGGGAGGCAAAGAGCGGACTCGCTTCGTCCGGACGCGGGCTCGATACGTCCGGTGAAAAAGGTTTGTTTTGCTGATGTAGATTTATTCCAGATCAGGGGTCTCACTCAGCAATGGAGGATAAAGATGCCGCAGGACATCTGCATTTGGCTGTCTCAGGGGATGAGGACAGCGAGGTGGAAGACAATAATCCAGATACTGCAGCAGGTAAACATGTGGAGGGACTCAAAGAGGGGTGGGATCAAGACAAATGACGTCCCATTTGAGACGGATGTATTATTTAAATAAAATTTGTATAAAATAATTGGAGAGTATTAATTTATTGCAAATAAAATAAACTATTTTGAGTTTGACTTTAACCTAGTTTGTGAATAAAATGTGCTGCCAAAGGTGACATTGAGCCGAATACAAGCTCTCAAGAGCCTTGAAGAAATCAGGAGTGATGTGGAAGAGTCAAGACAGATCTTGGCGCCACAGCATGGACGCATGGTAGTGATTTCAAGGGTGAATAATATTACTAAATAACTGTGATTTGACTGAGCTTTGAAGATGAGTAGAAAAGTAGAGGAATGGGAAGAACTCCAGTCATCATTCACAAGTCAATTGTGCACAGCATGAAAGAGACAAATATTGTTCATATGGAAATAGATACAAGGTGAAATGTATTGAATAGAAATAATTCAGGGGGTGATGGCAACACGGAAGTGGAGAAATAAGCAAGACTAAATAGAACCAGGAACAGGATGGGAGACAGCCCTTTTGGGATTTGGAAGGTAGAAAGAATGTGTGAATGTGACTAAATGGGCGTTAGTGTTGGGTAGAGCAATAGGGGTGGGAATAGTAGGGTTGGTGGGTCGTTTGGGCCGTAGTAAAGCAGGAATGATTCGTGGAGTAAACGTCAATAATGGACCAATTTCAGGGGTTGGTGGTAAGACCGGAGAAACTCGAGTGGCAGGGTCAAAGCTCAAAAGCACTGTGTAAAGGCCCAAACTTGACAACGTGGGTCACAAAGAATACACATGGTAACGAAATTACTGAGAAAGACAATTGACCTGTAAGCCCAGATTTGATCGAGGGTTATCTGGTTGTGGATGACCCATGCATCAGCTGGAGTTTTACAATTTGGCCCTCGATCCCTCACATGCCTCATGAGATATAGGGGGAAAATGAGCACTTTTGCTGATGTTAGTTTCCACTGCCACATACGTTGGAAAGAGGGTTTTTATACTGGCAGAGAGGGTGGATGGACTGAGTTGGATGTTTTTTGTTGTGATAGATAGCCCGCTGCAGGCATCGTTTGTACCTTAAACAAATATTCAAGCAGATAAACAAAAAAATATTCTATGCCTTACTGCAATCATCACGCTAACGAGAAGAGACCATATATCATTATTATAAGTTATCACATGAAAAATCTTTTCTTACAAATTTTGGAAGGGTTTATATTAAGCATTGCTAAACAAAGCTCTGTGTATGTGCAAGTACCCCGGACTTACACATCTGGCTTGTTCTTAGAGATCTGGTACCTTCTAACACCCCTCATATATCCTGTAAGCAGCATCCGCTCAGTCAGACAGGTGCAATGCATTGACTGTTATGAGATGGACTGCAATAATATGGCCTTTGCTGTTGGGACGCAACCACGCACAAGTCTGGTGTGGTTGCACCATCCCAACGCTTGGGCCAGAGGGGCATTGTATCATTACAAGGGGAATGTAGGGTAACTCCTGGGTATACAAAATTAGGTCAGAAAGCCAAGCATTTCCCATATGGCTAGCCGAAAAGGGCAAAAGAATAAAGACTGGAAAACTTGAGTCAGATATACAAGAAGTCAGAGGGAAAAAAATTGGCATTGGTGTGAAACAGATATTATGTAGAAGGGGTTTCTGATGAGAAACTGATTCTGAGAGAGGCTAAGATAAGGGTGCAAAAGTACTCGTCCGGCAACCCAACGCCAATTCTACCAACACTACAAATTTACTCTCTCTCCTTCAAACATAACTGCTTAGAATTAACCTCAAAGGTTTGCAGACCTGTAATAAATCCAACGAAAGCCATATATAAAAGTAGAAATCAAAAACATGAATACTTTGTATACCATCCCGTTGCATCTAGGACAGCACCAACTCTATCATGCAGAAACTCCTACAACCATTCAGGACATACACCTTCAATATTCTGAGCCTAAACATGATCGAGGGCTTCTGCTACATGTTTTCTAATAGTCTCTGGACCCCTCTTTGTCTTGTGAATATTGGGAAAGTGCTGGTGTAGCTTTTCCTTTAACCTCCTCCAATAGTGCTTAATTCGATTGAGGCCTGGGGAATCGGGTGGCCATTTCATTACCTGCATGTTCTTTTCTGGAAACTAAGCCATAGTATATCTTGTAACGTATTTGACCTAGTAATGGGACACTCACTAGAAATGGGACAGAGAGTGATAGTATACTACATGATTGAAAAACACTTGTAACTCAACCCAAAGTACATTATAAAAGCTACAAATTGGAATCTGAAAAGCCAGGAATCCATCCAACATCATCTATCACTTTTATTGTAATTACACTAATATTGCAAGATCTATTAGTAAATATATCCTGCAAGTGAGAATTCATGATTGACCCACTTGGCCAAGGTTGTAGAAGGTAGAATAAATTTTAAAAATATTCTAATACCTGTAACAGGTAGGTGCAGCTCTGGGGCGTAGCTGGCGGATGGAAGCAGATTGATTGGAGTCCTGTTGTTGTCAAGTCGTGAGATTTAATATAAGCAACTTTTAACAAGAAGGATACATACTTTCTGAGTAGAATGAACTAGTTGATTCTCAACAGCTTCTTCATCACTACCACTCTCAGACTCCTCAGAGTCAATGCTGGAGGCCATGGCCTCTTCCTCTGATTCTACATGAGTTCTCTTGCCTTTGCGGCCCTTTGATTGAGTCTGTCTCTTGGCCAAAGCCTTTCTTTCCTTACGCTTCATTGAAGCTTCAGCCTTCTTCTTGTCAAGCGCCATACGCTTATGATAAAGCTTAGCCAGGTGCTTTGAGCTAAGAAGCAGTCCACCACCTAGTTGTCTTCTGTCAGCCTTGGCTGGTTTGACCAGTTGTCTAACCTTGGTAACCTCTTTATCAGCAATCACCCTTGCAGCATTCAGAATCCTTGCTTGCTTAATACATTGGGTCAAAAGGTCTTTGACTGCCTTGTTCTCTGGGGTTTCAGGTATTTGCTCATTGCTGAGCTCAATCTGATCAAGCTCAGGAGCACCCTCAATTCTGTGAGAAGCTGGGCGAAGGCCAGGACGTCTGGTTGCCAAAGGGGTCTTGGGAACCATCTTTGCTTGTAAGAGAGGATCTCTCAAAATCCGATTTCTGTTGAACGGGATAAGCCCACAGGCTCGCCATGCTGACCGAATTGTTTCTGGCTGAAAGGTTTTAAGCCTTGCTCTCTGGAGCAAGGGAAACACATCTCCCTTCTTGATAGTTCCATAGGGCCCTTGTTGGCGTACACGATCTTCTAGCTCTTGCCTATAATAGGTTGAGAGTGGACTGAAGATACCAACATCAAGAGGTTGAAGGATATGAGTTGAATGCGAGGGGAGACAGATGAGATGAATGTTGTGGTCAATTGCATGCTGAATGAACTCGTAGTTCTCGACATGGGTTGAATGGCCATCCAATACGAGAATCCGATGCTGGTTGATACCATTTACAGGACGGGTTCGTGGTTCAAATACCTCCTGGAACCATTTGAAGGTGATTTGGGCATTGGTATAACCCTTGGCTGAGGTTGCAAAGAAGGCATCCTCCTTCTCTTCAATCTCGATATTGGTATGATGTCCCATTAGATGGGCATTGGCCTTAAAGATAATAAGAGGGGGAAGGACTTTAGCACCACCAGAGATTGCCTCTACTACCGTGATCCAATCACGGCCACCATCCTGGATGAGACTTGGATTACGGCGTGAGGCACAACAAATCAAGGTCCCTGCACCTCCTAATCCAATAGCAAATCCCTTCTCATCGGTATTCCAGGTATCTTCATCTCTCACATGAAACCTGCACCTGATATGATAAAAGCGATCAAGATGCTTTTTGAAAGAATCCAGGTCCGTTGCCAAAGCCCTCTCCTTATCCAAACATCTCCCAACCTTCGAGTCCAAATCTGGATGGCGGCCAAGAAAGCGGTTTAGCCAATGCTCTCCAACTTGATCACTACAATCTCGGTCACGCAGGAGGCTTTGAACCATTTGATAAACATGTCTGCGCCGGGTTAGGAATCCATAGTCGTCCCACTTCTTGATCCAGGAAGTCAAGGCCACCTCTTCAGCCTTGGATAGGAGTTGCTGGGATTCGTGAGCTGCGTTTCGAGGGGTTGCTGTTTGGGAGATTCGATTGTGAAGTGTTGATTTTGGTATTTGAAACATCTGTGACAACTTGCGTAGAGATAGTCCAGGATCAGCCTCATTGGCCTTTAAGGCTTCCTGAATGCGGTTCTCTTTGGTATCCTTGGGTGGCGACATTGGAAGTCGATTGGTGTGAGTTTCGAGGTTTTTTTGTATTCGATATGTTTATATGAGAGAGGGCAGAAATGCCGCAATCTTGAAATCAACGACTCCGGTTATATAAGACAGCCACTCACACAAAACCTTAGGGTATTATACTATAGACCCTGAGGAAGAGCCTCATGCTAAAAGATTTCCAAATTGTATCATATTAATTGTTCTATTTCATCATTTATATGCTGTTACAAATTATATCTAATTTGTATTATATACCAAATATCAAGATCAATAGAAAGAAAATGCTGAATGTATGTTCATATACTGAAACTAGATATCAATTCCTATAATATGAGTAATTACTAGATTGTTTGTACTTGAGCTGGTTCTATTATATGAATTTCAATTTCACAAGTCGGTTTTTCAAAAGTGTCCCATTTCTAGTGAGTGTCCCATTACTAGGTCAAATACGTTAGTATGTATCTTTGCACCATCCTTCTGAAAGATAGGGTCCCCAAATGTGTCCTCCACCTTTTCTAAAATATCAACTAAGCCATCCTCTATGTTAGGTGGTAGCTTCGGCGTGAGGAATTCCGACAGCTAGGACCTTAATCGTGATTATATCGGAGAACTCGTTAAGAAGACACGAGTAATGTAGGCTAGATATAATGGTTTGCTTCGATATAGATCGTCGAAGTAATGGTAACGATATAAGAGTGTAGAATAACTTATTATATTGATAAGATCTCTTCTCCGTGCTGGTTGTTCTTAATAGCAGCGAAGATGCTTCGATATTTATATTCCGCATCTGAGCAATCGCGGTATACATGCTATCTCTATACTAACTAAGTACCTTGCCCGCAACTCTGCGAACTTCACCTGAGTGCGAACACTCGTAGACCCTGAAAACTCTCTACCACACCTTTTGCTCCCATGGTCAACTTATTGGTCTTCGCTTTCATTTATTCCAGATGGTGTGGAGACCACGTCAGGTGTCAGCTCATCCGTTTATCCGTTGACAACAATGGTTACGAATTCTCTTGTCCTCGTGCTCGTCGAGGGTAGTCTAACTCGCTGGACAGAAGATGGCCATTCTTCTTTGGTTGGTTCCGTCAAGAATTCGGTATGCAACTGCATCTCGTATTCTAGTCTTCCGGCATTACATGACTTGTCCTCGGGATCGTACCTATAGGCTTTTTCCCTCGGACTCCATCTTTTTACCAACTTGTCCTCTGTGGATGCACCCGATCCACTTACTGGGCATAGTTACCTCCTTCATGCTCTACCCAACTTTGTAGGTACGAGGGGACTAACTTTCGTGCAAAACGTCCCGTTACCTTCGACCATCCCTTCAGACTGCCTGTCCTCAAGGATCTGTAACTTTATGCGCCGTCGTCCGATTCACCTGCTTCCACTTGCATAAGGTGCCGGAAGGTCTCCCCTCATATATCCTGCGAACAGGATCCGGTCGGACGGACGGCCGCGACGTATACGGTGTTATAAGATGTGTTCCGTTGATAGTGGTCTTTGGTGTTGGGACGCCACTACCCAGGCGGCCAGTGATGACGCGCCGTCCCAACGCCGGGGCTGGAGGGGGGTGTTATCTTTTTCCTTCGAAGTTGGCATGCGTCAAGGTAGGGTAACTTTGCCCTGTAAATCCTTACGGGGAGTCCGTGCGCCTAACACTCTAAACTCCAATATATACAAATCTTTCCACTTTCTTCTTAGCAATAGGAATAAGAGAACCCTTGTTTCTTCTCCAAATACAAGCCTAAACCATTAGCTCTATCCCTGGCCCCTTGGTGGCCCCATCAGTACAGTCTTTGTATCACTTTTCTTCAGATGTTCTGCACACCCAAATACCCCTAAGATCTCTGGACTTTTCAACCATGCATTCATCACTAAACATGACCCCCTCAAAGTCCTGCTTTGTCCAATCTTTGTACTCTATCACCCCAGCCAATCTCCTAACAGCATGCTTATCCCTTAGCAGGTCTGTATTCCTCTCTCTCCATTTCTTTATGTTGACTGATGCGAAAGCTCTCTTGACTGTAGCAATGAAGGCCTGAGGTACTACATCATTGTGCAATTCGGATAAAGTCTGGCAGTGTACCTTTTTAGATCTGCCTGGGCGGTGACAACTTCTGGATGTGATAATTCCTGATCATTCAGGTTTAGAGTGGGTGTTTGCATCACCCCTCCATTGCAAGCGATTATGCAAACTTAAAATGGAACCTTTAGGACTGTGTAAAAGCTTTCCAATATTACAAAAAAGATTTCTTTTTTTCTCAGAACAATAATCTGCCCTTTCTCAAACTCAATAAGGTAGCCTGTCTTGAGGGGAGGCAATGTAGTTGACAAGTGGTTTATCGTAGAGGTGGAGTATTTTGAAGTGTTGCTCGGTAACCATCAATCGGATGAATACTTTTGCACTAGTACTTGAGCAATGAAGTTAAATGACAAGGCAGATCATGGGAAGAAAGCTGATGAGTAGTAGCCTGTCTCTGGCGGGCCCAGCATGAGAGGTATTGTGGTTGAAGGACATACCCAAAAGGGCAGTAAGGGAACGAGAACTTTAGGCGCGAAAGGAAGCAGAGGCCAGAGGCTAGATGTATAGTTTCTGGGGCGAAGCTGTGCTAAGGTAAGTCCAATTCGTCAAGATCCTACCATTTGTGTCTCAAGTATGGGAAGTGGCCCTTTCCCTTCTGGACAAAATGCACAAAGGCAGACACACCAAGAACTCCAGTTCAGGTTATCGCCGTCTTGAGTATCCAGCTTACAATGTTGGTGGGGAGAGATGCACCGCAAAATTTATTTCTTGCTGATGATTGTACCAAGAAGGGCGGAATCTACCCATATACACTTCTGTCATACACAAGCTCATCATTCTACTCGTAGTAACATTCACTGATTGTGCTTGCTTGCGCAGTGGTCTGAGTTGATCCTTATTCTAAAATCCCTTTTCTGTGGATATAGTCATACAATAATTCCTTCTCAACAGACTCGTCTAAAACGCCCTCTTTCTCTACTAACAAACTCTTGCACCATACTGCTCAGTCCTTAACCATATGCACTGTTGACAGTCTTTGCCTACAATATCTGCAGAAAGCCAAATGTCCCCTCTCCTATATCCTGTCAACTGCATCATGGAAGACAAACTGCCATAACATATGCAATAATAAAAAATCGCTTCTATTGACGGTTTCCTTGGGTGTTTGAATGGTACAATAATGTCATCTGATGCTATTGAATTGTCCTAATTGCAGGGTCCAAGCCTAGTATCAGCTTCACCTAGCTACGGTCATGTAACCCTGAAGTGTGCCAAATTTAGGCTCAAAGGTCAGCCTTTCCCATATGCCTGACAATTTGCAAGAGATTCAAGGACTTGAGTCCTACCTTAAGTTGCATCCTAAGCATTTGGTGCTGGGTCTGATTGTGTTCCATTACTTAGGTTGTTCTTCACTTTGTAATTACTAAGCTGGATGCACGGAAGGTTTTATTTGCATGTGAATAGAATGAATAGCTGTGTCCCTTGTAGTTTGTATTTTGTACATCAGGTCAGTTGTACAACATGCTCCCTCTTCAGAGAATCATTTTCACCGAAGTTATTCTTGTTCCCTAAATATTTCTTCCTCGTTTATCAGTTATTATACTACTTGTCAATTATTTAATTGTTTTTCACCAAGTCTTTCCAGCAAACAAGTATAAAACCCTTGTCAAAAACTTCTCCTGTTGTTTTATATATAGAGGTTATTCTTCAGCTATGTACAGAGTCTCCTGACACTTGGTTGTTGTATAGTATAGTTATATATCAAAGATCAAAACATTTTTGGTAAGCAGTTCTGGTGCAACTATCTTAAGGCAATCAGATTTTATAAGTCTGTAAGCCTTATAGTTGAAGCCCAGTATACTTGAAATTTATAATTCAATATTTCATGATTAAAACTTTGAATCACAAATTCAGAAAAAGAACTAATTTCAGGTAATATACCTACTGTAAGAAATTGCAGCTTCTACATATTTTTGTTGTGAACCTAGAAGATTTACCAAATGTTTTCCTTACTCTCCTTATCTTTTTCAATACCTTTTTCTCTTCCTGTATTTCTATCTCTTACTTACATAACATTATATTCTCTCTCTAAAATTTCTAGCTGACTGAGCATGCTTTCTTCAAACTTCTCCTTACTTGTATAATACCTTCTGCAACTCCAGTATCCTTTTCATACAAGTGGATTCTTTCTATCTAGCCAAATTGAACCCCAATACTCCAAATGAAAATAATTATTTCAAGTATTCAACTTCAATCCGATAAAACCAACATGCATTTTCTTCAAAAAAATTTAAAAGTGTCTACATGTGTCATTTTCTATTGATCATGCCTTCTTTTCCTCTAAATCTACATCTTACTTTGTTTTCATTTCATCTCTTACCGTACCACCCATGTAATTATGAGAAACACCTGGCCCTTGGCAAAAATGTTTGTATCCTTTCGTCTGTAACTCGGCACAAGAGATTGGTGGATTATGTCTCAGTTTGAAATGCCAAAGAATTCATTTCTAGCCGGTCACTGCAGTATCCCAGAGGCTCGCGAGATTCTCGAGTTGCGAGAGTCGTAGCATAAAAACGGGTACATGCCTCCACTTAAATCAAGGCTTAGCCCAAAAGAGAAACTTCAATCCCAAGAGCAAACAAGAAAAGTATCAAAGAAAATTTAAAAGCAGGGTTGACCATGGGAAAATCCATGCCAAGTTGCCGAGAGCGCCGCCACTCTCGCAACTCGAGAATCTCGCGACTCTCTGGGATACTGTACTTCTTATGGTAGGCATAGTGTCTAGAGGCAAGGATTAGTAAAGGAATACGGTATAGCATACAGAAAAAGGTGGGCACGGCATCAAACGGTGTGGACAACCCATAGCCTTCTACGGTTTACCAAATTACATCTCTCTTCTTGGCGGACTCATTCTGCCTCCTCATTCGCTCACCGATCCCTACCATAAGAAGCAGTTGTCCGGCTTCATATCGGCCGCGCGAGTACTCGAGTAGTTAAAAAGAAATAGGTAAGTTATTTTACAAATGCCATTAATTCATGTCTGATTCAGGCAAAATGCCTCGCAGATCACCTCATTTTCTTAACGAGATCTCCTGCTCGTAACATCTGACGGACGCTATCTTCAGCTGCATTCTATAAACATATCATGTATATTCTCAGTTACATACTTTGGATCCTGCATATTCAGACTTGTTAGACGGGACTGTCCTAGGACGCTGAGCGGTCAAGTTATTTAACGGACACGATTGTACATCCCCCCATAACTAAAGTATTACGAGCGCATTTTACCATATTTCTTGTCTCGTACTCCCTTCACCGGCCATGTCGCTGGTATCAACATTCCTTACCACAAAGACCCGAGAATTGACATCGGAAAACAAAATACAGGCACGCTTTGCAAATTGAAAACGCAATGGAGAAAACATTGGGCGAACGGAGCAAGATAGCAGAACCAGCGATCCTGAGGAAGAGTGCTTGGTAATCCGCGTGAGATCAGACCGTTGAAGTCACACTCTGTAAGTTACTAGGAAAAGGAACAAGAAAAAGAACTACTCAATAAGTTGACTAATTATGTAGAAATTTCTAGCAGGGTGAAAATTTGTCGCCCACCCTGGCCTGAATCGAGAAATAATAAGAGAACAAGATGGCATGAGCGACCTTGTGCCAGCCCTAAAACACGGTGCCGTCCGACAGAATCATAATTGGGGGCTCCTTTGTATTGGGCCTCGAAACCTCCGCAAGCTCCCTTCCTCCCTATGCAGGTCCATCATTTTAGCAGAGAAACAGCCAATTTCAGGAAATTCATACCTTCCAAGTTCCAGCCTCCAGCATCTGAGCTAGATTTAGCTGCTCGCCCTCCTTCAACTCAAGGAGATTGTTTACTTCTCCGAGCAGCATATCCAAGAAACCCAAGGTGCAAGCCCTCCATTCAACCACAACGTCATCATCCGGGGTAAAAAGCGGTACGACTTCAACATTTGGTTGTCCAGCCTTCTTTGCATTTGCATGGTATGCCTTGATGCCACGTTCCATTTGAGGCGCCTTCAATGTGAGAAGACCGGTATCAATGAGCAAACCCCCGTTACGGTACTCCGGAAGTCCGGTAAGCAGACGTTCTCCTGCCCACATCACGCCCATGAGCTTTGACATTGGAACCATCAATGAATACGTAAGCCATTGTGTCAGTTTGTGGAATGGAACAATACGCTCCCAGCCAGGTGCCGGGGGCATCGAAGAACATGGCCAGGCATCACCGAGTGAGACGCCGTCGAATTGGGTCCGTGACTGAGGCCAGATTGGCGCAAGTCCATCCATTAAAACAGACCACAATGTGGGAATCGGAATAACCGGGGTGACCCCAAACTTCTGGGTGCTGGAATGCTGCAAAAGATAGTCTAGATATTAAGTCAGCAAGCCAACAGGTGAGCTAGACGGTCAACATATTTCTCACCCAACATGTTTCCAGGCCGAGAATCTACACCAAAAAAGTCCTGGTTGTCCAAAGCTTCGCCCAATTTGATCAGGAGAGACGAGCGCCCTTCGAGCCCACTGAGTGGGTTCGATTCTGAAACCTGGAGACCCTCAGCCAAAGCCTGAACAGTCAAATTTTTCAATGCCATGCCTGATCAATCATATTGTCAGCGATAAGAAAAATAAGGTAACTACGAGATTCGAGAGGTGCCTCTGGCACATCCAGGCCCAAGCAGTTGAAGGCCGGAGGATGGACTCACCATCCACTTGCTCTTTCTGCTCCGGGTTGCTTGAGAATAACCCCTCCTTGAACATGTCCAAGCTAGCAACTGCTAAACCCTCGCTCCTACGATAGATTTTGCCATTATCTTTCGACTTATATTGCCACTTTGTCCCGGCGCCCGCATCCAGTAAGACAGACACCATGAACAAATCGATGAGCCTCCTAGTTTGTTCGGCGGGGTCAGAAGGCCAGGATTGCATCATTTGGTCGATACGAGGACGACCGCCGACTTCGAAATGCTGCCATCGACCGTGAGGAGGAATCGTGTGATAGTCGGGGGCATAGTCTCTCTGAAGTTAGGTCAGGTGAAATAGTTAGCCCAATTTTGAGAAAATTTCTGCTCCGAGTTACTGTAGATGCAAATCGAGGGCAAAGAGCGACGAGCACAATCATCCCATACCTTTATAATAGAGACAACATATTCGGCAACATCCTTGAACTTGGTCATATCAACTGTAAAGTTGGTGAGCTGATTCTTTAGAGCGGCCTCGATAACAAATTTAGAACGATCCCTAACGGCATAGATGCTTCGGAGATAACCGGAGGGATCCAATCCTGGATCTGGTGCAGGTGGTAGTTCAATGGATGGAATAGAGGGCAATGCTGGTGAGGTGTTTCCTGAGGAAGACAATCTGCCCTGTTGACCCGTAGGAGATTTGGCATTACTCGCAAGGGAGGTTTGAGAACCCTTACGATTCGACTTGCAGGTGCTCTCCGAAGTGACAGAATTTGCTCTTGAGCTCGACTTTTTGGAAAATATGCCCATGATCAATTCTGGGAAATTAATTAGTGACTGATATAAGAACTTTAAAAGGTGTAAGCCAATGTAAACCGGGCAGAGGTGAGGACAAAGGGGTGATGATGTGAAAGAATATCCTGGGAAGGAGGATGTATGTTTGTGTAGAGCCTAGAGAGTGAGAAAGAGAGGAGAGAGAAGCCCAGGGGGCCAAAGGCAAGAAAGTGCAGGGTGACAGGGTGAGGGTAGGCAGGGTGAGGGATGCGGCTGCGAACAACCCACAGATGCGCGGGCGGGGTGCTCCCAGCAGCAGAAGATCTTCCCGCCAGAGCACAGTTGGGTTGACAGAAGCGAGGCCCATAGCGCGAGCGGTCTTGTGGAACAACAACAATGGCAGCAGTTCCGTCCAGCCCCCTTTTCCATCACACTCCGGGTATCCCTGGCACAGGGCCAATAAATTAGCGGTGGAGTGCTTCGATTGTATAATGATGTCGCTGTTCTACCTTCGTATGATCATTCGCTCACTCTCCGATAGTTTATTTGGTAGGTATACCAGCACCACACAGATTCTTCGCCTAGGAGGGACATTGTCATTGAGAGAATAATTATCTGTCAGAACCAAAATAAGAATACCGTAATAATAACAGGCGGGGAGGAAGTTTAAAATACTATCGATCGCAGGGGTGCTGTATAAGTTTGACATGCTGCCGTACCATCGACGGCAAATTTTTGCCTCGCCAACCTTACCTTGCATCCTAGAACAACGAATATCACTTTTGGGGGAAGGTGCTCAGGTGTTAAGCGAAAAGAGAGGTTTTTAGACGAGCCCACTCCTGTAGAAAAAGCTGTTTTGAAATTTAGGAAAAACAAGGCGAAAAATATGACCCGCTCAGGCGCGCTTTCTGAATGTTTCCTGAAAAATTTACGACCTTGAATGGATCATGACCATGGTATAAACCGAATGGAGAGAGGGATTGTTTAATGAGGAGTATGTCGGGTGGGGGTCGAAGTTGCAATCGATGTTAATACTCGAGTATATCTATACCGTAAAAACTCTTGCGATTCACCATCGGATTATCCTCGCGAATCGAGTCATCGCCCAAGATAGGTTTAGTTTGGCAAGTTCAAGAGATCATAAAAGGCCAAAGCACTTGGGGCTATGCCACATCAGGAAAGCACTAATCCTTCTCAAGAAGCGTTGCCCCTTCACCCCAAGATCAGAGACCTAACCGAGATGGTGAATCGCAAGAGTTTTTACGGTATACATACAAGTACTCGTACAAGCGCAGGAACCCAACGACAGGAACAGACAGGGATACAGACCGAGGGTTCGCCTTGGATAGCTGTTTCATAACTTCGCCCCAGAGACTCTGCAATCTTTTCATCATCCGGTAGCGGCCACCCAGCATAATGAGCACAGCTTCCGAACTTCATTAAAGCTCAGCGACAGTACTGTATGGCTTAAAGCCACATGACAAAATAACGGCGAGCCAATACGAAGGTACAGCACCTAAGTTTTGAATATTTTACTAGCAGGGGGTGTTACGCTAGCAAGGGCCAAGGCAGCAAATCGGGTATAAGGACAGCGAATTGGGCATAGTGGTTACCCAATTCGCCTCCTCATCCCTGTTAGTCGAACATCCCCTGCTAGTAAAATATTCAAAACTTAGGCGCTGTACCTTCGTAGATGATGAGTATGATTGTACTCGCAGGCGGAATGCCAGGGGCTTCCCCCTGAGGGAGGTATTGTACGCCCGTGCAAACGACGGCATTTTAAAACTAGATGATAAAATATCTGTGCGTGTCAGAGCACCTTCCAAAACATGCCGCTCCAGTTCTCAGGAATTCTCTCCCTGGACGAGTGCGGTATGGTAAAAAAATCTGGCCATAGCTGAGCACCAATCAAAAACGTGTCACCCAGATGTTCGGTTCCTGAGGTCAGGGAGAGGATAGGGTATTGGCGCATGCACAAGACATGAAATCCACAGAATTCGTCCAGCACAGCCAGTGATCCAGGAAAAAAATCAAATTTTGGGAATAAATTGGGACACAGAAGTTAATGGGGGGGAACGAGGATTGCGCATTGTCAAGATCCGGGATGACGGGGCATGACTTTACTCGAATGCAAGGCTTTGGGGATGCAAGAAATGTGCCAGTTCATGGAAATTGGCCTATCCGCGTGGAGGAGCGAGCTCACGGAAGAATCAGCTCTCAGCAAAGACAAAAAAACAAAAAATTATGGATGGAGAAAGGTAGGAAGTACTCGAGTATCAAGTGATAGAAAAATTTACTATGGGTGCACAGATGCTCACAGGTGTTTGGCCAGATATTCTTCAAATCCCTAAAGTTACTCTCTAGCACAAACACACCCCGCGTTCCAGGATTCGATAATTCGGATACCTCGTTACTCCGCATGATTTCCAATGAGTTCCAATCTAGCCTACGATAAAACATGAAAACTAGGGTTCACTTCTCTGAGTCTGAACGCTAGCCCTTGATATGACTGCGGTCATTGGAGCGGCGAACTAGAAAGAGGAAAAATTTAAACAAATGTATGAACCTTGGCGAGACACACCTTAAGTCAACATACTAGCGTGAGGGCCAATTATTCCAGTTTTTACGGTATGTTAACCAGGCACAAGGGAGAGGCATAGTCTAAAAAGGTGGTAGGCTGCATAATGAATGTCACGGTAGCGGTGGTACACTTGAGGGGAAAAACAGTGGCAGAATAAGTGATGTCCTCCCATGCGATGCATGTGATAGAGTGAAATACCAGGGGGTAATGTAGATGATCTGACTCCCAGGATATTTAACATGAAATTAAACACTTATAAGTATGATACTAGCTAAGGAGAGTAGTTAAACCCTTAAAAAAGTATTCAGTTTCATGCTGTCCCTATTTTACAGGGTTGTAGGGCCTTGTAGCTTATTTTCAAAATCAATATTCTCTTATTTTTGGTTAATTCCGAGGTATGATTTTAGGTAAAGGACTAGCACTTGCTAGGGTCCAATCGCTGCATTCGGGAAATATCCCATGGCAAATAAAAACCCAAATCAAAACAAAAACAAAAGAAATAAAACAAAAACTAATCACTAATACCAAAGTATAAAATCAACGTCAATATTTCCCAACCTATGAGATTCTTCAAATTGAATCCTAAACAAACCCTCAAGACTGCACCTGTGTTGCCTGTGTAAAATAAAAAGCCAGCTTATCATCGGGACAATTTAACTTATTCAAGGAAATAAATGAAATCATATGCTTCATCATTTCCCATCCTTTCTTGTTGTCTTTCCAAACCAATGACTCTAGGGAAATATCAAACAAAAATTGCGGGTGCCTTTCCATTGCTCCCGCTAGGGCAGGGCACATAGTTATAACATGTTTAAAACTCAGTTCTTCTTCGCACCTTGGGCATAGGGAAGACCCGTCAGAGTCCATTCAGACCTTGCATGCTCTTAGCTAGTTTCTACCAGCTCTCATCAGATAGATGCACGCAGGGGTAAACTTTCTGGACATCATGAGATCCCAACATGTCCTGAAGAGTGAGCCGTAGCGATAGTAATCAGGGAAGAAGGGCAGTTTCCATTTCGCATAGATGGCCTCCCTAAAGGCTTTGATTGTATTATGAAAATACACGCACTCTTTGCCACTTGGAGTTACCATATGTTTGGTTTTCTTGGGAGTCGCCATTTCTTAAAAACCATTCTGGCTCTTCTGGTGATGTGGTGAATTGGCAAAACCCTTGAGACCGAGGTGAAGGATGTGGAGTCCCAAGTCTTAAGTTCCAGGCCTTCTGTGTTAGAGAAGGCAGCCCTCCTATTAAAGGGGAAACAGAAGCTCTCACGTAGTGGGAAACAAGGGGGGAAAAGGGCTGTGATAATAATATTGGCTGGGGGTGTAGTTGCCTACCAGACAGTGGCCATGTCCCTAAAATGTTTTAGGTCAAGGTCAGTAGGCATCAAACACACCTCTAATAATAGAACTAGCGTGTTAGTTGAGTAGAAACAGCTCGTGATCCATCTCCGTACTCCGTTCATGAACATCTCTACTTAATTGGGCATTGTGATACTTGGTTGGTAGAATTCAGAGCCATAGACTCGGGTGGAGACTATAATTGCCTTGGCGATTCTGTGAGCACTATATGGTGTGAGCCTTCAGCCTGGTAATGAGAGTCGTCATATCCTCTGAAAGGCAGCTTGTGCGAAGGTGAGTCTCTTCTTGAAAAATGTCCATGTGCACTAATTCAGTTTGAAATGCAACCAGAGTCATTTCACTGGTTTTGGTGCCGGTTCAACAGATTGTTCATCATTAATCCAGGGATGCTTGCACTTTGCTGCTTGCTCTCGCAGTGTTCTCGAATGTATCAGGTCTAGCTTGATTTGAGGCGTACGGACTGCCCGTGAGTATTTAGGAAGTAAGGTTACCCTACCTTTATACGAATGCACTTCGCAGGACAAAGCTGACACCCTCCTCTAGCCACAGTGTTCTAAGGGCAGGGCGCTACTGAATGGCTAGATAGTTGAGGCCCAATACCAAAGACTACTAGCATCGGAACTTATATCATAAGAATATATATGTTGCCACTGTCCGTTGAACCAGATTGTGTTCGCAGGATATATGAGGGGAGACCTTCGAGCACTATCTGCAAGTAGAAGCATGTGAATTGGCAAGATGCGCATAGAGTTACAGACAGTCAAAGATATACCAACATGAGAGTCGGTTGAAGATAACAGGATGTTCTCACAAAAGGTTAGACCCCTCTTATCTACGATGACGTGTAGTGTATAAAGGAGATGACTATGCCCAGTAACGATATCAGGATAATGGGCAAAAGACAGGTTGATATAAGATGGAGTCAGAAGGAAAAAGGCAATTGGTTCGATCCGGAAGTCAAGTCCTAAAATGCCCATGCACGAGAATATGATCAGGAGTTGCAGACTAAATTCTCTACCGTGCTAAGTAAAGATGACAGCCCATCTTCAGTCTAGCGAGTTAGACTACCCAAGTAGAACACCAGGGCAAGATAATTCGTAGACACTACCGTGACAGTCAACAGATAAATGGATGAGCTGACACCTTACATGGTCTCTACACACGCAGGAAGAACAGAAGCCCTGACTGATAATGTGACACTGGGAGTGAAAGAGTGAGGTAGGAAGATTTCAGGGTTTACGAGTTTTTGCAGGCAGGTGAATTTCAAGTTTGTAGATTGATTAGTAAGATACTTAGAGAGTATGTATACCGCGATTGGTCATATGTGGGATATAAATATCCAAGCATCTTCGCTGGTATTTAGATGTTGAGTGTAGTAGGGTACGGGCAACCACTCTAGTAGTGTTGTGGAGAAGATAGGATGGCATTGAGGGTAAACCACTAGTTGCGCACACATGTTTGTTAGTCCTGTTTGGTTAGCAGTGGCGCGCATCTGAGAATAGAACAAGTTTTCTCACATCCACCACGTCCACCCATCCAACAGGTTATGAGCCTTTGCGTTCCACACAGCTTAAGCCAACGAGAAAAATAGTCCATTCGATGGGCGGCTATCTATGCCATGTGCTTTTTCGAATTGTTCTTCTCACGCAGCTTGAGTAAAGGAGAAAAATCGTCTATTCGATAGGCGGCTGTCGACGCCGCGTGCTTTTTCGAATCGTTTTCTCACGGTTTGTTTTATTGATATCTCTCGCGCTCTCTCTATGTAGTTCAACGCATCTGGTTCGTATGATGACTGAACTTTACGAGTCTACAGAGTCGAGCTGTGTGTTGTTTCCTCTCTTGGGAGATAACAATTTCCGGCCTTGGAGGCAGAGAATGTCAGATCAATTGAAAGAATAGGACCTCTGGTGGATTGTATCGGGTCGTGAAAAATCACCTGATAAGGATAGCACGGATGCGGCAGTGCAGGCCGCCCACAGCAAGCATTTGGGGAAGTGTTTTTGGATTACAGCAAAGATTCCGAACGCTATAGAGCCACGGATTTGTGCCCAATATACGTTGGCTCACTACGATGAGGATCCAGTATTCCCATGGAAGAAGCATGAAGAAGGCTATCGCAACGCTCTTGGGCTGGAACTCTACTATTTTCGGAGATCTGTGTTTGACTGCACCTTCGACGCATATCGGAGGGCAGAAGAATATGTCCATGAGATTGAACGAATTATAGAATGTTTGCGCGAGGCAGAGGAAGAGATCAAACCTTGTGAGAAGACCATTTACCTGTTAACCGGTCTACCGGCGTCATGGCGCGAGTGGCATGATCTTCAAGCGACGATTCTTGAACCAGACCAACCGGAAGATTTCATTGCTGCTATCAAGGCAAGAGAATCTACCATCAATCGCGACAAAGGCGGGTCTACTGGTAAAGATGCTGTTCTAGCGGTAAGGGGAAAAGGATATGGCTATGGCTCTTTAGCGTCGAGGTCTGGGCGAGCATCTAGAAGTCAGACGATGACAGGGAATGGAGAAGCGAGCTATGGACAGTTGATTGTTTGTTAGTACTGGCAGAAGAAGGGTCACCGGTGCATTGAATGTCGGAAACTCAAATCAGACACAGCAAAAGGGATTCGTACGGAGAAAGTCATAATAGCAGCTCAGCTGGCTTCGACAGATCAACCAAACAACTCTCTTTTTACAGCTTTCAGTTTGACTGGTGAACCTACGAGCCGACATCAATGGCTTTTGGATAGTGGCTGTAGTACCCACGTTACGGGTTTGCGGGACTGTTTTACCACCTACGAACGAATTCCCGAGGGCAAACAGAGGATTTGTGTTGCCAACAATGCGGAGATCAATGCGCTCGGTCGAGGCGATGTGACTCTCTTGGTATGGGATGATGGAAAGCAATGCAAGATGGAGTTACTCCTGAAAGACGTGTTGTACGTTCCAGCTTGCGGCGAGAACAGTCTACTTTCGGTTTCTCAACTACGACGCTCGAGTATTTTCGTCTAGTTTCCACAGAGTGGGGGAGCTACTATGAGATATAGTAACAGCTCTTTGGTTGGAGTAGCAGAAGCGAACGGGCTCTATGTACTGAGACATATGAGGGGTGAAGTATTGGGACACCTTGGAGTTAATAATGCGTTTGCTCTGGACACTGCCGAAGGAGCAGCCAAGGAGGCCGCGCAGTGGCATTTCAGGCTAGCGCACTTAGGAGCAGAAGCTGTGCATAGGCTGTCGCTGGAGGATAACGATATTCCCAGTATATGGAAGGTCCCACGTTGTGTTTTGCCTGGGTTGTGTGTATGGAAAAATGGCAAGGATGGCATTCCCGTCAGTTTTACGATAGTCAAAAGCGACGCAACCTCACGAGATTGTCCAGAGTCATATAGCCAGACCAATCAATCCGAAATCACTTGGGGGAGCTCTCTATCTCCTCATGTTTACAGATGACTTCACCAGGTACAAGGTGGGTTATCGACTAAAGCGCAAATTTGAGGCATTTGCTTGCATTAAGGAATATAAAGCCTTGGTAGTGAAACAACAAGGAATGGTTATTAGGAGTCTCCGCCCCGATGGGGGAGTCTCACATCCACCATGTCCACTCATCCAACATTAGATACTAAAAGCACGGAGTAATGATCTTATCAATATAATACTTTTTCTAAAACTTGTTACAAATACTTTGACTATCAACTTGCATGACCTGTTCCTCCTACATCTTGTCTTAGTCAATGCTTGTCTTCTTGATGCATGCTCCTTTACATAACGATCAAGGTCTTAGCTGTCGGAAATCCTCAATCCCAAACCACGACCTAACACTTCTGTGTAGGCAAGGCTAGCCCTATTGCTGAAGCGGCTTTCTTGATTCCTCCGTATGCCTCTTCCAGCCGCCCAGCTTTCGTCTTCCATGAGGATGAACTAACCGTTTTCTGGATGTCATCAATCTATCAAATGATAAGTTCTCTGGTTGAGTCGAAGCAGAAATGAGGAGGGGCAAGGTAGATTAAAAATAGGATTAGGGAAAGTCGGGAACCCTGAGGAATTCCTGTGTTGATGCCTTTCTTGGACCTTGGCGAGCCTGGAATGATGATGGCACACTCTCTGTATGATATGAAGTTTGAGCTTCCTCTGGTCATATACTAGGGAGTGTCTGTTGATTGAAGCCCCTGGAGTAGTGTACAGTGGTCAACATTCTTGAATCTGCCATAGTTGTATAAGAACATTGTGCTGGCTTTAAGGCCCACTGCTTGTGACTTTGGGACTGAATGTTGGTGGGGGATTCCGGCATCAAATGTGCCCCTCTGCAGGAGGCTGCTGGTTTATTGAGTAAAGGGTGTCTGTCTTTGTGAATTTGATAAGGGGTTGGTTGATTATTCGTTTAGCTATCTTTAAGAATGTTTGTATCAGCATAATAAGACTATAGCCGGAAAAGGCGTCTTAATTGGCTGTTGATGGTTTGGGGAGGAGTATTCCTAGTAAGTCCTTGAGCCATAGGGGATTTATGGACCATTCAAGCAGGTGATTGACCAGGGTGGGTATAATGTGACAGTTCACACGATGTATCCCCTTCCACACGCTATATAGTACCTGGCCTGGTCCTGGTGCAGATGTATTACTACACGTTCGGACAGCTTGAGACACCTCTGTGGTATCAAATGGATCATTCCCGGCCAACTCAATGTAGTTTGTCAGTTTCATATCGACCGGGTTTGGGTTTTGTAGGAAGAAGTGTCGCATTACCACTAGGTTTAGGGAGGCTGCACTCTGGTAGATGTGATCGCCCTGCACTGTTGACTTTAATCTCTACTTTATGAATTGATGTGCTCTTTATAGATCGTTTCTCTTTACATTTTCCAAGAAGGTTCTCCTGTGTGCCGATTTGGAATCAATATTTGCTTATGTTTACATGAGATTATACATATCCATTAAACTATGTTCTGTTTTTTCCCTTTTCTTGCAGATCCCTTGATTAAATTTCATGATGGTCATTTGGTGTCATGGCAACAGTAGTAACGTGAGTGCTATCTCGCATGAAGTACGGTTGATGATGCAACAGCTAGACAGAAAGATACTAGAATAACCATCAAAACAAGTAAGTATATCTTATAAGTATAATGAAAAAGTAAAAAACAATAATTATAAGAGAGGGGAATTTGACACTTAGAACAAACGAAATTAGTACATTGCTTTCACTAGTAGCCAGGGAAACATATTTGGGAAGAGTTTGCAAAAGATGAGTTCGAATGCATAAGAAATTACAATAAAAGCAATACTGTTACCGGCCTTTCTACAGTTGAGTGATTCGGAAACGATGTTTGGTTGATAATATCAAGGGATAAATTTTGTAAGGACAATATAGTAACACCTCACGGTCCTGGTATTAGGAAAATGCCAGTGGGAAAATAGTAGCTTGTCTACTCAAGTTTCTATTGCCTGGGGTGCATTAGTAAAAAAAGCGTTTACTCCTGACGGATAGGCATTGCGTCCGGACGCAGGAAATCCCTCTGGAGAATCCTGTCCACCCAGCCCACCCTCAGATGGCCCCAGCACAATGGTTGCATCCTAGTTTGTTGGGTGCAATATAACCCACATCCTGTCCGCCCAGTGCACCTGGATGGTCCATTTGACACCCTAATCTCCCGAAGAACATCAAGGTAAGTGACCCATAGCAGTCTGCATTGGGGAACTTTCCCTGCCCCTGATGTCCTCTACTTACAACGGACTACTTTATCACTAGGTAAAGGCTGTTCAGACGAAAAAGGATGTAAACATAGGATGACTAACCATCTATTGTCCCGGTAACGACCCAAAACATACCCCTTATTTAATCACTACTAACAACACGGGGAAAAGGTTGGTGAGTTCTTGCACACCTCGTATCAAGCTTCATGATCACATCAGGGAAACTATTGAATATGATCAACCTTCGGAGAGGGGCATCCTCTTTCATCCAGGTTGACACTATTGATTACCCCTATGAGCGCGGGTCCCAATGAGGCCCTTCCTGACTCTAGAGGATTGCGATGACGGCCTGCCGGACGCTAGCGGACATCGGCCAGTGCGAGGTGAGGTATCTGCCATTTTCTTCCTGCCGACCTCTATAGCCATGCGGACGCTTCGGGACCTATACTTGTAGATTCCCCTTGCCGAGCGGACTCCGATGAGACCCTTCCCAACTGTGACGGACATCTGCCCGGTGAGGTATCGGCGTTCTTCATCCTGCTGATCTCTGTAGCCATGTGGACGCTTCGAAAGCTGTGCCATTCGATTTCCCTCGACCGGGGGATTCCAACGCACCCTGTCCCAATGCTGTCCATCCACTGGCTGAATGGCTATGCATACTATTGTACATTGGTTCACTGGGTAAGTACTTTCAAATTGTTGGCTACTGAGTGCTACAGGCATGCGGACACTTCAAGCCGCATACCATTTAATTCCCCTCGCCGAGCGGACTCCAATGAGACCCTTCCGAACTGTGGCGGACATCAGCCTCCTGAGTTATCTGTCTTTTTCATCCTGCTCACCTCTATAGCCATGTGGACGCTCTGAAACCTAAATCATTTGATTCCCCTCGTCGTGCGGACTCCAATGAGGCCCTTCCCGACTCTGGCTGACATCTGCCCGCTGAGGTATCTGCCCTTTTCATCCTGCTGACCTCTATAGCGATACGGAGGCTTTGAAACCTAGACCATTCAATTTCCCTCGACCGGCGGATTCCAACGCACCCGGCCCCGATGCAGTCCGACCACTGGTTGAAGGGTTATCCAAACATTTGTAATTGAGTTCCCCAGACAAGTACCCCCAAATTGTTGGCTACTGAGTGCTACAGGCATACAGACACTGCGAGACCTATACCATTCGATTCCCCTGGCCGAGGGGACTCCAATAAGACCCTTCCCGACCCTGGCGGACATCTGTCCCCTGAGATATCTGCCTTTTTTATGCTGCTGACATCTATACCCATGTGGGCGCTTTGAAACCTATACCATTCTATTCCCATCGACTGGCGGATTCCCACACATCCTGTCCCGATGCTCTCCGACCGCTGGTTGAAGATGTTAGGCGCACGGACTCCCTGTGAGGATTTACAGGGCAAAGTTACCTTACCTTGACACACACGAACTTTGAAGGAAAAAGATAACACCCCGCTCCAGCCCCGGTGTTGGGTCGGCACGTCATCACTGGCCGCCTGCGTAGTAGCGTCCCAACACCAAACACCACTAGCAATAGAACACATCTTATAACACCGTATACGTCGCGGCCGTCTGACCGACCGGACCCTGTTCGCAGGGTATAAGAGGGGAGGCCTTCGGACACCTTGTGCAGGTAGAGGCAGGTGAATCGGACGACGGCACATAATGTTACAGACACTTGAAGACAGAAAGTCGGAAGGGTGGGTTGAAGCTAACAGGACGTTTCGCACAAAGGTTAGTCCCCTCGTACCTACAAAGTCGTATAGAGTATGAAGGAGGTAACTATGCCCAGTAAGTGGATCGGGTGCATCCACAGAGGACAAGTTGGTAAAAGATGCAGTCCGAGGGAAGAAGCCCTTACGTACGATCCCGTGGACAAGTCCTGTAATTCCGGAAGACCGGAATACAACATGCAGTCGCATGTCGAACTCTCGACGGAACCCACCAATGAAGAATGGGCATTTTCGGTCCAGCGAGTTAGACTACCACCGATGGGCACGGGGCCAAGATAATTCGTAACCATTGTTGTCAACGGATAACCGGATGAGCTGACACCTGACGTGGTCTCCACACCATTAGGGATACCAGAAGTGCAGACTGATAAGTTGGCCATAGGAGCAAAAGGTGTGGAAGAGAGTTTTCAGGGTCTACGAGTGTTCGCACTCAGGTGAAGTTCGCAGAGTTGCGGGCAAGGTACTTAGTCAGTATAGAGTTAGCATGTATACCGCGATTGCTCCGACGCGGAATATAAATATCAAAGCATCTTCCCTGCCATTAGACACAACAAGCACAGAGAAGAGATCTTATCAATAAAAGAAGTTTTTATCTTATCGTTACAAATACTTCGACGATCTATCCCGAAGCATACCATTAGATCTAGCCTACATTGCTCGCGTCTTCTTAGCCAGTTCTCTGATATAAATTCATTCAGCTCCTAGCTGTTGGAATATCTCACGCCGAAGCTACCACCTAACAGAAGCGCAGCAGGCCCAACCTGGTGAGATCTTGGAACTCAAAGCAATGGTTCAGCCCTTGATGGGACTGGTCACCGGAAAAGAGAACTTGTCAGAACTGACGCCCGACAGAACAGGGGCACGAGGGGGAAACCCACAACCACCACCACCAGTAAGAAGGGCGGCAGGGGCTCCAGGAGGAGGAGGAGACCCGATGACCCAGGGGAATCTGGACGTAAGCCAAACGAGAGTAAGAAAGGAAGACTCGACGAGAGACTGGCACCTCAGCCAGAAGCCGACGCTGAGGACGGAGACGACAAATAGCTCGCCACCCTGTGCCGATTTATCGCCCACACCATGGGATGACGGACCTGAGTCACAGGGGAACCCCCTGCACTGTTTAGGAACAAGAAACATCACGACATACATATGTGGTAGTTGACATGCACAGATTTCTTCCACCGAAACAGTTGGCAGTGGGAAGAAGAGGCGGAACGAATCCGATATGCCCTGAGCCGGATGGAGGGGAAGGAAGTCGCGCCATTTGGACTAACCTACTGGCGACAAATGACCGGAGACTTAGGTGACACAAAGCAAGCGTGATAAGAGTTCTGGCACATCTTTGCCGAACAAGGCTTGTGACCCTTCGGCCCTCATAATGATGAGGAAAAGGCCCTATGAGTGATGGGCCTTGTTCGATACCGCAGGGACATTGCTAAGTTCTTGCTGCAAATGGAAAATTTGAACATCCATGCAAGAGTCATCTGGATAGCCTGGATGAAAATGATTGAAGACAAAATCCGAGAAGATCCATTAAGACGACTGTCATTAAGAAAATATGTCGATGATGGGGTATGGTTGGAAGCAGTCAGGACGGTTACTCGAGCAGAAGAGGAATTCAAGGAACTAAAAAGCCCTTGAGGAGGCGGTCCATCCAGCGTGACAAGGGGCGAAAAAAGAAAATTGGCAGATTCGAAATCCACAACGTCCGCAAAGTGAGTAAAAAAGGCGGACTTGGCCAAGGAAAAGGCGGACTAGAATGCGAGAAAGGCGGTGGAAAGGAAGGTGAAGAAGGAAGGGTCGGTGGCACCGAACAGGGAGGTAAAACACACGGTGTGGGCCGGAGCGGACCAGGGCATCAATCAAAAGGTTGTCGACAAACAAAAGAAACACAACGAATGCACACTATGCAGAATGAACAACAACACATGGAAATTCTGTCGAAAGCCGGTAAAGGTATTGGCTCTATATCGAGGGCGAGCAAAGCCGAAACGACAGGTCTCATTCGCACCAAAGCGATCGGCCCAGGTAGCCACTGTGGGCATAGATAGCCTGAGTGAAAGCTCAAAAGGAGCGGGGGAAAGGCCTCCAGCCTGGGCTTTTGAGGATGACAACATTTTGTAAAAAATGTCATCCACCTACCAACAACGATAGTAATTGGGTAGTGAGGTTGCCGCCTTGAGTCGAAAACCCTTCGGCGTATTCTGTGCTGGCATCACACTGGGAGACTAAAAAACCAAAAAAGGATACCGGTTTCCATTTTACTGAAAAATTGATATTTTGTGCTGACCACGGGAACCTTAAAAAGTCACAAGCGAAGGAGGATGGAGACGGGACTACATAGAAAGAGAAGAAAAGGATACGTCAGAACAAGGCTTTAGTTGCAGGACACGCGAAGGAGGGTTGAAATCCAGGGACCCCTGACTTTCTCTCCAGGAACAACAGCCGGGCAAATTGAAGCCAGGGGCCCCTCCATGCTGCACAAGGTAAATGTTGTGATGATTGGTGTCGGAGGAGGCCACTCCGGGGGAGTAGAGCCAAAACCAAAGACACAGGTAAGGTGGATTTCTCGCAGGGGACAGCCTCACAGGGGGGATAAGTCGACAATAAAGGACAGTACATCCTAGTCGCAAACTCGCTGGGTACTCTTGTGAACCACCACTCCTGTAATAGGGGAACTCCTCAGCAGGAGGTAAAGAACCCTTGTAGTGAGCGGCCAGATATTCAAAATTTAGACACTTAGTGTAAAAGATTGTCTGAGGAGGCTTGAGGAGCCGAAACTGCGCAGGTGCGGTATCAAACCCCAACGTTACATGAAGCCATCACAATGAAAAGATTTCATGAAGACCTGAGCGAATGCTCAAGACCAATTAAAAAGCCTAAGCATTACCCTTGCCCTGAAGAGACGGTATTTATTGAAACAAGAGGGCGAAAACAAGCGATAAACGTTCTTCTACATTGTGCTTCAACCATCTTTCTCATGAACCAGAATACCACACGACGGCTAGAGATCCTGACCGTGGCTAGGGATTTCCGTTTAAAATGACGACCTTCGAGGGCGACACAGCGCTGTGGGGCTTTCGGATAAGTTGTTCAGATGTTCCTTTCTTTAAATGCTTATATTATTATGTTGGGCTCGGGAAATAGACTCCGGGCATATGGCTGGGGCAAGATAGGTATCAGCGGTTGTCATGGTACATATGGGAAGGATCAGGTATATAGGGATGGTAGATAGCATCATAGCCAGAACACGGTTATCGCAAACTTCCTCCCCCCCCCTATAATTCATACTTTCACAACACTACCCCGCTTTGTATCTGGGTCAAACCTATTGCCTACTTTTCTCACGCCCCGCCTGTGCCTGATCGTGAACCCTCACCAACTCCCCCCCAGCAACACTACCTTTGGCAGACTCTGAGCAGCCTCCTCTCCTCTGTCCACGGGCTCGTCTACGCCAGCCGTTGACTGCCCCCAAGCCTTCGTGGCAGAACAACTGGCCATCGCCAGAAGCTGCCTTCGCCTGAACCCCCGGGACTTCCCCGATTTCTCCCAGGACACTCTGTCAGGGCTAATCCCGTCGGAGACAGCAACGCTCACTCCCCTTTCCCAGCACATAAGGATGCTGGTTACCATCTCACAGGCACTTTCCGGGGTAACTCAGAAGCTCACAGCCCTCGCTGAGGAAAACGACGCACTGAAGGAGGAGCTCCACGACCTCTGCTCACAAATCGCAAACCTCCGGCTCACCCCAATCCCGGCCCCGCCACCCAGACTTCTCTGTCCTGGAATCAGCGATCAGGGACCTGTCACATCGGTTGACAGCCCCTGCCCCCCCTCTCCCGCAAGCGCCCGCCCCCACGCCTCAGTCCCAGCCCCCAGCACCCCCCCCCCCCCCCACCAGGAAGGGGAAAGAAAGGGCAGGAGCACCCCCCTCCCCTCCCCCCTACCCAAAGGAGGACACAAAGGTCCTCATCCCTTACTACGACACAAAGCTTGCCAGGCCTTTCGGGGATCCGGAGCACTACTCACAGCTTTACCGCCACTCCTATAAAGCCAGCGAATTCCGGAGAGGGGCTTATGACCTAGCCTCTTTCACCCCCGGCCACCGCCACCCTGACTATACCACCTCACCCTCGTATGCTCAGGCTGCCTCTGGCTCTGGCTCGGGCGGTAAGACGAAGAAAGCTCCTAAGGCCCCTTCACCCCAAGAACTTGCGAGCACGGCTGCCCCCCCTTTAAGAAGGGGCCGCCCACCCTCTCTGGTGTACAACGACGCTGCTTCGCTCGTCGCCTCACCCCAGCCCGACACGCAGACGGTCCCGCGATTGCAGCAACCCTCCCCGACATCGCCGCTTGCGTTCTTCGCGAATCCAACTGCATTCTCCCCCTTGGCTTCTCCGCCTCGGTAAACATTCGCGCGGCCATTTCACTCACTGTCACTGACAAGGGAACACCAACCGCGCCCTACTCTCCCTACTTCGAATTCCTCACCAGGTCCCTAACCCAGGTCCTTCCCCATGGGTGAAAACCCATGGGCCCAGTTCATCCTCACCCCGACCACCATCCAATTGGCTATACACGCCCTCCCGCTCCGGTTCCTCCCCCAAGATGAAGAGGATCTCTTCCCATATCTCAGGCAGGCAATCCTCAACCACAAAGCGACCCCGATTGTCTCAGCCCGGTACCTTAACCCGAGCAGACATTCTAGGGGCACCAAGCAGGTCACTTCGGTGGTTGTCACCGTCGACCCCCAGCACGTTGCGACCCTTACTGCAGGCGTCATCATCCTCTCCCAGAAGGGCAAGGTCGAACTTGGCTTCTCAGCAAGCCGCTCCTCCCAGTGTAGAAACTGAGGGGAAATACGGACATGCTACTCAGTGATGCCCCGCCACTCACCCGACGTGCCCCATTTGTGGGCTTCACTATACTCGCTCGGCTCCCAGATGTCAGAATCCAACCTGCCCCCGGAGAGGGACCAATAAGCGAGTCCCATCTTCTCCGACCTCGCCCCCCCATTGCTGCAACTGCGGTAATGACAACACTACCACTTTCAAAGAATGTCCGGCTCGACCTCGACCTGCTGGCCCCTCCCGACCTTCGACCCCAGAACCCCAGGGTCAAGACCCCATGGGCGTGACCGTTGATGGCGACCAATCACCCTCTACTCCCACGGGTGGGGTGGGTCCCAGTCAGATGGACCTCGTGACCCCCAGACAACCCCCGCCGGCAGGCCCTCCGCGCCATAGTTCCACCCAGGGCTTGGGCGGTCCTCTCCCCTCAGAGGAACCAAGCCTCTCCCCAGCCCTCTCAGCTCGTCGGGTACGTTCAGGAAATGAGTAACTCACCTCCCTGATCCAGCAGGTGGCAGGCCTCCTCCCTCTCCCTCCTTTCCGTAGTCCAACATAACTGCCTTGGGAGCTGGGATGTTTTTTGTTCTTTATTTGAGTCTTTTAAAGACACAAGTACATACCCCTCGGTGGTCCTCCTTGAGGACCCTGCTGGTAGTCAGGCCCGCCTCGCCTCCTTTAATGGTTTGGTTTCTTTCTCTCCACCTGTCAGGAAGCCCAGGGTGGCATCCTACTTTCACAGTTCTTGTCTTGCTTGTTTTTCGGTGTTGTCAAGGTTCACAGAGAGGGATGATGTAATTTCCCTCGACATCTCTTCCTAGAAACCTGGGTTTGGCTCCCGTTTCCAGTCCTTTAGGCTGCTCAATGCCTACTCGATTAACTCAGCAGATCGCAGAGTCCACTCCGTCCCTCCAGGATCACTTTTTCCAGACACGGGGATCTCGCTCTAAGCAGTGGGAGACCTGAATATAAACAACCCCCTGGCCGACCCGCTACGCTCCTTTTCGTCCCAGGAAGTCTCCTCTTCCGCCCCATACTTCGAGTTGGCGGCGCTGGGCCGTTTCGCCCTACTAAACTCCCCAGGCGTATACACTAGGTTCCCCCTCTCAGTCAAGGCACACCCCTCTGTTATCGACCTTGATTTTTCCAACCCCCTGCTCCTACCTTTCATGAAAGCATGGGAAACCTCCCTCCCCTCAACTCGCTTGGACCACGTCTCCATCACCATATTACTCGCATCCCTATCCCTGGATCAGGCCCCCCCACGCCTCCGGTGGGACCACACAGACTGGGAGCTGCTCTCCCTCATCATCAAAGACTTCATAGTCCCCCCTCCTCCGCCGTGCCTCTCGCCTAAGACCCTAGACAACTGGCTCGCTGGAGTCCTTGACCGCCTCACGGGTCTTCTTAAAGAGCACACCCCAAGCTCACACCCTTCCCACCACTCCAAGCCTTGGTGGTCCCCCCACCTCACCGTCCGGCGCCGTGAATATCACAAGGCGGCACGACTGGCCCGCAAACAAGACACCATGGCCCTGAGAGAAACGGGAACTTCGCGAGAACGGGCTATTTCAAGGCCATCACGGCCGCGAAGAACAAACACTTGTCCGCTTTCCTACTCTCCTCCACCCCCCGCAACCTGTGGACGGCGAAGAGGTTCGCCTCAGGCCGAGCACCCCCCCGCTTTCCTTCACTCCCCGGGGCTGAAACCCCGCAGCAGATGAATGAGGCCCTACTGGGCCACTTCTTCCCCCCTAAAGCAGCCTTCTCCCCCCCCCCTAGACTGAGGCCACACACCTCGACACCCCCTCTCACCAGGGAAGAGATCGCCCACGCACTCTCCAAGTCCTCCTCCTCGTCAGCCCCTGGCGCCGATGGCATCCCCTGCCAAACCTGGAAATGGGTGGATGCGATCAACCCTGCAATGCTCCTCCAGATCCTCTCCCCGCTTGTCTCACGAGACTACCATCCGGCCTCACTGAAGGTGGCAAATGGAGTGGTCCTCGACAAACCAGGAACGGCCTCCTATGAGTCACCCTTCTCCTTCCGGATTATTGTCCTCCTCCGAACTGTCTCGAAAATCGTGGAAAGGATAATTGCGGCACGCCTCCTTCTCGCAGCCCACTCAACGGACCTCATTCACCCTAACCAATGCAGCTCCCTCCCTGGGCCAAGCACGTACGATGCCTGCCCCACCCTCATGAATGACGTGAAGACCCTGCAGAGGCCGCGCCTGAAGGTGTCCCCCCTTTATCTCCACATCAAAGCTGGCTTTGACAACGTCGACAACCCAACTCTGGCCCGCGTCCTCAGGGAGGGCGGGTCCCCCACTACCTGGTCTCCTGGGTCGCTTCCTTCCTGGGTAAGCGTAGCTGCACGTCGTCTTCCAGGGCGCACCGGGCACCCCAGCCCCTGTCACCGTTGGGGCCCCTCAAGGCTCCCCTATCTCTTCTTTGCTTTTCCTCATTTATGTCGCCCCTCTCCACTTGATGATCCCGCGAGGACTGATGCTTTCCGACGTGGATGGTTTCGCCTTGGCTACTGCCTCCCCTTTCCTATCGAGGGAACATCCGGCGACTGCAAGAACTGTTCAGGACAATCCAGGCAACGGCAGTACATCTTGGCATATCCTTTTCCGTCCTCAAAAGAGAGTTCATACACTGGAGGACCCCCTGCCAAAGGCACTCGCAGTTGTGCCTCTCACCTATTCAGCTAGACCGAGAGATTTTCCACCCCTGCGACTCTCTCCAGTGGTTAGGGTACTGGTTCACGCCTACCCTGTCCCCATCGACACATTTTGCACGCTGCCTGGCGCTGGCCCAAGGAGCTTTTGCCCTTGTGAGACACCGCAGCCCCCCCGGGGTAGGGCTAGCCCCATACCTATACCATAGGTTAGCAACATCACTCGTCGCGCCCAGCCTCTAGTATGGGGCGGACCTCTTCACACCCAATGCGGGCTCTTTTGCGATGCTCAACATCTTCTGGCACCAGGTGCAGACGTGGGCCACCAACTGTTTCTCGTCAACTCCTAGCGGCATCATGGCCATCGAGGCCTGCCTGCCCCCCGTCACCCTTCTGGTTTCCCAGCGGCAAAGGCATGCCGCCCTTAGGACAGTCTGCTCCCCGCCCGCTGTCAATCCGGCGACAGCACGCATTCACCCCTCCTTCCCCTCCCTCTCCTGGTACCGGGCCCCGGACGGCTCAAGAGCCCACACCAAAGACCTTTCCTCCTTCTACCTCCCCCTGCGCTGGAAGACCACACGCCCCTCTCCTCCTCTCCGGAACCACCTCCCGATTGACACAGTGGCCCACAGGACGATCGCTTTAACCGGCCGCCTGTCCAAGATGCCCATGATTAATGCACACCTGGTCCCTGAGGTCTCGGCCCTCCTGCTTCCGCAATCCCTGATGACGAGCAAGTACACTGGCCTAAAGAAGAGGGTTAGGCAGGCGCTCATTGAGGACTGGTCCCGACTGTTCCGCCCATCTGCCTACTATCACCACCCCCCAGCCCTACACCCTTGCCCCTTTATGGCCCTGGGCAAGTTCATTGCAGGGCGAATCCACCACATGAGAGCCGGGAAGAGCTAGCTCGCGGCACACCCCTCCTAGAGGGCCCCAGAGGCCAATACCTCCTGGCCCAGCTGCGGTTTGGAGCCTGAGTCCTTCAAACACGCTATCCTCACATCTCCCTCTAGACTGGGCGCCCGCGCACGTCTACTCCACGGCGTCACGGATGTCGGTCATGAGGCCTCCCTTTGGTCCTCCCTCCCCATACTTAAAAGGCTCGGTACTTATATCAGCATCACCTCCACGGGTTTCCCTCCAACAATATTCCCACCCACCACTCCTCCCTCCTCCCTGCTCTTCCCCCTATCTCCCCCCAACCCGCCACCCCCAGTCTTCCGAGCGTTTTCCTTGGCCGAGGCATAGCAAGAGTGTGGCTTGATGAGGTTTTCTTCCCCGCAGCGTATGTAGGCGTTCCTTTCGCACAAGTTATATGACTTTTCTTTCCTTACGGCTAGAGTGGCCTTTGGCCCCGCGGAGGAGAACCACATCAGCGAAAATTAATATATGCGTCCTGAGCGTCCCGTGCATCAGACGCTCAGGACGCTTAGAACGTTAACCGTTAGGCTGGACGCCATTCCCCATTTACCCCTGCGTCCAGGACGGCCCGACGACGTCCACCACCAAGCGCATGCGTCCTGACGCCCTCAGACCCTAAGCCCTCCCGCATCCTGACGATCTCCTTCCTGTGCCTCCCTTGTCATGGCGGAATCCAACTCCACTCTAGCATCCGGAAGACTATCCGGATGCTTAGTCTACCGGATGCTCCACAGCGATATTTGTACCCCCTCTGCATCAATTGCCATGTCTGGCTATAGGCTCCCAATGCCTTCCAAATAGCTCACATGTTCGTTGCGACGGCATCGTGCTGGCTCACTGGCATACTCTCGATGGCGTCATGATAACGCACATATTCCAGACGCCGTCTTGACGAGGTCGTGATAGCTCAGATGCATCCTCTCGACGGCTTCGTGATAGCACACATATTCCAGACGCCGTGTTGACGATGGCGTGATAGCTCACAGGCATACTCTCGACGCCGTAATGATAGCACACATATTCCGGACGTGGTCTCGATTGCTCCACTATTCATTTGTATTACTGAGTGCCATTCACAAAAGCTTCGAGACGCTGGTGCCCCTTGTATCGTGACTTTGAACCTCATCCGCATCTTGATATTCTATTATTACTAGTCTACTGCGGTGACCGCGGCGTCCAGGACACCCTTGCCACCGCGATTCTACGTTTCAGAGCTCGCGCTCAGATCTCGCTCCGAAATACACCCCAAATTGTGCTCACGGCTCCACAGATCGGCCAACCAAAATCTAATAGTTTACATTTCCTGCAAATCAAATGCCATAAACTCAACGGTTCACACATCGCCAAGTCTACAAAAAAATATTCTCTCCCATGACTGCGTCACTTTCCTGCGAGTCGTCCAGGCTCCACGATTGCCGACTGGCGAGACCCGGGGTCGCTGGCCCCTCTTGCGCTAGTCCCAGCGTCAGCTCCTGTGAGTTACCTAGGCTCACTGGATCAGAATCTAGCATCTGAAGCACCTGGGCCAACGACGCCTGGTTGGAGTCAAACGACAGTGCGCTCCCCTGGGATGCATCTTGACTCTGCTGGTAGTGCTCTAAACCCCCGGCGTGATTGTTCAGCGGTGTCTGTTCCTGCACAGCAGCTTGTCTTGAATTCCGGCTGGATAGCTGATGCCTGGATAGCTGACGCTCCACTTCGGCATGAACTGCATCATGATTGTCAGCAAAGCCTTCACAGCTTTCCTGCATCATACGATGATTTTGCTGGATCCTGTCTGTGATCGTCTCACGCAGATTCCTGGGCATGAGTTGCTGCGTTGGCCGTGGTACTGCCCGCCAGGTGTTCTTCTGCCGTAAGAAATGGTCTTGCAAGATTGGTTAGTCATCAGAACAAAAACCAAGGACGGGGGCGACATTGAGGGTCTCCTGCCTCCAACTGCGGCAGGCTTGAAGTCGGGAGGATCCTGATACACCCCAAGTCGATATGCGCGTAGTTGATGGCACAGGATTGCACAAGTGAGACACACCATCGTACCATTGACACGATTGATGAATTACGGGTCTAGCATCCCAAACTTTCTCTTGCCATTGAAATACTTACCATAGATGGCGTCGGCAATCTGAGGCGCGAGGAACCAGAATGAGATATGCTGCATCCAGGTCATAGTCAGTCGTGATTGGAATCCTAGTTGGGTAACCAGCGACGGGCCGATACACACCTCATGCCCATTGGAGGGGCACGTGAACCTGTCATCCTCGAGAAAGTATTCGACTCAAGGAGCGATGGCAGTGGGGTCGCCTGGTAGTCCGTATAATTCCCGTATATGATTTTTTATATAATGGACGAACTGCACCCGCATGCGAGAGTGTTTTTGACGTATCTCGCATAGTTAGTGCAGCACCCTTTATGGTTGTGACCTCTGACTTACAATGTCGATACTCTTTGACGACTGTTCAACATTTCCGGCATCCGCAATCTCATCATCCGCGCGACTCTAAACACTATGCACCTCGAACGTCAAAGCAACCGAGTTCAAGAGGGGGTTAACACAAAGGGTGTACTAAAGCACCAGATCTTTTGCGACACCTAGTATTTCCCTCTCCACCCCTGTCACCCTGTTTCGCCGCGAATTAATTACCTGCCGGAGAGAGACAGTTCCTCTGTACTCGGTTCGCCTGGTGGACTCGAGCTCCTGATACCAGACGTTGTTGTGCTAGGGACGCCAAGGGGGGACAAATACCGTGCTACGCTTGATTATGGGAATGTCGCCGAGAACAACGACCTACCGGGAGTTATGGTCACACAGAGGGCGGGCGTCCGTGGGACAATTGCTGCCTCCTGTGAACCAGAGTTGGTCGAAATTCGCACAGTCCTTGGGCGATTGTTTCTGTCTGTCTCCACCTCTGGTGGCCCACGACAACGTCTAGGTGTTGTCTCATCAGCACCACCGAGGTTCGCTCCTTCGGGTTCGGTGTCCGGTTCAGTTTCGTGGCCCGGATGTGACATCTGATACTAATCGGTGCTATCGTCGCTGAGGCAGACGTGTTCCATATGCCCTTTTCCGTCAGCCTCCATCTCAGGTTCAGTATATGCTGTGGTCTGAATTGTGCTACTCCGGAGGCGCTTGGCCGGTCGTGCTAGAAGCCGTCTCGCGATTGGTGGTGGGGAAGAATTACGACCCCACGATTCAGCACTATTGGAGCTGCCGGATTCGGTCTGTTGTGTTACCGATCTAGACAGCCAATCTGCTGGTACGATGTCGCGTCTACGCCCGTTCATATTGCCTCCTTGTGACGTTGGCTGATTTGATCCCAAGGAGTCGGGTATGACGTCGCGCCTTCGCCGGCTCAGATTGCCGACTCGCAGAGTTGGCTGACTCGACCCCATAGAGTCGGGTATGATGTGGTGCCTGCACCCGTTAAGATTGCCTACTCCGGGTGCTGGGATTCAGATGCATGTGGGATATACGACGGGGAGTGAATGTTGGTAAAGATTGGAGTCAATCTGATAATTGGATGTGTCGAGTTTGGTGGGAGCGAGGAGTTAGTATTTTCCTTGCCTCGAAGAGGACGCGTTAGGTCTTATACCGATACGCTTAGATCAAGGGGTGTGGTAGGCTCACTTTCTATCACTCGGTATGCAAGGGAGGGATGTGCCTACACAAAGGGGTTTAAACATTCAATACCATAGCCGCGGTTCAGGAATTAGGACTCACAGGTCTACCGTCGGAAATAATAGACGAAATGAAGGTGTAGCTAATGTCACCGGACATGCAAAATCTAGCTGCAAGCAGTATCGGTTAGCGACGAGGGCTGTTCGCGAGACACACACCACGCCAAAAGAGGATTAGGAGCTACTCTCATATCCCAGCGTCGAATCATCACCAGCAACCGGAACTGTATTCAAGGAATACAGTACTGCCTTGTGAATAATCTTAGGCAGGGGGTTGACGCCAGACAGGATATAACTATGCACAGACTATCACTCAGTATGACAGTGAAAGCATTGCCCACGATCGGTATTGGAATTATTGCCATCGTGCCCGCGCCAGCGACGCAGACAATAGCAACATTGGTAGGGCACATTATACTGTCGTCAGGAGAGTTAGACGCGACGTCCGATGCAGGAGATTGCTCTACAAAATATGGTTTTGCAATCGTCAAGCCTCAAGTTGGGCTTTGGAGCTGAAATTCAAGACCTCCATAGGACCCCACACACGGGGGTCGGGCATCAGAAAAAAAGCAAAAACCACGGTGGTGTCAATGTCACTGGGCGAAAGCTAGCTACAAGCAGCATGGGCTGACGACGAGGTTGCCCGGGAAATACAAGACGCTAACACAGGATGATTAGGAGTATCGACGCACAGCTCCGAACGGCGAATCTGCCCCACTGTAACAATCCTATTGTTGAGCACGTATTCAACAGGCAACGACCGTTGCTTCTTGCGCAAGCGAGTCTCGCTTGTCTGCACCAAGGCGCAGGAATGTACTATCCCTTCAGATAGTACGGAACTAGCTTGCTGGTCTTAGTTATTCCACGAGAGGTACTATCTCTTCAGATAGTAAGATGGGTGGATTGTCGTGCTTGATAAAACTATCACAATAGTCTTATGTTCGGGCGACCTGTCGAGACTATCACAATAGTCTCCAGGTTCTTAGAGCGTAGGCTCTCGTAGAGGAGGAGTGTATGTAAAGAGAGTAAAGCGGGATCGTATTGCAATATCTTAAGTATAGAAAAGTACTTAGATGGTTGCGTGAAGATCCTATCTCTTGGTCGGAACCAAGCTCCCTTTATAGGCATCTTCCCACAACCCTAACCCTGGTGACTCGTCACCATCATATAACATAACCCCCATGACTCATAATTAGTCATGGTGCGAAATCCATCAGCTGATTCTTACAAATCAACTGCGCACATCCTTTTCACTCGATCCAAACCAATAAACCCGATCATACGCTCGAATGAGTCGTATGCGTGAAACCCATGACTCGTAATCTGAGTCATGTGCGAAATCATTACATCGTATGACGTCACCATCGTGACGTCATGAAACCATTAACCAATCATAATCAACCAATGACTCGCAAGTGCGCAGTCATGTGAAAGCTATGAGTCAAATGACGTCATAGTGCAAAAGCCCAACATACCTTATGACTAATAAATATTAGTCATGTGAAATCTGCCTTGCTTAGTCATGATTTGTGACACCCACTTACCTCCTTGAAAACTTATTGAGAGGAATACAACCTTGTGGTTCACGCCGGACCGGACATAACTATGCACAGACTATTACTCGGTATGAGAGTGAAAGAATTGCCTACCATCTGTATTGGGATGATTGCCATAGTGGTGGTGCCTGCTACACAGACACCCGTAATATTCATCGGACACATCATACTGTCGTCGGGATAACTACAAGGAACGCAGAGTCCGAAGGTCGAAATTTTCCCTACGAAATGGGGCTTTGGGATCATGAAGGTTCAAGTTGGGCTTTGGAGCTGAAATCCATTGGACCCCACAAGCAGGTATCGGGCGTCGGAAAAAAGTAAGCAAAATGATGGTGGCGCAAATGACGCCGGCTGGGCGAAAGCTAGCTGCAATCAGAATTGATTGACGACAAGGTTGCACAGAAAACACGCACCACGCCCAAAGAGGATCAGGAGTATCTACTCTCATCTCTGAACAGCGAATCAACACCACTCAGCACCCTGAAATCTGTATGCAAGGAATACAACCTTGTGAATAATCTGACGCAGGCGGATCATGTCTACTAACGCGATGTGCACAAATACAGTAACTGGCAACAAGATTCTAAAAGTAGCGAGTACGAGATGCCAAAGTAAGGGGGTACAAGGAATTGATGACTATTATACAGGGGATAGGAACACGAAAATGTAAAGAATATGAGTCGTCTAGGAAGTGTGTAGCTGACACGAAAAGGTAAGAGAATACGGGAAATCTTGGAAGCGGGTAGATGTAATCAGGAATTTTTGGGGTGGGGTGAAAAAAATAATCGGGAAGTGGCAAGAACGTTCAAGTTCATGTTCTGTGACGCCCTCGACGGGCTCTCCCACGTCGGGGGGCAGTGTGCGTCGGGGTTCAGGTTTGTTGTGTGGTTCGGGGCTGGGCGCGTGGGCCGTATTCGTCTCATTTGGGGAACGGGGATCCCGAAATCACCCTGCTCCAATTTGCTGGGGTGGGTGGGGGTGTGGTATCATGAGGAACGCGCGGCGTAGGCGCAGGAGCAGTGGTGGCTCAGTGAGAAGGGGTCGGAGGAGGGAGGGTAGACTCTGCTCGAGTAAACGTGTCAGGGGCAGGGGTAGGGGACTTGGCCCGATGAATATCGCGATCTTCTCGTGGTTCTGATTCGGCAGCTGGTGTGTCTACAGTGCCATCGTGCCCACGCCCTGGGCCACGATGCTCTCCATTCCTGCGCGCCACAGCTCCCGATCCTGGTCGGGGCGCCACAGCCTCTTGTTTGGGAGTCTTCAAGAGTTTTGCAAGCCAGGGATCCTTTTGAACAATAGCCCTCAGGACGCGAGCCCGCTCCTTCTCAGACGGCCCAGTGTCTGAATCCTGGTGTCTGAATCCCCGGTACGTCTGCCTGGTGGATCTCCGACGGGAGAATAATCGCTCCCTGAGGTGTTCCCACGCTCCGATTCACTGCTGTCCCTATCGTCGTCCTAGATATATGATTAGATAAGATGTTGAATCAAAATAAAGGAAAACTTGCTTCGTCACTTTGAACAATGTCTCTACCAGGGCGATCAGGAGTGTGAACCTGTCCCGGCGGCACCCGATCCTCCTTGTGGTGACTGTGATCGACATTGTCTTCGTCTTGGCTGCCGCTGCCCTCGTTGAGACTCTCGATGTCGTTGTCGTTGTCCTCCCAGGCTCCGATGTCATCCCACTGCCACCACCGGTCCCAGGCCTTACGATCGAAAAATGGATGTCCACCGGAGGCTGGCGCAGGGGTTTCATCTCGGCCCTCTCCCTGATCCTGGCGTGACTCCAGCACCAGGAGATCAAGAGGATCTTTGCCAGGGTTGGCGAGCAGCCATACACGGATGTCATCGTGTGTATATAAAAATATGAGCTCCTAGAGAGGGGGAGGGGGTCCGACGGTCGCTGGCGTAACACGCTGGCTCCTTGCCCACTTGCCCTGATGAGATATCGGGGATATTTGATAGGGTCCTCCACATGTTGTCGCTTGAGCACGCCCATTACGGATTGCAAGTTCGGCGATGCTCACCCTCCGCACGCTATCCCTCCGCCCGAGTCTTCGTCATACCAGCGGTAGTGCAAGAAGGGGTGCCCGGCTTTCGTCGCGCCTCTTCGTCGAATAATGTGGATCCTGATCGGCCTTTGGCAGTACGGAGAGGCCCAATCGTATTGGGCCACTAGAAAAACTGTGAGTACTAGTCGTAGAATCGCATAATGTAAATGGGGGCGAACACTTACTGTGAATATCACAGACTTCTGCATCGAGTGGATCCTCTGCCCGTGCCGCATGGAGACGATCGTTCGTCGCCTGAAGCTTCTTAGCTGTGTCCGTAACCAACAGTCTTATTTGACGTTCGACTTCATCGACGTCTTCGGGGCGGTGGTTTGTTTTGATTAATTTAATTCGGCCTTTGACAGGCCTGAGGGAGCGAGCGAAACTGAGTACCGAGTCCATTTGGGTGCCAGTCTGACTCGTAGGGTTCCACCCGAGCCCCGTGATATATGCTTTGACTTGTTCGCGCTATCCCTGATACACGGCTGTCGGCTCGCGAGCATTCAAGAACCCACACCAGCTTTTAGCGTAGGATATCTCCCCATAGCGCCCCCTGATTCCAGCCGTGGTTAGGTCGCAAATTTCTGACATATGCGTAGTATGTTTGACCCTCACCTCGAATCATCCACGGCTGGCTCAAAGTGTGGTCTTGCACAGGACGTCAATGAACGACTATTGAAGTTAAAAAGTTAGATCATATCTGGACGTTCTGGAATGTGTGATCATGCTAAACAGAGAAGATTTCTTATGTCCTTGACGCCTCACCGGCAATGGCAGCTTCACGAGGATGGGCTTTTCGGTGTTTTGCGCTAGTGGCGTCAACCCGCGGGGGCTGGATTGTTTGGCGTCTGGGAATAACAGAAACGTTAAGGTAATGCGCTCTTAAATTGATGAAGAGATAGTCCTTACTTTGACCTTTCCCCCGCGGCATGCCTTTTTCTCAATGGAGCCATTTGATATACGGACGAGGTGAGAAGATGTGTGGAAGTGAACGCTAGACGATTGGTGTACAGGGGAAGGATGGGCGGTAGGTGGCCTTGTTATACTCCGTGTAGACAACAACATGTGCCCCCCTGTGGGCGTGTTGGACTGTCGGAATTTCGCCAGGCGTTTGTGTGTGTGAGGTTCGTTCTGTGATAGCCCTATGGGGTACGATGTGGTCTGTCGTCAATCGGCATGATCCCCCCCCCTGGCGATCACACAAGGGTTTGAGCCGCGATAAGAGCCGCATCGTCAATGGCAGAACTTTTGGCGCACAAACGTCGACTGTTTACCGGAACATGACATTCTGCACGTACACGGGACAGGAACACAATCTAGAAAGAAGGAGACTAAACATCGCTTGAGCTACACACACAATCATCAAGCGAAAAAAGGAAAGGACACAATCAAGGACCCATTGAAATGACAGTCCAGACAACTAATCCAGGGCTCATCTAGGTAGACATCGCCGATAGTCGGCACGCCATCAAATCCATCAGTTCTCCTGTCAAGTTCTCCTGACCAGCACCTGTACGCACTCTCTTAGACTTAGGGTCCTCTGTGCTCAGGGCGTCGAAACCAGCACGACATTTCCGCGTCTCCTCCGCTCTCCGATACTCCTGGATACAGTAATTACAGCGGCTTTCTTCGGGCGTATCCTCCATCCGATAATCCTCCTCGAACTGTATGCCATGCATGGGGTCATCTTCGCCTTGAGCCGGGCAATGGAGGACGTTTAATGGTAGCTGTCGATTCTGCTCGCTCAACGATTTGGCAAGAAGGGGGATACGATTCGCCGGCCATTTAGCGTGTCCTACAGGCGGACGTGGCAATATTGTAAAGAGGAGCTCACTTCCATGCGCAGAGTCTGAGAGGCCCGAAGACGACTCTGATAAATGAGAGTTATCATTCTCACGCGCGTCGTCCGTATCACTACCCTCCAGATCAGCAGGTGTGTCGTCGAATAATTCTGGGGAATGCATCTCCCCTATACGTTGCGCCTGATCATGGGCCCAGTTTCGGCCGGCATTTTCATTGAGATAGTCGACTCTCCTCAGTGCCGGGGTATCTTGCCGGTCTGAACCCCGATCACGGTAACAGTACACCATGAGATACAGCGGGTCATCGTGCACGGGATTTGAAAGGAGCCAAGCTCTTACGGTTTCATCGTTGTCGATGAAGACATAATCCATGCTATCCAACTATCGCATAGGAGACCTACGTAACCTTCTACGCCCTGCGCCTATAGCGCCAAGTATGTAGCGGATTCGGTGGGGAGGTACGGATCTGTAAATCATAGCTGACATTCCACGCATGTCATAGGAATCCAACTCGGCAAAGACAACCACATTGACATGAGCGGGACTCCAATTGAGTAAGTTATAGTTTTAGGCGACATTTACCTGATTCCTTTCCAACTGGGATCGTGCCAGACCACGTCGCGACGGCAGGACATAAACGATACCCACGGTGTGCGGATGCCCAAGTAGAGCGCTCCAATCTGTATCTCATAAGTCAGTAAGTAAAAACCTGAAACAGGCTGATGATTTAGGAAGTGAGTAACCTGTGGGCCTACGGTTCGGTGGAGGGCGAAAACGCCCGGCAACAGGTTGGTTTTGGACTGCCGCGGGGCCATTATGCGGTGGATCAGGTAACATTTGGGCCGGCGCAGGGTCATTATCTGGTGAACAGGAATCACGTACCATTTGTGGGTACATAGGATCTTTACCAGGTTGAACAAGTACATCCAGACCCGCCGCAGGAACATCCCCTGGGGGAGCCTGTCCGAGCTGTCTGGCAGCAGGGATGTTGACTTGTACAGCCGGTAGGTTTGGACGAGCGGCACCCGGAGGAGCCTGTCTGTGTTGTGCGGCAGCAGCGACGTTGACCTGTGCAGCCAGTACGTTTGGAACAGCCACACCTGGGGGAGCCTGTCCGGGTTGTCCGGCAGCAGGGACGTTGACTTGTGCAGCAGGTACGTTTGGACCAGCCGCACCTGGAGGAGCCTGTCCGAGTTGTCCGGCAGGAGGGACGTTGACTTGTGCAGCCAGTACGTTTGGACCAGCCGCACCCGGGGGAGCCTGTCCGAGTTGTCCGGCAGCAGGGACGTTGACTTGTTCAGGCGGTACGTTTGGACCAGCCGCACCGGGAGGAGTCTGTCCGCGTTGTCCGGCAGCAGTGACGTTGACTTGTGCAGCAGGTACGTTTGGACCAGCCGCACGCGGAGGGGCTTGTCCGAGTTGTCCGGCAGCACGGAGGTTCACTTGTGCAGCAGGTACGTTTGGACCAGCCGCACCTGCACGAGTCTGTCCGTGTTGTCCACGAGCAGGGAGGTTGACTTGTGCAGCCGGTACGTTTGGACCAGCCGCACCCGGGAGAGCCAGTCCGAGTGGTCCGGCAGCAGCGACGTTTGGACCAGCCGCCCCCGGAGGAGGCTCTCCGAGTTGTCCGGCTGCAGGGACGTTGACCTATGCAGCCGGTACGTTTGGATCAGCTGCACCCGGAGGAGCCTGTCTGACTTGTCCGGCAGAAGGGACGTTGACTTGTTCAGCCCGTACGTTTGGACCAGCCGCACCCGGAGGAGCCTGTCCAAGTTGTCCAGCAGCAGGGATGTTGCCTTGTACAGCAGGTACGTTTGGACCAGCCGCACCAGGAGGAGCCTGTCCCGGTTGTCTGCCTGCCGGGACATGGGCTGGGGGCGGATTTGGAGGAAGTTGACCTGCGTTCCCTATAGTCGTCGCAGCCCCCCACTGATTTGGGGCCCCTGGCGGTAGTAACGATGCGTGCACGACGTCCTGCTCAGGTAGGATTACAGGACTTGGCACTATCATTTTGCCTTTGTTATTTGGGTCATTCAACTTCCGGCAACTGTCCTTAACCAGTTCCACGACTGCCTCCTCGATATCCTCTAGACGATGCATATCATTGGCTGCCACTGCAGAGACGATGAGATCGCAGGCAGGACGCAAGGTCCTGATGCCTGTGCATATTGGCAGGAAGTCGGCATCCGGGAAGCTTTTGGCTGTTCGCCCTGCTGGCGCAAAGTCCCTTGCTATTATCTCATCCTTCGCACAGTTCCGCCACTCTGTGTACATTTGCTTTTGAGCCTGGACTTGTGTGAAGGCCATGTTTATCTTATGATCGCTAATCGCTCGACTGCCTGGGTTGGTGCGATGCATGCTGATTGCCCCTTGAAGTGAACTAGGTGGGAGTTGTTCTCTCTGTCCCTGCGCAAGGACTCCGGCATTTTGCATGAATACGTACGGTATGTTGATATTTTGCGCCATATCCGTTGAGGGTTTGTTTATATTGATAGTTGATTTGGAGATTGTACTCTTGTGAATATAGAGGATTTTGTGGATGTTGTGGATGTTGTGGATGTCGGATCATCCTTGGTATGAACTAGCTGCTGTCATGATCAACCCACATTATAAATACAACTCTCAGACATTCAACATGGTTTGAAAGAATCATGAATTGTTTGAATTGTTTTCAAGAATTAAGATGCATCAAAAACTTACACCTCCGGCGTCCATTAGTGTTTCAGTCGTTTCCTGTCAACGCAAGATGATAACCAGCTGATAACACATGACGTCGCAACACACAACGCTAAACCTGTGCGACGGCTGGTGATAGATCAGTGTGCATAGCGCTATGCCCAGCATCTCCAGTCATCCGCATGCGTGAACATCGAGACGACGACAACATCACATGACTATCACGCAGACTGGACTCCTGAAATCGGTGGCGCCGAATTCCATTATGCTGGTTCAATGTTCATTTTGTCGCAAAAGATACGAGCGTGCAGGTCCATACGAGACACACTTGCGAAGTGCGCATGCAAATCTAGGCTTCGTTACGGAGCCCCGGTTCCGAGGAGCGGGGACAAAGTAACATAGGTTATTCTGATTAACTGGCCGAAAGAATCATCCAAATCGGACCAGAACTGACAGAGATAGAGCTCGTTGAAGTTAGACAACTTCAAAGAACCCTATCTCACTCAGTTTTGGTCCGATTTGGACGATTATTTCTTTAATCTGCAGTTAATAACCTGCTCTTGGCGCCCCGTTTGTCAGAAACAGGGCCCCGTAACGAACGCTATGCAAATCTCCATATCGTAGTCGCATCCACCATGCGGAATCAGCCGGCGGACGTCCTTACCGACCGGGGGCCCGCCCTATCTGACGCGAACGAACCCATCGAACACTCCGATTCAGACTACGAACCAGATCCTGCTGGAGATAAAGCTGGTAGTGAGCGCGAAGCACCTTATGATACGCTTAGGCGGGAACCTGAAACAGAAGTACTGGAGAACAACACATACCCACTCACTGCGGAACAGGAGGATTATCCGGGCACTATGGAAGCCATTGGAGAGGTTAAAGAGTATACAGACGAATGCAGGGATTTGTGCGAGAGAACCCATGGGCTCCGTTTGCTTCTGCACAAGGTTTCATACCTGCATCTTGGTTCATTGGGAGCAAAGTCTCAAAGACGCGGATTAACGATTACTTTTCGAATGGTATCGGAAACTCGACATCGGTCGGCTATAGCTCTATGCATACGTTCAAGACTCTTCTCCGACACTTGGATCCGTATAGCCCGTATCTGCAATGGTTGGAGGGACATGTCGAGGACGGTCAGACAACATTACCATTCTTCTATCGCAACGTCCTCGACTGCGTGAGATATCTTCTTCGCCAGATAGCCTATCATGAAGACTTGGTCTATGCACCACGCCGTGAAGACGACCAGAGCGGACAGAGAATTTATGCCGAAATGCATACGGCTGACTGGTGGTGGGACGTCCAAGTACTGCTGCGTAGTCTCTTTTATGTGAAAGCATAATAATAGATTACAGGAAACACTCCCGGAAGGGGCGACTGTGGTTCCAATCATTGGGATGTCAGATCAGACGAATCTCACGAACTTCTCCGGAGACGAGAAAGCAAGGCCACTTTATATGCCGATCGGAAATCTTCCGTCGACAATATGTAACAGACCTGGATCAATGGCGATTCTGCTTCTTGGGCTATTGCCCATTGCGCCCAAGCTCGCAAAGTCCTCTACGGCTGACAAACTCCAGAGACTGATAAATGCCGACACACTCCGTGGCCTGTGTGAACTCATTTTTGCGCCGTTGAACGGTGCAGCGCGGGAGGGCGCCCCTATTGATTGTGCTGACGGCAAGATCCGGAGAGGCTTCCCGATAATGTCAGGGTGGATTGCGGACCATATGGAAAACGTTACCCTACACGGGATCAAATCCAACGCCTGTCCTAAATGTGAGGTGCCTCCAGAAGAATTAGGAAGCCCAGCCGACTACCATCGTGCTAGAGATTATGCAAGATACCAACGCTACGAACCCGAAAACCCATCCCTAGATTCCGAGACCCACGACGCTGCTCACGCTCACTACACGAATGAAACTCATGGTATCAAGAGGGGGCAAAACATTTTTCAAGGACTCGTGAGAGTTTCGACCCCTGATCTGCACAAGCCCGATCTGCTCCATACAATATATCTAAGACTCTTCAACCACATGATGGACTGGATTCAGGGATTTCTCAAAAAACATGCGCGACAGTAGGCCTTCGACGACCCCTGGAAAGCTTGGCCCCCTTACCCGGGATGCTTTGTCCCCAAAACGGCCTACAGGGAGGTTACGCAGTGGCAAGGAAAAGAGATGTAGAATCTCGGGCGTTGTTTGTTGGGAGTTCTCGCTGTGGCATTGAGACAGCCTGATAGTACGCCGGTGCAACCCTTCAGACGTGCGCTCACCTGTGTCAGGTCACTGCTTGACTTGACCATGATCGCTCAATACCGAAAGCACACACCCAAGACAATATCTTATATGGAAGAATATGCGACGCAGTTCGACGAGATGAAGGACATCTTCTTGGAGTTTCGCATATCCAAATGGACGCAAGAGAAGGCTAATGAGTTGCACAAGGAGCTGCGTCGTCAGAGAGCCCAGATGAGGGAGCGAGTGCCCCCATCCCAACGGCGCCGGATCCATGACGTCAATTATGAAGAAGAGAACGACCAACGTATGGAATTGATACATTCCGAATCTAATTTCAACTTTGTTAGGATGCATCTCATAAGTCACTTTCGCGATCACAGCTACATGTTCGGCAATATTCCCATGTATTCTTCCGTGTATGGAGAATTCGCATATAAGGAGCAAATCAAGGATGAATGGCGACGCTCAAATAAAATCGACGCAGCACGACCGATACTAAGCAGCTACGCTTGACAACATGTGATCCGCATGAGAATTTTGAACTTGGAATTCCTTCAACCTGCTAGAGCTGATTTACCAACTGAGGTAGTAGAACATTTAGAGAAGACCAGGCCCGTGCCAACCCCACCAGCCCATCGGAGGATTCTTAAGGCACGTCGTGATAATATCCACGACGTCGTTAATTTGGGCAGAGAATGCGATATATCCCCGGAGATGATTTGTCGAGAATTGATACGATATAGCCGACTGAGCCTGCCTCACGAGCGCCGACTGCCGGAATATCCGGCCATACTTTGACCTTTGCCGCTGGAACTACTGACGCAACTGGAGATCCCGGTTCTTCCGTTCCAGGAGTCGGGAGCTTACGACATACACAGGGCCCGATGCACGGGTGCTCGACTCTTCCGTAACCAGACCTGTCGGAACGATTGCGTTTGGATACAGCCTGGTGGGGAGAATGTGTATGGTGCGCTCAGGGGTCGTCTCCCGGCAAGGCTCATAGCTCTGTTCAAAATCCTGTCGGGCTATATGCCCCAGGATACGGTCTATCGCCTCGCCGGGGTTCAATTCATGAGCCTGGTAGACTCCGGACGACCGTCGGACGTACACGGTCTGGTAACGGTTCAGCTCAGAGAGGTTACCCGAGAGCTCACAATTGTGGATATCGGGACGATCATAGGCCTGGCCCATCTGATACCGGAGTCAGAGCCGCGCTGGCTTGTCAACAGTGGGATCAATTTACGCACGTTTAATGAGATCTATTAGGATCACAGAGGGGGCTTGTATAATAAAATAAACTCGGGGAGCGACGTAGCCCACATGAGGGCTACATTGCTCCCCGACTGAGATGTAGCGTCACGATCATGACTAGACGATAAACGTGTATAATAGACACGTATATAGTAGAGATATAGACATAGAGGAATAGAAGCATCTAGAAACAAACCAATTATCCACGATAGTAGTAGTAGGAGGCACACCCGCAGGAATGACTACGGTGATATCGGCGGCAAGTTGTTATGACCATGCCCGGAAGCAGAAGGAAACAGGGGTACCTTGCGGAGGCATCCGGATGCTGCGGAGCTGCGAGGCAGGAAAAGAGACGTCAGGACGCGAGATAAGGAGAGGGAGAAGCGCAGGTGATGTGGGGTGGCGGCAGAGTGTGAGTAAGGTCCGACGTCACGTCAGGACGCAACCGGTGTTGGGAATGGACGCTGGACGCTGGGGACCCAGAGGACGGAAAAACGACGTCGGATGTGTCTGGACGCGGCGCCCCTGCCTCAGACGCAGGATTAATTTTTCCTGATGTGGCCAAAACCTCATCTTGTACCCCTGTTGCTTGGTGTAACCTAATTCTCCAGTCATTTGTTGCTGATAGGTTAGCCCAAACGGGGCGACCCCCTTTCCATGCATTCGGCCTAGGGCGTATTGGATTCATTGGGCCTCCTGCTACTACTACCACTGATTTTGGTTGTAGTAATATTCGCATGATAATAGGCATATGCCAATATCTTGGTACTTCTCATTCTTAAATAGGGCAGGGGGTTCCGCTGGTACTCTTGACCGTTGTCCCATGGGGTCGGCTATGACTCGTGATATAATTGTAAACTATTCGTCATCCCCTGCCTCATTGTCGGCTTGTGGCCGAGGTGCTGGTCTCTTACCTCGTCTTCCTTTCGGACTCTTTCCTTCCTTCCTCCCAGGCCCTTCCCATTTATCATTGGGGTCTCCTCCTCTGCTTGGTGCCCTGCTGCAAGTCTCCATGATGGTGGTGGTAGGTTCCCTCCACCTGCTCCTGAGGCTGCTGGCATCGGAGATGCCACCATTCCCTTTCCCTTTACATGTTCTATCAACGTTTGTATCATGGCTTTGAGCTCTGAGATCTCACCATCTTGGGCCTATTGAATTTCCCAGTGCTCTTGCAGCTCTTGCTTCATAAGGTTGAAACTTATTTCATGTTGAGCAAGTTCTCGCTGGTTTGGGCCTTCAATCGAGCTATTTCTTGGTCCAGCTGATGGTCCCAGTGCATCGATTGCCCACCTGTCCCTTGTACTCTCTTGTAGAGCTAGGATATGACAGCCTCATGTCTAGGCTGCCTATGATCGGTTGCTCACAGTGGTTTGGCGACATGGGAGGTGAACCTCTCCTGAACCTTGTGGGATTCTTCTCCTAAATCCCAATTTGATTGTCTATTCAGTGCAATTCCAAGCATACAATCTGCCGTCCAGATTTCAATTGTGTCTTGACTTTAAGGAGCTCCTGGGCCATTTGTATTACTTCGGCTGGTAAGGAACTAAGGGCGAGGTGCTGATCATTTGGCTTTCTAAGAGCTGGGTGTCACATGGTCAGAAGATCTTCTCTAGGTGTTCAATCGCCATACGCATGATAGGAGTGGGAATAGGTTCCGGGGTTCTTGCCCCTACTCCTCTGGTTTGTTGCTTTGCCAGAAACCCCGACGGGAGGCCAGGGGAGAGTACTGCTAGGTTGGCCAATTGCGACCTGGCCTGTTGGGTATGGGTTGATTCCACCCTGGGGCCGTAGACTGGGACAACTTAGCCCTTCCTCTTGCTAGTATTCCAACAACTCCAGCGCATTGGGGTTAGAAGCCATTTCTCAAGACTTCTTTTTGTGGGAGACTTATCTTTTATTTCCTCCCCACACGTGTGGTATGTCAAAGTCTGGGCTTGAACGTATTCCGTCGCTATAGTACCCGACGTATCAGATCAGCCCTATTTCCTCATAATGTTTGTAGCCTATAAAGTCTTTGCCATCACAATAACAATAGAAGGTGGCAAGGTTTTCAGTTGTAATAACGTGTTCTGGGTTTGTCCAGAAAGTGTAGGTTTTGTGATAGGGTTCTTCTGTCCCTAATTGTCCTATGTAGGTAGGTAGGTAAACTTGTGCTATTGTTTGGGTTTGTAGGGGTCTTGGTTGAAAGAGTGTCTCGGGTTTGGGAGTATAAGTGTCTCTGCCAAACTTCTGTCTCATTAGGGATGACAAATATGAATATAGTGCTAGGTGGTAGCTTCAGGGTGAGGAATTCTGACAGCTGGAACTGTAATCATTGTTATATGGTAGAACCTATTTAGAGGACACGAGTAATGTAGACAAGATATAAAGGAGTACTTGTTGTAGATCATCGAAGTATTGGTAACCATATGGTAGAAAACTTATTATATTGGTAAGATCTTTTCTCACTGCTTGTTCTTTAATATCAGCTAAGATGCTTGGATATATATATTCCGCGTCTGAGCAATCCCGGTATGCATGCTAACTCTATACTAAATCAGTATCTGACTAAGCATGCTGCGAACATCACGTGGGTGTGAACACCCGTAGATCCTGAAAACTTTCTACCACACCTTCTTGCTCCCATGGTCAACTTATCGGTCTGAGCTTCAATTTCTCCTGATTGTGTGGAGACCACGTCAGGTGTCAGCTCATCCGTTTATCTGTTGACTGTAGTGGTTACAAATTATCTTGCCCTTGTGGTTCTGGGAGGTTGTCTAACTGATGAGACAGAAATGGGCTACTGCTCTTTCGATGGTTCCGTAGAGAATTTAACTTGCGACCGCAAGTCATATTCTCGTTCACCGGCATCACATGACTTGTCAACGGGATCGCTGCTATGGGCTGTTTCCCTCAGACTCCATCTTCTACCAACATATTCTTTGTGGATTCACCTGATCCACTTACTGCGCATAGTAACCTCCTTGATACCCTACGTGTCTTTGTAGGTAAGAGGGGACTAACTTGCCCGCAAATGGTCCCGTTACCTTCAACCCACTCTCCTGACTGTCTGTCTTCAAGTGTCTGTAACTATATGCGGCTCCCCCCTATTCACCTCATTCCACTTGCATATGAAGCCCGACGGTCTCCCCTCATATATCCTGTGAACAGGTTCCTTTCGGGCTGACTGCCACGACGTATATGGTGCTATAAGACTCGTTCCAATCATAGCGCTCTTTCGCGTTCGGACGAAATAACCAGGTGCCTGCAGGCGACACGCCGTCCCAATGGTGGGGCAGGAGCAGGGTGTTATCTTGATTCTTCAAGGTTCGTGCACATTAAGGTACAGGAACTGTGCCTCCTAAATCCGTTTGGGGAGTCCGTGCGCCCACCAGCGGTAACAAACCCCCAGATTACCCAAAGCCAACCACGAAGAAATCATTTCATCAAGAAACTGGTGAGAGCACAAGCCCTACCAGAAAGGCTAATCAAGATGCCTGTCCGGGAGGCAGTGCATTTATCAAGATCCAAGGACGAAAACAGCTGATTAAAGTCCTTTTGGACTTTGGTTCAAACATCTTTCTGTTGAACTAAGAAACGTACAACAGCTAGAAATTCAGACTAAAGCTAGGAATTCTCCGTTAAGAATTACAACTTTTGATGTTGAAACAGCGCCTACTGAAGGTACCTTGTATACCCATCGTTTTCTGCTGGAAATTGGTGCCAATGGTCACCGAAGCCTGATATCCTGTGAAATTGCCATCGCAGGAAAATATGAATTAATTATTCCGTTCAGGTGGTGGCATGATGAGCACCCCCTGGATAATATAGGGAACCTAAAGAAGTTGGTATTTGAAGATACGAAATGCGAGGCTGATGGAGAAGATGAAGCAGTGGCCAATCGATTCAAGAAGGACAAGACTGTGGCTTACGATGAAGAAGTTCAGTACGTGGGAAAAATGGAGTGTGAAGAGGAGGGGGGAATATAGTTGGAAGACCTGCCAAAACCGTACTGGCAGTATAAGGAGCGTGTTAAAGAGAAAAAAGCTGATATATTGGCACCTCGATAAACCTTTGACCACGCCATCAATCTCAAGAAAGGCGTCGAACCTCCCTGGGAACCAATTTACCAGATGTCGGCACACCAGCCGAATGACCTGGACAAATATATAAAGAAAATGCTGGTACAGGGCAAAGTCGGGGGTAGCAAATCCCCATATGGGGCACCAATCCTTTTCGTTCCAAAACTGAATGGAAGTCTACTACTACACGTGGGCTATGGGAATCTCAACAAGCTAACAATCGCGAACAGGTACCCTCTACCCCTCATGGACCAACTCCAAGACCGCGTTGCCAGACCCACAGTCTTTACAAAACTTGAACTGAAACACTGATATCCTCTGATTCGAATGAGAAATTATGATGAACATAAGACAGCCTTTCGAACAAGATACGGACACTACTAATACAAGATAATGCCTTTCAGGCTTGTAAATGCTTCTGCAACCTTTCAGACAATGATGAACAAAATCCTAAAGCAATTCTTGAACCAGGGAATAGTCGTCTCCCTAGATAACATCCTTATATACTCCGAGAATATGGAAGACCATATCAAACTGGTCCAACAGGTCCTAGACCGACTTGAACAACATGACTTACCAGTCTTGTTAAGGAAGTTGGTGTTTCATCAGGAAGAGGTGGAATTCCTAGAGTACATTGTTAAGACAAGCGTAGTGACCATGAGTGATAGAAAAGTAAAGAGCATCCCAGACTATGCCCACCCGAGATGGGTGAAAGAAGTCCAAATCTTCATTGGTTTCGCAAACCTTTATCAGCGATTTATAAACCATGTCGCCAAAGTTTACAAACCTATCACTCAATGGGTAAAGGGGAACCCTAACATTTTTACTGGAGAAGAGAACAGGAGAAGGTGTTTGAAGTGTTGAAAAAGAGGTCTATGATGGCACCAATTTTATTGTATTTTGACCCAGGAAGGAAGATGGTGGTCGAGAGACACGCCAGCGATTTCGCACTCGGATGTGTATTGTCTCAATACTAACAAAGATGACTTCCCTCAGTGGCATTTGATTCTTGAAAATTGAATAGCGGTAAGAGGAATTCCGAGATACATGGTAAAGAGTTACTTACAATAATGGAGGTGTTTAGAGAATGGGAGGGAATACCTCATGGGCGAAGAGGAACTGGTGATGGTATACACTGACCACCAAAACCTACTGTCCGTTTTGACCAAAAGGTCTTGCATTAGCGAGAGATTCGATGGGCACAGGAGTTAACCAATTACAACTTCAAAATAGTATACCGACATTGAAGCTGGGGGAGAAGGCCAGGTGCACTAAGCAGACGGCCAGAGTACTGTCCTGAGGAGGGAGCTCATCACAGTGAACAGTCAATTTTGAAAGCTGCACATTTTCAAACTTCAGTAATTCATCAAATGCATAGCGCAGAGACAGCCCTCTCTCCCAAAAACCATGAGTCACCAAGCCTGAGAATAATGAAACTCTCAAGCAAGTCAATAATTGCAACAAATGAATGACCATTCGCGGCCGGACATGACATATCTGCTCTGACAGCGGGACTTATACCAGCAAAGGGACTCGTAATGGTAGGAACAGGTATTGCGATAGGATTGCCGAAAGGAAAATGTCGAAGGCTAGCTGAAAGAAGTGGTATGGCTAGCAAGATGGTAATAGCAGTGGGCGGAGGTCTAGTAGAGGGAGATTACACTGGAGAAGAAAAAGTCATACTTGGAAATCAGGGTAAAGCAGACTGCCTGTTTCAAGCAGGAGATCAGATTGCACAACTAATAGTGGAGCGAATTGCCGATGCCGATGCGATGGAAGTAGACAAGTTAGGAATATCTGAATGAGAAGAAAAGGGGTTTGGATCAAGCAACTTAAACCCGGAGATATTGATGACAAGTAGGGAAGAAGGAAGCAGCATATGTTTCTGTTAGGCGCACGGACTCCCCTTAAGGATCTACAGGGCAAGGTTACTCTACCTTGACACACGCGAACTTTGAAGGAAAAAGATAACACCGCCCTCCAGCCCCGGCGTTGGAACGGCGCGTCATCACTGGCCGCCTGGGTAGTTCCGTCCCAACACCAAAGACCACTATCAATGGAACACATCTTATAATACTGTATACGTCACAGCAGTCCGTCCAACCGGATCCTGTTCGCAGGATATATGAGGGCAGACCTTCGGGCACCTTATGCATGTGGAGGCAGGTGAATCGGACGACGGCGCATAATGTTACAGACACTTGAAGAGAGACAGTCGGAAGATTGGGTCTAAAGTAACAGGACGTTTTGCACGGAAGTTAGTCCCCTCGTGCCTACAAAGACGTGTAGAGTATGAAGCAGGTAACTATGCCCAGTAAGTGGATCGGGTGCATCCACAAAGGACAAGGTGGTACACGATAGAGTCCAAGGGAAAAAGCTCATAGGTACGATGCCGAGAACAGGTTGTGTAATGCCGCAAGACCAGAATACGATATGCAGGGGCATGCCGAATTCTCGACGGAACCAACCAAAGAAGATTGGCCATTTTCTGTCCAGCGAGTTAAGACTACCCGCAGTGAGCAGGCGGGCAAGATAATTCGTAATTATTGCTGTCAAGGATAAACGGGTGAGCTGACACCTGACGTTGTCCCCACACTATCCGGAATAACAGAAGCACAGACCGATAAGTTAGTCATGGGAGCAAAATGTATGGTAGAGAGTTTTCAGGGTCTATGAGTGTTCACACTCAGGTGAAGTTCGCAGAATTGTGAGCAAGATACTTCGGTAGTATAGAGTTAGCATGTATACCGCGATTGCTCACATGCGGAACATAAATATCGAGGCATCTTCGCTGCTATTAGACACAACATGCACGGAGAAGGGATCTTATCAATATAATGGGTTTCTACTTTTCTCGTTACCAATACTTCGACTATCTACATTGAAGTACAACCATTATCTCTAGGCTACAGGACTCGTGTCTTCTTAACAAGTTCTCCGATATAATAACGACTGAGGTCCTAGCTGTCGGAATACCTCACCACCGATGCTACCACCTCACAGCTTCCTTCAAGCAGAAATCAACGACAATGAACTCTTTAGCACGATGGATATCAGAAATCGCCCTCGGTTCACCCAGGAGAGAGATATACAATCAAGCGCTCATGTCAATGTCGCCCTAACACGAACATTAGACGATACATTTCTGAAGCAGATTAGAGTGGCAGGGAAGGTGGATGAAAAATGGTAGGAACGGGGCCGTGAACTGGTTAGGTGGAGAGACAGAGAGAAAAACATAGCGAAGGAATGGTGTAAAGCCAGCGCATTACTATACCACAACAATCAATTGTTCATCCCCGAAAGCGAACCCCGACAGAGGGAGATAGCCCAAAGCTGTCACGACTCTCGACTTGGAGGACACTTCGGCGAAGGAAAGACAATCGAAATAGTAACTAGGGAGTTTTAATGGAGAGGACTAGCAGACTGGATCATGGACTATGTACGGTCATGTGACGAATGTCAGCACAGTAAATTCCTGCGGCATGCAAAATATGGACTACTTCAACCCTTGGAAGTACCCTATGCCACCTGAACCTCCATTTCAATGGATTTCATCACATAGCTACCTGAATCTCAGGGTAAGACTCAAATAATAGTTGAAGTAGACCGGTTTACAATGATGGCCCTTTTCATTGTCCTCCCCAAGAACACGACCGCAACAGATGTTGCGATTATCTTCCTTTGGGAAGTTTGAAACTTCATGCATTACTGACTGAGATAATATCGAATATGGAGGCCAAGCTTTCTAGAGAATTCTGGGAATCACTGTGTGAAATATTGGGAGTTAAGCGACCCATGTCGATGACGTATGACCCAGAAACTCGTGGACGAAGGGAAAGAACGAACCAAGTACTGGAATGTTACTTACAAACTTTTGTCCACTACGATCAGAATGACTGGTACCAACTATTGCCGTTAGCAGAACATCTATACAATAATTAGGCAACCAAAGGGCACAAGATAACCGGTTCGTTTGCCAACTACGGCGTTTACCCACAAACAGAGTGGATGCAAGAATGGGAAGCTGAAATCCCCCGGGCGACGATGTATGCGCACTGGATGCAGGACATATATCAACAAGCAAAACAGAGGTTAGAGAATAGGCCGGAATCGATGAAGAAATATTACAACCGCAAGGTGACGGCTCAACCCACCATGGAGGTTGTTGACTTGGTAATGTGGAATGCAAAAAGAATACACACCAAACGACCATCAAAGAAGTTGAGTACGAAACTAGATGGCCCTTTCAAGATTCTGGCAAAGCAAGCAAGCCGGGCCTATAAGTCAGAAATATCCCCATGGTGGAAAATTCATCCCCTGCAAGTGTTCCAGGTCTCCCTAAGGGAACCTTATTGATTCTCAAGGCGACTGAATCGCGAACAACCACCACAAAATCCGGAAGCTATAGAGAGAACTTAGAATGGGCAATAGAGAGGAACCTCAAGAGTGAGATCATCCCCAATAGGCGAAAGGGTCAGGGAGGGAATAAGGAAATAAAGGAGCTTCGTTACGTGGTGCAGTGGAAAGGCTGCGGGGAGGATGAACAGACTTGGGAACCTCCCGAATATAGCAAAAATGGGCAGGAAGAGGTGGACCAGTTTCATAGAGAGAGCCCGGAGATGCTAGGCCCTGCAGACGTCGAGCAACCAGAAAGGTTTTCCATCTGTGGACAAGTAAATGCCGGTGGTTTTTAGCCCTACTAGGTTGAGCTTGAAAAGGGAATTAGATTTTGTAAAAGACATGGAGTATTCGAAATGAACACTGCAAAGAGGGGAGCGGGGAGCTCGTGTTAGGCGCATGGACTCCCGGTTAGGATTTATGAGGCACAGTTACCCTAACTTGACGTGCGCAAACTTTGAAGCATAAAGATAAGACCCCCCTCTACCCCCTGTGGTGGGGCAGCGGGTCGCCGGCAGATGCATGCGTTGTTTCGTCCCAACACCAAAGAAAGCTATCTTTGGAACACCCCTTATAACACGGTATACATTGCGGGCGTCCATCCGACAGGAACCTGTTTGCAGGGTATAGGATGGGAGAGGTTCGGGCACCGTATCCCGGTGGGGACAGGTGAATCGGACGGAGCCGCATAAGGTTACAGACTCTCGAAGCAAGACCTTGGGAAGAGTGGGTTGAAGGTAACCGGACGTTTTGCATACAAATTAGACCGCCCTTGCCTACAAAGGCAGAAAGTTTACGCAGGAGGAAACAATACCAAGTAAGTGGATCGGGTGAATCCACAAAGGCTACGTTGGTAAAAGAGGGAGTCCTACAGAAAAAACCCACAGGGGCAATCCTGAGGAGAAGTCATGTAAGGCCGGTGGACAATAATACGACATGTGGTCACATGCTAAATTCTCTATGGAACCAAAATAGAGGGCTGGCCATCCTCTATCTAGCGAGTTTGACTCCCTCTGAGAACCACTAGCGCAAGATCATTCGTTATCACTTCTGTCAACGGATAACCGGCTGAGCTGACACCTGACGTAGTCTCCACATAATCAGGAGAAAAGGAAGCGCAGACCGATAAGTTGACGCTAGGAGCAAGAAGGTAGGGAAGTGCGTGTTCAGGTCTACAGGTGTTCGCACAAACGTGTTCGCAGTGTTAGTAGTGAGGTACTCAGTTAGTATAGAGTTAGCATGTATACCGCGATTGCTCAGATGCCGAATATAAATATCCAACCATCTTGGCCGCTATTAAGAACAACAAGCATGGAGAACAGATCTTATCAATATACTAAGTTTACTACCATATGCCACCAATACTTCGACTATCTCCAAGAAGTACTGCATTCATCAGCAAAAAATCTATGCGTCTTCCTGTCCGTCAGACGCACAGGACGCACAGGACATAAACTCCCATTCGGGATGCGACGCGGCCACCGGAAGATTCGCTAAACGTCCTGTTGCGTCCTGACAACGGCCTGAAACGCACCCTACGTCCTGTGAGTCCTGCCACGTTCGAATGCTAGCCTATCATGTCCTGACGTCTTCCGACACTTGCGTATCATGTCCTGACGCCTTCCGACACTAGGCCATCGTGTCCTGACACCTTCCAACACTAGGCCATCGTGTCCTGATACCATCCTAGGGTCTGTTGTCTGCGCCTTCCCTGTCCCTCTAGCTCTACAATTCCTCTCTTTGTCCTAACCTCTGGACTATTTGCCTGATCCTTCCCAACACCAGTTACTTCTTGTCACGCCTTCCAGAGTTATGATACTCCTGCACTCCATCCGGACACGCAGATCACATAGCCACTATTCTGGACCTCTTCCTCACACTCTCCCATGTTCTAGACGAAAGTTCGTTTTCCTAAAATTATCGTGATATTGTTCATAATTTATTACCATCATCCTGACGCCCTATACTACTGTATCTACTATGATACTATGTGACTATCGCATATGACCTTTATTACCCCCGCTTCTGCGCGTCTCATCACTAGAAAACAAATTAAATGTATCTACATGTACTACCTCCCCTTAAGTACCCTCCGTGGTATTCGCACATCCTGCTGTCCACTGGTTTCCTCCAGCACCCCTGGCCCCGCTTCACAGCTCTGAGAATCATCCAGGCTGAGCGATAAGCAATTGCTCATTTGAGAGTGGACGGCTCCCCCTGCGTTGTCATGACTCGCATGAGGCGACCTAGGATCCGAATCTAGAAACGTTAGCTCCCAGTCAATGGCCGTTTGACTGAGATCTAGTGATGTTTTGGTATCTTGCGACGAATTTTGACTATCTTCGAGCCCCCGCATGCCACTGACATGGGTGGTAATCGGTGTCTGTCTCGGTAGGGCAGGGTCTCCGAGTGTCTCGTTACCTAGCTGACGCTTCAGTTCTGCATAAACGTCTTCGTTATCGTCCGTGAAGCCCTGTCTCTGCTCCTGCCGGATGCTATGTGGTTTCTCGAGCCTCTGTGCGATCTTGTGACGAAGATTTAATATAAACATGTCCTGCGTCGCCCGGGCAAACCCCCGCTACGTGTTCTTCTGCCGGATATACAAATCTTGCGTTTTTCACGATTAGTGGACTTGGTGATCAACAAACAGGCAATGATTCAGACTCTCCCACCTCCAACTACTTCTGGTTTGAAGTTCGGGGGTTTCTTATATACCCCCTTTCGCAATGCCCGTAGTGAATGGCACAGGATTGCAGATGTCAGACAGACCATGGTACTGTTTATGCGCTTGAGAAACACAGGGTCCAGGATGTCTTGCATTTTGATTCTGTCGAAATACTTGCCGTATATAGCGTCCGCAATCTAGGGGGCAAGGAACCTGAAGGTTAAGTTCTACATTCGTTCCGCGATTAGTCATGTCCACCCAAGTCCAATGGCTGGGACCAACCTCATATCGATGGGGTGGGTACATGAGCCTGTCCAGTTCTAGCAGATAATGAACCCTGCGCGCCATGGTGGTAGGATTATCTGGCGGCAGATCGTATAGCTGTCTGATATTATGCTTCACATGATACAAGAATTGCGCTCTCACTGCTGTATGTTTTTGACGGAGCTGTCACAGTCAGTGACCGTCTCTAGGTCAAATCACCTCCGGCTGAGTCAACTTACCTGCTTCTGACTCTCCTTCGATGGCTCAATATTCCCAGCATCCGAGATCGTGCCCAGCGCCTTGCCCCATACCGTGAATATCTGACATGTTAAAGCAAGCCGGTTCGGCAGTGGGTTATCCCAGACTGTGTACTGGAGCATCAGTGCCCTTGCCTGCTCTAATATGGTCCCTGCAGCCGGTGTAACGATATTTCGCCGTGAATCGGTTGCCAGCCGGCTTCACCCGCTCGTGGGATTCCCACTTCACCTACCGGACTACAGGATCTGACACCAGATGTAGTACGAGTATGGGTCGCTAGCGGAGACGAATATCCTAGCCTTGATGACACAAATGTGAGCGGACTTTAGGCTCTACCACGGATTATGTGTCAACGATTTTCTGGTTCCGTCTAATGATAGGTACCTCCTGTGATCCCGAGGTGGTTGAGATTCGCACCACAGGTCGCTGACCATTTCCCTGTTACGAGACGCCTGCAACGTATGATGCCATCCGGATGTTGTTCCCTCAGAAATGTCAGAGTTGTCAGCATTGATCTCAGTCTCCAATCCAGTTTCATCTGGATTGGATGGGTTTTGGTATTCATCACAGCTATCGTCACTTAAATGAACAGTGTCCAAATGGCCTTGCCCGTCGGGCTCCATCTCGAGTTCGATATTCGCACTAGTTTGTATTGTCATTCTTCGCAGAAGCTTGGGCAGTCTTGCTAGAACTCTGGTCTCACCCAGACCGGGGGGATTGGCTCCGACGCGACAGCTGGTCGGTTAAGAGCATCTGGGAGCTGCCAGATTCGTCCACCTGCATCCAGATCCAGATCCAATAGCATCAGGTACATTATCACGCCTACGCCCGTTCATATTCAAGTTGCCAACGCGAGGTGTTGGCTGACTGGATGCCATGGTATGTGGTACAACGTCGCGTCTATCACCATTCAGATTACAAACTCAAGGTGTTGGCTGACTGGATCTCATGGTTTCTGGTACGACGTCGCGTCTACGCTTGATCCGATTGCCTTCTCTATTGGTCGGCTGACTGCCTGAATTTGTCTGTCGTTGCTGATGCATCGCTAAACACTGGATAATCAGATGTTAGCCAAAATATCCCTCTGATTTTTGGGAGCGAAGACAATGGTTCAACCAATATCGAGTCTTGTAAAGAGGAGGAGTTTGTGTGGTTTTCTTATTTTCGATAGGACACGTTAGGTCTTATACGCAAGGACTTGGGGGGGGGGGTGCATCATATACTATCACTCGGTATTGAACGCATATATGCTCTTACACAAAATTGTTTTCTGAATATTGAACATTGTGTCCGTGATCCTGCTACTTTCAGCACTCCGAGACTTCAAGAGGCCAGGCTTCAAAATTTGGACAAAATGGGTGCATTTCTAAGGCCGTGTACTAGCCACAAAAGGGATCAGTTAGCAACAATAATTCTAGTGAGACATCGGCCACACCTAAAGCGGACGATAAATAAGGAATCTCATCTCCAGCAGACCAATCAACGCACATGAATGTAGAACGGACTGTAGTCGCTTGATGACCGCCCCCAGCGCCTGGACAGTTCTGGTTTGATAAAGCGATGTGGGCCGAATCGAGTAAAGGTTAAACTTCAGCTAAAGTGAGGCTGGGAGTCTGAGATGCAAGGGAAAAATGGCAATCAGGTACAAGAGATTGAAATATCTAGTCATACAAGATGCTAACGCAAGGGCGCTCAATGGTATGATTAATATCCTATACTAGCTAAGAAATCTCAGGGTGAAAATTCAACATCTAAACTACGAAGCTTGCACAATCAGACAGGTAATGAAAAAGGAAAGAAAATCCACAGAGCAAAGAATCAGTTGCCAGCCACCCTGCTGCTTCGTCAATGGCCCTTTGACGGCGTTTGGGTGAGTTGGCCCGCGGCGGTAGGGGCATCATGAGTGTTAGGAGCCGGAGATGTAGGGGGCCCAGGGAAGGTCATGATATCCTGATCCAGGGCGGGGCCGGGGATTGCGGTGCCGGGGATTGCGGTGCCGGTGGAACAGTCTCTGCATTTGGTGTACTGAGAGCCATTGGCATAAACTCATCATTTGGTATGATGGAAGCCAGCAGAATTGTCTCGGCATTGGTGATCCTGGGATGTGGCGCAAGTGTTCGGCTGACGGGGGTGGCAGCCCTGATCGGACCCTGATCAAGCGTCCCAGAGAGTGTAGCAGGAGGACTATCCGGGGCGCTATCGTATGCATCACAGTCGCTTCCTCTACAGTGGGGATTTCTCAGCCACCCAGCCTTCCAAGGCATGCCGTGAATAGGCTGTAGAACGGTTCGCTGCCGCTCGGAATCTGACAGCGCCGACCGCTTCGAGCGCGAGACAGGCACGATGGGATTAGAGCCAGATGCCTCGTCCACCAGATCCAATATGACAAGCCTCGTGGCGCCGGATTGCCTAGAGGGGCCAGGGGCGCCTGGATTGTTGTCCTATTCAGGCAGTTCAGTTATTGAGTCTGGTATTCTTTCAGATAGCTGAAATACAATACACTTATGTCAATAACAATTGTCCGCCACTGCTGGGGCATCAGAGATGAGCGTTCGCTCTCAGTAAGATCATCCTCGCCATTGTCCTCCCCGTCGTCCTCCCTGTCGTCGTCCTCATCGTTGTCCATATCTTGCATTTTGTTAGGTGGTAGCTGCGGCGTGACGTATTCTGAGCGCTAGGAGCTGAGTCGTTATTATATCGGAGAACTTGTTAACAACAGACGAGAAATGTAGGCCAGATATAAAGGTTACTTCGGTATAGATCGTTGAAGTGTTGGTAACGATAAGATAAAAACTTAGTATATTGATAAGATTTCTTCTCCATGCGTGTTGTTTTTTAGTAGCAGCGAAGATGGTTCGATATTTATATTCTGCACCTGAGCAATTTCAGTATACATGCTATCTCTATACTAACTAAGTATCTTGTTCACATTCCTGCGAACCTCGCCTGAGTGCGAACACTCCTAGACGCTGAAAACTCTCTACCACGCCTTTTGCTGGCATGGCCAACTTATCAGTCTGCGCTTCTGTTATTCCTAATAGTGTGGAGACCACGTCAGGTGTCAGCTCATCCGTTTATCCGTTGACAGCAATGGTTACGAATTATCTTGCCCTCGTGCTCACCGAGGGTAGTCTGCATTCGCGGGACAGAAAATTGCCAATCTTCTTTGGTTCGTTCCGTCGAGAATTCGGCATGCGCCGGCATGTCGTATTATAGTCTTCGGGCATTACACGACTTGTCGTCGGGATCGTACCTATGAGCTTTTCCCCTAGGACTCCCTCTTGTACCAACTGGTCCTTTGTGGATGCACCCTATCTACTTACTGGGCATAGTTACCTCCGTCATACTCTACATGTCTTTGTAGACACGAGGGGACTAACTTGCGTGCTGTTAGGTGGTAGCTTCGGCGTGAGGTATTCCGACAGCTAGGACCTTAATCGTAATCATATAGGAGAACTCGTTAAGAAGCCTCGAGTAATGTAGGCTAGATAGAATAATTCGCTTCGGTATTAATAGATGAAGTATTGATAACGATATAAAAGTGTAGATAACTTATTATATTGATAAGATCTCTTCTCCGTGCTTGCTTATCTCTATCTACACCGGGTTCTTGCGCGCCTCTTATACCCTTTCCCAGGGTACATCTTACTATCATAATAGCGCAGTATCTTTTCCAACTTCTCCTAGTTTCCGTGAATGTGCGAACACCATTTGACCCTGAGTTCTCGCACACCACTTTGGCTGTAATCATTGCCCAAGAAATTGCGTCCAATTAGTAATTCTCGATTCTTATGCCATATGAACTTGGTCTGTATATGCAGCCTGGCTCGCTATCATAGCAGTCGTTCCTTCCGGTCATGTTCTGATCAACATTTCTCATTCCGGGTAATCATATGCCTCCGTCTTACATATCAGACTACATACACCAGTAGGCTTATCTTTAAAGGGCCATCACTTCTTATCCAACTGTTCGCACCTCGCCATTCAACTCCTTACTGATAGAGAAGTATTTCTTCTATACTAAGCGGCGAAAACTACTCGGTTGCATGGCTCATGCGCTTGCGTAGAGACTGATAACGATCCGTTGTGTAGTTGTAATAACTGTGACGGTGGTGTGAGTCGAACTCGGGACCTTCTGAAAGTAGTCACGTGTTATTCCGACTGCGCTAGTTCGTGCGTCAAGGCAGGGTAACTTTGCCCTGTAAATCCTTACTGACAGTCCGCGCGCCTCACTCGAGCTTCCCTCTTCGAAGTGTTCGTCCCGAATACTCTATGTCTATTATACAGACTATCTTCCATCTCGAGCTCCATATAGTTGGGGTAAAAACCAGCGGCATTTTACTTGTCCACCGATGGAAAACCTTTCTTATGTTACACGACCTCTCCTGGGCCCGGCATCTCGGGGTTCTCGCCATGAAACCTTTCCACCTCTTCCTGCGCCTTCCTCATACCTCCAGGTGGCTCCCCAGTATTCTCGTCCTCAGCGCAGCCTTTCCATTTTACAAAATACCGAAGCACTTTCATGGGTTTATTCCTTCCTCGAACCTTTCCCGTGTAGGAAATGATCTCACACTTGACAATCCTTTCTACCTCCCACTCTAAATCTCCCTCGCTCTCTTCGGGGTCTCGTGGGGGTTGTTCGCGATTTGGTCGGTTCGAGGCTCGGTAGGGTTCCCACAGCGAAACATGAAACACAGGATGAATTTTCCACCGCCGCGATATTTCTGGCTTTTATGCCCTGCTTCCCGTCTTCTCTAACCCTTTGAAAGGGCCATACGGTTTCGGACTCGGCTTCTTCGATGGTCGTTTGGTACGTATGTTTTTCGCATTCAACATTCCGAATTCGCCGATCTCGATGCTGGGTTGTTCTGTCCCTTTTAGGTCAATATATTTTTTCATCCATTCCTGTGTATTCTCTAGGGTTTGTTTCACCTGTCGATGTATGTCCTGCATCCAATGAGCATACATTGTCGCCCCGGGGTTATTAGCTTCTCTCTCTTTCATTCACTCCGTTTGTGGATAAAAACAGTAGTTGGCGAAGAAGGGGGCCATCTTGTGTGCATTGGTTGCCGTGTTGTTATAGGCGTGTTATACTAACGGCAATAAGTGGTACCAATCGTTCTGATCATAATTGACAAACGTCCGTAAGTAACCTTCCAGCACTTGGTTGGTTCTTTCAGTTTGTCCGTCCGTTTGAGGGTGGTACGACGTCAAGATGCGTCGTTTAACTCCAAGAATTTTGCACAATGATTCCAGAATTCTCCGGACAACTTCCCGTCCATGTCCAATATGTTCTCGGTCGGCAATCCGTGATGTTTCCAGATTTCTAGAAGGAAGCTGTCCGGAACCTCTTTTGCGGTACCGCTTTCGTGGAGCCGGATGAAGGGAGCCATTTTTGTAAACCGGTCTACGACTACCATGATTTGGGTCTTTCCCTGTGATTCCAGTAGTTGGGTGATGAAGTCCGTCGATATGGAGGACCAGGCAGCAGAGGGTACTTCTAAAGGTTGACGTAACCCGTACTTAGCATGACACGGGGATTTACTGTGTTGACATTCGTCGCAGGATCGTACATAATCTCTGATCCAATCTGCGAGTCCTTTCCGGTAAAAGTCACTTTGTACTATCTCAATCGTCTTTTCCTGTGCGAAGTGCCCCGCTATTAATGAGTCGTGACCGCCTTGGGCTATCTCACTTTGAAGGGCTTCGTTCTCGGGGATGGACAAACGATTTTTGTAATATAGTAACCCGTCCTTTTCTATCCAATCGTCCGGGATCTTTTTTCCGGCTTCTCTTAACATAACCAGTTCACGGCCTCGGTTCTGCCACTGCTCCTCCTCCTTTCCAGCCATCCTAATCATGTCTAGAAATGCATCGTTCATTGTTCGCATCAGGCCTGCATTGACCTGAGTGCTGGATAACATTTCTCTTTCTTTCGTCAACCGAGGGTGATAGCCGATGTCCGCCGCACTAAAGAATTCGTTATTGTCTGTGTCTGCGTGAAGGAAAGATATTTTGACTCCTTCTTCTTTAGCTGTAATTGATCGCTTGGGGTTTAGATCACTTAACCCAAAACCCGATTTCGCTCGCTCGGTTGTTTCCAGCTCGTCTACCCCCATTGTGTCGGCGTTGGCACCCTTTTCTATTATGAGTTGTACTATCCATCTCCTGCCTTCAATATGCAGTCTGCCTCGCCCTGATTACGAAGTATGACCTTAACTTCCCCTGTGTGATCCGCACCTATTACACCACCGCCAACTGCTATTCCCATTTTGCCAGCTATACCACTTCTCATGGCTAGCCGTCCGTAGGTTCCCTCCGGCAATCCTATCGCAATACCTGGGTCAACCATTGTCTGTCCTTTTGCCGGTACCAGTCCGTCTGTTAGGGCATACATGTCATGACCAGCCGCAACCCTTGATCCTTTTGTCAGGATTATTGCCTTGTCTGAAAGCTTCATTATTCGTAGGCTTGGTGGTTCGCGTTTTTCTGGGGTGAGGGCCGTCTCCGCCCTTCGCTTGTGATGAATTATCGAAATTTGAAAATGTTTGTTTTTCAAAATTGACTGTTCGCTATGACGAGCTCACTCCTCAAGACGGTACTCCGGCCTTCTACTTAATGCGTCGGGTTTCCCACCTCTGCTCCCTGGTCGATAGCCTATTTTGAAGTTATAATTCGTGAACTCCTGTGCCCATCGAATTTGCCGCTGGTTCCAGACTTTTTTCATCAAAAAGGACTGTAGATTTTGGTGGTCGGTATATACCGTTACTCGCTCCTCGTCGCCGCAGAGGTAACGTTTCCATTCTTTAAACGCCTCCATTATCGCGAGTAGTTCCTTGTCATGTATCTCGTAATTTCTCTCAGCGCTGTGTAGTTTTCGAGAATGGAATGCTACTCGGTGAAGCCGTCTGCACTGGTACTGAGATAGTACGCAACCAAGTGCAAAGTCGCTAGCATCTGTTTCAACCACTGTTCTTCTTCCTGGGTAGAAATTTGATAAAATTGGTGCCGTTGTAAACCTCTTTTTCAACTCCTCAAATGCCTCTTCCTGCTCTCTTCCCCTGTGAAAATCCTTTGGGTTTCCCTTCAACATCGCGGTTATTGCTTTGCATACTTTTGAGAAATCTTTGATGAATCGTCGGTAAAAGTTTGCAAATCGAATGAAAGTTTGTACTTCCTTAACCGAGCTCGGGTGTGCCCGGTTTTGAACGCTTGTCACTTTTCTATCACTCATGGTGACGCCGCTCGTCTTGACAATATATCCCAGTAATTCTACTTCTTCCTGGTGAAATACCGACTTCCTAAACCAGACTGCGCAGTCATGTTGTTCGAGCCGATCAAGGACTTTTTGGACTAACTTAATATAGTCCTCTATATTTTCGCAGTATATCAGGATATCGGCTAAAGAGACGAATACTCCGTGGTTCAAAAATTCCATTAGGATTTTGTGCATCATTGTCGGAAACGTCGCAGTGGCATTAACGAGCCCAAAAGGCATGACTTTGTATTCGTACTGTCCGTATCGTGTATGAAAGGCTGTTTTGTGTTCATCGCCTTCCCTCCTTCGAATAAGATGGTACCCATCCTTTAGATCGATCTTCGTAAATACTTTTGCCCCTCCAATGCGGTCTCGTAGTTCATCCATGAGTGGTAAGGGGTATTTGTTCAGGATTGTCAGTTTATTGAGGTTCATATAATCTACGCATAGTCGTAGAGTTCCATCAGCTTTCGGAACGAAGAGTATTAGAGCACGGTAAGGTGATTCGCTGTCAGCTATTTTTCCCTCCTCCAACATTGTCTTGAGGTATTTATCCAGCTCGTTCAACAGGTGTGCCGACATCGGATAAATTGGGCCCCAAGGGGGCTCAGCCCCGTCCTTAAGATTGATGGCTTGATCGAAGGTTCTCCGAGGTGCCAACATTTTAGCTATTTTCTCTTCACAAAGCTCCTTATACTGCCAATATGGTTTTGGCAGCGTTTCCAACTCTACTCCCCCTTCTTCCTCTCCTTCTATCCGTCTCACGTACTGTGCTTCCTCGTCATAAGCCACAGTTTCATCCCAGTCAAACAAATCCGCCACTGCTTCATCTTCTATATGAGCGTGACACTTTGCTTCTTCGAAAACCCATGTTCTTGGGTCCGCTATATTTTTCAGGGGGTGTTCGTCATGCCACCACCCAAAGGGTATGATTAAATCATATCTTCCTGCGTTCGCAATTTCGCAGGATATCATGCTTCCGTGGCCGTTGGCACCGATTTCCAGGAGAATAGGATCGGTATAGAATATTCCTCCCGTAGGCCCTGTTTGGCCATCGAATGTTGTGATTTTTACCGGTGACCCCCTAGCTTTAATAGAGATCTCCAGCCGTCGTGCGGTATCTTGGTTCAAGAGAAAGATGTTTGAACCAGAATCTAAATGTATGTTTATCATGTGTTTTTGTCCTTTTACTTCAATAAAAGCCTTTCCTTGTAGGCAGGCTTAATGGTTAGGTTTTTTAACCGGTCTTGAGCCTTCGCTCTGGCTTTGATGAAATCTCTTCATCGTCGCAGTTACATATAGTGTGGGGGTTTCTTGCCGTGCCTGCGCAGTTTCGGCTCTTAAAGCCTCCTGATACAAACCTTTACAATAAGTGTCTGCTTTTGAATATCGGGCATCCCACTACTAGCGGTGTTTACCTCCTGCCGAGGAGTTGCGATATTACAGGAGTCGTGGTTCACTAGAGTACCACGCGAGTTCGCGACTAGAGTGAGCGGCCCTTTATGGTCGACTTAGCCCTCCTGTGTGCCTGTCCCCTGCGACGCATCCACCGTACCTGGGCCTTCGAGTTTGGTCTTACTCCTGAGACCCCCTCCGAGATCATTCGTCAGGCATGAACCTTGTACACAATAGAGGCGCCCCCAGCTTCTATTGTCCCGGCCATTTTACCCGGAGAGAAAGTCAGGTTTCCCTGGATTTCGACTCCCGTTCGCGGGTCGTGCTACTCAAGTCCCGTTCTGATCAATGATAGTGTTCTCTTTCCCTTTTAGTCTGGTCGACCGCTTTCTTCACTTGTAATTTTTTATGGCTCCCGTGGTGAGCATGGACTACCCATTTGTTTTCGACGTAAATTGGCAACCGCTATCCTTTGGTCTTTTAGCCTTCCAGTGGAATATCGTCACCGACTACGCCGCAGGTCTTTCAATTCGAGGCGCCAACCTCACTACCCGTACACCGTTGTTGTCGGTACCTGGATGACTGTTTATAAAATGTGGTCATCTTCAAAGGCCCATGCTGGGGGCCTTTGCACCGCTTGTTTCGAGCTTTCTCCCTGGCCATCAACGGCCACAGTGGCTACCTGGGGGGGTTGCTTTGGCGTGAATGCGGATTGTCGTTGGGGCTTCGATGGCCCTCAATATACCGCTGACACTTGTATCGGATTTCAACAGTATTTCCAAGCGTGGTTGTTCATTCTGCATCACGCGCATTTGTTGACAGATTTCCGTCTATCGACAACCTTTTGATCGACACCCTGGTGGGCCTCTGCCTACACCTTGTGTTTAATTTCCCCCGCCGGTGCCACAGAGCCTTCTTTCTTCAGCTTTCTTTCCCCACCCATTTTCTTCGGGTAATCTGCCTTTTCCTTAGCCGTGTATTGCTTTTTTACACGCTTTACGGGTACCGTTGGCTCTGAATCCTCGAACTTTCTTTTCTCGCCGCGTGTTGCGGCGGAGGGGCCACCCCGTCGGAGATCTTTTCGTTGCTTGAAATCTTCTGCTGCTCGGGTTACGGTCCTGACTGCCTCCAACCATTCCCTATTATCGACATATTCTCTGTGCGAGAGTCGTCGCAATGCTTCGACCGCAAGTTCGTCTTCAATCATTTTCCTCCAGGCTATCCCGGTGACTCTTGGATGGATGTTTAAATGTTCCATTTCCATCAAGAATTTGGCGACAACGCCTGATATTTGACCGATCCCATTTCTCGTAGGGATTTTTCCGCTTCATCGGTGGGTCCGAAGCGTCGCAGAGCGTGTTCTGCAAAGACGTGCCACAACTCGTATCCTTCTTGTCTCGTATAACCTATTTCTCCGGTCATTTGTCGTCGGTAGCTTAACGCAAATGCTGCGACTTCTTTCCCGAGCATTGGGCTTATCGCGTATCGGATTCTTTGTGCCTCGTTCTCCCATTGCCCATTGTTTCGACCAAAATAATCCGTGCATGTCAGTAGCCACATGCGTATATCTTAGTGTTTCTCGTTTCTAAACATGGCAGGGGGTTCCGCTGGGACTCCTGTTCGTTGTCCCAAGGCGTTGGCCATGACCTGTGAGAATAGGTTAAATTGTTAGTCGTTCTCGGCGTCATACTGGTCTTGTTCAGGCTGGGGTGCGGGTCTCTTGTCCCCATGCTTCCTCCCCCCTATTTTCCCTCCAAGTGCAATTTGCACTTTCAGAAACACCACGTACACTATCTCGAGATTTCCGCGTAACATGACCTGTCAGGTTACACGAATACCATATGGATCCCTCCGGCCCGCCTTTTGGTTCGAGTCGTCGAAACAAAGGGAAAGGCAAAAAGACCAACCCCCCGCCAACTCCGGCAGGTGCTAGGAGCTCCTCCACTCAGGAGGGCGCCCCGACCCTGTCCCCGATCTTCATGCCAGCAGGCCCCCCCTCGCTCAAGCGACCCATAAGCAACACGATAACAAGCCTCCCACATATCGATGAGAGATACTTGAGAAACGCCCCTCCACGCGCCTACTTCCTGAACCTTTTCCACAAGATAAATCAGGACCAGGAAATCGGGGCCACCACAGCCAGCAAAGAGAATGTGGTCATGATAGAGATGATCTATCAGATCCATAAAGACTACAGGACGGCCATCGATGCGCTAAGCGAACAGATCGAAGCCCTTACCGAGGAAGTTGGCACACTCAAAGATGCTACACCCCGGCCTGACACCCCCACCCCGATACCCTTCACACTCCCGGCAACGGCCCCTTCACGACCATCTGCCCCCGACGCCAACCCTTTGACCCTCCCCGCGGCTGCCCCGCCCAAATCGTGGGCAACGGTGGCTAGGAAAGGCAGGAAAGAGAAAACCACCATGGCTGCTAGGGCTGCCCAAGCCCCAGCGAGACCGAATCCCAACAACAGGTCCCACCTCAAAAAGGGCCTCACAGCCAGAGAACGCCGCCTTATCATCAAACGAGAAGGCGAGCCACTCCCCACCTCTGCACTAGACCTAAGAGACGACATCAACTTACCGCTAGCTGCTACCTACGTACAGACTGTCTCCATCCGGGGAAACATGGTCACTCTCACCACGATGGAATCGATCAAGTCCACCTCGCTTAACAGCAAGGTGGGGTCGTTCCTTCACCTGATTCCAGGGACGGTTAGCGTTCTTCTGGATACCCCTGTATCACATGTCCTGGTGCACGGCATCCCCACTTCGAAGTCTCTAGTAGAAATAGCTACGGAGCTCACCACTTTCAAAACTGGATTGTCCCTCACCGGTCAGCCCAGATGGCTTACTACCGACGACGCTAGAGCTGGAAAATCCGCCTCTACAGTCGTGATCACCATTACTGGTCCCAGGGCCTCTGACTATGTCGGGAAACGCCTGGCTGCCTTCTCATCCACCTATAGAACCGAGCGCCGATTGCGTTTCAACTCTCACACCCAGTGTTCCAACTGCCACGGCTACGGACACCACAATCACAAGTAGACCAATCCAGCCACGTGCCGGTGGTACGCCTCTCCACACCCTACAGGTAATCACACCTGTCCCACCGCCACCTGTCGAATACGCGGCCGACCATGCAACCACACCGTGCTTAGGTGTGTGAACTGCAAAGGCCCACACGACGCCCACACTATACGATGCCCCTCCCGCCCTAAGAGTACCCTGGATGATGGGCTGGATGAAGGCGAGGAGGAGATGACCACTTGATGACTATGATTTATGTTATGGTTATTGCGTAGACTTTGGTTCTACATTTTATTTTTATCAAATAAGGCAGTGATGAAGTTTCTTTTGTTATATTAATGGTTTTTCTAGGCCATACCTTAGGGTGGATGCCGGAGTTTTCCTGTAGTTAAATACGAAATAAACTCATAGGATTTTAAAAAAAAAAAAAGAAAAAAAGCGGGTCTCTTGTCCCGTCTTCCTTTCATACTTTCATCTGGTTTCCTTCCGGATCCTCACCCTTATCATCGGGGTCTCCTTCCCCTCCTCCGTCTGGAGCTTCTCCCGCTCTGCGTCATGGTGGTGGTGATCTTCCTCCACCTCCCCCTGAAGCCTCTGGTGTCGGATCTGACACCTTGCCTTTTCCTTTAACCTGCCCCCTCAAGGTCTGCACCATTGCCTTTAGTTCCGAGATTTCACCATCTCGTACCTGCTCTGCCAGCTGATGTTGTAACATCTCCTGTTTAATGAGGTTAAGACTTATCTCATCATTTTCTAGCTCGCTTTTGTGCTGCTCATTCAACCGAACGATTTCCTGGTCCAGGACTTGGTCTCTGTGTATTGACTGAGCCTCGGTGCCTTGTACCGTTTCATGTAGCTGGGATGTGACAGCCTCCTGTCTGGCTTGTCTGTCATCGGTTTCTCCCCGCCTCTCGGCTACGGTGGAAGCGAAGCTTTCCTGGACCTTCTGGGATTCTTGATCAAGAATCGGTACTTGTTCGTCCATTCGGTTGAGTTCCTGCCCAACAATTCGGGCCCCAGACCTTAACCGCGATTTGAATTTTAGCAGTTCATGGGCCATGGCTTGAACTTCGGCTGGTAGGGAGTTGAAGGATAGATGCCTTGTATCGCAGCTTTCTTGAGGGATGGATTGAAACGGCCTAACAGTCTGTCCAGGCCTTCGATACGACCAGTCATGACCAAATCGCGGGCAGGAGCAGGGCTCTTTGAGCTTCTCGGTCGCCTGCTTCGGTTCTTGACCAAGAAGCCTATTCCGACGCTTGGGGATCGGGGCGTGTGACCACCAGAGTGTGACGTAGCTAGTCGGGCGCTGTCAGTTTCCACACTCGGCGCTGTGTCCTGGGACAATTCGTCTTGTCCCTCTCCTTCAGGTGTTTCTTCTGATCACCATTCCATGCCCTCAGGCACTTTGGGGTCAGAAGCCATCTCTGTGGTTCCTTAATGGGAAACTTATCTTTTGTTTCCTCCCCACACTTCCGGTATCTCAAAGTCTTGGCTTGAGCGTCCTCCGTCGCTATAGTATCCGACGTACCAGACCTCACCTATTTCCTCCTCAGGTTCGTAGTAATGGATACCTTCGCCTTCCCAATGCTGGTATAAGGCTTCTAGGTCGTTGGTGGTGATGATGCTTTCTGGATTTGTCTAGAATGAGTAGGTTTCCTGATAGGGTTTCTGTGTCCGTAATTCGGGTATAGGGGCGAGGCCTTCGTCTATTGAGATAGTCCTTAAGGGTCTTAGTTCGAAAGGTTTTTTGGCTTTGGGAGTATGAGTCTCTCTGCCAAACATTCGTCTCGGTAACGATGAGAAGTATCAATATACTGTTAGGTGGTAGCTTCTGCGTGAGGTCTCCGACAGCTAGGACCTTAATTGTAATTATATCGGAGAACTCGCTAAGAAGACACGAGTAATGTAGGCTAGATATAATAATTCGCCTGGGTATAAATATTCGAAGTATTGATAACGATATAAAAGTGTAGATAACTGATTATATTGATAAGATCTCTTCTCCGTGCTTGCTTATCTCTATCTACACCGGGCTCTTGCCGGCCTCTTATACCCTTTCCCAGGGTACATCTTACTAGCATACTAGCGAAGTACCTTTTCCAACTTCTCCTAGTTTCCGTGAGTGTGCGAACACTGTTTGACCCTGAGTTCTCGCACACCACTTTGGCTGTAATCATTGCCCAAGTAATTGCGTCCAATTACTGGTTCTCGATTCTTATGCCATATGAACTTGGTCTGTATATCCAGCCTGGCTCGCTATCATACCAGTCGTTCCTGCTGGTCATGTTGTGATCAACATTTCTCATGCCGGGTAATCATGTCCCTACGGCTTACATATCAGACAACCTATGCCCGTCGGCTTATCTTTAACGCACCATAACTTGTTATCCAACCGTTCGCACCTCGCTGTTCAACTTCTTACTGATAGAGAAGTATTTCTTCTATAGTAATCGGCGAAAACCCCATGGTCGCATGGCTCATGCGCTTGCGTAGAGACAGATAACTATCCGTTGTGTAGTTGTAATAACTATGATGTGGGTGTGAGTCGAACATGGGACCTTCTGAAAGTAGTCACGTGTTATTCCGACTGTACTAGTTTGTGCGTCAAGGTAGGGTAACTTTGCCCTGTAAATCATTACAGGGAGTCCGTGCGCCTAACACCTGCAAAACGTCCCATTACCTTAGACCCACTCTTCCGACTGTCTGTCTTCAAGTGTCTGTAACCTTATGCGCCATTGCCCGATCCACCTGCTTGCACTTGCATAATGTGCCCGAAGGTCTCCCCTCCTATGCCCTGCGAACAGGATCCGGTCGGACTGACTGCCGCGATGTATACGGTATTATAAGGTCTCTTCTATTGATAGTTGTCATTGGTGTTGGGATGCAACGACCCACGTAGCCAGTGATGACATGCCATCCAAATGGCGGGGCTAGAGGGTGGTGTTATCCTTTTCCTTCGAAGTTGGTGCGTATCAAGGCAGGGTAACTCTCCCCTGTAAATCCTTACGGGGAGTCTGTGCGCCTAACCCGAGCTTCCCTCTTCGCAGTGTTCGTCCCGAATACTCTATGTCTATTATACACTCCATCTCCTGTCTCAAACTCTACAGAGTAGTGGTAAAAACCATCGGTATTTACTTGTCAACCGATGGAAAACCTCTCTTATGTCACTCGACCTCTCCCAGGCTCGGCATCCCCAGATTTTCTCTATGAAATCTTTCCACCTCTTGCTGCGCGTTCGTCATCCCCTGACGGGGTTCCCAAGTATTTTCATCCTCTGCGGAGCCTCTCCATTTCACAAAATACCGAAGCTCTTTCATCGGTTTCTTCCTTCGTCGAGCCTTTCTTGGGAGAAAATGATCTCACATTTGACAATCCTTTCTTTCCCCCATTCTGAATCTCCCTTGATCTCTTCGGGATCTCGTACTGGTTGTTCGTGATTTGGCCGGTTCGAGGCTCGGTAGGGTTGCAACAGCGAGACGTGAAACACAGGACGAATTTTCCACCCCGGTGATATTTCTAACTTGTATGCACTGCTTCCTTTTCTTACTAAAACTGTGAAAGGGCTATACAGTTTCAGACTCCGCTTTTTCGAAGGACGTTTGGTTTGCATGTTCTTCCCATTCAACATGACCAAGTCGCCGACCTTGATGTTAGGTTGTTCCGTTCCCTTCTGGTCATAATATTTCTTTCTCGACTCCCGTGTGTTTTCCAAAGTTTGTCTTGCTTGTTGATGTATATCATGCATCTAGTGAGCATACATTGTCCCCCCGGGATTATGAGCTTCTGTTTCTTTCATCTACTCCGTCTGTGGATGAAAGCCGCAGTTGGCGAAGAACAGTGTCATTTTGTGTGCGTTGGTTGCTGAGTTGTTCTAGGCATGTTCCGCTAACGGCAATAGTTGCTACAACTCATTTTGATCGTTATTGACAACTGTCCGTAAATAACTTTCCAGCACTTGGTTGGTTCTTTCCGTTTGTCTGTCCGTCAGAGGGTCGTACGCAGTTGCCATGCCTCGTTTAACTCCTAGCATCTTGCACAATGATTCCCAAAATTCGCAGGAAAACTTCGCGTCGATGTCTGATATAATTTTGGTTGGTAATCATTGAAGTTTTCAAACTTCCCAAAGGAAGAGATCCTCAACGCCCTTTGCCGTGGCACTTTCGTGGAGGCCCATAACTTGGGCCATTTTTGTGAACCGGTCCACTACTACTATTATCTGCGTCTTTCCCTGAGATTCTGGTAACTGTGTGATGAAGTCCGTTGATATGAAGGTCTAGGCAGCGTAAGCTACTTCTAAAGGTTGAAGTAATCCATACTTGGCATGCCGCGGGATTTGCTGTGTTGATATTTGTCACAGGATCATACATAGTCTCTGATCCAATCTGCGAGTCCTTTCCAGTAGAAGTCCCTTGCCACTATCTCAATCTTTTTTTCCTGTCTGAAGTGCCCCGCTACTAACGAGTCGTAACAGCCTTAGGCTATGTCGCTCTGAAGGGCTTTTTCTTGCGGGATGTATAAGCGATCTTTAAAGTATAGTAACCCGTCCTTTTCTATCCATTTGTCCGGCATCATTTTTCCACTTTCTCTTAACCTGTCTAGTTCACGGCCCCATTCCTGCCACATCTCATCCTTCTTCCCAGCCACTCTAATCTTGTCTTGCAATGAATCATTCATCGGTCGTGTCAGGGCTGAGTTGACGTGAGTGCTTGATAACATTTCTCTTTCTTTCATTAACCGGGGGTGATGCCCTATATTCGCAGCGCAAAGGAATTCGTTGTCGCTTGTGTCTGCCTGAAGGAAACATATTCAGACTGTCTCTTCTCTAGTCGTGCTGGATCGCTTGGGCCTTAGATCACTTGACCTGAAACACATTCATCCTCACACCGTTATTCCTACATCATCTACTTCCATGGCCTCGGCGTTGGCAATTCTCTCTATTATGAGTTGCGCTATCCGATCCCCTACTTTAAACAAGTAGTCCGCTTTGCCATGATTTCGAAGTATGACCTTGACTTCTCCGGTGTAATCCGCATCAATTACACCACTGCCCAATGCAATTCCCATCTTGCTAGCTATACCACCTCTTGCGACTAGCCTGCTATAGGTTCCATGCGGCAATCCTATCGCAATACCCGTTTCCACCCTTGTTTGTCCCTTCGCTGGTACCAGTCCGTCTGTCAGAGCATAAATGTCATGACCGGCTGCAAACTGTGATCCTTTTGTCGCAACTATAGCTTTGTCCGAAAGCTTCATTATTCTCAGGCTTGTGGGTTCCCGTCTCTCTGTGGCAAGGGCCATCTCCGGACTTCGTTTTTGATGAATTACAGAAATTTGAAAGTGTTCTTTTTTCAAAATTGACTGCTCAGTGTGACGAGGTCCCTCCTGAGTACAGTACTGAGGCCATCTCCTTAGGGCGTCTGGCTTCCCGCCTCGGCTTCCGGGCCTGGAGACCATTTTGAAGTTGGAATCTGGCAACTGCTGTGCCCATCGCATTTGCCACTGGTTCCAGATCTTTTTGGTCAAGAAAGACTGTAAGTTTTAGTGGTCGGTATAGACCGTGACAGGCTCTTTTTTGCCCGTGAGGTATTGCTTCCATTCCCTGAATGCTTCCATTATCGCGAGTAACTCTTTATCGTGTATCTTGTAATGTCTTTCTGCCCTCTTCCGTTTTCAAGAATAGACGGCCACAGGGTGGAGCCGTCTTCCTTGGTATTGGGACAACACGTATCTGAGCGCAAAATCGCTGGCGTCTGTCTCCACTGCCGTCTTCCTTCCTGGGCAGAAATGAGATAAAATTGGTGCTGTTGTAAACCTCTTTTTCCACTCCTCAAACACCTCCTCCTGTTCTCTTCCCCAGCGCAAGTATTTTGGGTCTCCTTTTAACGTCTCTGTTTTCTGTTTCCAAACATTTGAAAAGTCTTTGATAAATTGTCGATAAAAGTTTGCAAATCCAATGAAGATCTGACCCTCTTTAACCGATTTCGTGTGGGCCCAATTTTGAACACTTTTCACTTTTCTGTCACTCATGGTCACTCTGCTTGTCTTGACAATATATCCCAGAAATTCGACCGCTTCTTGGTGGAACACCGACTTTTTCAACGAGACTCCTAAGTCATGATATTCAAGCGGGTCGAGAACTTTTTGGACTAGTTTGATATAGTCGTCCATATTTTTGGAATAAATCAGTTTATCATCTAGGTAGACGACTACTCCGTGGTTTAAGAATTCCCTTAGGATTTTGTTCATTATTTTCTGAAAGGTTGCGGGAGCATTTGCTAGCCTGAAAGGCATAACCTTATATTCGTACTGTCCGTATAGTGGTGGAAGGCCTGTTAGGCGCACGGACTCCCCGTAAGGATTTACAGGGTAAGGTTACCCTACCTTGACGCATACCAACTTCGAAGGAAAAAGATAACACCCCCCTCCAGCCCCGGCGTTGGGACGGCGCGTCATCACTGGCCGCCTGGGTAGTGGCGTCCCAACACCAAAGACCACTATCAACGGAACACATCTTATAACACCATATACGTCGCGGCCGTCCGTCTGACCGGATCCTGTTCGCAGGATATATGAGGGGAGACCTCCGGGCACCTTATGCAAGTGGAAGCAGGTGAATCGGAAGACGGCGCATAAAGTTACAGAAACTTGAAGACAGACAGTCGGAAGAGTGGGTCGAAGGTAACAGGACGTTTTGCGCGAAAGTTAGTCCCCTCGCACCTACTAAGTCGTGTAGAGTATGAAGGCGGTAACTATGCCCAGTAAGTGGATCGGGTGCATCCACAAAGGACAAGTTGGTAAAAGATGGAGTCCGAGGGAAAAAGCCTATAGGTACTGTGGGGCTTCTAGATGAATTAGTTAGATGTTTGTTTCTTTTCATGTTTATATTATTATGTGGGACTTGGGGAACAGACTACGGGCATATGGCTGTAGCGGGATAGGTATCGGCTGTTGTCATGGGAGATATGGGAAGGATACGGGTATATAAGACCGGTAGATAGCTTCATAGCAAGATGACGGAGACAACTACAACCTCGGCACCTTTAATGATCGTGAACCTTTTGCTTTCTTTCTTTCTACGTGACTTCGTTTGATTTTACTCACAGAAGAGAGACTCCCGGTAGTGTAAGCAGTGTTGGCCTATACCGGTACTCTTTGTCGCTTGTGTTCTTTGCCGGCCACGATCTCTATCCTTCGGATAGAGGAAGCCCTACCCTCGATTCGTCTCGTCCACCGGGCAACTATTTGTCCGTACAGTGGTGCTCTGAAACGGATTTTCTAGTTCCTATACTGGAAAGACTGTTTGCTCGATCTCTTGTGTTTTTCCCCGCTGCCCTTTAGTCTTGATCATAACCTCCGCTTTCTACTGGTTTTCCTCCTCTGTGTCAACCTGGAGACAAACACTCCTTTCTCGTATAGCAGAGCTATTGACATTAACAGGAACCTGCTTCGGAGATATCGGGAACTCTCTCATTCTTCAAACTCAAGTTCTTCATTTATTTCTCGCTTTCAGATTTCTCCACAGTCATCTTCCCCACCGTTATCTCCTCCGGTACAGGAACCTCCAAGGATGAATTCCTTTATTAAGATTACCCCCTTCAATGGGGCCAACAGTGACTTTAGCGAGAGCGTAGAGGAGTATTTAGATGACATTGAGACTGCCGCTCTCTCTTGGGAGCTATCTATTACCCCTGGTGTTAAAGATGCCACTGACCGTTCTAAAATTAGGCTCTTCCGTCAGAATTTGGAGAGGAATGGGGATGCGTACCATTGGTGGTACTATGTTCTTCCTGAAGGAGACAAGAAAGATTACGGGAAAATTGTTAGGGAATTTAAGGAGCGGTACGGCATCAAGGCCAGTCAAGCTTCTTCCCTCTTCGCTGTCCAGAATGAGATGCTCTCGTTGGCACAGTGCGAAGGTGAACACATTAGGGATTATGTTCATCGAGTTGAAAAACTCTCACGGAAGATTCCTAAGGAAATGGATTCTTTGTTTGCCATTGCTTTCGTTAAGGGGATGAGAGATCAGGAACGCAGGCAAAGAGTCACCTTTGACTTAAAGGATGCTCCTAATTTCGCCTTTCTTAAAGCACTGACAGTGGTAAAGTTCTCTTATCAGGAAATTGGCGAACCGGATCCCTTTAGGCCTAGCCAGCAAACTCAGGAAGCTCTGGAACCTTCTGTATCCCTTTATACTACCCCAGCTATTTCACAGGTCCACGCGGTTAGCAAGGCTGATGTGGGGCAAGTATCATCCGGAACCATCCCGGTTACTCCTGCATTAACTCAAGAGCAATTTAATACTTTTATGTCAGCCTATGAAAGCATGGCAGGCAGGGTTCCAAGACAGCCATATATCTTAGGTGGCAGCAGCCCTAACAATCTCCGCGGGAATCCCAGGGGAAATCTCAGAGTCACTTGCTTCAACTGTGGGACTAGAGGACATTATGCTGACACTTGCACTAATCAGCCTCTTTCAGCTCGTGAACAACAGGACATAAGAGATAGGATCAGGTGCGAGAGGGACTCTTACCGCACCGATTACCGATTGCCGAGTAGTCAGCAGGATGTACCACTAACCGGAGCGAACAATACCGATATCGGACCAAGAGCAATTCTACCTCGTTCCTCACCAGAAGCTCGCAGTTCCGGAGGCACAGTTACCACCCCGGTGTCTTGTGTTCGCTCATGTCACATTGGCAGTAGTGACCTTGGGAAAGCTTGTGTTGTGGCTGCTCGGATCCCGGCAGTCAGAACAATCTTCGAGAATGCTCTGGCCGAAAAGAGAGCTCGAGTAGAGGATGGTGATTCAGAGAGTCTCAATGGTCGCCGTGCACAGAAGATTGTGAGAAGATCTGGAAATACCGGAGAGAGCTCACAACTTCGCAGGTCATTTCGTCCGACTAATAATCCGTTAGCATACAAAAGAGGCCCTGAGATCACAGCTGCGGTTGACAATGAGGATGAAGATCTGGAGGTGATTGCGCTGATACCTACCGACGAGGTCATGGAAGATGAAGACAACTTGGAGGAGATCCAAGTACCACAGTCTGGAAGGTTCCAACCTGTAAGTGCCCCTTTGAAGAAGCTGAAGGAAAAGACAGAAACTGCATCAATCAATTGGATGAAAGACGAAGTACCTTTTACAATCCGTGATGCGCTGAATGGACCGAACACCCGTCTACAAATCACATTACCGCAGCTTTTGGATTGTTCCCCTCGTCTCCGTCGCGACTTGGCGGAACTTCTACGATCCTCCATTCCAAGGCCAAGGAAGAAGAAAAATACCAAAGGAAGCAGTCCTTTGGAACCGGTCAGTCTTCATTCTTCGAAACAGTCTATTGGGAATGAAGTAGTTAGTGAAGCCTCTCCGGGAGCTGAGGACAATGTAGAGTACCTTTACATTGAAGCCTGGATAGGTTATGTGAAAATTCCGGAGGTATTGGTGGATGCGGGAGCGATGTTGGATTTGATTTCATCCAAGCTTGTTGACAGACTACAGTTAGAACGGTTTCCTGTCTCTGGTCTTGGGATGAGGCTCGCAGACGATCGGCTAGTGGTTCTTAAAAACTACGTCTGGCTTGATGTGGTAGTGGCTGGTGTCTTGGCAAGAGTCCAGGCATATGAGGTAGCCGTATCTCAGACTTATCAGTTACTGCTGTCACTGAGATGGTTGAAAAGAGTTAGGGCGGTGGAATACCATGACTCTCGCACCTTATTTATTGAGGGAAGTGACCGAGTGAGAAGGAAGGTTCCGGCAATTCCTAGCACCGGTACCGGAGTCAAAATGGAAAGTATACAACCCCCTTCCTTCTACGACATTGACGATGAGGATGCAGAGGATGCAGTCGAGACTTTGTTAAATGAGTTGGACCACTGGCAGGAGGGAGGGGAGGAAGAGTCACGGTCGGGAAACTAGTTGCGTCGCCCTGGTGGCAGGGGAAGGAGCGACGCATGTATGCCCCTGGGAAGTCAGATGTAGTTAGTAGGTATAGAAGAGGTGGATTAGTGTATGGTGGGATGGAGGTAGAGGGAAATCGAAGTGGGTGTGAGATTACAGGTATGAAGAAGGGTTTCAGGAGACAAGGAAAACAGAAGGAGCTGGGTTGTTTCGGCGTGGAAGTAGTAAGGAGGCAAAGCAGCAGAGAGGAAGTCGGTGAACTTGGTGGAATGAAGCTGGGGGAAGAAGAGGAGGTTGGAATGATGGAACACGGATTGGAGAAGAAAATTCCGGAAGTGAATTGGAAGGTGTTAGGAACCAAGGCCTTAACACGAAACAAAGCTCAGCTATTTCCTACGACACGGAGGCCAGAGAGCCGGACTATTCCGAGTGAGAAGTTGGTTTCTGAGGATGATATTGAGGCTTGGTTTTCATCTACTGCTTTGCAGCTCGGGCAGCATTTGAAGGAAGAGGAAGCGACAAGAGCCAAGAGAATGCTCTATACATGGCGAGATGTATTCGAGACTGATTTGCTACGGATAAAAAGGACCGATTTGATCGAGCATGCTATAGTACTCCAGCCAAATGCAAAACCTTACCGCCCTCGTATTCCTCTTTACACTGAGGAAGAAATTGCTTTCTGCCGGCGCCTTTTGCCCAAGATGGAAGAAGCAGGCCTCATATTTCGTTGCGATACCGAGTGGGGTGCCAGGACGAAGTTTCCTCTCAAGCCCAGAGCTGATACTCTACCAAAGGAAGCCCGATTACGCATGGTACACAATTTCATTCCTTTGAATCGTGTTACTGAAAAGTCTCAATACCCATGTCCGCGTATTGAGCAAATTGTTTACACTATCTTGAAGAAGGGAAAGACCTTTTTCTTTACTACCGATGCCGCAAACTCCTACTGGGCAATTCCGGTAAGACCAGGCGATGAAACTAAGCTGGGTTTTGTCACACCGTACGGGATGTACTGTTATAACGTTATGGGCCAAGGGTTGACTGGAGGAACCCATACTTACAGTCGGTTCAGAGACTTGGTATTCGGTGCTATTCCAAGTGGAACTGATTCCAGTAGTGGAGAAGAAGTGTTCTTAGAACGTGCAGACTCGTTGATAGGAGATAGTGGCCAGGTGGCATTCGATGGAATGATCGATGATAGCTATGGGAGTGCTACCACCTTCGATGCAATGTATCATTTTCTCCACGAACAATTTTTTCCACGGTGCGCATGGGGTCCTATGTACCTCAAGGATTCTAAGTCCTTCTTCTTTTGCGATTCCCTGGACTTTGTTGGGTTACAAGCAGGGCAGAATGGTTTGAGGCCCTCTTTGAGGAAGCGGGAGACTATTCTTCAGTGGCCGACTCCTACGAATCAGTCTGAAGTGGAAGCCTTCTGCTACCTGACACCTTTTCTTCGCAGATTTATTCCTGGCCGAGCGGAATTAGTGCGCATCATGAAGTACGGGTTGGAAACATCTGAGAAGGTGGGAAAGGAGATTGCTGAACTGTATGAGCTTAGAAAGGAGAAGCAGGACTTTGAATGGACAAAGGAAAGGGAGGTCGCTTTTCAGGCAATTAAGCAATCAATCTCGAGTAACGCTATGGCTCTACCAGACCCGGAGGAGCAATATCATCTTGCAGTAGATGCTAGTAAAAAGGGAGTAGGTGGTGTCTTATTTCAACTTGATGGCATTCCACCAGGAACGGAAGCTGGTAGTTCCGCCTTTCATCGTGCTGCGGAAAGGATCTTAATGTTTATTTCATTCCGACTTACGGAGGTGGAAACTCGGTATGCCAACTCCGAACGAGAAGCTCTGGCCGTTATTCGTTGTCTCGCAGAAGTCAGATGGATGGTTATGGCCTCTAAGCATCCTGTGTTAGTTTATACTGACCACTCAGCTCTGAGAACATTGCTCACCGGACTCGATAACGATGCACATGGACGAATTGCCCGCTGGCAGGAAAGATTAGGGGAATACGATATGCAGCTACTGCACCGCTCGGCAAAAACGCATTTCATGGGTATTGCCGATGGTCTCTCACGCCTTCCTACCCGTCTTTTACAGCACGCTACTATGGATGATGCTGAAGGTTTAAGTCCACAAATCGGGAATGTTGTTGCTATACCCGGGCTGGCCACGGATGTGATGGTTAACTCTGAGTTGGCTATAGCATTGCGGAGTGATCCGAAATTCTGGGATATCAGGAATTATTGGAGAGTAACTTTGGGAGAGGCAAAGTTGGGAAGTTTAAACGATGAGGGTTTAGATGGTTTTCATTGGCATACAGTGTGTTTACAGAAGAGAGAATCAGAAGAGGAATTGGGAAATAGAATGGGATTGGAACATGCGGCTAAGGATGTGAGGAGAAGGAGGTGGAAGAAGTGGCTAGAGTCGGGTATGTATGGGGCAGTGGTGCAGGCAAGATTGGATGAGTTGGACGATGGATATGTGGGAGCCGGACGGATGGAATTGGGAAGGAGTCAAAGGAAGGCGCTAGAGAAAGCGATGAGGAGATATGTTTTGGTGGATGGAAGTGAGGCGAAGCTTTTCTTCAGGGAAAAGAATGGAGAGCTTGCAAGTTGTGTGTTGGAGAACGATGTTCCAGCGGTACTCGCTAGTCTGCATGAAGGACATGGGCATTTCGCGAATGGTATTACCCTGGGCCGGGCGTATGGACGAGTTTACTGGCCTTCCCGTGCATATGATGTTGGGCGCTGGGTTTCTTCTTGTGAGCCGTGTCAGAGGGTTACGAAGGTGCAAAAGGCAGGAGAACTACGATCAATTATCCAATTCAAGCCTATGGATATGATTGGAATGGACTTCGTGGGACCGATATCTCCTCCGTGCAAAGCGACCAGTTATTCCTATATCCTCATTGTTATCGATTACTTTTCCCGATTCCTGTGGGCTATCGGAGTTAAGAAGGCCGATCAGGCTTCTACCATGAAGGCCTTGCTTGACCACATTTTTCCGATAGTGGGATGGCCTCTAACGGTATACTCGGATAATGGGAGCCACTTTACTGGAGGCTTGATCTCTGACATGTGGAGAGACCACGGAGTCATGCACTTTGCTTCAGCCATTTCTCATCCTCAATCAGTGGGTTTGAGCGAGAGGTATGTGCAAATGTTGACGGGAAGGATCAGGCTAGCTTGCCTGTCTTTAGGCTCTTCTCAGTATTGGAGTCGTGAGATCAGGAATGCGGTACTTGCTATCAACACACGTTGTATTCGAATTCACGGATACACTCCAGCCGAGATTCTTCTGGGATTGAATCCTACTACTACACGGAAGATCGAGGAGGGATATGATTCATGGGTGAAGCGGGATAATGTCACATCCAATCCAGGACCTATAGAGCCCGAAGAATCTGGCCTTAACAGTTATGTTATTGAGCGCGAGGAGAAGGGTCTTTCGGCTGGTGAGAAGCTATCAAGGCTGCAAGATGGCCTCAGTTCCTGCAGAAGTCGTGGGTATCACAAACCGGAAGCCGGAGACCTCGTTCTTGTCCGAGATTTTCAGTTAGCCAAGGCACATGGTAGGAAGCTGGATGCTCGATGGACAACCCCGCGCTTGTTGGAAAGAATATCATATTCTGGAGTATCAGGGCATGTGTGCCAATTGCATGATCCTCCGGGAAGGACGAAACGATTTCATCTCGACGATCTTTTGCTATATGTGCCGCGTGACAGCAACTATCCCAGAGGCCCAGTGGAAGCTAGTGGGAGAGCGGTTGAGTACATGCGTGGTGCTATGGGTGAGGTACAGGGAGTACAGAGCGTGGGTCAGCGGGCATTTGACATGGGTGATATTAGTTTGGAGGCAGGAGAGAGTTCGAGGAGAGGTTTTAGGTAGATAGAATAGGTGAGGGAGGAGCTAGGAGGGGATTTAAACATCGGGTCGATGTTTTCATGAGGTCTGGGTGCATCTGTGGGGCTTCTAGATGAATTAGTTAGATGTTTGTTTCTTTTCATGTTTATATTATTATGTGGGACTTGGGGAACAGACTACGGGCATATGGCTGTAGCGGGATAGGTATCGGCTGTTGTCATGGGAGATATGGGAAGGATACGGGTATATAAGACCGGTAGATAGCTTCATAGCAAGATGACGGAGACAACTACAACCTCGGCACCTTTAATGATCGTGAACCTTTTGCTTTCTTTCCTTCTACGTGACTTCGTTTGATTTTACTCACAGAAGAGAGACTCCCGGTAGTGTAAGCAGTGTTGGCCTATACCGGTACTCTTTGTCGCTTGTGTTCTTTGCCGGCCACGATCTCTATCCTCCGGATAGAGGAAGCCCTACCCTCGATTCGTCTCGTCCACCGGGCAACTATTTGTCCGTACAGTACGATCCCGAGGACAAGTCGTGTAATGCCGGAAGACCAGAATACAACATGCAGTTACAAGTTGAATTCTCGACGGAACCAACCAAGGAAGATTGGCCATCTTCTGTCCAGCGAGTTAGACTACCCTCGACGAGCACGAGGGCAAGATAATTGGTAGCCATTGTTGTCAACGGATAAACGAATGAGCTAACACCTGACGTGGTCTCCACACCCTCAGGAATAATGGAAGCGCAGACCGATAAGTTGACCATGGGAGCAAAAAGGTGTGGTGGAGAGTTTTCAGGGTCTACGAGTGTTCGCACTCAGGTGAAGTTCGCAGAGTTGCGGGCAAGGTACTTAGTTAGCATAGAGTCAGCATGTATACCGCGATTGCTCAGACGCGGGATATAAATATCGAAGCATCTTCGCTGCTATTAAAGACAACAAGCACGGAGAAGAGATCTTATCAATATAATAAGTTATTCTACACTTTTATATTGTTACCAATACTTCGACGATCTATACCGAAGCGAATTATTATATCTAGCCTACATTACTCGTGTCTGCTTAACGAGTTCTCAGATATAATTACGATCTTGGTCCTAGCTGACGGAATACCTCACGCCGAAGCTACAACCTAACAAGGCCGTCTTATGCCCATCGCCTTTCCTCATTCGAATAAGATGATATCCATCTTTTAGATTGAGCTTTGTAAACACTGTGGCTCCAGCAACGCGGTCTCGGAGTTCATCCATTAGTGCCATGGGGTATTTATTCAGCATCGTCAGTTTGTTCAGGTTCCTATTGTCTACGCACAGTCGTAGCCTTCCATCGGGTTTTGGGACGAAGAGACTTGGGGCTCCGTACGGGGATTTACTCTCCACTATTTTGCCCTGTGCCAACATTGTCTTAATGTATTGATCCAGTTCGTCCAACAGGTGTGCCGATATCGTGTAAATCGGGCCCCATGGGGGTTCTTCCCCTTCCTTGAGGTTGATGGCGTGATTAAAGGTCCTTCAAGGTGCCAACATTGCCGCCTTTTTCTCTTCAAAAAGGTCCTTATACTGCCAGTATGGCTTTGGCAGCATTTCCAAATGTATTCCTCCTTCGTCCTCATTTCTATCCTTCCTACATACTGTACTTTTTCATCATAAGCTACAGTTTCATCCCATTTCAACATATCCGCCACAGCCTCGTCTTCCACGTGGGCATGGCACTTTGCTTCTTCAAAAACCCATCTGGTTGGGTCCGCAATATTCCTAAGGGGGTGTTCTTCATGCCACCACCCAGAAGGTATGATCAGATCATATTTGCCTGCGTTCGCAATTTTGCAGGATATCATACTTCGGTGACCCTTGGCACCAATTTCCAGTAGAATAGGGTGTGTGTAGAATATTCACCTGGTATGCGCAGTTTCGCCATCGAAGGTGGTGATTTTTAACAGTGAATCCCTAGCGTCGGTCGGGATTTCAAGCCGTCGTGCAGTATCCTGGTTTATAAGAAAGATGTTTGAACCAGAATGTAGGTGTACATTTATTGCACTTTTTCCGCCCTCGTGTTTGGATAAATGCCTTGCCCTCAGGGCAGGCGTAATGCTTGTGTTTTTTAATAGGTCTTGAGCTTTCGCTCGGGTTGGGATGAAATCTTTTCATCATGGCTGTTACATGAAGCGTGGGGGTTTGTTACGACGCCTGCGCGGTTTCGGCTCTTGAAGGCTCCTCAGACAAGGTTCTTATACTTAGTGTCTCATTTTTTAATATTGGGCAGCCCACTACTAGTGGTCTTTACCTCCTGCCATGGAGTTCTCAAATTACCGGAGTGGTGGTTCACAAGAGTATCCCTCGAGTTCGCGACTAGGGTTTTTTTCTTTCTTCTTTTTTTTATATCATATATTCGTTGTTAAGGTACAAGAAATCGCATGGAGCGCTAGCTATGGCGAAAACAAAACCCAAAATCCAAAACGAACTAACAAAGGAAACATCCAGAACAATATCCTTCAACTGGGGTCCGTACCGGTCCCAGGCCCACATACGGGCGCGAACTTAAAGCAAGTACATCAAGGAAAACCCTCCCTAAACCAGTGGACAGCATAAAAAACAAACAAAAATATAAACCTAGCTTTCCTGAGACGACATAAAGTAACCAAAGGAAACTACATTAGACGAGCGGGAAGAAATCGAGCCAGCGGAGGAAGTCGGGCAAGGAAACATGCCCGGCCGGAAGGCTGTGGCCGTAGACCTAATGAAACCGGTGAGGGCCCCCAGGAGGGCTGCCGAGGACCATACAGGGGCGTCGGGCCCAAGCTCAGTGACCCCCTGAAGGTGGCGGTTCCTGGCAGGCTCGTTCGCTAAGCAGTGGAGGATGGCGTGCTCGAAGCTTTCGGGTGCTTCTCCGCAGCTGGGGCAGGTTGTCAGGGCGAAATCGTCCCGGGACGGGTGGGCGCAGAGGTAGCCTTTCCCAGACCTCATCTGGTGGAGGCGACCCGCGTCGACCTTGGAGAGGCCCATAAAAGGATGGGGCTTTAGTGAGGGGCGGTAGGCGTATCTTGCAGGATCCGGCGCGGCTGTCTCCCACTCCGCGATAAGGAGTTTCTTGCACAGGAGTTTAAGCTGCGGGGAGGTGTGGCCCAGGGGGGGTTGGGGTATGTCTCGCCCAGTAGGTGCGGGGAGGTGACCGGCAGGGGTCGTGGCCATCAGGACCAAGGAGGAAAAGCATCAAGTGGAGGAGGGCGTCCAAGGGTAGGTGGGCCCTATTCTTCGAGGGCGGTCTCGGTTGAAGCCATGGTAGTGGCAGGCGGCTGGCGCATTCTTGCGGGAGAGGTCTCAATGATCGGGGGTGTGGCAACCTAACGATGGTGTCTGAAGGGAGGCAGGAAGTCGGGCTGCAGCCGGGTTGATCTCCGGGGGGGAGCACATAACCCTGAGGCAGGCCAGGCGGTGTTTGTACGCGAGGAGGAGTTCGAGCGGGGAGAGGCAGGCCTCGACAGCGAGGATGTCAGTTGGGGTGCACGCAAAGTAGTTTGTGGTCCACCTCTGGACCTTGTGCCAGAAGGCTGAGAGTTTTCTAGTCATGTGGACAGTGGGTTTGAAGGTGTCCGCGCCATAGCTGAAGATGGGAAACAAAAGCCAGGATGCCAACCGATGGCACAGAAAAGGGGGCAAGCCCATCCCCGGGGGGGAGAGCCTTTTGACGGCCACGAAAGCAGCTTGGGCTTTGGCCAGTCTCTTGGTGAAGTGTGGGGTGGTTGAGAGCGAGGGCGACAACCAGTACCCCAGCCATCGGACCTCGTCCTTGGGGTGGAAGACTGAACCATCTAGGTGTATTGGGGAGAGGGAGACCGAGCCTCTGTCCCGGTTCGTCCTCCAGTGGATAAGTTCGGTTTTTGGGACGGAGAAACCAACGCCCAGCCGGGCCCCTCTGGCCTTCAGCACCGCGTACGGTCTCTGTAGGGATTGGATGTTGCGTCAGTAGGACGTTGAGGAAGCCGTCAAACCAAAGTCGTCGACATAGGAGAGGGTGAGGCCCTGGGGGACCTCATGGTGAAGACGGGAGACATAAATAACGAAGAGAAGCGGGGAGACGGGGGAGCCTTGCGGTGTGCCCACGGCGACCGGGGCGAACACCTTAGGTGATCCTTGGTAGCGTAGACGGCACGTCCTACCAGTCAGGAAGGACCTGGTCCAGGAGACGAGGTATGGGTTTACAGCCTTCGCTTTAAGCATGCTGCACAGGATTGAGGGGTTCACGTTGTCGAAACCTCCTTTGATGTCTAGAAAAAGTGTTGAAACCTTCCTACCGGCCATCTGGAGAGTCTTTACCTCATGAGTCAGTGTGGTGGTCGCGTCCGAGGCCGACAGGCCGGCTAGGGAGCCGCATTGGTGGGGATCGAGGAGGCCCGCAACGCGGGCCACACACGAGAGTCTTGAGTTCATAATCCTCTCCAGGATTTTTGAGAAGGTTTGCAGCAGCACAATGACGCAGAACGAGGAGGGCGAGTCGTAAGAGGGCTTTCCTGGCTTGTCTAGCACAATGCCGTCGGCCATCTTGAGGGCGGGGGGGGTGGAAACCGTGGGATACCAGCGGGGCGAGGAGGTCCAGGATCAGGTACGGGGCCACCCGAAATATCCTTTTCCATACCGAATTGGGGGTCATGTCAGGACCAGGGGCTGACAATGGCGCTGACCTGGCCAGGGCTCTGCCAACCTCGTCCACTGCCAGCGCCGGGCAGTCTCTGAACGGGAGCAGGATGGAGTCAAAATGCCTGGCCAGCTCGCCAGGGAAGAAGTGGTTGAGGAGAGCACTATTGAGCTCCATCGGCGTTGTAGCACCCGGCAGCTCGGGGAAACGAGGGGGGCGGCGGCCTACAGCAAATTTCTTCGCCGTCCATACCGATTGTGGGGTCGCTGAAGCCAAGAAAGCAGACCAGTGGTCCCTTTTGGCCTTCTTAATTGCTTTGAAGTAGGCAGTTCTAGCAGCTCTTGCCAAGGCAAGGAGTGCCGCATCATACCTGTCTGCCTTCGAGGAGCGGAGGGCTGAATTATAGGCTTTTCTGAGCTGGGAGAGGAGATCAGACCACCAGGGTTTCGACTGGAAAGTAACCCGTTTTACCGGGGTGTGGAGGGCCAGCGCGGCCGTTATCCTGTCCAGGTTTGTTTTGAACCAGATGTTCATCGACCGGGTGGTCGGGATAGGAGGGGCACGCGAGATACGCTCCGCCTTGAATGAGGACTCGAGCGTAGGCCAGTCAGTTAGGGCCCAGTTGGGGGCAGGGGGGGGCGAGCGAAAAAGCGGGGCTTCGAAGCGGAGGGGGATTGGGGTGTGGTCGGAGCCAGTGGAGGGGAGGGGGTCGGACCATTCCGAAAAATAGGGGGCGAGGAGGGGGCAAGCAAAAGCAAGGTCGAGGACGCCGGGGCGCCCAATGAGGGACATAGAAAACCGAGTGAAAACACCTGGGATGTTAAGGAGAGAAAACACTAGTTCCGTGGCCCTGTCAAAGTAGGGAGTCGAAGTGGCGATCTAGTCTTCTTTGAAGACCCTAAGGGGGTCTGCCGTGGGATGGTGAATGCTGAGGTCACCCAGCGTGAGGGTAGGGAGGGGGGACACAGGAAAAATAATGTCCGGGGGGACGGAGCGGGTATTGAAAAGACGACCTTTCGTACAGTAGGAGTTTATGATCGTGAAACCAGTCCTGGAGGGGTTGCAGAAACGGTCCGGGGTGACGAGGTCTAGAGCCATAACATCACCCCGTCCAAAAAAACGGGGCAGGAGGGAAACAGTAGCCAGAAAAGAACTGTAAACGTAGAAGGCAACGCGGGGCTTGCAGCCATTACCAGTAGGGGGGGAGAACACCGTGAACGAATTAAAGGAAGGAAGTTTGCCCCTGTAGACTGGGGGGTCCTGCAGGGCGACGATAGACGGAGGGTGGGACAGTTGCGTTAATGACCCGAAGAGTGAAAGACACACATCCCAGCTCCCGAGGCAGTTGTGTTGAACGAGTGTCAAGGGTTTCGGAGGGGGGGGGGAGGCCTGCTCCCCTCCCCAAGACGTATGATTGTATTGCATTAGCGGGCCAGGCCCGATGGGTTTCTGCTCATGGGAGAGGGCCTAACGGGCGCCGTGGGAGGGAGCGGCCGGTTGCCTTGGCCGGGCCCTAAAGGGGCCGGAAGTATCATTGTGCTTCTGGCTCTCGGAGTAGCCATGTCGAACGCCGACTGGAGAGAGCGGGTGGGTGAAGCGGGGGGCGAGAGGTCATTTGCGTCGGTGGCCGTGTCCATCTCGTCACCCTCGGGTGGCGGGCGAACAATCCTTTCGGCAGCGGCGGAACGCCTGAGAACGGGAGGAGACGGGCGGGAGTCACAATTCCTGTGAGTCGCAGTGTGGGGTCCTCCGCAGTTGGTGCACCGTGGTGAGGAAGAGCAACAGCCAGGAGTAGCCTTAAGGTTGCCACTTCCAGGGCAGGTGGGGTTGGGGCATCAGTGCATGGCACGGGTGTGATTGAGGGAACAGATGGGGCAGACAGGGCCGGCAGCGGGGCATCTGGGCGCGACATGGCCGAAACCCCAGCAGTTCTTGCACTGCATGTACCTATTGGAGGAGTATGCACGCTCAATCGTCCTTGAGCGGGAGAACAGACGGCTCGAGGAGCCCATTGCCAGGACATCCCCTGGGTGGACGGAAATGATGACGGAGGTGGCGGACTTCCCCTCCCTTGATTGCGCGTTCGGGTTGAGATATCTGGCGGCGAGGATGCGTATGTTTTTGGAGTTGAGGATAGACTCCGCGAGGCAGGGGAAGAGTTCCTCCGGGTCCTCCGGAAGGAACGAGATGGGGAGGGAGTGGATGGCAAGCTGGGACTCGTTGGGAGTGAGGCGGAAGGGGAACCAGGGAGATTCTCCCACCGGGAAAGACATGTTGAGTTGGGAGGAGAGGGCGTGGAAATAGGGCGCGAAAGCAGCAGCGGGAGTGGCAGGGTCGGTGACGAGGAGGGTAACTGATCCACGGTCGTTAACCTTGGTAGTAACCGCAATGGGGAGGATACAGTTGGCATCCCTAAGAACGCGGGCGGCGATGTCTGGGAAGGTAGCCGCTATTTGCGATGCCTGTGGGTGCTCGGAGGGCGAGGAACGGGGAGCGTAGAATCTTCTTTCGGCCGTGGAGAGCGACTTAGGTGGCTGGGGGCCAGGCACCACGTTGCTGGCTGACGCGACTTTGGCGGCCGTGAGGAGGCTCTTATTCTTCTTGCCCTTGGGAGCGCCGGAGGCTGCCTTGGCATACGATTGTTGGGGCTTGGAGCAGTCAGGGGCTAGGCGCCCGTCGATATAGGTGGCAGGGTCGGGGTGCTTCCCCTCGCGAAAAACGTTGGCCTCCCAAAAGTCGGGAAACTTGGCTGCATACGCGCGGGGGTTGCCGTAAAAGGAACGCGTGTCCGGGTCATACCTGGGTATGTCCGGGTCGAAGGAGGAGGAGGGGCCCTTGTTAGGGGGGGGTGGGCAGGGCTTAGCCATTGGTGGTGGCATTGTGGGGGCAGAGTGTGTGGTCACACCAGTCGGGGGAACAGGCGGCCGAGTGGGGGCTGGAGCAGTGCGAGAGGCTGTGTTGCTGGGGGGAATAGGGGGCCGAGTGGGGGCTGACGCCTAGGGCGTGGGGCCCGTGACCCTATGTGACAGGTCACGTATGGCAGCGTTTATTGGTTCGAGGGTGCTCTGGAGGGCTGGCCAGGTGGGCATGGTGTGGACGGCCTGTTGGATGTTGCCTAACTGGGTTGTTATGGTGTCGAGCTGACGCGTCATGGAGGCGAGCGCGTTCAGGGCTGAGCAGGAGAGGGGGACGAGAATCATTTCCCCATCAGATAGTTCAGAGAGCTGCGCAATGTCGAGAATTGGAAGTTCGACCGATGTGAAGTTAAGCCGTTGGCGGGTCTCATGAACGAAGTCGCGTATGTAGAGGTGGGACTCATTGAGGTCCGGGTGGAAAGACTGGCGGGAGGGAGCTCTGGAGGAGTCCCTCGAAGAGGGGAGAGTAGGAAGGTCTTCCATCACGATGACGGAAGATCAGGGACGCGAAGCCTGAAAGGCAGGTGAAGATAACGTATCCGACCGAGAAGCGGGTCACGACAGGGAAACGGGCCACCCCAGCACAACCAAGTTCCTTGTCAAATAGGAAACATATTACGACAACCAAAAGATGAATGAAAAGAAGAATAAAATAAATGTGATATTAGAGAGTTGATCAGAATAAACTAGGCAAGTTGAGACAAAAAAAAAAAAAAGAGACTCCTAAGGACGGATTCGTACCGGAAATTATGAACTATATACTCTGTTTAGAAAATATTCACAGAGTACGAAGGCAATGGAGATTGCTGACCTGAAAAGGAATAATAGAGGACTCTACTATCATGTGCTGAGGGAATTACTGTTGATTGGATGAAGGGGAGGCCGTGTGGAAAGCTCAAGAGGACGGGAGGAAGAGGGAACAATGGTGTGTACCTCGCTGGCACTGGAATTATCACCCGGTGATAAGTCTTCGGGTATACGGGCTGAATTCTTGCCTTTCCGACTGGTGGGCCCATTGACTCCCATTGTTAGAAGCTCTTGCTTCACCTTCGTAGCCTTTCTCTCTAGCTTTTTTGCTTCTACAGCCTCTTTCTGAAGCCGAAGATTCCGAGCCTTATCCAAGTCAGACCGAGATACCAAAACAGCTTTACTGATATGCCGCCGGTCAGATTTGCTCTTTTTAGGAGCAGAGGCAATCTTGCGCACAGTTTCCTCTGCAATAGTTGCTGCTGCTAAGGCTGTACCTGCGGTAGTTGCAAGTGCGACTCCAATCCTCTTGACTACATGAATGTCATGAGAGACTACTAAGAGGTTTTTAAACTGCGCAACCTGTTTTGTAGTCTCGGGTGGGGAGTAGGCAGAGCTGGGTGAAGAGTGAGTTGAGGTGGAAGGGATGGAGGCAGTAGGGAGAGCTGAGGGAAGAAGCATGGTGTGTGGCGATATTTGAGTAGTTGAGGAGGTGGAGGGGGAGGATTAATCGATAATTTCAAGAACTCGGGCATGGCGAAATGGGTAAATACCAGTAGCAGCAAATACAGCCTTGATATTAACAATAGTCAAGGCCTTTTGGCGTGCTCTTTGGCAAAGTGGAAAGAAGTCTCCCTTACTAATTGTCTGATATGGGTGCGCTCTACCCCAGTCATCAACCTCATTGCTATAGTACCGTCCTAATGGACCAAAGATTCCAACATCCAAAGGCTGGAGAAGGCGGGTAGAGTGGGGCGGAAAACATAAGAGTTGGATCTCATGTGTAGCGCAGAATGTAATGAACTCCAGGGTAAGATGTGAAGAGTGCCCATCAATGATTAAAAGCCGGGGATGACCAGTAGGGGAATGGGTATTAGGCTCAAAATGGTCGATCAACCAGAGTAGCCCCACCTTATCATTTGTCCACCCAGTTTTAGAGAGAGCAAAGGCTGCTGGATCTCTGTTCTCATAGTCATGGTTGCCCATAGTATGTGCTGCTCCTTTATAAATATACAAAGGAGCAAGAACCTTCCCAGTCGCAGAAATAGTTTCCATTAAAGTGACTCATTCTCTGTTTCCTGGATGCCTAATCCTAGGATTCCGTCGCCTAGCACCACAGACAACCTTCCCTTTCTTTGCTACCCCGAGTGCAAACCCTTTTTCGTCTGCATTCCAGACATCCTCTACCGCGATGTGATATCTGCTCCTAACCTCCCCTAGCCGATTAAAAAAACTCTGAATGCCTTCTGGCCTTCCTGCCACTTCCCTCTCCTGGTCAATTCGACCGGCAAAGCGACAGGCAATAGTAGGGTGCCGATCTAGAAATCTGGTAATCCAGTGTTGACCGGGGACGGTGGTAGTGGCAGTGGCCCGCTTCCGTAGCAAAGCAGCAACCATCTCATGCAAGTGTGTAAGCCTTGGTGGAATTCCAATCTTATCCAATCGCTGAGTCCATTTGACCAATTCAATCTCTTCCTCCTCGGTCAGCAGCTGCTGTGTTACATGGGCTTGGTTTCGTGGTTTTGCCTTCTCAAAAAATCGATTCCCCAATGTGGTCTTGGAGACCCCATACGTTCGAGCTGCACTCCTAATACTGACAGGGTTTGCCTGGTTGAGTGCTTCAATAGCCTTATCCAGGCGAGTTTTGTATTCGGAATCCGATCGAGGCTTTGCTTTTGGCATCGTGTGTGGTGGTATTGCATATGTTCGTTGACAAACGGGGAAGAGGGTTGATATGGGGTGGCCCGTTGCTACGTCATGACCCGTTTCTAGGTCGGATACGTTAGGGGGCGAGGGGGGATCGTGCACTGAACGACGTGGAGTTGTGATTTCAATGACTGGAGGTGTAGAGGGCGCGGAGTGTGAGTTCGCGACTAGGGTGTGCCGTCCTTTATCGTCGACTTATCCCTCATATGAGGCTGTCCCCTGCAAGGAATCCACCATACCTTCACCTTCGGGTTTGGCTCTACTCCCCCGGAGCGGCCCCCTCTGACACCATTCGTCAAAAGATGAACCTTGTGCAACATAGACGCGCCCCTGGCTTCTATTTGCATGGCTGGTGTACCTGGAGAGAAAGTCAGGTTGCTCTCGATTTCGACCCCCCTTGGCGTGTTCTGCAACTCAGGTTCTGTTCTGGCGTAGGGTTGTCTTCTCTTTCCCTGTAGTCTCGTCGACCACATTCTTCGCTTGTAACTTTTTATGGTTCCCGTGGTCAGCACAGACAACCCATTTTTGGTCGTAAAATGGCAACCGGTATCCTGTTTTGGTTTGTTAGCCTTGCGGTGGGATTCCTTCACAGACTAGGCCGCAGGTCTTTCCTTTCAAGGCGGCAACCTCACTACCCAATCACCGTCATTGTTGGTACCAGGATGAATTTTCACAAGGTCTGGTCATCCTCAAAGGCCCAGGCGCGGGGGTGCCTTTGAGCCGCTTGTCTTGAGCTTTCTCCCCGGCCATCTACAGCCACAGTGGCCACCTGGGGGCATCGTTTCCGCGCGAATGAAGACTGTTGTCTGGGCCTTGCCGGCCCTCGCTATACAGCTGATCCTTGTACTGGCTTTCGACAGTATTACCAAGCCTGATTTTTCATTCCGCACCGGGTGCATTCGTTGTCCGATTTTCACTTGTTGACAAGTTTCTGATCAACGCTCCCGTGGTCCTCTGCCCACACTGTGTGCTTAACCTCCCCCGCCGGTGCCACTGACCCTTCCTTTTTTATCCTTCTTTCCCCAGCCTTCTTCGCCTTATAGTCCACCCTTTCTTTAACCGAGTATTGCTTTTTTACTCGTTTGGCGGTTGCCCTCAGCTTCGAATCCTCAAATTTCCTTTTTTCACCCCTTGTTGTACCGGAGGGACCGCTCCCTCGAAGACTCTTTCGTTCTCTAAAATCTTCTTCCGCTCTGGTAACGGTTCTGACTGCTTCCACTCATTCCCCATCCTCAATATACTCTCGTAATGAGAGTCGTCGTAATGCATCTTCGGGGATTTGGTCTTCAATCATTTTTCTCCAGACTATTCTGGTGACCCTTGCATGGATGTTGAGGTTTTCCATTTCTGCCAAGAATTTGGCGATGTCACGGTGGTATTTGAGAAAGCCCATTTGGGTAAGGAACTTGTCGGCCTCATGGGTAGGGCCAAATCGTCGCACCGCTTGTTCTGCAACGATATGGCTGTGCTCGTATCGCGCTTGCCTGGTATAACCCAATTCTCCAGTCATTTGCCACGGGTAAGTTAACGCGAATGGTGCAACTTCTTTCCCTTTCACTCGGCTTATGGCGTATCGGATTCGTTGTCTCTCGTCTTCCCATTGCCAACTGTTTCGGCCCAAATAATCCCTGCATGTCAAAAGCCACCTGTGGATATCTTGGTGCTTTTCATTTCTGAACAGGGCTCGGGGTTCCGCTGGGACTCTAGTATGTGGTCCTAAGCTGTCGGCCATGACTCGAGAAAACAGGTTTAACTGTTCGTCGTTCTCGGCGTCATAGTTGTCTTCTAGCTGGGCTACTGGTCTCTCGTCCATCTTCCTTGCCTACTCTCATCTGGCTTCCTTCCAGATCCTTCTCCTTCATCATCGGGGTCTCCTCCACCTCCTGAAGCCCCTGCTGGCCCGCGTCTTGGTGGGGGTGGTCTTCCTCCTCCCTCCCCTGAAGCCTCTGGTGTCGGATCTGACACCTTCCCCTTTCCCTTGACCTGCCCCAACAATCGTTCCACCAGAGCTTTAATTACCGAGATCTCACCATCATGGGCTTGTCGTGACTCCTGGTGTTGTTGTAGCTCGTTTCTCATGAGATTAATGCTTGCCTCATGATTTTCGAGTTCCCCCCTATGTTGCTCGTTTATCCGAACGATTTCTTGGTCTAAGAGTATGTCTCGGTGCATGAACTGTTGGTCCGTTCCTTGCACTGCTTCATGTAGCTAGCCTGTGACCGCCTCATCTCTGGCTTGTTGTTCATCGGTCTCGTCAAGTCGCTCCACCACTTGGGGAGCGAAGCTTTCTTCCACCTTCTGAGATTCCAAGTCTAAAAGTTGCACTTGTTCATCTATTGGGGCGAGCTCTCAACCGACTAACAGGACCCCCGATTTTAACTGTGTCTTAACCTTTAACAGTTCTTGGGCAATCAAGAATATGTCAGTCGGTAGGGAAATGAATGCAAGATGTTGCCTATCTAGACTCACCCTCAGCTTTGGGTCAAATTGGGCTAGAATTGGGTCTAGTCTTTGGATCCGAATGGCCATACGGGACTTGCAGGAGGGCCGGGGGGTTCGTCGACCGTCTCCGCCTCTGCTTCAATATTTTGCGGGGAAGCCAACTGCGGCAGCAGGGGAGCGTGGTCCCCGGTCCGCTGAGTGCGGCCTGGACAGATAGGTGACGGTTGTTTCCACGCCCGAGGCTGACGCTCGTGACAGTTCGACTCAAAATGCTAACTGGAGCGTTGTCTACTGTCTGGGTACTGGGTGTACCATACGGAGTTTGAACTCTCCGAAAGGGTATGGTAGATAAAGTTTTCGCCATACCACTATTGATATATTGCGGCGATATCTTTGAGTGTAACGATGGTTTCTGGGTTTATCCTCCAGAAATATGAGTCGCGATAGGGCCCTTGCGAACCTTTCTCAGGTATGATGGTAGGGGGTAAGACTTGGTTAATTGAGATAGTACTCAATGGTCATGGTTCGAAAAGGATATGGGGTTTGGGAGTATAAGTGTGTCTGCCAAAGATTTGTTTCAGTAACAATGAGAAGTATCAATATACTGTTAGGTGGTAGCTTCGGCGTGAGGTATTCCGACAGCTAGGACCTGAGTCATTATTATATCAGAGAACTCGTTAAGGAGACACAAGTAATGTAGGCTAGATATAAAGGTTACTTCAGTATAGATCGTCGAAGTGTTGGTAACGATAAGATGAAAACTTCTTATCTTGATAAGATCTCATCTCGATGCTTGTTGTTTTGTAGTAGCAGCGAAGAGGCTTCGATATTTATATTCCGTGTCTGAGCAATCGCGGTATACATGCTCTCCCTATACTAACTAAGTATCTTGTTCACATTTCAGCGAACCTCACCTGAGTGCTAACACTCGTAGACCCCGAAAACTTTCTACCACACATTTTGCTCCCATGGCCAACTTATCGGTCTGCGCTTCTGTTATTCCTGATGGGGTGGAGACCACGTCAGATGTCAGTTCATCCATTTATCCGTTGACAGCGATGGTTTCGAATTATCTTGCCCTCGTGCTCACCAAGGGTAGTCTTAACTCACTGGACAGAAAATGGCCAATCATCTTTGGTTGGTTCCGTGGAGAATTCGGAATGCACCCACATGTCGTATTCTGGTCTTCCGGCATTACACGACTTGTCCTCAGGATCGTACCTATAAGCTTTTTCCCTCGGACTCCATCCTGTACCAACCTGTCCTTTGTGGATGCACCCAATCCACTTACTGGACATAGTTACCTCCTTCATACACTACACGTCTGTGTAGGCACGTATTACCCTAGCGGGAATAGCTTGCATAATTATGCGCGAGGTATATGCCACCATAGGGGAGAGCATATATCCGAACACAAGCTTCCTAAGTAGGGACTTCCCGGAGGCATCTGGGAGACTACTCAGGAACCTCAAAGAGTTCACGTTTCAAGATATGGCTAACTGATTGGAACGATGATTAGAGAACCAGTTCTCTACTCTTACTAATGCATACG
>Ga0307517_10000157_pt1 | contig 108641 bp, 107 predicted proteins | sample 23_EM_MG_FD_194515 | JGI IMG/M metagenome (GOLD analysis project Ga0307517, IMG submission 194515) | Populus trichocarpa ectomycorrhiza microbial communities from riparian zone in the Pacific Northwest, United States - 23_EM | ecosystem: Host-associated > Plants > Roots > Unclassified... | reverse complement strand
GCCCGCCCGGGCCCCCCCGCCCCCCCCCCCCCCCCCCCCCCCCCCCCCCCCCCCCCCCCCCCCCCCCCCCCCCCCCCCCCCCCCCCCCCCCCCCCCCCCCCCATAAATCGTAACCTGAGGTGGATGTTCGCGGTGTTTGCCTTGGTATCATATTATAATATGGTATGATGGTGTTTTTGCGAATTGTGGTTTGGGGTATTCTCTGAGTGTGAGCCTCCTGATGATCTAATTATGGCTCCCCATAACTGTACTCGTACTGGGAGAGTTAATGGGGCTTGGAGAATTGGGGATCAAGTTAACTTACAGCCACCTTTTGGTGGCTAGGTGTTTTTGCGAATGGTTATCATATCATAGATCCAAACCGCGGCTGTCTTATCCTGAATCACAGCTCCTTACCGACCGATATTTATTTACTTGCGCGCTTACTTACGGCACTTGCCCACTTTCTTATTAAAACCACGGCTGGACATTCAAATATGCCGCCGTATTAAGGAAGTGAGCTAGATACACAGTGGGGAGTGGACGTCTTGCTTAATGGACCTATCATATGAAGACGCGGAACCTATAGTACTGGCTTGCACTGTAATCGTGCGAAAAGGTTTTTATTAACGAGGTGGGGAGGGAGGAAGGGGGAGCCGGGCCTCGTGATGAGTGGTTTTTTATTCGTAGCTTCACTTTTTTTATTTTGGGCCAAGTTGTTGGTGGGATATGGTGGAACCTGAGGACTCGATGTCTTGCTCTCCTGTCTTGCTGGTTGTTGTATATTAACTACCGCAGGCTATATTTGTAAGGGGTACCGTAGCTGAACCTCAAGTTGGGATGTCGGGGGTGCCTCTCCTACTGTAGCGAGCTTTGATTTTTTTTTGATTTTCTTGTTATTTGTCTCAAAAGAAGGCGTGAAAGGGCTGCCTTTTTGTTTCTGGGTGATTCCCCCACCTTCTCCGAAGAGAGGGGAGGGGGGGTCTTAGCGTAGGTTCCATTATTGATATTCCGGGTTTTAGAAGTGGTGGAGGCTAGGATACTGTATGGGGTCTTGGCAAAGCCTTCTACCGATTCGAACTCGAACCTAAGGTTTGGCGATGCTCTTTGTGTTACCGATGTAAATTTGCTCGATGCCATCACGCCACATCACGCCGCGAAGAATATGATATGATATGGTACCGGGAACCTGGGGGAGCGTGGGGGGGCCTGAATTCAAATTCAGGTTTGCTCTGGTTATAGATTGGCAGGTAACTTATCATGGTGTGTGAATATGGTGAACCTAAGATTTGGGATTTAGGTATGGTCTTGTCACAGGCGATGGGGGTATGGTTGGGATAGAGGAGGAGAAGGTGTCTAAATCGCTCAGGTTTGGGGACGGGGGAGGTGGGATAAATAGAGCTTGAGTCGCCGTTGGGGAGGAGCTTGGAATTCGGCAGGAGCAGGAGCAGCAGCAGAGCAGCGACAACCGTTATGGAGCGGTGGGGTGGTAGCGGTTTGTTTGCTAGCTGTGAAGAGTAGGATCGGCAGCATAGGAGAGGGGTGAGTAGCATATGATGGGTGGGTCCGATGTTCGCGGGGAAGTAACTGACTCTTGGATTCTAGACTGCGATACACCCGCCAAATGCAAATAAGAAAGAAGTCAAAAAGTCAAAACCTCGCTCGACACAACCGCCACTACCACCAATACGCAATTGCTATTATACCGAAATCACTCGGCATTCAGCATATCATACCTTCATCGATACTTTCTCTTACACACTCCCCCCGGGCCACCCGCTGCCATTGATACTTATTATCCTAAGCCACCCACGCAATATTGCTCCTCCTAGGCGTTCATTCTCATAACTAACCCTTCATAGCAGATATCTCCTCTTGGCCTTTTCACTTCTGATAGCGGTATTTACTAGTGTTCGTGCTGCGCGTTTCTGGAGGGTACAACGTGGGCTGGGTGGATAGGAGGTTGGTTGCTCTTGGTCTATTTGCTTTTAAGGAAGGTTGGTAAGTAGGTGCTGATGAGTGCTCAGAGTTTAGTCGGTAGTGGCACGGGCGTCGGGTTGTGGCCGGGGCGGAGGAGGGAGGTTGAGAGGGTGTTTGAAAGAGGAGGAAACATAGTCGAGAGAAGGGCACCATTTTTCACGGAGTTTTCGAGTCGCAAGAGGAGGGTTTCAAAAGAAGTGTTTGGTCGAGAAGAGGGTCTCATGGATTGTTTATATTGCTCATGGGCTTTCGTCCGGTCAGAGGATGGTCTAGTTATTGGAGTGGTTGCGAGTGAGGGTTGATGATTTGTTGAAAGAAGGGGCTTGGGGGCGGTGATTAGTGTGAACATTGTTGAGAGGGGAGACGAGGTCGTTTTAAGCTTTAAGGGGCGGTGGGATTTTCTGTTGAAATTCGTTTGCGTGCTGGGGTTTAGTACTGGATTGTCGGTGGTGGTGGTGCAGTAATCTCGCGCGATAGCCTTCGCGCGATAGAATAGAATCGAGAATCTGAAATGAAACGTTTAATGACGGTTCTGGAGTCTTGGATATAATTTATCTACAAATGGTCGATTATAATGGTCGATTATGCTAGGTAAGGGTGACTTAAAAAGCGTTAATTCGGGGATATCTTGCCCAAGCATCAAAGACTAGTATTAATAGTTTAGTAAATTTGGTACATGTCAGGGATTGAACGTTTTGTCTCGCAGCGGAAGATAGTTAAAGTTCTCTACCTAACTATGGGAGACATGAACAGTATAATATACAAGTTACGGGCATATAGTACCCGACACTGGCTAGCAGTCCCACCGCAATATTTGGCGGGAATTGACCCAAGGGCATTACTATACCAACCCTAGACCTACCCCCCACCAAAAAAGTGGTTCGCCGAGCATTTTTTTAATGCTCGACTACTCCACTGCCCCCCGGATTCGAACTCATGATGGTCCCTGTTTCAAATTAGCCGACCAGTCTCCTAAGCCACTAGACCATAGGAACTGGCCGATAATACTCTTTCTGCTTGATCTTTTAACTGCTTCTTCAGAAAATATACAGTTCGGGCGCCTGATACTTTGTCTTTGGAAAAAAAGGACACTAGTACCCAATCATAGCACTCTCTCATGATATCGATAGAACGAGGAACGGGGGTGTTCCGGTGTATATCTATGCTCTACCTCCGAAACACTCTCTTTCTTTGCCAGAGGGCGAGTGTTCCCCGAGTTCCGTGGCTAGTATCCCCGATGTAACTATTCTTTGGCACGGGAAACTTGAAGGACAGGGATAAAAAATTTGCATGGTAAATTATCTATGCGTATCTGACTGCCCATACGGGACTCGGGCTCAAGTGTTCGGGTTCTATATGCCTGTAACTTGTATGATACATACCTTATCTTGGTGACGCAGGCCATTGCGTGGAATGCCAACCTCCACGCCCATCCTCACTCAGTAGTGAGTAGGAAGCCCAGACCGGGCCTTCGTTCCTCAACCTAAAGGACCATTTCTCAACAGTATCATACATTGGTGATCAACTTTTCATGGCTGTGCGAGTGAGCCGTGGTGACTACGATGTAAGCATTCTAGAAATCAAGGAATGCGCCATGTTAGAGAGGTATGCTGTAATAGAGCACATAGAGTGTACCCCTCGAACCGCACCGCTAAGGATGTTCCTCAGATTTCGTCGCCACCTTTGCCTTCGCTGAAAGCCCCCCACTCCCTCCCACCATGGATGTACTCGCGGTCTATCCCCTCTTACATCTCCCCTTACTCCCCTACCTTCTCCTAACCACGCCACTACCCTTTTTTTAGTTGAGTTTGCTCTCCGGGTTTTGCTCCCCATCCCCCTCATTATCCAGAGATGGCATCTCTACCACTTACCCCAATCACCACCACTCGTTCATCAGCGGATACCAACCCTCTACAGGCCCCGTCCACCCCCATCTCCCCCTCCCCCTTTCCAACAAGCCAACTCGGCAGGCTGGAAGCCGAGCGTGACCCCTTTGTCTCAGACAATGAGGCACCACCACGGGCTCGTCCCCGCCTCTCGCCGTCTACATCCCAGGCCCTCCGTCGGTTTGGGATGTCCCGTGTGTCCCACAATCGATCGACGTCACAATCCTCCAAATTATCCAGAATCTCCCCCGACCGCTTCATTCCGAGCAGGGCCAACATACAGAGTTTCCGAATGAGTGCACCGGCGCATCTACTCTCCAATAACGAGAGACTTTTAAGAAGGAGTATTAGTACTAGTAGTGCGGACCGTAGTATCTCCCCTAACAGTCTGAACAATAGCCCTAATAATAGAAATGCCGGTGGTCCAATCAACTACCGACCTAGTAGCTTGAATCGGAGGATTAGTGCTGGTGCTGTTGGTGTGTTTGGCATAGGTGTTGGTGCAGCGCCCAGGAGGGAGGAGCCCAGGCCGAGGGGGAGGGAGGTGACCATAAACGTTTTCGGGGATAAAACAAGTCCGGAGGCTGACATGGAGAGACATGAGAGGAGGCTTTCTGCTGCACTGGGGGTGGATAGAAGTGCCAAAGTGCTGAGCTTTACCCGTGAGAACGAACCAACCAGGGATGGTCATGGAAGGAAGGGAGGGGTTATGGGTGCCCCTGGAAGTGAGACCGTTAGTGATACGCTTTGGGAGGATGTATTGGAGGCGGAGGGCCGTAGGTCTCCCTTTGCTAGGATCCCTTTTCGCATCTCTGTCTCTCTAATACATTCCACTTTAGGCGATTCAACAACACCACAGGCCTCTCCATCACGCAGATGCCCTAGAAGAGTCGTCCCCACTACTCCATTCAAGGTTCTGGATGCCCCAGGCCTCCGGGATGATTATTACTGTTCACTCCTTGCATACTCCCCCGCTACACACTCTTTGGTTGTTGGACTTCACACGGATGTATATAGCTGGACAGAGACTGGTGGAGCTCGGCCATTTGAGACTTGGTCGAATTCTCACGTTACTGCTCTGGCTTTTTCTTGCCTCCAAGGGAAGCGTAATATTCTAGCGATTGGTCGGATCGATGGTTCGCTCGGCCTCTGGAACCCGGCGGAGCCCACGCCACGAATCGAACGAACGCACGACGCTGGGATCGCTTGTTTGGCCTGGAAACCCGTCGTCTCCTGTCGCCCAGATACCGGGTTACGATCCAGCAGTGGTTTCTCTTTCAGCGATCGTCGTTTCCAATCGTCCTCTACAATGGCTGAGACTGAAGAACTGCTGGTCGGCGATGAGTTTGGTAACGTTTACTACTACTCGATCGAGTGGGGCAAATTCCGCGAGGGCCTTCCCGCGCCGGCATCTCATGCGTCCATTGTGCTTCTCCGGAGGATTGTGGTTCACTCTCAGCAGATTTGCGGGTTGGCGTGGAGCGGGGACGGAGAGCAGTTCGCAACGGGTGGCAATGATAATGTGACTTGTCTCTTTAGCACTGCTGATGTAATCTGCAACCGGAGTGGAGGTGTGAGAAGTCATGAAGCTACGGTTTTGGAAGGAGGAGAAAAGCATAGGTGGGCACATGGGGCAGCCGTCAAAGCGATTGCCTTTTGCCCATGGCAAAAAAGCTTGCTTGCTACAGGCATGATCTAACCACCATACCCCCCTATTTTGGACTAGACTTGCTAAATCAGTAACTATAGGTGGTGGTTCCAATGATCGCTGCATCCATTTCTTCCACACCTTTTCCGGGGCAACCTTAGCTACCATTAATGTCTCTGCGCAAGTTACATCTCTCCTCTGGTCCAACAGCCACCGCGAGATCGCTGCAACGCTCGGATACGCCAATCCTGAGCATCCCATTCGCATTGCAGTTTTCAGCTGGCCCGAGTGTAGGCAGGTGGTCCAAGTACCCTGGCAGGAGGATATGAGGGCACTATATGCCGTCGCCTATCCAGGAGGCCCCAATGACGGTTTTGCACCCAGTTCTTCAGCTGTCACATCTGAAGACACAGATACCATCCTCGAGGATATCAACACAACTGGTGGATCCATCGTCACAGGCGGTGGCGGCCGGCGTCGCAGGGAAGCCAGGGGATCGCGTGAGAGAAACAGGCAGGCGAATAGAGTCGAAGGATGCATCGTCGTGGCTGCGAGCGACGAGACAGTTCGATTCCACGAAGTCTGGAGCGAAACCAGGCGTGGGGTTCTAGGATGGAGGGGCGTTCTGGGGGGGAGTGATATCCTAGAAAGCCTTGAAGGAATCGAAAAGGATGGCGCAGAGACCATCAGGTGAAGATTTTTTTATATTTTATTTTTGCTTTTCTTGTCCCGCCCTCCTGTCTTCTGCAACCGAAGCCTTGGAATTATCATTCGCATGCAGATTCTGGTTGCTTTCCCATCCCAGTTCCGGCTTTTATCCATCCAATCGCGATGAATCTGAGGGATTACTGTCTTTGATGTTTCTTTTTCCTTTGCTTGACTGACTGACTTGACTTTGCTAAATTTTCCCGCTGCTGGAGTTATTGGCTGATGCTGTTCTTTTCTTTTCTTTCTTTTTCCCTTTCCTTTCTTTTTTCTCCAACCTACGTTGCTGCACCTTTTTCCTTCTACCCCCTCCATCATTTCTTTGTCAAAGCGGTGACGAGGACGAGATGACGATGAAGAGAAGAAGGTGGTGATGATAGGATTCACTAGAGAGACGAATGGATGGATGGGCGCATAGACATGCTGAAATGGAACAAGCAAACGACCAAGCAAGTAAGGAGTCCTACCTACCTATTGCTCGAGTATAGCACATTACAGTACTAGAAGGGGGGAAAAATAGAAATCGGGATTCCGATTTGCACGTACAGTACATACATATGAGCTTCAATGGATACCGCAGCCTAGTTTGGTTTACTGATAGCTACAACTACTTGTACAGAGACTATCGCTAAAATAGCCTGCTATACCCGCCCCGCTACGTAATTGACTTAGTATCATATAACACAGATCATATAATAAGTTTGACTTAGCATGCCATAATATTCATCATCATAATAGTAATAACAATATCCCGTCCCATCGAATCGGACTACATTAAGAGCACCGGTATGATAGAGATAATGCCGCATCCCTGTACATAACAGTGGCAGAGCGAACGCGGCCCGTCCGCCTAAAAAGCAAATCTTTGCCCCCGGGTTATGCGCGATCGAGGTTAGATTCGATACGATTCGTCACGATACGATACCCGCAGGACGTCAACACCTCTCCCCCCCTCGCCCCCTATCCTTCCCTTCCGGAGGGGGGGGGGATATAATACCGGTACCGGCAATGGCTCGCCCCAGGCAAGAAGTATATCATACAAGGTAAGGAACAATTAACCGGAACGGACAAGGATATATTTTGGCTGGCCAACCTTAAATTGCTGTTCCATAACTACTTGTGCCCGGACACGGGGGGGGAAGGTACAAGTAAACGCCGCCTTGAGGAGGGGCGAAATATCCCTATTTCTCCCCTCCCAACCCCCCTCTTGATACTCGGGCACTTGTTTCTTGACTGGGATGAAGTATTGTAATATCATAGCTCAAAGTCGTGAATTGCTGGAGCACGGTACGGGACTGTGTGAAGGGAAGAAAGAGGGGAGGGGGGGGGGGGGGTTCATCTGATTATTGCGGTGCTGTGATAGGTACGTTGAGATTCGCAAGGTTCAAGTTTTGTTGATTTGTTTGGTTTATTCCTCTCCCCTCTCCCTCCTTCTCTCCTTCTCTCCCCCCGTACACACACACACGCACGCAAAACACAAAAACCCCCGGCTGAAAATAAAAGAATTAGGAAATTGAAATGGAAAAGAGTAGAAGAAAATGAAAAATGAAAGGAAAAAAAAAAAAAGGAAAACTCGGTGATTCCGAGTGATAATACATGATCGCCAATTCACCAGAACAAAGTTGCAATTGGGGAAAAAGGGGGTAAATTTTTTTTTTCTTCGACGGGGGGGGGGAGAAGAGGGGAAAAAAAAGCCTTTCTTGGGGCTTCTCTCCCCCACCAGAGAAATCCTACGGACGGCACCCCCCCCGCCAATTAGAATCGGAATCAAATAAAAAAGCAATCCCCTCTAAGCCTGTATAATTTGTGGTCGCATCCAGCAACCATGCTCCCGCTGGGCCCAATTGCGGGCGCGACCACCGCCGTGCCCGCGGCGTCCGCGTCGCGGACTACCTCGTAGGAAGTGCACACATCGTAATCGTCCCCATCGCCCAAGATGACCAATTTCAGCAGCGAGGTGTCGGGTGAAGCGTCGACGAGGGACTGGATCTGCGTAGTGCGCAGCGCGCGGTCGCGTTCAACCGTTTGCCAGGGGAAGCGGAGGTCCAGGACTCGTATGTCGGGCGGTAGGATTGCGGATACTTCCGGCAGGGAGGTGAGGTCCGCCAGGTCGATGCTTACGCCTAATTCACGGATTCGGGGGAAGGTCTTGATCGAGGATAGCCAGCGGGGGTTCTGATAGAGGGTTTTGTCCACGCAGGTGTTATTGTTGTTGTCGTTGCTGTTGTTATTATTGTCTCTTGTGCTGCCGATCCTACTTTGGTGGCGGAAGTCCAGGAGCAGGACTTCTAGGGTTGCCCTCGAGGTCTCCACCGCTGGGATTATGCTGCGCATCAGGTCGTTTGTGAGCGCGTAGGAACTTAGTGATAGGAGGAGTATCTTGAGTTTTGGACAAGAGTAGATGAATTCCGAGACCCGGGCGATGTCACAATTCTCCCAGGAGCCCAAAACCACTTCTTCCATGTTTCGGATGTCAGGATGGGAGGAGAGGGCACGCAGGAGGGAATTGTAGCCGGTGCATTGACGGAGCTCCAGACGCCGGAGGGTGGCGGGGTTAAAGAAGTGGAGTGAATCGCGAAGGTTGAATAAGCCGTTCAGCTCTATGCTAGATAGTGTGGTGTGAACGCCCGCTGGTAGGGTCATCCATTTATTCTGTTCCTCCGATTTCACCTCTCCTTCCCCTCCGGCCTCGGAGGAGGAGGAGGAATACTCTTCTTCGTCTTCGTCTTCGTCTTCATCGTCCTCCCAATCACAATCCGTTGCCACACAAAGACTCAGATCCTTCAATTCTCCAGCGAAACCCACAGTCTTCCCCACCCGATTCATTTGTCCGTCGTTTTGTATTCCCCAGATATGCATGGACCGTAGATGCGCAGCGTGGGCCCCGGCTAGTTCCTCCAAGAAGGAGTGATCTCGAGCGCGCAGAGGCATCTCCAGCTTTAGACTGCGCAGTGAGCGCAAGCCCACTAGTGACTTGACGATGGTTCGGGGCGGGACATCGCGGGAATCCCATCTAGCTAGCCAAAGTCAATCCACACCTTTCTTCCTTATCTAAAAAGCAAAACTCACTCAAATTCATCCAACCCGCAGCCAGCTAGCCCATCCAATACTTCCGCAAGCCAGCTCCAAATAGCGGTAGGGCTCCTCCGCCTGGACCCTTCGCGCACCTCATCACTAACATGCATACTCCGCGTCCAGTGTCGCCAGTTCTGTCTCCTGTCCTCCATCAGCAGACACTCGCAGAATTTCCTCGTTTGTGTCGTACACGATAGCGTAAATTCCAGGCGTCTATAGAGTCGTGGGGCAGCTAGATTTTGAAGCCATTTACTCGTTAGGGCGAGATTCGAGAGGTCCATTGGTGCCGACACCTGTTCTTTGGTTAGTTATAAGGGAGCGAGTGGGAAGGGTGAGAGTACATGATCGAGAATCTCGTGCAGTATCACCACCGGTAAATTACACAGCTTCATGACCGAACAATTTCGCAACAGGCTACCGACGAGGCCAAGGGGAGGGAGGTTCGGAAGAAGAAGAAAAAAAGGTGGGATATGTAGAAACCTGTGTCGGTTATATAACATTTTTTTGGATTTTGGAAATGCATGCTTGGAGTGCACAGTACCGTACAGTTACGGCACAGGACTTGTGGTGCTGTACCACCTGGTCGGCCGGAAAGAAGCAAGCAAAAGCTTCAACCCATTCCACAAAACTCTGACAGAGACAAACGCCAATCATATATCCGCCTCGTTTGTGGAGATGGGGGAAAGAGAGGGAAGGGGGAGAAAAAGAAAAGAAAGAGGGAAAAAAAGGCTAATCATCAATCACTCCTATCGATAGTATTTCTCCACTACCCTATGATACCGACCATCCTTGGTGATAAGTGGGTACCCTGGCAGCCTGGAAGCAGGAAGGGAGTTTTATTATACTATCATATCTCCACCATTCAAAACCTACTACCCGGTCCGTTGCACAGTGTTCCCACTTTCTGCAGATAATCCGTTCGCCGGGAACAGCCCGGTACCACAGTGGCTAGACCCGACGCTTATATCGACGTCCATGCAGCCAAATTAGAAAGTCTCCCTTGTTTGTACTGTACTCCAAAATACAGGCTGACCTATCGCCAGGATGCATGGGTATGTCCGCTTCAACAGGAGACTGAAAGGAAGACCTACGGCTGTGATGTTCCATGCCGCAATATGTAGCTGACCACCGCCCCCAGGCAATATCAGCCGAATATTTTTACTACAACATCAGCATCCGCGAATTAAACATTACACCAAACCGCCCAAACTTCAATGTTCCACAAACCATGTTCCGGTCGTTGATATAGGCCAAAATTCACGATTCCCACAAACCAACTCTGACAAGTACTCTGCTCGTAATATTGGAGCCTTTTTTTTTTTTGAGATTAAAAAAAAAAAGACTGCTATTGCATACAGCTAGAATTTGGCCCTTTTGGTTAGATCCGGGGGGGTATGCAAATACGGTTCTTTTTTAAAGAACGCTTCGACACTACGAGTACTCGAGTATGACCAACAGGAACTACCTTAAAGAAACTCACTAGGTTACATTAATATCGGCCCCAGTAAAAACTCAAGTCTCTCCACCCCCTTCCCCCCGAAAAGGTTAGTTAGTTCGTTACTCACCAGAAACCTACCCTACCGATTACCATAGACTCTATCATATCATACGTCCCAAAATAAGAGGTGAAACTGATCCATTCAACCACGACGAAAATGGGGGTTCCGAGAAGGGGGAGCGCATAATTAGCTTTCCCCGAAGAGGCCATCGGAGGCCTAAGGTGGGGGAGGTCACGGCCCGAGAGAACCGATACGGGCTAGGGCCCCGAGACAAGCCTGTGAGGCTCAGGATTGCGAAACGAATAAATAAATAAATAAAGAATCATCAATCAAAAACCATCCTCCCTACCGGTACTGGACTAATCTTCGAGTGCTGAAACATGATGAAAATTTTAGGAATCTGTTGAGCGACAGGCTCCTATTGCTCATACATGATTAGAAATAAGAAATAAAAATCCAACCGTGGCGAAGGTTAATATGGAATCACAAATTCCAAAGGAATGTTGATCAGATAATGGAGTACTCAGCTTTATGGAATAAAAATTGGGCTGACATTCGAGCACTATGCTGCAATGCAGAGACTCGACTCTTTGAGGGATAGGCGGATCGGATATGCGGTGCCCAACTCTCTCCGATTCTCAATCTCCGTAACTGATTGGTTGGAGCCCGTGAGGGGGTAAGGCATGCCTGTCTAATGTGAGGACTCATTTCTAGTATCACGGGCTTCATGTGCAAGTCTAGTCCAGTCTCACATCTTTCCTATCCCTTTCTCTCATTCAGCGGCCCAAATTTCCTATGCATAACAATCTAAAGAAGTTTAGACGCTATCGTAAGCCCTACGGTAGCCAGCATCACCACAAACAACAATGGTGAAAGGAAATGTGTGTGCGTGCGTGGAGGAGAGACTGATTATACAGCGGCTAGGATCGAAAGCCCATGGCGCACTGACTCTCCCGCGGCCGCAGTATTATCCCGAGCTGCTCCTTCCACACTAAGTTAGCATAATTCCATGTTTGACCATCACTCTATTAATAAGACACGCGGTGCGCATCTACCCCGCTTAAACCTCGTTCCCCCCCCCCCCGAAGTTCCCTCAGCATCAGTCTTCTCCACCTCAGGGTAATATTTTTGCGATTTTTGGGTGCTGGGCTTTTGTTTCACCATCACCACCATAACCTAAGACAGCTTATGTCTGTGCCTCTCGGCACAAAACCAGGTAGCGGTAGGGAGTCGAACATCATTTCCGGAACCGGAAATCCCGAAGTCCGTATCTACACCTTTCTTCCGCTGTTGCAGGTGTCGGTGAACAAATTACTATGAAGAAGGGTACTATAGGTTGTGCGTTCTCGGGGTAAAGTGAAGCAATAGCTTCCTTAACCCCGCTTGCCCATTCTCCAGATGAACACTGCATATTGTGAGTGATTGCGTATGATTCCTCCCAGAAGTGGTCAGACACTAGGCAGGCCCCGGAACCCCGGCGTCAGACTGCGAACCCGTAAATCTCCGGCTTCGGCTGGCAAAAGCACTACAAGTGAGGTTTTTCCAAACACGCTAGACCGTGTTGGTTCACGGCTATCGTGTGGGAACTACCACGGATATTTTCGCACCTGACTCCGGAAAGATCCGTGATATTTCCCATATTAAAATATAGGTGACCGCAATCAATTTGACCTAAACAATTCCCCGTGTCGGAATCTAGAAGTAAAATGGGGTCCAAAGGCGCCAATCCCGACTTCGTAAACCACTTGCAGAGGAACCCAACTCAACTAGTGTTTAATAGCCACTTGATTGGGCCGGCGGAAGGCGCTTGAAGCTGCCAGATGGATATGAGGCGTGCAGAAACTGCCCCACCTTCTATTTCCTAATTTAACTTTCCGGGCTTCCCCTCTCTCAGACAGCTGACCACCAATTTTCTGGCATAGTAGGGTGGTTTATTCCAATCAAAGGACCAAAACTACTTCCTTCTAACCATATCGGAGCCCATATTTAGACCAACAAGTGCATATAACATCTAATCGGGCCCCTTCGTGGCATAAGAGAAATGCAAGGAGCCCTTCAGATTTTAAAGCGAACGACAGAAGGAAGGGATAATAATGAACGTCTCCGGAGCAGTTGCCATCCCAAAACTCTTTGTTGCATAAAATCCCTTTCATGCAAGCTCTGACCACGGATGAAGCATCGTGCCGTAGTGAGCGGCTTATCTGCAGCAGAAGGTGGCATAGATGGTCATGCGCCCATTCCGCTGTCGAAGCAAATCATGTCAGATCACTCATGAATGGCCGGGATCCGATGTGAGAGTAGGATCGGATTGTGTGAGAGCACCAGGGCAGGATCTGTGGCTTGTATCACAAATTCCGGAACACCCCAAGCACGGAGGTAGGTACTAACTTGAATTTCGAGAACCTAGGCAGATGTTAGCCAAGAAGTTGCTCCCATATTTCTCCCAGGACGCCTGTCTCATAACGGATGATGCTAGTCGCAGTCTGGGCGCTTGAGCCGAAACTGAAGATCCTGTGGCGTATATATCACATTATTGCCAACGGGAGCAGAAACTTTTATGTGAAAGGCTGGAGGTTTGGTTTCGTTTGGTGCTGGGGTGTTTGTCCTTTCTTCTGCTGCTGCTGGGCTTCACACTTTCAGCACAGAAGGCCCGGGTTTTAGTCGGAAAATTTAACAATAAATAGGAAACATCGCTATACCCTAGCCAATAGCTCCTCTGGGAGGATCTGTCACAATATTAGGGGATTCCCAGGCTGTTCCGCCACCTATTCTCCTCATCGGTTAGTTCAAATGCTAGAAAATGGACGAAAGGACAGTATCACATCGGCTTATCTCCCATAAGCGGTCTGCAGAACAAACCACCCCATCAGGCATGTCACAAAACAGTTATCGCTTTCTGTCTCTGTCCCTCTCCCTCTCCCTCCTTGTCGAACTCACCCTGTTGAGTAGAACCCATACATACCAAAAACCATGATGTATGGCAGATAAGGAGGGATTCCCATGACCTTGGAAAAGCGCAGAGAGGCCACAGGTGCTCACTAGTAGCTTGTCAAGGCGAAAATGACCAAATAATATCAGTAAGATTAAAGAAAACCTGTCAGAAAATTGGATCAAGTGACCCGAGGATGTTTTCAGTGGGCGCACCCTCTAAATTGGTCATCCTCCTAAGAATATATACACCGGCCCTACGTAATCCAGAGCCCGTTATTTACCAGACACGTTGCACTTGGTCTTGCGTAACGTTTGCTACAGAATCTGCCCGGGCCTATCATGCCGACGCGAGGAACCTCTCAGCGCTCCTAATCCACCAGCCAGTCAAAAACAAACAAAGGCAACTGCTTCCACCTTAGAGAAGAGTCATGCCGACCATTAACAAAAATTTGCTTATTGACCGCTGCATCAAAAACTAACAGGGGGGGTGGCACGAAATTTTCAACGTCTGCCGGTCAAGGAGATAGCTCTACTTACTGTAGTCCTACCCACGGGAGCTAGCATTGGACGACTTTTGTGCCTACCAGGGCCCGGTAAGAAGTGATTGAACAGTTATTTAAGGCTGACCAGCAAAATATATCCCTGTACGTTCAGGTTAACTGCTCCCTACCCTAGTACTTTCTTTGTAACTTGGCGTTTGCGCTCACTAAACGATGAGCATGGCAAAGAGGATGATTTTCACACCAAACCCATTACTTGCGTACTAGATTATATCCCTCCTATGGCCCTATACATACCCACCGCCATCTCGCAAGAATACCAGGTGGGTTTTTGGGTTTATAGCGCGCCTTCACCTTTCAGCACCCTCTTCTCAACGGTAACCCGTTATCAAGAGAAATTTACGAGTGATGGTGAGTGATTCCAACAACTATTGACAGCTCACACTCAAGCAAGGTATTCAAGGTCAAAAATAATTTTCAGTGAAAAAAAGAAAGGTTAATTCAATACATTTTATCCTAGCTAAGCCAATACTGTCATCTAGCCAGATGAAAGTAAGGGCCAGATCTTGCATTATGCTGCTTTACACAAGGAAGCCGAGTAACGTATTTGAGGGCCTCATCAAAAACCCCATAATGATTACAATGCTATAAATTAGTGCGCATTGAATCGAAAAAAACATGTGTCATTGAAAACTTAGAATAAATTTGAAGGGCACGGAAAGGATAAGAGGGAGTAACCCAGCTCGCACCTCGATTGCATAAAGGAAAATGTCACGGGATGTCACATAAGATATCGGAAGAGAAATTCCAATCACCCCTGCCAAGTGAATTGTTGCAACTGTATTTAATAACCATATGTTCTGCGATTGGGTTGCGAGTTGTGCTTTCTCTGATGTGTGGGACACCTCTGTCACAAGTTTTCTCACTGAGTTTACATTTATTCACACCTTTTACCCTCATCCGTTACCACCTCTTGGCTTTGGTACCAAGGGTATCGTACCGGTATCGTAAGCAAAGCATTGGTAAGTTAGCCGTTTCTAGGTGCGCCAAGCTCACACGAAACAGTAAAGCAAACCAAGTTTGGCCCACCTTTTCAACACTGAATACCCCTACCCGTCTCCCAGGTACATAAACAAGGACTAACATGGCAAAGGGGATAGCGAATACCCTTGCCAAATTTGCTGTTTGCCATCAGCCCTTTTGTGTAATGCTCGCTGCCCCCTGTCCTTTCCCTCTTCCCCTATTTTACTACATACTATGTTTGGTCCGTCAGTATGCACAGTTCTTGGGCCAAATCGTAATCGAAACTGAAAGCCGAGTGATCGATTATGAAGTCAACCCCGATATCAATACCGGCCGAAGATAAAAGGCCCCCATTTGATTTCATGAAAATTAAGCAGAAAGATCTACACCAGCGTTCCCAATTTCCCCAGACAAACTCCCAATACCAGGAACTAAATGACCCCTTCTCCAAGATCGATGAAAAAGGAGATCATTTTATTTCATGAAGGTACAAGTGAAAAAAGATGGAAAAAAAGCGTTGTTTAATTCCGACCGCCCCACCCATTCGCACCAAAGGAATTTTTTTTTTTTACCACCACCACCTGCGAGCACTCACGCCTTCTCCTTCTTCTCGGGCCTCATAGAGGAAGCACGACGTTTGCGTAGCTCGGAACGCTTTGCCTTCTCTTCGTGGACACGCTTGGCGAGGAGAGCCGCGTATTCGTTCTGTATCCGTATTAGTATATATGGATACGCGGTACAAGCAAAGACTGCAAACTTACCGCAGCATCTTTGGAAGCCTCCGCTCTTCTTCTCTTGAGAGCGATTCTGTGACGCTTGTGCTGAAGACGTTGAGGAGTAACGAGCCTCTGGATCTTGGGGGCCTTGGTATATGACTTCTTTCCCTCGCCCTTAGGCTGGACTTCGCGACGGATAACGAACTTGCGAACCTATTTATATCATATGCAATAAGCCACCGCTCTTAACCCCACATTTCCCCACCACCTTGAGACGAAGGGAGCATACATCATCGTCCTTATTCAAACCGAAGAACTTTCTAATCTTGGTAGCACGCTTGGGCCCGAGCCTCTTGGGGTGGGTAACATCGGTCAATCCAGCAACCTCACCGTCACCCTGCTTGACAACGACGAGGGAAAGGACGGCGAGATCTGCGGCCACAATACATCCACGAACGGACTTGCGCTTCCTCTCTCCAGTCCTGCGGGGGCGGTAGCAAGAGTGTCCCTTAGAGAGGAGAAGCTTGACACGTGTAGGGTGCATGACTCCCTGCTTCATAGGGAAGCCTTGCTTGTCGTTACCACCGGTGATCTTGAAAATGTATCCCGCGAATTCATCTCCAACACTATCACCGGGAACCTCTTGTCCCATACGTTTATCCATGAAGACACGGAGACGACGATCATCTTCGATTTCAATGAGTTTTTGTGACCCGTTGGCGGGATAGCTGTGAGATAAGTCAGCACCGGTAGGCCCACAACCTATTCCCCCCCCGACCCCCGTCCCAGTATTTCTCTCTCGGGCCTCCACCAATTCTATCCTCGAGGAGAATCGCTTGAAAAATGAAGATTGTTGCAATGGGGGAAAATAACTTACGCCTAGATTTTGTGAAAAAAAAGTTAGCCGCACATTCAAACTAAGAACACCAAGAAAATTGGCGTGAGAGCAGAGGGAAATTTTCTCACAATATTGAGCTTCATGTTTGCGTCGACTTTGTTGGTTTACCGTGGAGAAAGTCAGCGCGCCTGATGGTTTGTCAATTGTGCTTGTTAGGTGGTGGTATGTGTGCTCGACCTTCGTGTGGTGCGCTAGGCCGCATCTACGTGGGTGGTGGTGGGGAAGGACTGTGTTAGGGCATGGAAAACATTCAACCCTTATCCAGTCTGGCTTGGCACTGGCATTCATAAACCTTCACTCGGAGGCTTTTGAAAAAAATCTGCCAATCTGCCATTAGAAAGCGCAGAAATATCACTTAGGACAGTCCAGGTATTATTCCAATTAATCAAAAGTTTTTTCATTAAATGTTTAAGTAAGGGATTGGACAACGCTAGGAGCTTAGTTGGAGAATATATCGCTGCACCCTATGATCTTATATAGGATAAGGCTCTGGAACATTTGCGCGGACTATTCGACATGGATTGTAGGGCTCATAGAGTGGAGTGTCTAGGATTTTATTGAGAATGGAGAATAAAGTAATAAAGTTCGACTGAAAGGCAGTCATGAAAGCAAGGGAAGCTAAAGTCGAACACCATTCATTCACAATCCACCACCCGGGCAACTTGGGGACCATAAATACACCCAACCAATGAAGACAGCCACCACCCACAAAACCCAACCATTAATCAGACTACCTCGAAACACGGGAACAAGTTTGGTATTTTTTTAGTCCCTTATCCAGCGCAGGGATTACTTTTATTTGAGAAGAAATTGATACAAGAAACCCCAATGAACCATATCCCCAAACAGAGATACCCCTTAACGGTAAGATTCTGGAAAACCCCATTAGCCTCCACCACCAATTTGTAATTTCCAGATGCGGAATGTACGTACTCTGGAATCTCGCTCTGGCACCTGGACCACCAAACTTCTTTGGCTCACACCGTCTATTATCGGCAACAAGCAGTGAGCGGTCGTACAGCATGAGGGCCTGTTTCAACTGGTTCTTGCTGTGCTCATCAACAAACTTCTGGTAGTAGGCGACAATCGACTTAGCGATAGCCTGACGGATAGCATAGACTTGTGAAGTGTGACCACCTCCGGAAACACGGACGCGGATATCGACTTCGGCGAATCTCTCGAGACCGACGATCAAGAGAGGCTCGTAGACCTTGAAACGGAGGATCTCAGGCTTGACGAGGCTGAGAGGGGCGCCGTTGACCTTGACGAGTCCACGACCTTTCTAGTAGGATGTTAGTTGTACTTCGAAAAGGGGGAGGAACTGTGTGGAGATGGTGGGACCTTGCAATGAGCGACAGCGGTTGCTAAAATTGAAGTTAGCGTCTATACTGACTCCCCGGTTATGATCTCCACTCCATTCTTGGGGATGATTTTGAGGAGTCCATACCCGTCTTCTTCTTGCCGAAGCACTGAACGGATTGAGTAGGGGCAGCCATCGTGAAATTTGTTCGTTACGGATCGAGCAACGAGGTGGTGTATTGGGGCGATAAGGTGGCTGGCTACTGAGTGTTTTGTCGTCTGTTGATGTCGAGATTGAACATTTGGTCGTAGTGAAATTCCGGTTGCCGTCCGTTGCAAAGTGTGGGTGAGTGCCACGGTCACAGACCCGTAGGGCACAAGCCCTAATACAGACTTACTTTAGCAGTTGAGCCTCAACGACCCTTGACGCGCAATTCTCGTGAGAACCCCAACTGCAAGTCCCCGCTCCCGCAACTCGAAAAAGTGACCGTGAGTCAGTATGCTCTACGCCTTTGGATCTAATGGGCGGGGGCAGTTATCTCTCGGCCACCTTGAGGACGCCCATACACCTACCCCCTGTCTGATTCCTTCGCTATTTCCCTCCGCTCCCCCACGAGAAATCGCAGCCGGCGGGAATCATACTGTTCTTCTCTTCCCATCTGGCGAATGCTTTTTCGCGGGAGATAATACCGAAAACCAATGCTGCCTCTCTTCAGCTACCTTCCCCTCGCTAACTTCCTTTCATTCTCTCAGCAGTGACTACCGATGGGAGCACGTTTCTGCAGGATGGAGCTTCACAGTTCTAGTTGACTACGAAGGGAAAATATTTGTTTCTGGAACCGGCCAGAAAGGAGAATTGGGACTTGGCGAGAAACTTCACGATGCATTATTGGAGGAAATTATCGACTTTTCGCCTGGAAAAGTGATCCAGGTTGCGTCCAGCATGACGCACACACTCCTATTAACAGCGACCGGGGATGTATGGGGTTGGGGCGCTGGACGTAAAGGACAGCTCGGGGAACCTGCCCAATCAATAGTGCCCAGGCCCAGGAAGGTAGAAGTTGGATTCCCCGTCAGCAAATTAGATTGTGGAAAGGACTTTAGTATTCTAGTTAGCAGAGACAATCCTCAGCGCATGGAAATTTTAGGGAACGATCGGTACCAAATCGGGCCTTCGCTCGCCTCATGGTCTGGAGCCGGAATACTCGACATTCAAGCTTCGTGGAACGGTGTCTACCTACTCGAAATCTCCGGTGCTATCAAAGCATGGGGGAAGAATGATAGAGGCCAACTCCCGCCCCTGAACCTCGACAGCATAACAGGCATCGCGGTGGGTAGTGAACATGCCCTCGCTATCGCAGAGGACAAAACCACAAAAGAAAGAAAGATAATAACCTGGGGCTGGGGGGAACATGGCAATTGTGGGAAGCCCGGGGGCGGCGATGTTATTGGCGAGGTATTTACCCTAGATATCTCAGCTCTCGAGAATGTACGGATCGGAGCAGGATGCGCGACTAGCTTCGTTTGGGTGGAGGGATAGCTTTTGGATCGGGTTTATGGCACTACGATATCGGAGTTTGACTTGATGCAATTCTTAGCCCACATTTTTAAATAATTTTGTTCCTTCTTTGTTGGCGATATCCAAATTATGGGGTTAAGCTAGCTATCGCGAGTCAATCGATAAATCAATCAATCAGCGAGCTCATCAATCCCACACCGTATTACTAGTACCCTGACGTGCAAACCCGGCAGCAATTCCGGCCTCCTCATCCCAAATCCTTACTAAGCCGAGATTTTACAATAGCCCACCGGTAAATAGACCGGTGCCCGGTCATCAAATCGCCCTTCCCCAACCAACATGAAACCCCTACGGTAGGAGTGCGATACATATTGTTTCCCCCTCCATACCTTACCTTACCCTACATCACGCTTAGCTAAACCATGTAACAAAAGACCCCCAACGACAAAAGTCCCGTCACAAGCGATCACTCGTGCAGCCACTCCTGACTCCACTCTTTCTTTACATAGGACCAACCCCCCTTCGGTTGGAAAGAGAGAGAGAAGGAAAAAAACCCCCCCAAGAAAAAAAAGAAAGAAAAAAAAACATGAGTCAAAGCACCACAACAAACAACAAACGAAATAAACAAACAAATCCTCTTCCGAACCAGCACTGGTCGTCTTCTTCAAGAGCCAGTGCGGCTCAACCAGCGCCGACCCCCCGATCCTAACAGTACCGGTACGGTACCGTAACGCCCGCACATTCTAGCATCCCCTTCCGCGTACCGTACAAATACCTTTTCCTTCCTGCGCCGTCGGCGCCGCTAACTTTACTCGTATGGGCAAGTTCACCACTTTCCGAGGCACCGCTTTTGGTGCCTCTCCCGTATTAGCGTAGTCTGTGCACTGGCGGGTTGGGTATTGTGGGGACGGGCGTTCTGTGCCGCGTCGTACCATACCGTGTGTTTTGGGGAGGTTGTGCTCGTGTACGAGTAGAGTGGACTTGCAGAGGGTAGCCGGGGAGAAGGGAGGGAGGGAAGGGAGTGGATTAAGATGGTGTAGGTCCGTAGGGGGGGGGGGGGTTTCTCTTTCGCTTTTGGAAGTTTATGTATGGTTTGATACGGGGGTAGGGGGGGGTTAGAGGGATGTTACTAGCATATCACTGGTAGTGAGATCCCGTTGGTGCTATACTATCAACTGGATGACTCGGGCACGATGGTAAATTGCAGTATGCTGATCGGTTTTCGTACAAGTATCGAAACAATGGAGTACCGTAGAGGGCCAAAACAAAGAAGACGAGAAATGTGATATGCTCAACACTAGATATATGATAATGGCATTTATAAACAAATTCATTGAATGAGGGATAGGTGAATGAATGAATAGTAATAGTAATGGTGACGATGCAAGTGTCACTCCGACAAGAAAATTGAATTCCCCACTCTATCTTTGTAGGGCCAATGAAAATGGCGAAAAACAATACATTTTGGAAAATCGTTTGCCCCGTAATCATTATTGGGCACCGATAGTGGTCGGCGGTGAGCGGAGGGGAAAGAGAGAGGGAAATGAAAACCTGTCAAACAAAGGAGCCACAATTTTTTTATGACGGCAACGAGAGGGAGCAGGTGTCCGGCGAGGACATGAAAATAGAAAGGAATTGCCGAGATATATTCTGCTTGGTAGCTATAAGAGATAGGCTACTAGGCGGATACGACCCAAACACGGGTATTTGGACAAGAGAAGGGGGGTATTTTAATCTCCAAGAGCTTTCCTGAGATCGTTCCATCTGTTCTTGAGAAGGTCGTAGTCCTCATTGACCTGTACGCAGAAATTAGCGAGAATCCGTAACGGTCGACCTAGGACGACTTACAGTAGCTAGCTGCATCTTCGTGCCTACCAAGTCCTTTTCCATCTCTAACATGCTCTCCTCTAAATTCTGATTTTCAGTATGCACCTCTAGAGTCCGTGTCATGAGCTTGTCCATTTCTTCCTTGAAACGCTGCTCTATCTCTTGTGGCTGTTTGTCGACGATTTCTTTCAGCCCTTCGACTTTTGCTTTGAGGACCTCGTTTTCATCGGCTAGCTGGTCATTCTGGACCTTTAAACCGACCTCACTGCTAGCAATATTGACATATTCTCTGTTCAACTCTTCATTCTGCTCCTCCAATTTTTTCACCTTAACCATGAGACTAGCATTCGTCCTCCGCAAAGTTTCAAGATCCATCTCGTGTTCTCTCTTCGCCCGCATTATCTCATCCCATTCTCTCTCGTAGCGATCAAGCATATCTTGCGTAATCTTGATAGTACAAGCGTCCTGGACCATTTGGTTGGCTCTATAGAAATCCTTTTCGCCACCATTTCCGAAAAATCCTGCCTCCTTAACACTTGTCGCGCTCGGCGTAGTATCGAGGTAGACATCAAAGAGCCGTTCTTTGAGAAAAGGTCCCAGGGTGTCAAATCCCATTCCGATCAAGGTCTCGGCATTTTTGCCCATAAGGACAATCCCAAATTTCAGGATCGGCCCTTCAAGGCCCTCGCTAAATAGGAGATCAAACACCCTCAATACTAGCTGTAATGGGAATTTGTATGTGAATAATGTGAGAAACCATTGAGCGGCGTAGAGTGACGATTCGATGCCTTGGCGTTTGAGGTGGATCGCAAGCTGAGGCTGGTAATCTTCTAGGATACGATCATATTGGAAAAGCCGGAGCTCGAGACCTTTCATCTTTTCTTGAAACATAGTCCGCAGCTTATACTTGTTCATGAGCTTAACAAAAACACAAAATGCTTCTTCCTCGGTCATCTGATCAAGCATAGAACGTTTAGTATATAGTACTCGGGCGGTGACTGTAGAGGGGTTTCGGGGAGGGGGATTACTCACATTTAATAGTAGCACTGTGGCGATGAATGTCATACCTTGCGTATATCCTACTCCGGGATCAAACAATGCATATGCTTTACAAACACCCATTAGGGCTTTTTGGTCGACCTTGTACTTTCCGAAGCTCGTTCTTTCACCTAAATCACGCTTGATAGCCTTTTCTAATTGGGCAACAGTCTGCCCCCAAAAGCCGTTAGGCCCCTTGACACCCGCGGGGTCAAGCTTCGGACTTGCAGTTGAGCCAAGCTTTGGCGAAGATGACTGGCTGGATGAAGGAGAAGGATCCCAGAGCCAGTGGCTGCCGAATAATGCCCGGGCATCCTCAGCGGTCGCAGTTCCCGGGAGGGCGATCACATCTTGGTAAGCTGATTCAAGTTCTAGAGACTTACTAGCGGCCATGCTTTGCCAAACAGTTCCTCGGAGGGTAGGAGGGATGCCGGCTTGAATCGCCCGATTGAGCTCACTTGGCTTCTCCGCAGCAACCTTATAAGAATCATCGACAACGGCCTGCCAGAGATCCCAATCAATCTCCTCTTCTTGGCTACCATTTGATCCTGGTACTGTGCTGTCTTCAGAAGCGGGGGGGCTCCCTATTCCTGTACCGATGGCTGTCGTAGATGATACTGAGCCCCTACTTCCGACTTCCTTGGTGCTCTCATCATCAGAGGCTATAGCGGCTCGCTCACGCGCTTCTCTAAGCTTTCTGAAGCTTTCTTTCAAAGTTTGTGTTCCTTTTAAAAATGCATCCTTCTCCTTCTCGTCTCCCCTATTTGACTCCATCCTATTCAACAGCAATTCACTATTCATCTGCGTTGCGACTGCGGAAGGTGTGAATAGGGACGCTACTGTCGCAATTGAGGAAGCAGTGGCTCTTCTGGAGCTTGATTGAGGTGGTGGTGGTGGCGGGGGTGGGGTGGCCGGTGCGGCATTGCTAGAGCTTGAACGAAGCCAGCTAAAGGGGGACCTTCTTGGTGGGGGTGCGGCTTTCGGGGGTGCTGGGGGTGGAGGGGGAGCTATGACTTCTGCCGAAGAAGAGTTTCTAGGGGGCAGAGCGGGCTTGGAAGTGGTTGTAGAGGTTTGAGAACTGGCTGTCGAAGATCTAGAAAATCTATTTGCAATGGACCCAACTATCGAGGTTGAAGCCGTCGAGGCCGTAGACGGGGTTTCTGCTTGCGCCATTGGCTGGTTCGATGGGGGAAGCTCGTCCATAAGTGATACCTCATCCAGGGAGGTTGTTGAGATGCGGCGTTGGCTGAGGGGGGACTTCGCCGGCGGGAAACCGGCTTCATTTACAGAACCGTTCACAGTAGTTGCGGGAGTGATTGACTGTTGACTGTGGCGTTTGTTTGTTGTCGGAGAAGCAACAGAAGCTGAGTCCGAGCCCTGGGCATCCTGCTGGGAGTTGTGAGAGGATGTTGTTGACTGCGATAGCCGGGTCAAAGGGCGTACAGGAGCTGCTGGAGTGACCGAAGACTCTTGTGCATCTGCAAATCCGTCTTCCGAGCTAAATTCCTTTAAATTTGGTAAAGACATGTTAGCTGAGAAAGGAGATATTTTGGCCTTTGTTGCCTTATATTCCAATGGAGCGGTAATGCGTAATGGCATTGTGGAGGAACAGAGTAGACGAACATGAGAGAAGTATCATATGATGGACTTCGGGGGAGGCGAGATTTTCAAGGGGCATGGGGAAGGGGTTTGTTTAATAAGGGAACCCTGGGTTTACAAACCTCCGCGTTATCCTCGTCCTCGTCCTCGTCCTCGTCCTCTTCATCCTCATCCTCATCCTCATCGTCGTTGTAATCTTCGTCCTCCTCTTCCTCGCCACTCTCGTCGTCACTCAGTCTAGTTGAGCTGGATAGGGTAGAGTCTTTTTTCAAGTTCCGTTCGCCTTCCGGTGCTTTGGTATTTGGGTTAGCGGGTCCAGCTTCTTTTGTCTCGTCACGATCAGGCATCTCGTTAGGTGGCTGGGTGTTGGAAGTACTACTGTATTCTGCTAACCGCCAGATTTGATCTTTTGTTGCAGTCGATAAATACAAGCGAAGCTGTCAGGGGGGGATGTGAACTATCAAAGATATAACGAAAGTCTAAGGGAAGATGTCGGCAATAAAAAGGGATAGTCTGTGGTGAAGCCCGGTGGGGTTAGAAGGGATTGTAAGCCCCGTAGTGTTCCCCTGCAATCTCTAATGCCCTTGGATATATTTATTCTGAATGGGCCAGATAGGGTGGTGGGTGCACTCCTGTAGCACAAGACCGTTGCCGCGTAGTTATTTTTAAAGAGGTGTCCAGTTGAAGTCCCCTCCGGAAACGACAGGCTCACGAAATCTTTCAGCAAAGTGGAGTGCAAATTGGGACAGTAAGTGCGGCCAGCCGGTAAGGACAAGGATAGGTTGGGTATCCGGATGGTTCTGGAGAGAGGGAGAGGGAGGGGATTCAGGCTCCGGGGGAGGAGTGGGATGGGATGGGGAGAAAGAGCAGGAAAACTCTAAGCTTTCCCAGTAGGTTTATCTCCGGGGTGCTGTTGACATATATTTCTGGCTACATTCGGCTGGGGATCGGTGAGACAAGTAAAAAACACGCGGTGCGGTACGGCGGGTCTTGAACTGGGCCACCGCAGCGGGAAAGCAAGAAGCAAGGGTGAGAAGCACTCTGGTCTGCGAATCTACGGTAGTTGAGAGGCAGCGTACTGTACGGCAGTGGAGGCTTGAAACTGGGAGTAGCAACGGTCTGAACTGTGTGGTTCACAAAAGATAGAAATGTTGGGCCCTAGCCGGCTTGGACTTATTTTATTTTATTTTATTTTATTTTATTTTTTTGATCTGAAGGCAGCGCACGGTACCGTAAACAAACAAGAGAGTTGGATGCAGAACCTTTGTTGGCTGGAGTGAGATGCATGATGAACCTGCCTATGGTAATCGTACGGTGAATTACGGCGTGGTCGGATAGGGGCCGGCTGGAAAAACATGCGTCTGATTGGCGTTAGGCAGACACTCATTATGACAGTGTACCGTAGCACTTGCTTACTAAATAAAGCTATTGGGCTGGCAAGGAGCTTTCGCATTGGAGCATTCTGATGAAAAGGTAGTAGCTACACCCTAAAGCATCCTACCGGTCCTAACAATGAATGGTCGTTTGGCATCATCACTGGTATTGGACTGTCCACTGTAGACGTTATCGGATAAGATCAGATTAGAATACTGCAAGGAGGATTGGGGTGTGGGTGTTTCTTAGATGCCGTGTATCTGGAAATTGCGGGTCCCAAAAGCTGACAACGAGTACCGTATCGCTTTGGAGGCTATTTTATTGTGCACGTACAGTGCTCCAATGTGCGGTGTTTACATCGAATCTGCAAGTGTTGGTCTTATAATACGGTACCGGGGTGCTAGAACTGTGATGGCTCCGAGTGTAGTTGATTAGAGGGGAAGCTTGTTGCTTGGGATGCTGCTGTACTGTATCATACCGGTACTAGTACTTCTGTTGTACCCTCTACAGAGGTATACCGCGTACCGGTAGCAATGGGTACGAGGACGAAATCCCCTCTGATCGAGTGCTTTGTGCAGCCCTGCTGGGATGGGGCATGGGGGAAAGGCTGGTCAACTTTGGCAATATGGGCTGGCGAGAGAGAAAGTAGAGAGATACGACCATCGTGGGGTCATGGTAAACAAGTTGGAAAGTTTAAAGGATAGTTATATGACATTGTATGGTGTGATGGACCATCTACCGGTACCGGTACAGTATGCTATGATATGATATGTGGGTTGCAAGCAGGGTTGTGTGTAACAAACCCCCCGTCGTCACCGTTCCTTGTGGTTGCCTCGTCTTTAGAATGATGACTGCCATCCCCAGTTGCCCTCAATCTAATCAGTTCTCTCTGCTCTAAACCATCCTCTCCTTCCCCTCCATCGCACATCATCCATCACCACAACCCCCGCTCTTCCCACTTCCACCCCGCTCCCATTGATAGAATAGTCCAGCAATCTGGAGACCTGCACTCTCCTTCAGTTTGTTCTGTTCTTTCACGGATCCGATCTGTCTTCCTTTACAAACCTCCCCCCACTAATCTTTTCTTCAATTAAATACCCTCCTCTAAAATTCTCCCCGCTCTTTCTCACCATTTCTACGTGTTGCGAACTTGCTAACCGCCCTTCCGTTCTGCTAATAATAAAGCCCTGTGTTTTAGTGATATCTGCTGTTTTTTTCGCTTCTCGAATTTCCGCTCCCAGCCAAGTCCGCGGGAACGTCTGTTGCCCTGTTGACACAAGGCGGCCTGACGTGACGCAAGCGGGCGGAACAAACTTTCTGGAATCGTGAATACACTGGTACATTGTCTCCTTTTATCTACGGGTTCATCGTGCAGCTTTATGATAAGAAAGGTTTCTAACTTTGGGCTCGGAAAGTGTGCTGTTCGTCATTCGTTGCGATTAGGATCACAAAAACAAGGAGCTATCAACAACACCCCTTCCAATCATGAAAATCAAGAAGACTGCTACGGCCAAGCATGAGGCCACCCTCGTGGGTTATCCACTCCATTATCCGCTCAGTCTCTTTCTTTTGCCCTTCAATTCTGTCTTCAGATATCCTCTTGCGTGGTGGTGGTGCTGGGTCATGGTTCGCGACGTTGGGCTAATATGATGATCTCGTGCCTTAGTCTCCCTTTCTCAAGTCATTCATTACCACCGCCACATCAATCCCTATACCAGAGCTTTTACCATTCCTTTCAAAGTTTCCCGTGCATTGGCCGTTCCCTCGTGGCGACTTGTATCACTGGATAGCCTTATTGAACCGATTCGACTCTACCCTAGAGGAGCAAGTACAAAAATATAAGCTCAAAGAAGGGCCACAGACAATATTATGGGAACGCCAAGATGAAGAATTGGTCATTGGGATTTTGAAGTTTAGTAGGATGCTCGTTGAGAACTGTGGGAATCGGAGTCTCTATGGCAGCAGTGGGGTACGTCCTATTCAAGGCTAGCCCTTTGTCTGGATATTGGCACTGACTTTTCATAGTTTATAAATGACCTACTTAACACGACCTCCCTGGATGTTTTGGAAGCGTCTTTACGGCTGGGTTCTCGTCTTGCTCAGAGATATCATACCTCTCGAACCCGTGGCGCTAGCCAGTCCACTAATGCCGTTCTCCTTGCTTCGCATTACAATATCAATCTTGAGCGGGTCTCAAAACTCGCTACTCCATTTCTTAAAAGCATAGCGGTTACTAGTTTAGCTTCTAGCAAGAGTGTTTCGACAAAGGCGGTCGTTCCGATCTATGCCAATGATCTTGCGAGGTTGGCGAGAGATGAGAGGCCGATAGATAGTGCGGAAGTTCTGGGTGGTAAAGGCAAAGGGAAAGCCCCTGAGGGCCGGGAAGGGCCTTGGGAAGAGTGGGGAGGTGCTTATGTTAGCTATTATGTTAGTCCCACTACGCGGGGGGCTGTTACTGTATTAGGACCAGGAGCTGGCTTTGTCTCTAAAGAGCCCGTCACACCTACCCCGGCTCGAAGGACCTCATTGCATCACGGCCATCAGACACCCGGATCTGCTCATAATAGGAGACGGTCTACTGATGACGCTATTACCGATTCATCTGACCCCGCCGTCACGGGGGGTATGCAAACGTTAGAAATCCCGTATAGCCAAATCAAGGCTGCGTCAAGCCTTGAAGATATCCTTAAATCGACCTTACCCGAGATTCCTGTCGACACTCATTACGACTTGTTGCATCGCCTTCGTGTCGCTTCGGCGCTCGCTGGGACAACGGAAACGAGAAGACAGATTTTGGGGATCCGGATACTGGCATTGACAAATCTTGCGTACGTCTATTCCGAAAACCAGTTCACAACAAAGATACTACAGCCGGACCAGGATGAGCCTCGAAGATTCCAATTGGTATATCAACTCGCAGAGTTAGTTCACAGCGGTGATATAAAGGGGGCATCGGGGAGTGGGAAAGAAATTCCGAGATGGCTTCAAACATTGGCGTTAGGAGGTTTGGAAGCTCTAGCAAGGCACAAGAGCAAGACCGCGGATGTTTGTGCTGCGCTAAGTGTTAATGTCAACCATGGGGTGTTGCTCTACGTTGTTCGAAAAGCTGTGGAAGAGTTGGCTGTCGAGAGAAATGGAGACGAATATGACAAGGAAGCTGAGGAATGGCGAGAAGCTTTGTTTACCTTGGTGGGCTATCTACCAACCACCACGCATGCTGGATCTTTGCTCGTATCTGCTGGCCTTATTCCCATCCTGGTAGAGCTCTTGCAGCTACGCACCAAAAAGGCCCTTCGGAACATCCCAAAGGCTGTTAGTTTTCTTGACTCGCTAATCTACAATGTCCAGAACGCCTTCCAGGCTTTGGCTAGCGCAAAAGGCTTGGATGTTGTGGTAGATCTTGTTTCGGATGAAGTGAAGGCAGGTTTAGAGGAAGCCGGGACTGGGAAAGGAATCCCCGATGAATATAAGAGCTCGACGACCGATTTCAAAATTGGGTTCTATCGCCAACAGACCCTCAAGATGGTCTTCAAGTTTATGCAACATATGATGGCCCAATCTGGAGGCAATGCAGATCGGCTGCTGAGAAATCTAATTGATAGCCCGAAATTGCTCAGCGCTTTGAAAGTGGTCATTGAGAATGGGGCCATATGGGGAAGTAATATCTGGAGTACGGTTGTTGGCATAGTTAGTGCCTTCATCCATAATGAGCCTACTAGTTACGCTGTTATTCACGAGGCTGGCTTAAGTCATGCATTGCTGGAGACTGTCACGGGAAGATCTGGCTTGGCTGAGGAAGAAGCAAAGAGGAAGAAGGACGGGGAGGATCGGGGGGTTGTAGTGGAAAATGCGGGTACGGCGGCTACTGCGGATGTGGGCGATGAACCTATGGAGGAAGGCTCTACTCCTAGCGAGTCTAATGACAAGGGAAAGGACAAGGAAGACGAATCCTCAGCGGACCGGAAGAAAGACCTACCACCGAGACTACACACTCCTGCCGCGGGTATCATGCCTTCGATAGATTCTATTGGGTCAATACCAACGGCGTTTGGGGCCATCTGTCTTAATGCATCAGGTTTGGCGTTATTCCAAACCTCCGGGGCGTTGGAGACTTTTTTCGAGATTTTCGAGAGCGCCGATCACATTAAATGCCTAACTGAGCATGAGTTGGCTAGTGTACTAGGTAGCCAATTTGATGAATTGGTCCGACATCACCCTGTTCTTCGAGAAAATGTTATGAAAGTTGTCATCGAGATGCTCCAGAGAGTCGAAATCCTCGGTAGGAAGTTCGCTGAGGAGAAGGGGATGGGGGCAAAGCTATGGATTGAAGATGGGTGTGGTGGGATGGTGGTCGCTGGGGGAAGGGAAGCATTGGTCGGGAAAATTCATAAACACTCCCCAGAAGCCGGCGCCGGATCATCAACGAAGCCCCAGGGGAACGACGAGGAAGACGTTGAGATGGGAGACGCCGACGTTGAGGCCTCCACGATTACTTTCGGAGAAACTAGTCCGGACGGTGCATCCAAAACCGAAGTTGTTGCTTTGAGTGACATTATTGACGAAGAAGCTGAGGATGCCGACAGAAGCCAACCTTCTATCGTTAACTTTATTGATGCTGCTGGTAGATTTCTGGAAGGATTTTTGGCAAATGCCAATCTCTCGAAGGACTTTATCAAGCGTGGGGGTCTAGACTTTTTGCTTGACTTTTACACCGTTCCCAGCTTGCCTTGCGATTTCGCTACTAGTCAGGCCAACCAAATGATGAGCCGTGTTCTCCAAGTTTGCAGTGAGAACAGCCCCTCAGTGACGGTTGCGGCGACTCTAAAGCATGCCCAAAAGGCTATCGATCAACTACAACCTTTACTCCAACATGACAAGAAAGAGGCATTCTTTGCTCCCCTAACTGACCAAAAAGCCACTATTCTCCCTCCCCGTCTCCAAGGAGGAATCCCTACTCGGGACGATCATCGGGCGGCGGCGTCTTCAGAGGGTATTGCTGAAGGGGTTGGAGCAGTTCAAGAAAAGCTGTCTCAAGATGTTAGACTTGGCGGTACAAAGCTCATTAAGGACCTGGTCACAGTGCATTCACTTTGTTACCTTTTACAAGAACTCTATAGCCAGCCTCTTTTCAACGTCCGGCTAACTCTTTCAATATTCATGCAACCTGAGAATGAAGCGATTGTTTCGAACCTTGGCGCCTTGCACCGGATGTGTGTTTGGGAAGAACTACTGCTTCAGAATACCATTCCAGATACTTGGAACGAAGCTACCAGAGTTAAGAACTCTGCAGGAGCGGCAGCCGCTAGTATCGAGGAAGAAGCTGTTCCTGCTGTTGTAGCCACCTCTGCCGAGGGTCAGCTTCAGAGCCCGAGGTCGCAAGATGAACAGAAAGAAGCTGAGAAAGCTGTTGTAGAGAGAGACGGGAAGACTCCATGGTTCCGAAATGTTAAGACAATAAGGTTTCTCATCAGTCAAATTCCTTCAAGTATCACTCCATTTTTGCAAGGTAAGCCTCTAGTATGCATGCTCCTAACCACGAAATTGTACTAATTCGGCGTTTGTAGGCCTTGCCAGAAGCCTCATTTCCAGGAGGAGCACCGATCTACTCCATAAACAGCATGCTTTCAAAATTGCCGAGGCCATTTCTGAATCCATGTATGATCATTTGACATGGAAGAGACTAGGTACTGCTGAACTATTCAGGGTCGGGGAAATGTTGCTAACAACCATACAGATAGCAGCGATTCGGTCACAGATAAGTACGGATATTGGATTGTAATGCTGACCTCTATCACTTCACTCTTACTTGAAGGTGAGTAGTCGTAGCCCTGTTACCCACCTATCCGAGTTGCTGATTTTGAGTCTAGAAAAAGGAAGCGGTCAAGTCATCACCATAACTTTGGTTACATTCAAGCAGAATAATGGGATAAAGGCTGTGACCGATATACTGGAAACCTTTTGGGGCGAAGTTCAGGATTTACCTGCTCTTGGAGACGCAGAGCAAATCGGAAAAGATAGCCATCAGAGAATGGCACACGCATACGGAGGCATTAAGATCATATTGTCTTTGTTTACTCACTTGGTCTCAAATAAATCTGTCTTGGATTCTTCACAGACCGTTGCGCTACAGACTCGAGAACGCTCGAGTGATACACCTCGTCCCGATTTCTTCAATCCACATCAGTTCCTCGTGGAACTTAGGGCTAGTATTCTCCCGGTGGTTAGAAATATGTGGGATGCTCCTTCTATAGAAAAAGCCTCTTGTTCTATTGTTAAGTCTGTTATTGAGATTCTTGGAATCGTGCTCAAAGCAGACAGCGAGAGCGGTGCGTTTACTCGAAAAGAATTGGAGAAGAAAGGAAGGCTATCAAATACGATCTCATGGAGGACGATGGAGCCAAATGAAGAGGGGATCAGGCAACTTGTTGAGATGGGATTTACCCGGGAAAACGCCATGGCTGGGCTTTTGCGAGGCAATGGTAACGTTAATACCGCCACCGAATGGCTCACTTCACAAGGGGTTAGGACTCCTCAGCGCGGCAGCCAAATATCTGCTTCCAGCTCCAGGCCCCTAACAGCTGAATCTCATTCTACCGACGAAGAGGGAACCGATGTCGATGCAGCTAGGGAGGAGCCAATCATCCCAGCGCAGCCAGAAGGGGCGGCTGAAAGAGGTGAAGCGGCTACCGAGCCAATTATGCCCCCCCCTGCACCGCCTACGCCCGCTGTCGACACCGGGGTTCCTCCGGCTGATGATGGTGTGGTTGCAATGAACATTGACGAATCCAATATCCAGCCCACACCTCCGTCGGGCGAGCCTCAGGCTAGTGAATCCGCTGAGATTCCCCCGTCTGCCGCTGAAAAGGGCAAGGCCAAAGAGGATGAAAAGGTTGAACCACCGCAAGTTATAACAATCGAAGATCTGGATGAACTCAGATCTGCCATCTGCGGGCACCTTGTTGATCGCTCTTTGGATGTTCTCCGTGTCCATTCAACTGTCACCTTTGAGCTCTCGTCCCTCCTCACCAGCGCCCATGGTAAGGCCTCAGTTTCGTCAGATGTTAGGAAGGATGTTGCCTCAACGATATTGCAATCATTGATGTCACTACAAGCGGATGACCTTCGGCCTTGTGCCAAAACCATAACGTCAACCTCTCATCTCCTCGGGCTTGTCCTTCAAAACCAAGACTTCTTTGACGCTTGTTTGGAGGACCTCAAAGAACAAATTCCGGCTCTCATTGAATTTATCAAAATGGATAAGGGAGAACCCGCTCCGTGGATCGCCAGTATCTTGTTGGTCGTAGAGAAAGTCTTGTCGGAGTCAGCCCAACCCAAGAGAGTTACTTTTACGTCGCCCCCCAGCGATCAAGAGCCAGAAAATATCGCTGAGCTGAATTCTTACAAGATTTCTGATGCAGATCAGTCTGCGCTTTTCGAGGCTGTTATGGGCGTGGTTTCGGTTATCGGTAGAGATGATGTTTTACCTTTGGCTGTGGCCCGTGTTCTAGTGTTACTTACTCGGAAGCGGGAGCTCGCGATTCGAATGGCCGAAGAGGATAATTTGCGGTGTCTATTCCATATGCTACGTTGCCAAGCTGGCCTGAGAACAGAGCGTATCCAGGCGTCTATAATGCTTGTCCTTCGACATATTATTGAAGACAAAGAGGTGCTTAAAGCTATCATGAGGAACGAGATCCGCACATGGTTCCAGTCGCGTGGTTCTCGTCAAATTGATACCCAGTCTTTTGTCCGGCATAACCACCACCTTGTCTTGAGAGACCCGGACGCATTCGTTGAATTGGTCAATGAGCTATGCAAATTGACAAGATACGATCCCCACCTGAGAAGTCAACAAATTGCGATCAAGGAAACCGAACCCCCCAAATCTGAAACCGAATCGAAGCCAGAAGCTGGGTCCGACCCAGCAAAGGAGACCGAAGAGCCGCAGGCTAAAGAAACTGAAGATAAGGAAATGGTCGATAAGCCGAAGCCGGTGGCCGAAGTCAAACCACCTGGGCTAGAAAACCCCGACGGAGTAATTCATTTCCTACTTAGTGAACTTCTCGCCAAGGATGCGATAGATAATCCTCTCCCTCCAAATCCTCCGAAAGAGGATCCTGTATCGGCACCAATGGATGTCCAAATGGAGCAAGGAGAGCCTATGGGGAAACCCACTGAGACATCGCAAACAAACTCATTCTCTAAACCAGAAAAACCAGAGTTTAAAGCGGAGCAACACCCTAAATTCATTTACCGATGCTTCATCTTGCAAGCTTTAACCGAGTTGTTATCTTGTTATAACCGTGCAAAAATAGAGTTCATCGGCTTCTCCCGCAAAGCGGCACCACGGGAAGCGATTACACCATCGAAGCCAAGATCTGCAGTCCTGAATTACCTGCTTAACGATATCATTCCTCTGGGCACTTTGATACATACAGAAGACATTGCACACAAGAAGCGAGCGACGACATCACAATGGGCAATCTTGGCTATTGTTTCCTTATCCGCCCAGACTGGTGAGTCCTCAAGCGCTGAAGACGAGTCGAGTCTTCTCTTTGTCAGAAAATTCATCCTTGAGAGCGCGCTCAAGGCCTTTAAGGATGCTTCTTCCTCTCTAGAACCACTAGATGCGAAGTACTCGAGGATGATGAGCCTTACCGACCTGTTTTTCAGAATGCTGTCTGCGCGGCCCAATCACAACCATTCACCGGGCAGTGCTCCTTCTGAAAAATCTCAGCAACAAATCGCTCGGATCATGTTTGAAAAGAACTTCATTGCTGCCTTGACTGGATCCCTTGCTGACATCGACTTGAATTTCCCCTCGGCGCGAAGAGTCATCAAATACATTCTCAGGCCGCTCAGACTATTATCAAAGACGGCCACCGATCTTAATGAGATTTCCAGCATATCGACTCCTGGAGCCACCGATGAAGATGAGATATCGACGGCTACTTCTATCTCAGACATTGGGGATATGCGGGAGGATACCCCAGATCTTTATCGAAATTCGACCCTCGGAATGTTTGAGGGTGAGATGGTTGACGACGAGCATAGCTCCTACGATGGGGATGATTACGATGATGAGATGGATGACGACGAGATGGAAATGGAGGAAGAAATGGACGAAGAGGGTGATAGTGAAATTAGTGACGAAGAAGATGAGGAAGGAGGAGAGGGCATGGACGTAAGTGACTGTTTTCCTTTGGCACACGCTTGGATGGGAGCTAATAGCATATAGGTTGAAATCGTCGTTGAAGCAGAACAAGAGAGTGAGGACGATGACGGCGATGACGATGAGGACGATGACGACTCAGATGATATGGACGATGAAGTCGAAATTTTAGGTGAAATGGCACAAGACCAAGTTCATTACGGGAGTGGCGGTGAAGAAGATTGGCAATCAGAAGGCAGCGAGGGTGAAGGGGACCGGGGGGATGAAATACTGCCCGACAATGATATTGAAACGATTGTTCGCCCTCCAGGGGGATCTGATGAGGCACCAGAACCTGGCTACGAAGATCGGGATGATGGATTTATCGACGATGATGCCGAGGAAGATGACGAAGACGACGACGATGATGACATGGATGAAGAGGAAGCAATGATCCAAGAGGATTATGAAGACGATGAAGGTGCGTTCTCGGCCGTCCCCTGGGGCTGGGCCGATGAAACAGGAGAAGCTCCAATGATGGCTCGTGCTCATCCCCGTGGCCATGGCGGATGGTATCCACTTGGGCCCCGTGAGTCTCCAGTATTCAGTAAGGCCTTAGTTTCCCCTGCTCATTTAAGAACTTGCAGCTAACATCTACAGTGTCAAACGCAGCACGCCCTCGTCATTACATGGGTGGCACAGCCCCGAGAGCCACCGACAATGTGGATCAAAACCCGCTTTTACAGCAGAATTCTAATAACGAACAGGCCAGTACCCGGCCGACCCACAATCGTAGCCAGGAATTCATGACGGATTGGGTACAGGCCATTGACGGAATGCATGCGGCTGGTGGCCCGGGTGGTAGTGTTTCTATGATCAGCACCCTTATGAGTTTGATGACTAGGAGCGGCCAGCCTGTTCCCGTTATTTCTAACGGCGGAGCTATTCAATTCCAGACTACCGCCCTCCCTCATATTGCTCATCATCACCCTCACGCCACCCCGTTCATGCCTCGGGAGTTACGTTCCATGTTCGAGGCAGCTCGACCACAGCCAGATATGCCACGCCATCACCGGGAAGACCCCCAAACAGCAGTCAATAGCTTTATCCCAACATTGACCGCCGGTAGATGGAACGAAGAAGCTAGGCTATTGTTCGGCTCCAGTGCTCCAGATCGTGCTCAAAGAGTGGTCAATGCTATTTTAGTCCTACTAGTTCCCCCGGCCATTGAGGAAGAGAGAATCACAAAAGAGAAGCAAGAAAAGGCGCGGCTAGAGATGGTTCAAATTCAGGAAGAGCGCAAGAGGAAAGAGGAAGAGGAAAGGATTGCCCGAGAAAAGGCAGAGGAAGAAGAAAAGGTTAGGAAAGAGGCTGAAGAACGAGAGGCCGCCGAACGGGCAGCTGCGGAGGCGGCGGAGGCTGCGGAACTGGCGGCGGCCGCTGCTAGCGAACCTGAAGCTCCCGACGGCGAGAATAGTCCAAAAGAAGGAGAAGCCATGGAGGGTATTGAGGCTACTCAGGGTGAGGCACCAAGGGTCGAAGCAGGCCCTTCGGATCCTCCAGCACCGCGAGCCACTGTCATGATTCGCGGACGCGAGATGGATATTACCGGGATGGATATCGACCCCGGGTTTTTAGAGGCACTGCCGGAGGAACTGAGAGAAGAAGTCCTAACTCAACATATCCGGGAGAGGCGTGCGGCAGCGGCGACTAACGATCAACCAAGCGAAATCAGCCGCGAATTCCTGGAAGCTCTGCCCGATGAGATCCGTGACGAACTTCTTGCCCAAGAGGCAGCTGACCGCCGCCGCCGGGAACGGGAGCAGGCTCGACCGCCGGGAGCTTCGACAGGGCCGGCCGACCTAGATCTCGCAAGTTTCCTTGCAACTCTTGAACCCGATCTTCGCCAAACTGTTCTGCTTGAGCAAGATGACGAGAGCCTAGCGCAACTACCTCAGGCGATCGTTGCCGAGGCAAACCAACTTCGTGGGGAACGGCGATTTAATCAATTTGTGGAGATGCCCAGGGTCGCTCGTGTAAGTGGTGTACGACACCCAGGCGAACCGGAGCCAAAACTGGTCAAAAAGCCGCTTCGGAAGAGTGTAGTCCAATTATTGGACAAAGCTGGTGTTGCTACTCTTCTGCGCCTGATGTTTATTCCTCAAGTTGGGAGTACTCGCATTACACTGCACGAAATCTTGCTCAACATTTGCGAAAACAGACAAAATCGTGCCGAGGTTGTCAATCTTCTTCTATCTATTCTACAAGACGGTAGTTCGGACATGGCAGCAGTTGAGCGAAGCTTCGCCCAACTGTCTGTCAGAGCTAAACAAGCACCTGCCACAAAGACTCCGACAACAGTGATCAAACGAACCGGGACTGGATTGCTAGCTCAAACCAGCAGTGAGGTTTCACCCTTAATGGTCGCTCAGCAGTGCCTAGGCGCACTACTCTTTTTGGTCAGCTATAACGAACATATACCTTCGTACTTCCTTAACGAGCACGATATCTCAGTCGGACTTAAGAGGTCCACAAGCCGGAAAGGCAAAGGAAAGGAGGTTCCTCCACCAAAGGCGAGCAAATATGCCCTAAATACGCTCCTGAGCCTTTTGGATCGCCGGTTAATCACTGAGAGTTCAACTGTAATGGACCAGCTTTCGGTGCTGCTATCAGATATTACTAGACCTCTAACATTTCTTCTCAAGAGGGAGAAAAAGAAGCCGAGTGAACAAAAGCCAGCTGAGCCGGCAGCAGAGGCAGAACCTACAACTGCGGAGCCTGCCAACGAGAATACAACCATGGCTACTGAAACCCCCGCTGCGGCGACTGCAGAAGGCCAATCTAGCGAGAGCAAGGATGAGGCGTCGAATAGCGATCGTAAGAAAGATGACGATAGGCGAAGGAGACTGCGCCATTTGGTCCCACCCATTGTTCCAGAACATAACCTCCGATTGGTTGTCAATATACTTACCGCGCGGGAATGCTCAAGTAAGACTTTCCGTGAAACGCTCGCAACCATGCAAAACCTTTCCGCAATTCCAGAGGCAAAGGTGGTCTTCGGTGCAGAATTGATCCGTCAGGCTCAAGTGCTCGGCGGCACAATTCTTGGACACCTCGAGGTATTGGTGCACCAAATCAAGCATGCCGAAAATGGGACGGAAATCCAAGGGATGGCCCTATCAAACTTTTCGCCAGCGAGCTCCGATCAGGCCAAACTTCTCCGCGTTCTGACGGCACTCGACTATCTTTTCGACCCCAAGCGCCCAAGTAGGGAGATCGTGAAGGACGGCGAACCCAAGGATGAAGAAAGCAAGAAAGAGCGTGATGTGCTCTCGAATCTTTACGAGAGCCTTACCTTCGGACCGCTATGGTCAAAGCTGAGCCAGTGCCTTTCTGCTATCCATGAACGCAATGACATGCTCCATGTTGCGACCATTCTCTTGCCATTGATCGAGGCCTTAATGGTGGTTTGTAAGAATAGCGGATTGAAGGAAGCACCAAGAACTCAACGAGGCCAAACGCCAATGAGCCCTGTAGTGGCGGAAACAACAATGGAAAACCTATTCTTCAAATTCACTGAAGATCACAGGAAGATTTTGAACCAAATGGTTCGCAATAACCCGAAGTTGATGAGTGGCTCCTTTGCCCTTTTGGTCCACAATCCTAAGGTGTTGGAATTCGACAATAAACGCAACTACTTCAACCGCCGCCTCCATACACGTCAAGGCAACCGCGATCCCCATCCAACACTACAGCTCAACGTCCGCCGCGACCAAGTATTTCTCGATTCTTACAAGTCAATGTATTACAAGACTGGTGACGAGATCAAATACGCTAAACTAAGCATCCGGTTCCATGGCGAGGAAGGGGTTGATGCTGGTGGTGTCACTAGAGAATGGTTCCAGGTTATGGCAAGGCAAATGTTTAACCCTGATTACGCCCTTTTTATCCCTGTAGCTTCCGACAGGACTACATTCCACCCAAGCCGTATGAGCGGCGTCAACCCGGAACATTTGAGCTTCTTTAAGTTTATCGGAAGGATTATTGGAAAGGCTTTGTATGAGGGGCGCGTGCTGGATTGCCATTTCAGCAGAGCAGTCTATAAGGTAATTCTACTTCCTTCATTCGATTCCTAAACTAACCACGAATATAGCGCATACTCGGGAAGTCTGTCTCTCTAAAGGATATGGAAACGTTGGACCTTGACTACTATAAATCTTTGGTCTGGATGCTTGAAAACGACATCACCGACATTATCACAGAAACATTCTCAGTTGAAACAGATGATTTTGGCGATAAGAAAATCATTGACCTTGTGCCAGATGGTCGCAACGTGCCTGTGACAGAAGACAACAAGCATGAATACGTCCGGCTGTTGGTAGAGTACAGGCTTCTTACAAGTGTCCAAGAGCAAATGGAGCATTTCCTAGTCGGTAAGCTGAAACGAATCTATACGCTCTCTTCTACCTCTTTCTAATGATCCTGTAGGTTTCCACGATATCGTGCCAGCGGAGTTGATCTCTATTTTCAACGAACAAGAACTTGAACTTTTGATCTCCGGTTTGCCTGAGATTGATGTTGACGACTGGCGCAACAACACCGAATATCATAACTATTCCGCTTCCTCACCGCAGATACAGTGGTTTTGGCGTGCGGTCCGATCATTCGATAAGGAAGAGCGCGCAAAACTCCTTCAGTTTGTTACAGGAACTAGCAAAGTCCCCCTCAATGGCTTCAAAGAACTAGAGGGAATGAACGGCTTTTCGAAGTTCAATATACACCGAGATTATGGGAGCAAAGACCGCCTTCCTAGTTCTCATACTTGCTTCAACCAGATCGACCTACCCGAATATGATAGCTACGAGAACTTGAGGCAAAACATCCTGACGGCAATTACTCAAGGCGCGGAGTAAGTATACCTATTAGTCCGAGTATTAAGATTATTTTTTCCCTTACTAACACGTTTCACAGATACTTTGGCTTTGCCTAACTTCGCGTCATTATATTTCTTTTCTGTTTCTTTTTACCTTTTTTCCATTCTAAGTTGTAATGAAGCGGGGAGAAAGGTTTGATTGTGGATAGAAATTTCTGGGGAAAAGGGGGTTGTGTGGGTTTTGTTCTGTTTCGCATTCTGGAAAGGTGTTTTCTTTTCTCTTTTCACAAATCTTGTCCTAGCTCTTTTTTTACTTCTGGATTCGGGTTCTCCAAGACGTTATTCTTAGCATTTAGGGGGATGCAGAAGATACACTTCTGTGGATACGAGCGGCCAAGTGCAGGTTGGCTAGCTTTCGTTGTCTACTGTTGTTTTCATTTGCATGGGACTGGATTTTTTTTGTGTGGCAAGCCTGTACGTTAAGCTCGACTTTATGTTACGAGACAGTATTTCCGTTGTGGTTAGTCAAATAAATCGAACACCATTCATCATTCCCAAAGCACAAGATGGTGGGTGAGTAACTCCAGAAGCGTACTAGTACCTTTATCCCAAAATGACATAAATTCTATGACCTCACACAAATATATCATCACCTCATGCGGGACGGGAAGCTCAAAGATAGTCTACGATCCTTGTACTGTAACCTACCTACTTATTATTAAACTATTGAATCATTGGCTATCACTCGAAAAAAAGAGGGGGACGGTCTCTCCTCTCTTGGAGAAGAGTCTTCTCCCTAGGTCCCCCACATGGTGTTGTTCCATTAGGCTTGGACAGTAAGGTGACTGTTCGAGCACTGTATTTGGCTAGTTGTCCCAGCGAACTCTATGGTGCACTTGTAGCATACGATATGGTAACATTGGGCAGGCGTAGGTAAGCTTCGTACGGTACACGGTGTACTGTACGCCGAACCTGCTGTACGTTCCCAATATCGCAATTATTATTATTATTATTCCACAAACGGAAACGCACGGTAGATGCTGAGCTGGGCCAATCGTTCCTGCGATGTGATGCGATGTGCACAGTACTCTACAGTTTTTTCTTTTCTTTGCTTTGGTTTCTGGTTATGGGTGGTTGTATGCGAGACGGCGGGGGGTGGGTACCAGCCCCGGTTGCATGACAGGTAGGTTTCACCTCATGTGAGTGTTAACACATAAATAAATGAATGGCATGGCATGGCGTAATTTCTTCCCTCAACGTCCGACCGAAAACACGATCTCGGGACGCACGGGCCATCGTTCGTTGCTTTGCCCGGAGAAATTATGTTGTAGAGGAAAGGGAATTGAGGGATGGAAGATGGAAGATGGAGATGATGAAGAAGAAGAAGAGGGGGAGGGAAGGGACTCCTATATAGATTTTCTTGTTATTGCTTGAACGCTTGAATATAGCACTGGTACTCGTAATCTTCTGGCGTTTGCAAACACGACTGCTATTGCATACCGCAAAAATCTTGAGGCTCCGGGCAATTTTTCGCCCATATGCAATAGCAGTTGTGTTCGCAAACGTCAGAAGATTACGAGTACAAGTATACTCGAGTAGCGTGTGTGTGCATGGGTGTGGGTGTGATAATTAGGGGGCGGAGGAGAATGGGTCCCCTTTGTGGGAAATGTACCGTATCACGAGCCCCACCGTGATGGTGATGTGCTTTTTGCGTGTGTAAGTGTGATACTGGTACTGTAGTGTACAGCACCTCCTGACTGACTGACTATCTCCGCAGCACTCTGCGGTATTATGTATCAGTTTGTGGTAATATCTCCTTGGGTATCATAAAGTAATAGCCTTGTCAATAGTCTGCCAGCCAGCCTCGTCGTTCAGAAGAGACACAATTCGCTTTTGGGGAACGAGCGGTGCCCCCGCTTCAACCTTCCGGCGATACAGGGACCTGCTGTGCAAGTACAGTATTACGATACTCTGCGGCCTCAGGAGCGCCTACGGCTATTCCAAGCCAGTCACACTGTAGAACTTTCCACAAATCAGCCTCTTCCACCCTGTTGTTGTTCCGCGTTGAAGTATCATACCGTAAACTTCCTGTAAGCCGGAAGAGGGTAAAGAGGAGATCATAGTCTACACACGAGGCGACCAGGCAAACAGTTGGAGCCTCTCGGGTTCTCGGGACTCCCTAGGAGGGGATTCTCATGGGCATCTACCGCGACATCCTTTGTGGGGAAACAATCAAGGGGCTGGGAAGGAAAGGGAGGAAGAAAAAAAGCTAAAGACAAGAAGGGTGTTGAGCAGATAACGGTAGGGCAGTAAGCAATTGGTTTCTGTTTTTTTGTTTTTGTTTTTGGACCTTTGTGGAGAAGAGGAGGAGGGAAGAACACCGTATCACAATCATTAGAGTAAAGACAGGGGAGAGGAGAGACATTTCGGGTGTGTAAGATTTTTTTTCCTTTTTTTTAACATTTCTTCTTTACTACTAGTTCGCATCCTTACCAAGACGCCTCACATCATCACCGTCCCCTTCCTTCCTCCACTTCCCTTCTCTTCTCTTCCCTCCCCTCACCTCCCCCCTCCCTGCCCAATCTGCCGTACCCGCAACCTTAACGACGGCTGAAGAATGTCCGATCACCACCAACATGCCCTTCAGCGGCTGACACTTTAGTAGGAAGGCGCTAGAAAGAAGGAAAAAAAAAGTTGGGTAAGAGTATTAATTCCAGTATCGTACAGGCCTACCCTGGTAGATCAATTACCCATCTAAGCCTAATTTTTTCTTTTTCTTTTTGGTTGGAAGATCTGTTTTTTTTAATTTTTTTTCCCTCTGGCTTCTATTGGGTCTCGTTGTCCTTGTATTCTCTAATTCTCAAACTTTTTTAAAAAAACATCGTAAGCTTCAGCCAGGGTTGATTTCTCCAAACCCTTTTTCCTCCTTTTTTTTTCCCTCTCTCTCTCTTTCTTCCTCACCTCTTTTGCTCTTTGTGCTCCCTTTTAACCTTCTCCTCCAAGACCTCGACATCCTGGCTACCCCAACTTTTGTGTTTCAAGTCAGACGCTATGGCTGCCAATTCTATGAAGCTCTTGACGGGCAATAGCCATCCTCTTCTAGCTCGGAAAGTTGCGGACAGGTATGTGCCATTTCTACTCTCTCGTTCATACATGACCTCCCGATGGGCCAGTACAATTGGGGCCAGACAAAAAAGCAAAGGCAGAACGGTTGAACCTGTGCGCAACTTTTCCTAATAATTTACAGACTCGGGATAGACCTCACCAAAGTCCTGGTCGTGCAATACTCGAACCAAGAAACATCCGTCACAATTGGCGAATCTGTGCGAGACGAGGATGTCTTCATCATTCAATCCGCAGCGCCGGGCGAGGTGAATGACGGGCTCATGGAGCTCCTGATAATGATCAACGCTTGCAAAACGGCCAGCGCGCGGCGGATCACGGCCGTGATACCAAACTTCCCATATGCGAGACAGGACAAGAAAGACAAGTCCCGGGCACCCATTTCGGCGAAATTAATCGCAAATATGTTACAAACCGCAGGTTGCAATCACGTCATCACAATGGATCTCCACGCTAGTCAGATTCAAGGGTTCTTTAATGTCCCGGTTGACAAGTAGGCTTCCTCCTTTCTTCCCTGCTTCCATCTGCCTTTGCACTTTCTTTGGGGAGAGGTGGAGTTTTTGGAATCTACTCGGGGATTTTTTTAATATTCGGACGGCTTGGCGCCAAGACCCATACAAATCAGCGCCAAGATTCCGAATACTTTAAAAATCGCCTAGTAGTTCATCTAGGATGGAAACAAGACTGAGACAAGGCAATTTTTTTCCTTTTTGGTGGGCTTTTTTTTTACAGTCTTTACGCTGAACCCTCCATGCTACGATACATTCGCGAGAACTTCGATTACCGCAACGCCGTCATAGTTTCTCCGGATGCTGGCGGGGCGAAGAGGTAGGCATCTTTTAGGGTATTCCGGGAATTTACCTGCTCTAACGGCCACGGCAGAGCGACAGCAATTGCAGACCGTCTAGACCTAAACTTTGCTCTAATCCACAAGGAGCGCTCCCGACCAAATGAAGTGAGCAGAATGGTCTTGGTTGGCGACGTCCAAAACAAGATTGCGATTCTTGTAGACGATATGGCAGACACCTGCGGCACACTTGTGAAGGCTGCGCAAACGCTCAAGAAGCATGGCGCCCAGGAAGTCGTCGCAATCGTCACTCACGGCATCCTATCAGGAAATGCGATCGATAGTATCAACAAGAGTGAACTTGGTAAGGTAGTGGTCACAAATACCGTCCCACACGACGAGAAGAAGAAACGGTGCCCAAGACTTCACACTATTGACATTGCTCCCACGGTTCGTTCGCAGTATTCAATACACCCAAATTACATCCCGGAATGTGTGCTAACACGTGACCTACAGCTCGCCGAGGCATGCAGAAGGACACATAATGGCGAAAGTGTTTCGTTCCTCTTCAGCCATGCCCCGACTTAGGTGCGCTCCCTTAAATAAAACAAAGTTATAAAAAAAAGCCCATAATGTTTATTATATTCTCAGGGAGGCTGTATCTGTTTCTGGCTTGCCCGCTCGTTAGTTTCGAGGGTGTATAGCTGCATTATTTGATTCTTCCCTCTTTCCCTTCTCTTTTTCTTCAAATTCACTCTCATAAAAAGGGCCCATACACCCTAAAAAGTTTAACAAAATATGATAGAGTCATGGCCATTCAACGATACACTACACCAGGACCCATCAGGATCGGGAGGTTCAATATCGGAGTTTAGTCAGTTCTCCATAGCTAGTTTATGTTAGGTTTTATCAGAATCACAACTCACTCAACTTACCCGAAAGCTGGTAATGATCTCAGAATCGTGCAGCCAGACCTAACCAATGGCGGCTTGGTGGTCTGTGTATGATATGTATGTATGTATGTTGTGCTTGACGGCGATGCCGATTCTCCCGTGCCGTAATACGTAGGAACCGTACATACATACATACGTGTGCTCGGGTCAGTCAGTCAGCGGGTTAGGCTAGTTGAAACAGGCAGGGATTAGTAATCGGTACAGAGAGGAGAGATCACGGGGTTTTGCAGATGGAATGCGGAACTAGGTACTGTACTGTGGAGTACCTACTCTACACTGCCGTAGGCTGTTTACCTTATCTCGCCCGCTCACTCACGCTGTCAATACCTATGGAGAAGAGCACAATACAAGCACAGCATCACGCGAGTAAAATTTAAGCCTCGATGTAGTTTCTCGCCCCCCAGTGCAAACCCGATACCAGCGTACTGCCGCACCCGTATATACAGTACCACACTCTCTCCAACGCGGGAGGGAATTGGAGATGGATGCCTAGAGTATAGGGTGATTCAATCTCGAAAGCGAGCACCTACTCTCTCCCACTCTCTAATCCTTAAAGGCCCAGCGAATGATACCTTATGATAGAGTATCGTACCGTAACTTGACCCCTGATGTGTCCACCCATCCATCCGCCACTCACTCACCCACAAAACTGGGAGTTGTAATAAGGTATCATATATAAATACAATCTACTCGAGTAGACAGGACTTGCATAACTCCCTAGAACATACCCATCCGTCCATTCCTTAATCGAGTGATATTTCATGATTAGATAATACAGTGTATCTTGTACAGTAAGATTATTATTATTATTCCTCCTCCTTATTTCTACCCGGGGTGGTTTATCACACTGTGCGTGGCTATGGTAGGCCAGCAAAGTGAGCACTGAGTATCACCTATTATACCGTCGCATCTTCTTCCTTCCTTCCTTCCTTCCTTCATCCCCGCCGTGGGGGAAAATTCAATATCCAAGGCACCGCATCTGGCTACACACCCGCCCGGAATAAAAGTGCCAAGAATTGTATCTACGGTAGTTTCATGTGGATAGTAACTAGCTCCTTTGGCATTTATTGGTCGGTAATGTACTCGAGTAGAATACGGTAGGCATCCCAGCCCAACGAGCCATGCTGCGGGGTTTTCTATCGAAAAGTCGGAGGCGACTGTCGGGTGTGATCTGGTATCATGTTACTGGAATAAATGTCAGCCTGTGGCGTTTATAGGAGGCGTTGGGGCATTTCTGTTCGTGTATGGTTTATTTCGAGTCCTGCTTTCCATGACAATATTACAGTGCTCGATTTGTTCTTATGGTGTCAACCAGGCATGTCACTTGAAAGCAAAATAGAGGCTTGAGGTCGATCAGACGGCTCTAACTACTGCCGCACGATCCAGTAAAGTCCGTTTTCAAGCTAAGAGGTCAAAGGCAAGTGTAGCGTAACACACTCGAGTACGAGCTCAGTTAGGTAGCGAGTAGCCCTTAGGGGTAGGATTTTCACAAATACTTACCTTACCGCAGGGCGTCGTCCCCGGAACCTTGGTCATTTATTTGAAAGCAAGCGACTAACAGAGAAGGATTACTCTGTCACCTCTTAATACGGAAACGAGCCCCACCAGACCGCGCGGTACTTCTACTACAAATCCCCTTCCACTACGCTATCGCTGTTGGTGAGGAGAGCCCCTGCCATATACCCTGTGCCTAACTTCCCCCCCCTTCACCGGATTTCTCAATCTTATTCGGTGAGTGAGTGACTGCGGGCGGAGCGACGTTTATATCTACGGCGGTTAATGTGTTGTATGATACGTGCTTTTCTGTGGGCTTTTTTCGATTATCGATTGATAGATATTGGGAGTAGGTTTATAGCATAGTCCCGTACACACATGATACGGATAAATACGGAGTGAAATTGTGAGAGGGGGTTTGCACTTTATTGGTGGGGGAGGGGGTCAGAATATTAGGGGGCGGGGGGAACAAGGCCAAGGCGGGGGAAGGGTCGCCTCGGTTTTGGGGCTACGGTGGGAGGAGGGGAATGAGTTGGACATGCAAGGCGAACCAAGAGAACGTAAGAACGGGGTTTGGGTGTTGAGATTGGTATTTTTTTATTCTGTTTCTGGGTGATAAGCTTTTGCTGAGGGGTAGGGTTTGTGGGAGTAGGAGAGTTATCAGGTCGGTACGTTTGATCTAAGGCATCTTGGTGAAGGATGGCTAGGTTCGGTGGGAAGGTGGGTATCGGGAGATCTGAGGAGTGGCTAACGTTAGCGGCGGTTCCTAATAAGAACAACGCGAAAAAAAGAGTGAATAAAAAACAGGGTGTAGCGGAAGATCAGACAGCAGTTGGCAATAAATAACATCCACATGCGGATATTCAGAACAGGTCTGTGTGAATATCGCTTTCATCATTTCGTGTTGCGCTCCGTGATAGATAATAAAGAAAAAAAGAGAGGAATGAAAGCTTAAACATACTGCATCACTTCTAGAGAGCGGAGCCCTCCCCAGGCTTGAAAAACTCATCAATCTTTCTTTGCGTCCCATCGGCGACATCTCTGGCAGGAGTCCTTTTAACACTAGCCAGGTGGACAGTGACATTGATACCGCGAATTGAGTATGGCCACAACGCCAACCCACGACTATCCGTCCATTTTGTTCGGGGGTCAAATTTCAGATGAAAGTACCCCGTATTGCTCCACCTAACCTTTCTCGAATCCGGCAAGTACCGCAGATGCTTCATAAGCTGCTTGCGCAAAATCTGAAGAAATATACCATGAGAAACGACAGCAACCGCCACATTTACGGCCGGTGAAACAGACGCCATATGCACCGTCACGAGTGTGGGCAGAAGGTGTTGGTTCAAGAATCGGTTAGCCCGGGCAACCATGGACTCGGTCGTCTCCCGATCGTTCTTGAAATCAGGGAGTGGAGGATGAGCCCGTCCGTATGGAGTGCCTTCCTGCGAGCCAAAGCTCATCTCCTGGAGGTCCGACAGTTGTAGGATATCTTTTGCTGGTTCCAACGGGGCATTATCGCTGTTAACTTCATCCGCCTCGCTGAGTCCGACTAGGGGTTTTCGACCACTGTCGATGGCAGCGGACTGAGCCTCTAGAATTGCTCCGGCGGTTTTGGCGGCCCGTTGGAGGTCTGACGAATATATGTGTGTTAGGGTGAAGTTTTCTCCCTGCCCGCCGGTGAGGTAGGCTCCTAGCCTGGCTGCTTGAAGTAGGCCATTGGGTGTCAGGGCGGAGTCGGTCACTCCTGCACTGCGCGAACCATATCGTTAGAAAAATGGGTTTTCTTTTTCTTTCGTGGATGGAAGAGAAAAATGGAGGAGTGAAACTCACAACCGATGAGCGACATTATCGACCGTCTCGCCGTGACGAATAAGGAGAAGGTTCATGATCGAAATCGGTGTTTGGGGCGACTTTACTTAAACGGGGTCGACGAAGGGAGACTGTTGACGACGCTAAGAAAGCCAGTCACGGGCGGTCCCGATTATCAGATTAGATTTTCAGGCGATAGACTAGGCATTTGTCGAGGCTCCACATTGCGCTAAAACAGGCGAACCAAGCTATCAGCTTCGTTCTATGGCTCGTACGAGTGAGAGGGCGAAAAGCGCCCGCTGTGGCGGATACTTGTGATACACTGCTGCGCGGTCCGTTACGCCGCCTCTGATCCCCACGATTTCCAGAATCTTGGACAGCCTGCTGTATCCTGGCCCAGATCTCTATCATTTCAGGGAACCAGACGCACACAACTCATTAATCAGCCCTTCCTAGCCTGTTGTTTTAGAGAGCTACTCTCTCCGAAAACATTAAAAAAGCGATCCTTCCACCGTGAGCCTTTATCGGCTCTGAAAGTGTTCAAAATGAGGAAACCGGCACCATTATACACGTTGCTCCGGACATGATGGTTGGTACCGGACGCCTACGATATTGGAAAGGTATGCACCGGTGAGCCCAGGCACGAGGCAAGCTTCAACGTGGTACACCGGTGCCGTCCGGCTTTCACCTATAAAAATAAAGACAAAACTCATACCCCAGCTACGACGATGCCGGTGCGAGCTTTATTGTTGCCCCATGGGCTTTGCACCTTGTCCCTTCGCGCGCCCTCTGGGGATCGTTGTCTACCATACTCATGGACACATGTCAACGACCGGTAAATGGTTGCCCATTTTCCTCCTTTTTTATAATGAATAAATGTATTAAATACCTGTGGACCCTCTTACCATCCCACTCGTCGTGATTTCCGAATCTCCTTCTGTACCCCATCGCTCATTTCCTAGGCCGCTCAGGTAGATTCCGTCTCTCCTCTCCTTTCCTTCCCTTATTTGGATTTCTGTTGGCAGCTGTATGGCTACCTTACTTTTTACTTTTGCCCTTAGCGTCTTTCCTTTACTGGCTCAGGCTGGTCCGAGTTGTCCTTCTGGCTCTGAGTTGACGACAAGAATCACTAAGTTCGTTATCGGGGCTACACCCGATAGGGTGTTTGATGCTACTGGTGATTTCTTCAACGCAAAATGTAGGTTGTATCTTACCTTCTATAATATTAGTAATGAGCCAACTGGCTATTATACTAGGGCAAGGAGTTCCCCAAGTCAGAACTTCGAACAGCCCTTCAAGACGTACACTCGCTTTTGATGGTGTTCAGTTTGTTGAGGAACTGATGTCGGCCAGTGTCGACCGGACTAATAAGGTCAACTCCTTCTCTGTGAATTGGAAGTCGGCCGATTCGGTAACCTTCGCTGCTGCGGTAGCCCAAGTCCGAATCTCGTACTATGAACAATACTTTGGGATTGAACCCCGCTGCAATGGAAGCACCCATTCCACTGGCAACTGGCGCAGCTGCTTGTGCGTTTCGGGTGACAGTTCCAAGGACGCTGCAACGGAGTGGTTTGAAGCAAGACATCGTAGTGCTGTTCAGAACGTCTTTCGGGAACTAGGGGTCCAGGGTTGGATGGAGGAACAGATCGGTGGAGAGATACCTGGCTGTGGTGCTGTAACAGCGCCTCCTTCTTCCACGAATACGTTGACCTCTGCGTCTTCTACCTCTCCCACATCCTCAACCACGGCCAACACGGACCCTACTACAGCTCCTGAGCCTGTTCCTCAGGCTCCTAAGCAAACGGCAATCGCTTCCGAGCAGAAGACTGCTGGTGGCCACAAAGGCAAGGCGGATGCCATGTTCGCCTTAGCTATTGGTGGAATCACGGTTTCCATTTTCTTATGACCAGGTGAAAGAAAAGGGAATGACATAGGTCGCTAGAGGAAAGCTTGGAGCTCGTTGAAAAACCGAGTGATTGCTTATGCTAAGGAGAGGAAAGTTTCTTGTTTCCCGATCTGAACTGCCTGTCTTAGACTTGTGAATATTTGGCGGGAATAGCTAACCATAGGGTTGGAGAAATACGGTGTTTTCTTTTTCTTTTCCGAGTTTCTTCTGCAGTGAGCGGACGCTCTCATTTTATGGATTAGAGAACGGACCATCATAGTATTCCCTGAATATATCAAATCAAATGTACAGTAGATAGTGGGGGCAGGACACAGCCGCTTGGCGTGGGTGTGGTACAGGGACATGTCGCTCCCATCTACTCGTAGGTGCGAGTGCGGGATATGCTTGCATAGTATGACGACCCTAGTAGGACTCGATAGAAAAGGGAAAAAGGGCAAAAGAAAGGAGAAACAACAAATCAACACACCATATTTGCGGCTTTTGTCTGCAGGAACAGGAGGGAATGTGAGGTTTTATTCTACGATGGGATGGGGGATCACGTGTAGGGGGTGATGGTCGAGAATGTAGTTGTTGGTGGGGTTTCACTGCGTGGAGGAGTTGAATCGAGGCGGAACTCGCAGCAGGGCGGGCTTGAGGCTAAAGAGAGAGAGAAATAGAAAGATAATCTACCTATGGTGAGGGGGGAGTAACTCACCGCCGGTTTTCCGATCACACCACAGAACTTTGAGAGAGAGAGAGAGAGAGGCGTGGATTTGATTAGGCATGGAGGAGGATTTGGCTCTTAATTGTCTATTATATACAAAGAGAGGTTTAACTAACTTGATTATCTTCTGATGGACCAGGGGAGAAGCAATTACCAGTGATCACAACCACGGGCTTTGTCAGATCACATCGTTCTCTGTAATACCTTACCGTGCCTGATCTTATCATCTCACCAACTTACGGAATCATTGCTCGTGAAGGAAACAACCCATTATATTTACTTTTCTCTTCCACACCTAGATAAACTCTCCCACTACCGTAGTATCTATCTTCCCTGCCCTCCCCCCCTCAAACAAACGAACCTCTCTCCATTCATTTCATCCGCCTAGCCCCATCCCCCAAAACCATCGCCCAAACCCTCGTCCTCACAACCCTCGTCCTCCCTTCTTGTGTTGCTGCCATTATTACTCTATTCCATTCCACTCTCGCTCACCAGCCTTTTCCTTCCTCACTCCCTTCTTTCATCTAGTCCACCTCCAGTCCTTTCTCACTCATCCGCTGGAAGCCGAAATACCTGAATTCACCTCATTCCTGGTCAATACCCCAATCTACGGATAGCAGAAACACCGCAACTTACCGCGCCCCCGTTATCATTATGCATACATTTCCTCGGTCCGTATATAGTATGTCCAATGTGAGTTCTCCCTTTTTTCCTTGCTATCTGTCATCTCTACCTCCGTTTCATTTCATTTCATTTCATTTCATTTATTTTATTTTGCGCTTTTTCTACGTCCCTGCAAGTCGTGTGGTATGGTTCCACCCGTGTGGCGGGTTCCCATACCATTCATCCGTTGTATGTCTTTCCTATTGCATCCCCGCAGCTTTGTCTGCTCAGGGTTGTGGACAATCTGGAGGCCCAAGCTTCCCGAGATTCGGCGAATTCGGCAAACTACCTCCCTCGACATGCGCAAGCAGCACCAGGGCTGGATAGAAAAAGGAACCACGCGAGCAGAAAGGAAATTCTCATCGCTGCCAGCACGCCGAGAGCAGCGGCAATTACGGAGCTAGAAAAAAAATTCTTCCAGGGAAAAGAAAATATCATACTATTCTCCAGTTCGAAATTCTGCTGCAGGCAGTCAATTGGGGAAGCCGCCATTCGTCCTTCATACCTTTCTGCTTGGACTTTAGAGATATGAGCTTGACAGTCACACTCAGTTTCTGTACGCCAGTGTGCTGAGTTCAATCGAGCTCTCTATCTGTCCTTCCTTGTCCCTGGGGCGGTGAGGCTTTTGGCATACAACCTCAAAACCACAAAGCTTAGAGCACCCACGATAGCAATACACGGACTTAGGGACGTCTCACGCTTGGCAACCTCAGACCACGATCCCCGTTAGCTCTATAAGCTTATTGTAAGGTCCACAGGCCATTGGACTAGTTTTACGGCATCTCAGGGGGGGTCATCTTTCTCGAATCTCTGCTCTGAACCCCGTTCGCCCTGCGCTTGTCGTACCACGGAAAAATTACATTACATTCTCTACCACACGCTCAAGAAATTTGAGTCTCCCCGAAAATTCAGTCCCCCCACCCCGTCCTCCGTCCGTCCGCCCAGTAACACCGCTTCCCAGCGGCTTACTCTTCGGCTCCCAAGTGTCCACGAAGCTTCTCTCGTCCATTTCGTCTCTCCCTCCATCCCCCCCCGGCATCCACAACCACCAGCCATTTCGATTTCCCTACGACCTCTGCAGCTATCTATTGAGAGTAGCCCTTAGACTTCTTCTTTTCACACTTACTTTTATACCCTCCCTATTGCCCCCTCTTGATCCTTTCGTTGGTCTTTTTCTTTCTTAAAAGAAACTCCCTTGTACAATTTGTTTTGAAATGGCGCCCTTTACCCTTGGAAGTGAACCTATGGTTTTTGTTCACCTTCTACATAACAAATATGCAGAAGGGGACCATCCTGGAGACGATGTTATTGTTGGTGGAATGGCTTCTAATTTCGGGTTTGAACAGATAGAGGACTCTCAGATTTGTGTGGTTATGGTAGGACTACCAGCTAGGGGCAAGAGCTTAATTGCTCAAAAAAGTGAGTAAGAAACTATCTTTTTTTCTGTTTGCGGGTTTCGGTTTAAGCTCCGGCACTTGCTAGCCGAGAGGCTGGGTCTGAGCGTCTTTGGGATGAATGTTTCCGAGATTCATTACCCCTAGCTTCACATCAAATTTTTGAGCTCCCCCATGTTTTTTTCTGTTTTTTCTGTTTCCGTTTTGCCGTCTGTTCCTCTACCACTGTTGTGCCACTACGTCAATAACGCGGTCGAAGTGTTAATTTTTCCGAGATATTACATCTTGCTAACCGGATTGTCCATAGTTGTCCGCTACCTGAAGTGGCTCTCGGTTAATGCCAAGTCTTTCAATGTTGGCTCCTACCGTCGCGCCGATACCCCACAACCGACCGCCGATTTCTTCGACACTGGGAATGCGGAAGGAGAACGCCTTCGTCGCGCAGCCGCAGAGGCTGCTGTCAACGACATGTTGCGTTGGTTCGAACATGAAGGAGGACATGTCGGTATTCTTGATGCTACCAACTCGACCCGTAGCCGAAGGGCTTGGATCGAGGAGCGTTGCAAGTCCAAAGGCTACGATGTCATGTTCGTAGAGAGTAAATGCGATGATGAAGAGTTAATTATGAACAACATTCTGGAGGTTAAGACTACCTCTCCGGACTATATTGGGCAAGACCCTGAAGTCGCAGCCCGGGATTTCAGAAATAGGATTCGTAATTACGAGAAGGTTTACGAGACTATCGATGAGTCTCATCTTACCTACGTCAAGTTGATAAACGTTAGCTCTCAAGTCATCATCAACCAAGTGTCGAACTATTTGCAAACACGCATCATCTACTTTACAATGAACTTACACATAACACCACGCTCAATTTGGTTATCTCGTGTACGTGAGCTCCTTCCTAGTGCTTGAATCTGTCATTAATTTCTGCTTTAGCATGGCGAGTCTGAGTTCAATGTTCTCGGAAAACTTGGCGGTGATGCCAATCTCTCGCCACGCGGGATGGCTTATGCGGAGGCTCTGCCCAAGCTAGTGAAGGACTCTGTTGGGGGCAAGAATATCACCCTCTGGACATCCACTATGAAGAGGACTATTCAGACAGCCAAGCACCTAACCTATCCAAAGAAGCAATGGAAAGCGTTGGACGAATTGGATGCTGGGGTTTGTGACGGGTTGACATACGAGGAGATTGAGAAAAAATATCCTGAGGATTTCCGTGCTCGTGACGATGACAAGTAAGGACTTCTCGACACCAGTTTATGACCTTTATTAACAAATGGGCTACAGATACAATTATCGTTACCAGGGAGGAGAGTCGTACCGTGATGTAGTCATCAGATTGGAGCCTATCATTATGGAAATGGAGAGGGGTTCCGACATTATGGTGGTTACTCACCAAGCAATCCTTCGTTGCATTTATGCGTATTTCATGAATGTGCCACAAGACCAATCCCCGTGGATGGAAATTCCCCTCCATACAGTCATCAAGCTTACCCCCCGCGCCTATGGCACCCAGGAAGAGAGGTTAGTGGATTCTAACGTATTACTTTTGTCTATTGCTAACTTTTCTATAGATTCAAGGCAAATATCCCCGCCGTATCCACTTTCAGAGCCAAGTATACCTCTGCCAATATGGGCGGTGAGGCTGCCGTTGTCGACGCCCAGAGGGTTCAGTCCCCTGTCTCCGGGGCCCAGGCAAATGGAGTTATTACCATTAGTGATGATGTTGAAGCCGCCCCTCAAAAAATGAACGCCGTCTCCGTTGTCGAGAGTCTTGGACTCAATGGCGATACTCTTGTCATGGAGTAGCCTCTATGGTATGGACTAATAAAGTATCCCAAGGGATCTAATGTACTCTACCCATTGGTTCTTTTCCTTTCCTTTCCTTTCTCGTTGTTCTCTTTCAATTTTTCTTCATTCATATTTGGTTGGGTAAAAATGCTTTGGGAATACAAATGGAAAAAAACCCCGCACGCGCGCCGGTGGGATGAAGTTGACGGTTTATGACTGCGGTTTTGTCGGATGCCTAGATAATTGGGAGTTTTTATTTCTTTCTTTGGGGGCTTGGATGGAAGCGTCTTTTTCTACTACCACCTACGTTTAGTCTACTGTCATTTCGCGATGGAAGGGTCCTTTTCATACCCTCAGTGCATACCCTTCGATCATGTAAAGCTGCCGTGTGTGTGCGAGCGGGGATCGCGTTTAGGTTGAAATACGAAGTTATAATATAATGATGGCGGGCTGCGCTTTTGTACTTGTAAAAAGAGCATGTGAGATGTCGCTATCCCTAGTTATTGTCCTATTGCCGATTATTCTACGAGTATATTACCAGTAGAAACACTAATGACAAAATTCTGGGGTACTTGTGGTCTTCGCCCGATTGATAAAGTTTCCAAGCCATTCATTATGTAGCTAGATGGGGTAAACCTAATGAATAATACCGGCAACTTCTTCGTACTGTGCAATTCAAAGTAAATTTAAGTGATATCCGTCTCTAACGGCCCTCGGTACAGTATGATACATGGATAGGTATCTTGGCACCCTTGTGCTTTAATCACATGCTGGCTCAACACCACATTACCCCGGATTCACGCCTTAGAAAACTATCGTACCAGGAATTAGAACAACGTTCCCCTTCTCTCTTCTGCACCGGGCGCATAATACACTGGTTCCGGCCCGGTTCGATTCCTCCCTCTCAGTGATCATCTCTTCGTTCCCTCTGGCAATAGCTCTCACTCTCGAAAATCCCCCATGGCGGCCCAGTCGAAACTCCTGCTGCCATCCCATCGATCACTCACCAATCTCCTCTCACACCTCACCTCCCTCTATGTAAGGTATCGGTCAAAAATCTCCCGGGGGGTTTACCTAACGCTATTCGTCGCGCTCGTCAACCGTATTCGCAATGCCATCAACGAACAGAAGGCAGCCGCCGCTCGGGAAGGGGACCGCCCCCAACCCACTCCGGAGACTCCCAGCGCAAAACGAAAGAAGGTAGAACTCAACCGCGAGTTCTTCCAAAACCTATTCAAGTTGCTGAAGATCGTTATCCCAGGCGTGCGGAGCAAAGAGCTTCGGCTACTCGTCAGTCATACTTTCTTCCTCATCGTGAGAACATTGATAAGTTTGTATGTTGCCGAATTGGACGGGAAGTTGGTCAGCGCTCTGGTGCGGGGCAAAGGGAAGGACTTTTTGTTAGGAATTGTCTGGTGGATGGTGGTAGCGGTCCCGGCAACGTTTACGAATTCGATGTTGTCTTACCACCAGTGCAAACTGGCGTTGCAGTATCGGACCAGATTGACACAGCATATTCATTCAAAGTACCTGTCACAGATGACTTTCTACACTCTGGGAAATCTGGACGATCGCATAAAGAACGCGGATCAACTCATCACAGTTGACGTGTCGAAATTTTCGAACTCTCTAGCAGAGTTGTACTCCAACCTCGCGAAGCCGGTGCTCGATATGATGATTTATAATTACCAGTTGTCAAGGAACGTTGGTGGGGAGGGGCTGTTCGCTATGGCTTTACTAGTCCAGGTTTCTGCGAACGTTATGAGGGTGCTCACTCCGCCGTTTGGAAGATATGTCGCGGATGAAGCAAGGTTGGAAGGAGAATACAGGTTTAGTCATTCCAGATTAATAGACAGTTCTGAGGAGGTAGCGCTGTACGGTGGGCATGATGCCGAGAAGACTACGCTAGATAAAGGGTACTTCACATTGATCAAGCATGTGAATCACATCTTGCGAAGGCGGTTGTATCATGGGATGATGGAAGACTTTGTCATCAAATACTTCTGGGGAGCTTTGGGACTTATGCTTTGCTCTGTGCCGGTGTTCTTCAAGGTACCAGGTGCTAGAGGAAATTCGTTGGGCGACCGCACCGAAAGTATGAAAACCTTGGGGCTCGATACGATCGAGTTTTGCTAATTTTTATAGGCTTCGTCACCAATCGCCGCTTGTTACTGTCTTCTTCGGATGCCTTTGGAAGAGTTATGTTCTCCTATAAGGAGATTACTGAACTGGCTGGTTATACCTCGCGAGTATCTACACTTCTGAATGTCATGGAAGATATTCAGAGCGGTCATTTTGAGAAAAAACTTGTTTCCTCCGCAGGTACCGAGGAGAATGCAGCTGTGCTCCGCGGACGTGGAAAGGTTACTACTGGTCCAGATATCGAGTTTACCAATGTTCCCATTGTCTCTCCTAATGGCGATGTCCTACTCAAGAAGCTATCATTCACAGTAAAGCCTAACGAACATCTCCTCATTGTCGGCCCCAATGGCTGTGGTAAGTCCTCGCTTTTCAGAATTATGGGAGGTCTCTGGCCTGTCTATGGCGGGACTGTTCGCAAGCCACCCAGCGAGGAAATCTTTTACATTCCCCAGAGACCATACCTTAGTCGTGGAACACTACGACAGCAGATTATCTACCCCGATAGCAAACTTGAGCAGGTTCGTCGAGATGTGACAGATGAGGCTTTGTACGAAATTCTGCGGGTCGTTGAAATTGAGAACTTAGTTGAGAGAGAGGGTGGTTGGGAAGCTGAGAAGGAATGGCGTGACGCCTGGAGCGGCGGCATCCAGCAGCGTGTTGCCATGGCCAGATTGTTCTATCATGCACCTAAATAGTACTCCCTTCTCACCGGTTTAGCATCATGCAAAGCTAACCATTCATAGTGCCATCCTAGACGAATGCACCTCATCTCAAGACTTGGACACGGAGCGCATCATGTACGAGACCGCAAAGAGCCTAGGAATTACCCTCATTACCGTTAGTCACCGCAGAAGCCTATGGAAATATCACACCAATATTTTACAGTTCGATGGCCAGGGTGGGTACGTGTTTACTAAGCTGGATGCGGAGAAGAGGTTAAAACTTGAAGATGAGAGGGAGGAGATTGAAATACAACTTAGAGCTGTGCCGGATATTGAGAAGAGGATCGCAGAGTTGGAGGCCGTTGTTGCCGAGAGGGAATAGGACTGTACCATACATGGAGTGACTAGATTCAATTGGGTTGTATTTCAAGGTTTGGGTGTTGGCTGTACTTGTTGAGGTTATCGAAGTCATTGTTTCGGGGTTTCCTATTCGTCCCTTTCTTCTTCTTTCTCCTTGCATGCATCCATTACGGTACATGGAAGTATTATATCCATCTATTTTAGAAGGAGGGGCTAAGTGAGAGGCTCACATCAGGCCTGGATGAGCTGGCAGTGGGGTAAAGATCAACATTTTTGTTGGCAGATGTTGCTACTGAGGATAGTGAGTGGGTAGGGCAGGCAAGGCTAGAGTCCCATGTGGGGAGGGGGTGGTAATGTTATATGGGGAGGGCAGATTGAGTGTGGCTTCGAACCTTTATCCATGGGTGTAAAAATCTACCGGAAGTCTATATATGAGCCTACGATCCTCCTCCCTTACCTCTAGTTAATATCTCAGATTCGATAGATCAATATCTACTCTAGAGTCTCGGACGCGAGGTCGATTCCTTCTATAAACACCCCAGAATCGAGCTCACTTCCTACTTGTTCTCCTACCGGAAAAACGATTTTCCGTACCAACAACTGTTTCCTCCGACTCCCAAGAGAAAAATGTCATTCCAGCAACGAGTACCTCTCCGGCCCAATTACCTGGTCGGTTACATCTCATAGGCCCCCCAAGTTTTCCCAACTCCATAGATAGCGAATCCCGCGATGGAGCTCATCTGAAATCCATGAGATGAGCCTCATCTCTCTGGGAAATTCTGATGCTAGCACCGCCACAAAGCTCATCTCCCCATTGTACCGCCACAGTTCAACGGCTCTTAGGTTTGACTTACTCACTTCCTTTCAAACTGCCGCCTACACACCAATTGCTTCGTTGCACAGCTGGCTCGAATCAGAGACGACCACGCAAATTCATCTGCAACTGGGATTTTCTGCATCCGTCTGTCCTCCCCTCCTTCTCCCCCCTTCTTCCACTTGTCCTGTCACCCAAAGTTGTCAATTTCTGCCACGATGCTACACCCTCCCCTACCCTTTCTACCCATGTCCCTGCACCCCCCGCGATCTGACGTTAGGTCTTTTCCCCACCTCTTGGGTGACGTGGGTCTGCGCTATCCGGAGGCGTGCCTGCCTTGTGGGAAAGGGCTTGGATCGAAGAATTGAGGCTGATCCTGTTGACGCATTCACCCTTCGCAGGCACGCACCCCCACCGCTGTAATACGTGATATCGCAGTGCCGCCATCCTCATTGCAGATATCGTCCATTGTCCGCTTGTCTGGTCTGCTCCATTGCCAACGCATACCTCTAGTATCGTCACCACTACCACACCTTCCACCTCATTTCTCTTCCTGCTCGTTCCACTAGACATCGTTGCATTGGAGCCTTGCCGGGTGGACTTAGCTTTCCTTTCCCCTACGATCAATTCGAGGGTGTGAATGAACGGGCAACTGCTGTGTTGGCGTGCTCTGTTTGGTTCGAGACGGGAATTGAGGTGATAACGAGACTAGGCTTTCAGGAGGGTGGTGGGGAAGGGAATTGAGGGCTGGAGGGGGGGAAGGAAGGAGGAGGATACGGAGGAGGAGGAGGGAACGGTCCTTTATCTAGGCTAGGGGTTTCGCCCTTTACTTTCGTTTTTTCCCCTCAGCATCAATCGCACGCTCTCTGCCAACGCAAGCTTTCTATCTATCCATCGATCTATTTTCCATTCTATACTATCGATCCACGTAATATTCTGCAATGGCTTCAAGGCTTATCAAGGAGGACGCCCTCGTCAGGAAGGACCGATTCAAGCGTGCGGGTGCGTTGTCTTTCTGCCAACTCACTACCGATCCATTCTCCGTGCTAACGATCGAGGGTGAAACAGATGAGGCCCGTCAAACCCTTACGCAAGAGCTCCACACTCTCGGTGCATCCGTTGATATGGAGCTCCGTGAACGCATAACCAACATTCATTCCAATGCCAGTGCCCTTGAAAGTCAAAGTAAGACCTTAAGGAATCGCACCGCTGCCCTCGGGAAGACTACCCGTCAGTGGAGTGGCATGGCAGATGGAGCTAGAACCAAGTTGAAGGTTTGTTCTTATCCCTTCCTGTAAGCTCCCAGGACGGTTTGCTAACTTCTGTAGGAAATCGGGGACATTCAGAATTGGGCAGAAATGATCGAGCACGACCTCCTCCTTATTGAGGAAACCCTTAGAATCGTCCATGAGGATGAACTTGAGGATGATGATTCCTAAATTATTTCCTCTTTTACGACGCTTATGAGACTTAAAATTTTCGTAGCTTCCCCTGTACATTTTCGTTTTTCTTTGTTCTTTTTTCCTTTTTCTCTTCATACTCTATGAACGGGTGGTGGTGTGTTCTCTGTTTGTGGTTCCTATTTTACTCTGGAGTTGACGTTGGTATTTTCCTTTTCTGGGAAAGTACGTATTACTGCTCATTGGCTCGCTTGTTTGCTCTTCTCTCTCTCATGACACCTGGTGCATGCGTAGGTGAGTGGGTGTGCTGCTGTTTCAGATGTTTGCTGGCCCGTGATGGGCGGGATTACGGCAGGGTGGGACAGGCCGGGACAAGGGAGCGGAGCGGGAGGGAAATGTGGGGGAACAAATGGGGAGAGGGGGGGGGCTTTGTTAATAGGTTTTAAATATATTTTTAATTCCTTTTTCTCTAGTATGTGTTTGGGACTATTAAGATCGTATCATAGGCTGAGGAAGTTAGCAAATGGGATCTACCGATGCCTGATCTGTACGAAATGGGATGTAGCATTTTAATTGCTGTTTGTGATTCGTGCTATGCGGGATGGCCGCGTCGGATAACCAGCGTAGAGGATGGAAGGATGGGCGGAAGGGAAGGGGGGGGGACGCGGGGAGAGTGGCTGGATGAGTATGCTACCTATTTTGTTTTGTATCTTCTCGTGATGTGGGTGGTATGTCAAGCCATATGCGTCAAATTCCCGTCTAATACTATCAGTGGGCTCCCCCACCTATCGCAATGAGTAGTAGAGGTACTGCCCTACTGGAGTGCTTGCTAAGTCCTAAGGGATATATATGCTTCTCGCAAACCCCTGCCTCGTTCCCATTTTTTCTGGCATCGTTACTTCACTCCATAATATTACTATATATTATGTACCCTCTCCAACACTTTAGCCTATGGCCTCTACTTCACCCTACTCTTTCCGTATAGGCCCTGCCCTTATGCTATAACACCTTTTGCGGACGCGACACAACTCGAAAAATATAAAAGACCACCCCCCCCCCTTTCTCTTTCTTAAGCATCACCACACCCGCTTCTATACCGCCTTCTACACCCACCTTATTCTACACCCACCTTACCCACGTAGGGCCACCCCCCAACGCCCTGGAGATTCGCATATTGCGGAAAATCCCTGCCCACGATGAAGTAGGACTCCACCTACTCCTACAGTACATCCTTCAGGAAAGGAAAAGCACATGTGGGACATTGTGGGGAGCTATAATTTTATACTGTAAGTGTTTTGCCCTAGCGTCGTTTCTGGTATTAATGTGGTTTTTAGAAAATTTTATACCTCACTCTTCCCAGACCTGCGTCTCGGTGCATCTAGCGAAGAGGCAGACACTCCGAGCAAGGCTCAGAGTGTGCCCACGCCATTAAGCGACAGTATACTGTAAGTGTTATCTCGCCCCCGCCAGCGTCGTTTCACGTATTAATGTGGTTCCCAGAGATTTTTATACCCCCCCCCCCCCCAGACCCGCGTCTCGGTGCGTCCGGCAAAGAAGAAGACACTCCGAGCAAGGCTCAGAGTGCACCCACGCCATTAAGAGGCAATAAAGTCTTCCACTCCTACCGGGGTGTTCTTGACCAACAGTACCTCGCCCGCCCCGAAGCAACCACTCGCCCCTTATTGAGTGCCTCGTGCTGGCATATCAATTCAAATGGGGGGTGGGTAGTGACTATACCCCCCGGTGAAGTAGGAAAAAGGCCTGGTGGGCGGGATGGATTCATTTCCGTCCTGCCCCCCGGCCTTTTCAACCTGTGGGTCTCGGTTAGTAGAGCACATCAAACGCACCCCACAACCCATTTTAGATGTCACGGTAGAGGAGAAGATTGAAGCTCTGGTGAAGAAATTTTGGACCGCGCTCGGTGCTTGTTTTCTTCAAGACGAAGGTAAATCCCCTCCCTTATTCGTTGCATGGGCTCTGTTAGTGCCGCGGCTAATAAGGCGATTATCGAATAGAGCACTACGCTATCTACACCCTCTACTAGTCTACTCCGCCATAATGGGATCCCCGAACAGCCACGTACCTTCACGGGATATCAAGGGGCAAAAAAAACAAAAGAAAAGCCCAGCAAAACGTAAAGCTAGCTGGGACCTCGAAAACCCAGACAGTACTGTCTGCCCGACACTACGAGTGAGCGGATGTGATTCTCACTATCACTCCATTCTGGGATTCCTACAATGACCGCTACGGCATTGCCCCACGCTCCGCAAGCAGTGCTTCTATGCATTAGTCTACCAAAGATAGAACTTTAGAGTCAATGCTCGACACAAACGCCAGCCCTCCCTCCCTCCCTGTCACAAACGTGTCCGAGCCATTCCAGCACCAAACTCACAAGTCTTGCCACATCTCTGCTTCGACCAGCTCATGGTTCACCGAAAAAACTACCGCAACGCCTCGAACGTACCCCCACAATACTATCCGCAAACCTAGAAACGACCAAAAACCAATTTAGAATAGATAGCGGCACACCCGAATCGCCTTCCTGGAAACTTCTTGTCTCCCCACCGGACAAAGTCTTGGCCACGGTGGCCAAGCGCCATGATCTGGTGGATTTGACAGGTCCCTGAACTCGGCTTTTGCATGGTTAAAGTTAACAATAGGAACGGCATTAGGGGTGACATGTACAACGCCTCCTGGCAAGGAGAGGGAGAAGGTACTCGAGTACAGTGACCTCCCTGAATTAGGCTCTTAGGGGCGTCACGTGATAGCGCTATTTGCCACTAGCTAAATTGTGGGCTCGTGCAGCATTCAGCTTGACAGGGCAAATTAGACTATATGTTTTTTCTCCAGCAGGCGTCAGAGTTGGTGCGAACGATCACATGTTCCCCGAAAGGATATGCAATTACTGGAATCACTAGTGTGCGTGCCTCGAGAAGTGAAGCCTGCTTTGTTTTCGGGGGAGGAAGGGGGGGGGGGCGGGGCGCCCATAATCCGCATCAGCATTCTCCCGACCTATTCTCTGCTGGGGGCGGGGGTTAGGTTCGGTTGTGGTGGGTGGGTGGCCGGGCTCTCGTGGTGCCGGTAGAAGCCCATGCAGCGCCGGCAAACTAAGGCCCACTATCTGACTGGTTTTGGGTCCACTGGAAGCCAAAACTTCCCACCCCGCTCCACTTGGCATCACTTATCTTCAATGTCTCTAGTCCTGGGTCCTCCAGACAGAAACCGCCCCACACCATCCTCTCCTCCTTCAAGCGGAATTCGATTTAATGGGAAGGGGTAAATTCCCAAATCACGCCCAGAACAGTCCTTCATCCCTGCCCTATTCTGCTCGTCTTCATTCCCACCGCCACCACAAAAACAAAAAGGGCGACTCATGACCGATCCCTAGCGACCTGCTTTCCCTGTGTCAGTGTGGTTTCTCACGGAGCCCCGGAGGTATCTCTGAACCAACGGGGTGACCGCGGGGCGCTTGCTGTATACACAAATGCTCAGGTATCAGTGAGGTTGGGGGATGTCGCCGGCCATCCAGAACAAGGATATCGCTGTCCTACTCAGGGGGGACTCGCCCCTCTAGAGAGATCTCCAAGACTACGTTCTTAGGCCAAGAAGGGTAACCGCGGAGAGTAACCCCCCCGAGCCCGTTCGGAGGGATGAGATCTAAACAGATGTCGCCCACGCTTCACCAGCTGAAGTTTTCCAAACAAGACTATCATCCAAGGGGAAGTCTTGTTAACTTACAGCCTTGCCACATCTTTCCCTCCCCTCCACAAAATGTCGAGGACGGACTCCTGCTAGGAAGCGTGGCTCGTGTCCTCCCACTGCCCACATGATCAGGCAACCAAGGACACGCCAAACTCAAAGCACGTTCTGGACTATTTATCGTGTTCTTACCCGGCCTCGCGACAACACATATTTTGCTTCGCATATTTGGGGAGGGACATGCATCACCGGTTGGAAGTGATGGGGGGTGGATTCTCCGGATGAGCATCTTCCTCATGTCCAATCCGTGTTCTACTAGGAAGAGTGGGATCTGTTATCTTCTCTTTCTATGGTCTCTTGTGCGGACGTTTTGCGAATGACTACAGATGACGAAAACGCATTTCTAGTCTAGCATGCTTGGGATAGAAGGAGTGTGCCTTCTGGCGTCAGGATTCCCGTACAAAGGTAAGCAATGGGCGGGCAAAGCCGGGGCCGGAAGACATCCCCAACCCCTTTACCAAGTTGAAGGAGAAAGCGAAACAAGCTTGATGAGCATTTCTCAGGTTTTATAACAGCTGGAGAATTCCTCCTAGCTGCCTTAAGGTTCGCCATCCTCCTTCACTCCATATCACTCGCCAATATATTTCTCATCGCGCTAACCCACCCGCGCTAGATCGCTTGCCTCCTGATTCCTCAGCCCCCCCCCCGCGTACACACACACTCAGCGCTTCACCCACTACACTACTCGAGTACAGCAGCCTCTCGAAACCCCAGCATGTAGGTGGTATGCGAGGGGGAAGAGAGGGAAATGCCCGAGTCACCACCAACACATACCCCCGTCTCTAAAGCTGAGGAGACGAGGTATGAAATAAATTCGTTTATTGAGCTCCGTTGGCGCTAGCCGTGGCTATTAGGAGCTCCAAGGAATTTTCCTCGAGACTCTTGTATACTTTTCTTGGGTAACCACAGCAGATATCCCACCATAATCTCGAGAAAGCACACTGTAAAGCACAAGATCCGTACCGGTATGCAGAAACAGTGACGCATATTTCAGCACCCTTGCACCATCGCGTTCAACCAATACTCCGCAAACCCCCAATCTCACACTCGCACTCACGGCATTTAAATTACAAAAGCCCCGCCAACCTCGTCCAAGCTTTCCAAATTGCAATACAGCATCCCCAGCGGCAAAAGCTAAGGGAAGGCCCAATGAGCTGAGAGCGTAGACTCCTGAGACTAGGCGGAGACAGAATAGTAGGATGGGTGGATACTAGTGCGTAATTGGGGATCGGAGAGGATACGACGTTATTCTCTCATCTCATGGCTTTCTTTCCTAGGACGGCTGCTGCGTGTGGGCATATGTGAGGGCACGCCCTCAGCGCACTTCCAGCGGAATGGCCTTTAAGAACGAGTAGTAGGAAGAGGAGTAAGGTACACTGCCCTGTGCACCTTCTCTGGCAATGATCGTGTCCGGAAAGGAGGCATTACGAACTCTATCCAGTACATTCTGGTCCAGACTTTACCAAGCTCCGACTTCACACTTGCTCTAAGTTACAACCCGTCGACAAACTTTGTACAATACTTCATTCTTTCATGTGATCCTAGCTGGAAAGGCTAAAGGAGCCTCAGTATGCTGAGGAAATTGGGTTTTTACGACAAGGCATGGGGGGGGGGAAATGTAGGATGATCCGAATGTGGGATTGGGGGCTGGGGGGAGCACGACGTTATCCTCTCGCCTCATCACTCCCTCCTTTGGTGGCTCTTGGTGTCTGTGTGAGGGTGTGGATCTCACTGCACTGTTGGTGGAATGGTGGTAAAGACCACGATCGAAAAAGAGGTGCTACGAACCCTACCTCAGTCTGTTCTGATCCAAAATTCGCAAACTCCCGGCTTCACATCCGCATTAAGCCCTAGTCAGCCATAGACATGACCCAGCCGTACAAATCACAATGTCCGATACCCTTATAATGACATACCCCAAGAACTCGAACGATCGAACCATGTGCCGGGCAGCACAAAGTTTCTTCGGGAAAAGGGTCGCTCTCCAAGACGGGTAAAAAATAATAATTTTTTTGCCAAACTCTAGGACAAGGAGCTCTAACATCCTAGCACACGGTTAGAGTAAAGGCCCAATGTGCCAGAGATACCGGGCTCCCGGGCGGGGAGGTGAAAGCAAGCACTGATGCCGCACCCTTGGATGGCTGGAGGGATAGCAGATAGCACTTAGGTGGACACGATCGCGGTATTAGGAATCGGGAAGAGCACGACGTTATTCTCTTGTCTCGTCACTTTCTTTCCTAACTCCTAGCGGCTGTGGTGTATGGCCCCCGGTGCACTGCCGGCGGACGGATTGATGTAGAAAGGGGAGGAAGTTTTAGGGTCCAGATACCTTCACTAGGAAGAATGGTGCACAAGGGAGGTCCCTTTCAAAGACCCGCACGCTCTCACCTTCTCGCCATCGGGGCTACCCGTCAAGCAGGTAGGTTTTCTATCAGATCAATATTTTGTTATAATTTCACTGACCGCGCAACGAACTCTAGACTCCATTGGATTCTTTCTATGCCCGCCAATTCCCCCCACCGAGTTACAACAAGGGAGAGTTATGCTCTTGCATAGAGCATCTCCCTACACAACCCCTCAAAGAGCGTTCGGTACCTATAGTGATCAAGGCCCGATAGCGGAGGGACGGATTCGTTACCCCGAACTATCCAATGAGTGGTCACGGCCCACCCAGACGGAGGCGTTGTGAAATGCCGGCTGCTGCCATCCTTTCATTCCTGGCCCGTCGGCACTCATCTACGATACCCATTTATACTATCCGGGATGGCACTCGCTCACACAAACCCGCAGGCTGCTCCAGAAAGCGATTTGCAATCTGCGATACCAGCTAAGCATCCTCGCCAGAAAGTACTGTGAAACATGGAACTGCGTTCATAGGCTCTTGTTGATAGCCTCACTTGTGTATTGTAGTTGTGGCCTGCGCTTTTTAAGGATAGATCAGGTGACTGTCAGGCATGTTCGTGGAAGAAAAGGCCTTCCCCCCTATGGAGATTAGAGCAAAAGGCGAAGACGACGAAGACGAAAACGAGATCCTCCTTGACCAAAAGGAAAACACGAACACGGCCGCAACGATAATTAATAGCTTCTTTTTCTCATTCTCTCTATCATTCGAACCTTGCGAACTTGTGCGAATACGCTCTGATCGTGGAGTTTGCCCGAGCAGGAGTTCCCGGCAGTGGTGTGGTGACTGCAGTTGACCCTGCAGACTCTGCACAAAGGAGCTGTAATGAGACTACAACGGATGTGGAAGCTGTGGCAGAGAATTTGGATGGCAATCGGGGAGGGCAATCCTCTGAAGGTGTAGGAAGACGCTGATTGCCCAGATTTCCTGTTGGTAACCACTACCAAATGAAGCCTATCTAGCAGCTCCTTTCCCTTCCCCTGACCGATACGGTCTTTCCAATACCAAAGCTGAATGGGGCGATCCTGAGAGGGTGGAAAATGCGCCCTGCGCCAGGACTTTGTAGAATTTTCAACGGATATTACGTCTACCCTTCGGCATCCCACGGGAACTCTAAGAGGGGTAACCGCAACGCTAGCGCACCTCCCTCCTATTTGAGTTCTTACGGTACCTACTCACTCTCCCCGCTACCCAGAAAGAACTCCATTGGATATTCATCACGGGGAATCACTCGGTAGATTGGGCAGTCTCACGCCTAAGCCTTTATATTCTAGTTCGAACAGTCGATGCCCGGGCACTCGATAGGGGACACTTACTTCGGTTGAGGCATCCATGCTGTGTCCCGCGGTGTCTATTTCGCTCGTGGGAGCCGCATGCCCACGCTTTTCCGAGGAAACACTCTCATTTTCAACAGAGCTTAGATTTATTCTAATGTGTCTGTTGCCTTTTTATATATATGGGGCTATTGGGGGACGCGATGCCCATATATATATCGGCTCTATCTCTGAGATTTACCGCCGGTACACAGTCTTTTGCAGAAACGCTGTACGCCGCGCCCGGGTTCGCGCTTTGGTCAAGTTGTCCCCAAACCGCTTCGCTGTCTAAGCGGTGAGACGACTCCGAGCCTCCCCGGTAATAGCTCAAGGGCTAAGTTTGACCACTGCGTCTAGTAGCCGGTTTCAGGAAGCGGGATGTCCAAGACGCCATTCTTGTTACCTTCTCTCCTAGCTACTTCTAACTTCTGTGGGCACGAGGGGAGCGTCTTTCACTCCTACTAGTGGATATCAGGAATCTGGCATCTGGCGAAGGGAGGAAATTGGGAACCCCATACCCTCTTCTCTTTCAAGCCTGATGCAAACCTGCGCCTATACGAAACTTTAATAAAAGGCATACCTACTTTTCTAGCCTAGGACGGGTGTCGGGCCCGAGCGAGAGAGTTAGGTCAGTTACGCCTCCAAGAGCAGCTCTGCACTCCACTACATATTTACTGACGGTTCAATATGGGACAGATTCTATACTTTCTTTCTTCACCGGGCTTACCCCCCTCAGGAGTACCACACCACACGGCCAACAATGATGACCTGGTGTTGTACTCCCTTCTCAGCACCTCCAGTCCACATTTCCGAAACCTTCGTAGCATCCAAGTATTGTGGCCGCGTAAGGCTTGGTCCCGGAATCCGTGATCTATTGTCCCTCCTGCTCCTAGCAATTATCACTATTGTAGCTCACTGTCGGATCTCTGTTGGGGGCGTTTTCTCTTGTGGTCCGCTATCCAGGCCGGAATGCGACCAACTGCCAGTGGGGTGTCCCCAAATGGCATGGGATAGAGGGACTGCAGTACTTCAAAGCCATAAACTACCTCCACACCTCCATGTCCCGCACATATCGGAGCCTCGGCTCGAACATCTGTGAGCGGGACGTGCGTACTAAGTAGTACCCAAGTGCCCCCCCCTCCGACGGCATAGGGCACCCCAGCCAATCACGCCCGTCCCGATGTCAGGGTAGCCAGAGATAAACCTCCTAGTATTAATATCAGGAAGAAGCGCAATACTCTCCTATCCCAGCTCAGTACCCCCTCAGTGGCTGCCCGTGCTGCACTAGGCTGGATTACGTTACGCGAATGTAACCCCTGGCCACCCCGGACGTCCAGAACAAGCACGTGTTATCACTCGCTCGTTGGCTAGCATGCTGCTCTGGAATATACACTTCTTATAACGCGACATAACTCAGGACGTCACTACGACCCTATTACAGAGCTTTTTAGTCCAGCTTCAGACATTCCACACCCCCAACGAGCCCATCCCCTGTTCTTCCCACCTAGGCTGCCTACCTAGCGTTGGTTTTAGCCGCTTGGAAACTAGCCTCTGGCAATCTGCGATTGAGTTGTGTGGTCCATTTAGCCCCGTGGGAAGATTCAACCGATGCGAGAATGCTGAGGGGTTGGTCGGGTAATCGGCTGGTATAGGAGGGAATTGGCAGACTCCCCAATCAAGGTCTCTCTCTCTCTCTCTCTCTCTCTTTCCCTTGTCGGACGCTACCAGCGGCCCGGCAACCAGGATGACCTATTTCCACCCCCCATGTTGCAAAATTCCCTGTGTCTCTTATTATCACCACCCCTTTGCTCAACATATCAAATCACAAGAACCGGAACAAGGATCGAGCCTTGAGTGAGCGAGCATTGCACTGTGCGGCAGTCATACGAGTGAGTGAGGGCGGTCACGTGCAGCGCGGTGTTGGAATTTGTGAGGTGCTGCAGTTGCGGCATGCTCCCACGATAGTTCCTTTGTTGTCCGGATAGTTTCTGGGAATGCGCTTTTTTCTTTAGGAGTGTTTTGGCTTTCGGGAAAGCATTTTGGCTGCGGGGATGCGCTTGAGTGTTGAATCGATGCATCCGCCGGAAAGCTGTAAGGGAAACGTGCAAGAGTCGGACGCATGAAGGCCATACGCCCAGAGGTTATGAATAGCGGGAGTTTATCTTTCTTTTGTTAGCACAGGAGTGAGCAAGGGGGAGGGGAGACATACGTGCAATAGCATGTGCATGTGTGGTGGCCCATGGAAGGATAGGAGGACTTTGTTGTGGTCATGTCTACTCCTGTCTTTACCGTTAGTTAGTTAGTTAGGGGGTGTTTGGCACAGCGACGTCTGAGTGGTACACCCACTCAAACGGCAGTTCCAGTAGGTTTCCCTCTCAAACTGTAGTTTGAGTGGGTTGGTGTGTCTGGTTGTGCTCCGTTTCCAAACCGTGGTTTCTGAAGTTTGGGAACTGCAGTTTGGGAACGATTTCTTGTAGCTCAACATTGAGTTAATAATAAACCTCATTTGTAGTACAAGTTTTGGTCACTATCATCATAATATTGAGTTCACTTGTTAGAAATTAACCTCTTCCACTGACTATTAGTTTTCTATTTTTTTTCGCCCAAACTTTCACAACTAATGTGATGTGTTTAGCAACACATACCACTCAAACTGCAGTTTGGGAAACCACTCAAACGTCGCTGTGCCAAACACCTCCCTTAGTTGCGACGTTGTTGGCGAAGAGAACTCCCCCGCTCTTGAGTTGTGCTACCGTTTACGTTGTTGTGTGAACTCTTAGCGTTTCGTTTCGTTTCGCTACCTCCGCCGTTCCACCGCCCTGTCGTCCACCTTCGCCATTGCGACCTATCTGTTCCTAAATACAGCACTAGTACAGCATCCTACACACAAATTATATCTCCAAACTACCTTTTGCATAATAAATTTCTTTCCACACCATACATAACTCACCACGAGGGGTGGGGTGGAGGGGGGAGTCGAACCAACATCTATCTATATATGCCGCCCCCAACTCCCCATTCTTGATCCTCCTCCCTCCATCCCTCCATCCCTCCATCCCTCCTTCCTGGCTAACTAACCCAATGATACCCCCTATAGCTAAACCATCCCCGCCGACTAACTCGGGCATGACATTATCCCCCCTCCACCCACGGAATAATGCCCACATACTGTACAGTATCTTGTGTAAGTATACCCTTTTTTCTCCTTCGCTACCACTCAAAGTTAAGAAATGACGATCAGAGATGGGGAAATGGATTATACTCTAAGTAATGAAGGAAGGAAGGAAGGAAGGTATTATATCATGAGTATCGCAAGTCCCAACAGAACGATAAAAATTCGATCGATGCAATGCCGGTAACCAACTGTATAAGTTACGCCCCGACTCGATTTGGAAAAGCAAAAATCGGTCGCTTTACTACTACCCGGGTAAATAACAACTATGATAATATTATGCAATCAATAAAACTCCACCACAAAGCGCCCGGGCCCCCCCAACACACAAAACAATAACGAGTGATATACCATGCACAAGCCACCCCAAGCCCATACTCTTCCTTCCCTCTCACAATAATTACATGGCGACAAAAACAAACGAGCAAAACAGACTCCCGTCGTCAAAGCTATATACCGGTACTACGGTACCCCCTAGCAGCGACGCTAACACAACCAACCCGTCCAGAAAGGGACTTGCCAAGCGAGAGAGGAGAAAGAGGGAGAGGTGACGCGGTGCTATTCGATAGGATGGGATAACGATATAGCATATTATGCTCCGTCGACGCGACGGATCGAATTCAGGTCACAATCCGATGGGTTGGTGTGATCTGACAGGTCGGTAGGGTGCTGTACCGGGGTTGGGCAGGATGATACGGTAACCAAGTTGCGGTTCCGGGGACGGGGTACGGGAGGGAGGGAAGGGAGGCTGGGCTACGGCACTCGTACGAGTACAGCAGGATATCGTAGGCTAGGCCAGGCTTGGCTGGCGGTCAGCCGAGTGGTGCAAAAGACATTGAGATTTACGCGAGCCGGGGATTGTCTTTGTCTTATTCGGCACATGCCGGAGGAGCACGGCATGGGATGGTATGAGGCGGCGCAGTCGTAATCAGGTAAGATAAGATTGATATTCTAACTGGTATAATCTACGCTTGCAATAACGATACAAGAAACACCCCCATGACAAAAAAAAACCAGTCTTCGACAAACTCCGATCCGGTATATAAACAAACACGCCAAGCAGTATAAGGAAAGGATCAAGTTTGCCGGCAGTAATCCCTTCCTCTATCAACCTGCCATTGGCAAAGATACATTTCCAGCCACAAGCTAATAAAACCCGCAATACAAATGCCGCCGGAATCGCTCACTGTGGTGGCCCCCAACGAGAATTCGCGCTCATCTTCGGGCGTGTTGTCAGTTATCTCCGCAAATGTATTCACATAGACCAGTCCACCAAGCAGTCCTTCCCAGAATACGACCACAAAGATTATCCAAATGTTTGGAAGAAAGTTGTATTGGGAATGAAGCACCAGGAGCACCAAGTTGGCCACTTGCAGCAAGGCCGGTAGGTAGAGCCCATGGACACGGACAAAGGGAGTTGAAGAGCGTGAAATGAAAACACCAGTCTGGTAGATTGTGTTGTACATGGGATATGCGTCGCGATAATTCTTAAAGGGCATAGAGGCTAGCGGGAATAGAAGCGTTGGGGTAACACCTTGATTGATGGTATATTCGGCAATGTAGACCAGGAGTAATGGAAGCATACTATGATGGGATTAGAAGCTAGGTTATTCATGCAACAAAAGAGATCAACGTACTAGGGAAAAAACAGATGCCGTATCCTTCTAAAGTTTGCCCGAAAGCCCCTCCATGCAACATCAACCTGACCGGCAAATGTCTTTTCGCCGGCTGCATAGCCGACGCTGACCGCAGGGAATGCGTGTCCACTGGCAGAGCGCCCCGAAGGTGCTAGCAACCCACCGGTTACGCCATCGTCTTCAAGGTCTGGATCAATGACCCCATCGCCGTCCCTCAAGGGTTCATAACCATTCCCTCCCCGTAAAGGACCCAGGGGTAGGATTCCGAAAAAGGCGACGAGCATTATAGCTGGCAAAAAGCCAAACACCATCAAACTCCCCCTGGCGCTGAACCCGGTCCAACTGGTAGCAAACACATAAAGCCCTGCTCCGACAAGTCCTGCTCCCCCGGTTCCCGACGACCAGAAGGGCAAGGCAAAGGCTCCGTAGAAGTGGGTCATACTCAGGAAGGACAACTCACCCAAACCCGAGGACACGGAGGCCAGCACTACGCCGAATAAACGCGCTGGCAGGGTGTCGGCCCAGGCCACCAGCTGCATGCCGATGAAGGATAATGCCACCAATATCAGAATTCTCGTGCGGTAGGAGATGAGGTGAACAAAGTATGGAGCTGCAAGCTTTGTCAAGAAAGAGGGGAGGACATCGGCGAGGAGAACTATAGCCTTTGGCAGGGTTGAACCGACGAGGTCGAGGGCTGCGGATAAAATGATTACGTAGAGGACATTGTTGATAAGGCCTGAAAGGGGGTCAGAAAGGTTAGTTGGATCGATCAGACGAGGGGTAAGGAGAGAGAAATGGTTCGCTGGAGGCCAGACCAAATATCCAAAAAGCAGCACAGATTCGTGGGTCAGCACCGACGAAGGCAGCCTTAAAGCGAGCCTTGTAGACGGCGAGACTGGACGAAGGGGTACCGGGGAGAGGCAGGCGGATGGAAGGTAAGGGTGATTGACGGCGAGGGGTTGTGGCATTCGCTGGAGGTAAATCATCCATCGCTAGAGACGAGCGTGGGGACGGGGCAAGTGCTTAGAGAACACTATAGGAAGCAAGCTGTTTGTTTGTCGGCTGAGTGGTCGGGTTGTCGTGGTGGTGGTGATAACGATGACGACGGCTATAAGCGTGTGGTGCCTCACCGCTCGCGACACGATGATAATGACGACAGTTAAAAGGGCCAGCAAGCCAAGCAGCTACTATCATAGGAAGAGGGAAGGAAGGGGGGGAAAAAGAAAAAAGACCGCTACCCCGCCCAAACAAAATCACGGCGATACAAAGAAGGCGTGCAGTGCACCAAGTTCCCAGGTGTAGGGATAAAATAAAGCAACGGTAAAGAAAGGAAAGGGAAAAGTCAGTTGCCTGCGATAAACAACGGTGGATATCTCTATATACAGTAGGGGCAGATGCTCCTGTAGCAGGAAGCGATAAGTTATCGTCAGCAGGCAGCCGCGATCCAAACAAGGCGAGCGAGTGAGGGAGAGTGACAGGGCTGGATAGTGTGATGCACCGGTGACTTGGTTGTCGTGTGTGTGGCGGATGGCAGTGGATGCTAGTGGGTGGTAGTGGTCGTGGGGGTGATGGGATCTGGCGATGGTAACGGTGTCCGGCCCACGAAAAACGAGGGAGGAAGGGGAAGGGGGGGGGGAAGAGAGGGAAGAGAGAAGAGAGGTGGAAAAAGTTGGGTACAGGAGGGTAAAGTTACTCGAGCACTCTCCAGTGGCAGAATGGGTATGCCAGAGTGAGAATTCCCATGCAGCTGCAGTGAGCTCTCCTCATCGATGCAACCAGTCAGGGAACCCGTCCTGCTCTTCTCTCGCGATACCGGTATGGGCTGCGCAGGTGAAGATCGACTGGATAGGGAAGCGTCTTGGAGATGCTCGAATGGGACGGATGTGGGCGTGATGATTGGTGTGGGATCAGTGACTGTGGTGGTGGGTTGGGTGAGAATTGTGTGTTATGTGTGTTATGATACCGTATCTTGTGATATCGATCCATATTGTGGGTGACTCCGTGACAAGGGGGGGGAAGTTGTGTGTGTGTGTGAGTTTATTTTGGTGTGGGGTCGCCCCAAAAACCGTTTGCTCGAGAGGGGTGTGTGAGTGAAGTGACGAGTGACGCCGCTGTACCGTGGTCAACTGGTGGAGTGAGTGCGTTATGACATTTTTCCCTGAGAAAAGCCAATCACATCAACCCAATCCTTCCCCCGTCCCCCAGGTGCATTGAACAGGGACTCCCCGCGACAACTCCCTCTTCGGGGAAAAATGCACTTACAGGGGTCCACCAGTCCGTTTGCATTATTATTTTTCCTTCCAATTTTATCTCCTCTCCCTCCCATTGGCAAGGCTTTTGGGAATGGATGGGAAAGGAAAGAGAGAGGAGGAAAAAGAAAAAATAAATAAAGATACGGCCGCAGGCGACCAAGCCGAGCGAAAAAGGCAGAAGGGGAGCGTCCATACATGATACGTCCGATAGAGTGGAGTGAGTACGGTAGCGTACGGCAATAGAGTTTAGTGCGACATACCCGTGCACTCGCATACCTGCCGCAATCCTGAATGATACCAGAGCGGAGGGAAAGGGCTGTGTAGAAGGGCGTCAATCCGTGGGCGGCCTTCCCTTCCCATAACCGTGGCCCGTTCCTCTGCTTTCGCCTTCTCCAGCTGTCACCGATGAGGGTGACGATTGTACCCGTCACCGCAACCCAGAGTCCCGCATCCCCCAACTTTTTGATCCCGTTCTTGTGCCATTGCACCTCTGATACCCAACCCATCCATCCCATCTCCTCCCCTCAAGCCTTGCCCCCTTGTATAATACGGTACGGGTGCTGCACAGTGTTGGGTCTTTCGATTAGCAGGCACTCTTGCCTGACCGCCTCGGCACAAGTACTGGTACTGTACTGGTATTATACGGTGCACCACATGTTGAATGCCTGTCACTCTTCTTGCTTTGCCTGGTTTGTGAGTAGCGTACCGGTCCTGTCCTGTATGGAGTACGGTAGCTGTCCGGGATCTGTGCTGGAGGCAGATAGGTAGACTAGGTTCGTCGCTCGGTGGTGGCACACACCCCCTCGTACAGAATCCCTCCACATCCGTTCCCTCACATTCGCATGCTCGCACCCTGTTCGCTGCTCACTTCTCGCTGCCCACTGCACCTTTTTTCTCATCCATCACTCGCCCTGCATCCCAGCCAGCTCAGACACCACCACCATCACCACCACCATCACCACCACCATCACCACCACCAGCACCACTTGCCAGTCCTCTCCACTACCCATTATTCATTCACTCCGACCCTTCTCACAACACTTACCACTTCCCAATACAACTACGACTCACTTGCCATTGCCGCTTCCTTTGCCCCCCCCATCTTCTCTCATCTTGTGCCGGTGTCACGTCTGCATCTACTTGCTTCTGTTGGGTCCGTCTTGCATCCGCTCTCGTCCCAGGGCCCCCCCTCGTTTTGCTGCTCTTTTTTTGATTTTTTTGTTGCCTTTTCTTCCCGGCTCCCACTCCGCTTTTCTTTTTCCCGCTGTCCGCACCTATTTTGGTGCCTCCGTGTGGTGGGTGGCAGTTGGTGCGTGTCGGTGTCTGGATCGGTGTGGTTCCTTCTCACTCAAGCCTTCCTTCCTTCCTTCCTTCCTTCCTTCTTTCCTCCCTCCGTCTCCCCTACAACCCTTTCTGCCCTTCTCCCCTTCGGCTACCACGAGAGTCTCCTCAGTCCTTCTCTCACTTCCCCATATTTTATCCTTTCTTTGGGGAATCTGTTATCGTGTTGGTTGTTGTCGTCATCATTTCTGCCCTCTGCTGTAGGTCTTTCGTCACTGAATTCGTTTGTCTCCCTCCTGGCCCGGCCCGGCCCCATCTTCGCCAATGGAACATCGCCATCCTGGGCTTGGCCCTCCTCCGGTCGGCATTCCTTCTCGCGCTCCTCCTCCACCCCCTCAGGGCCGTGCAGAAATGGACCGTGAACATACTCTGCCACAAGCCTCAGGGAAGCGGTCACGAATGGACACTCGCACTCCTCCCGTGAGCGATCTCTACTCACATCCTCACCACACTCAACGCCCCCACCCACACTCGCACTATCACCACCCTCAACAAATGGTTCACCCAGGCATTCCGCCCTCACGACAACCTTACAAGGATGTTCCAAGGTCCCCCGAGATGGAGAGGATTAGTGGACCTGGAACCTTTAGACAACCGCCCCCTCCTCCTCCTCCTCCTCCACCTCCCCATCCTCATCCGGCCCAACAACCTCAGCGGCATGGTCAGTAACTAAATTTCTCTCAGCCCAGTCACATTTAGATTTTTCCCACCCGATTTCCTCTTTCTCGGTTCTGTCCCGTTTCTGCGACTTATTTGCTTTTGCCCCCTTCTTCTCTGTTCCTCGTGTTTTTTTGTTTTGTGCTTTTTTTGGGGGGTTACACAACGAGTACTTGCTCGTCATTGCTAGCCCTCGTGCTTTTTTTCCCTTTGACTTTTTTCCCGCCGCCTAGTTTCGGAAGCATCACAACAACAGCAATTATTGGATTTAGTGAAACTGGATGCTTACTATTGGTCTCGCGACAGAATCCGTACCCCAGAACGGTTCAATTAATCCTACATCAAGTCGCGGTTCACCCTTTCTCCCTCCAAATCGAACATCTACTCCTGAAGCCCATCAGAGAATTCCTAGTGGGCATAATTCGCCGCGCATGTACCGAGGTTGGTTACTATGATCACTTCTCCACTCTTGGTTTGGCATCGCTTCCATCCCCGAGCCCTTCCCTTTTCCTTTTCCGCACACTAAATTGTGAATCACTCGGGGGGGGGGGGGCGCAAACTTTATTTTTAATTTTTAATTTTTAATTTGTACTTTGCTCACGCTGACGATCTCCCCGTTTCTCAGGAAACCCCACGCAAGAAGCGATGATGCATCAGCACCAGCAGCACCAGCATCAACACCAACAGCACCAGCAGCAGCATCAACAGCAGCAACAGCAACATCAACATCAACAGCACCAACAACATCAGCATCAGCATCAGCACCAGCAGCCGCAACATCCGCCCCATCAGCACCAGCAGCCGCCGCCGCCGCAACATTCGCAACACCCACCACCACACCCCCAATATTCCCAACACCCTCCACCCCCTCCACCTCCACCTCAGCATCACCGAGCAATGCCACCCCCAAGCTCCCCCCACCACAATCCTTTGGCACCCCCGCAGTCACAACCACAGCCGCTCAGACCACCTCCCCCTGGGCACCACCACTCGTCCGGTCCTCCGCACTCTATTTTCCCCCAAGGACCTGGCGGGGGTCCTGGACGCGATCTACCGTCTCTACCTAGCCTTCCTACGAGCCGACCGAGCATGTCAATCTCTTCGATGCTTGGAACTAGCGACCCTACGCCGCCGCCTCATCCACACCCGTCCCCAATATCTACCCATCAACTGCCCCCTGCCCCGTCTAGACAGGGTGAATTTTCACCATTGAACCGCCCATACACTCCAGATCTCAATGGCCCTAAGAGTGCGTCTGGCCCAGTTAGGAGCAGGGATGTAAGTAGTAACTCTGCTAGCCCGAGCACAGCACACGCTCCATTGCCAGGGGTCCCGGGATCCAAAAACAATAGAATAACTCCACCGGAACATGTGTCTAGAAGCCATCAGATGCTGTATCCCCCACCAGCCCCTCCTCGTGATCGTGAGCATGATATGCTTGCTATGCATAGCCCGCCACCTAGGCCCATGTCACAGCCAAATAATCAAAGCATATCTAGTGTTCTTCAAGAGAATCAGGGTCCCAGAGGGCATGTGCGAAGTGAAAGCCATGGAGATAGGTACAGTGGGTATTCCAAGGGAGGGGATAAGGGGCGAGAGGAATTGCGTGAGCGAGAGGCCCGGGAGCGTCACATGTTGAGAGAAAGGGATATCGAGCGTGAACGTGAGCGAGAGCGAGAAATAAAGGCAAGAGAGAGGGAGCAGAGAGAGCACCAGGAGAGGGAAAGGGAACAGCAACGGGCACGTGATAAGGAGAGGGAGAGGGAGCGGGAGAGGGAGGAGAGGGAGCGGGAGAGGGAGCGGGAGCAGAGGGAGAGGGAAGAGAGGGAGAGGGAGAGGGAGAGGGAGAGGGAAAGGGAAAGGGAAAGGGATGAGAGGGAACGGGAGCGGGAGAGGGGGGAGAGGGAGAGGGAGAGGGAGAGGGAGAGGGAGCGAAATGAAAGAAGTAACGGAATTCAAGTTATGGCTGGTGGTAGGCCGTTTCATGGTGGGGATCCTAGGCAGGTTGGGCATCAGCAACCTCAAACCTCAACTTCTCATCTTTCGTATCCTATGACTATTACATCAAGAATGCCGCCCAGTGGTCCACAAGGCCACATGGAAGTGTCTAGGGCGCCTTTGTCTATGCCGGGGATGCCCAATTCTGCTGCAATCTCTCTTCCCCAAACGTCAACAGCTGGGGCTGGAGGGCTTGGCCCTATCCCAGCTCCATTACCTACGGCTGCTACCACCGGGAGGGAAGATTTTAGGCCATTTACGGGATATACCACCCCTATGCCTCCTAGCCCGTTTGCGATGCCTGCCAGCCTACCAACCGTCCTTCCGCCTGTGGGAGACGGAGCCCGTGACTCGAGGCGCCAAAATCTGCAGAATGGAAGGGACGAGCCTGCGAGGGCAGAGGATGCCATACGAGGAGGGCTCAGCAGAGCTTTATCGGGTGGGTTGTCAAGTGTAGTGGGAGAGGAAGAAAGGAGAAGGCGTGTGGAAAAGGAAAGGGATGGCAATGCTCGGATGAGCGGCTCTAACCTCGGGAACCGAAGTCCTGATAAGCGGCTGAGCTCGGGCTTTAGTATTGGCATGGGTCCCGGTACGGCCAAGGGTTGGGATGATTCCTTTCACAAGGCCTTTCCCGAGGCCAATAGGGAAGATGGGAAACTTTCTAATGCGTTGGGCAAAAGGGAGAGGGACGAGGAGGAAGCGGGGAAGGTGGAAAAGAAGAAAAAGCACCACCATCATCATCCCCCACAGTATGTATCCACTCATGTTTATTGTTCTACATCAGAAGGCTAACGGAGAAGGAAATCTAGTACCATCCATCACCACCGTCATCACCATAAGGTAGATGATGAGCCAGCAGGGTCAAACCTCGAGATTCCGCTGGCAAGGGCTGGAGCGCGATCCAAGTCACCCAACAGCATGGCCATGGCTCACCCACACCATGTTCATCAAGTGACTGTCCATCATCACCACCCTGCTGCTGTTTCACCGGCCCCTCCGCCACAACGGGTCAAGACAAGTTTGCTTATAGATTCGTCCAAGGTGTTGGCTAGTCTGGCTTCAAAACCAAGGCAGTATCTCGGCTCAACGATATATCAGCCCACACCGACTCCGAAACAAGGGTACTCTGTGACGCAGCCGTTGCTACCGCGATTCGAAGGCAGAGAGAATTGCATATTTCAGGTTCGAATCCCACGTAGGTTCCTCAGCGTGGAGCAGAGAAGAGATGTGCACAGACGTAGATGTGTGTGGGGCACGGAAGTGTATACGGATGACTCGGACGTTCTGGGCGTGTTGGTACATCTTGGAAAGGTCCCCGGAGTGCTTCCGGAGGGGACGGCCCCCGATCTCGTAGCAGATACTGGGTGCGGGAAGATTACCAGCCGAGGAAATATCACAAACATGCCTTCAACAAATCCATCGCCGGCCAAGAAGAAAGGTAAAGGGGCGCACACAGCGGACGGGGGACCGACTATCCCACAAGGCAAGGATCTTATTGTGAACCTCCTCATCCTACCAACGCTACAAAAGTATACCGGATCGGTACGAAATGCGCTAAAGTCTCGTAGTTGGAACACTATCCACGATGGTATGAGCTACTCGATATGGGATATGGAGTGGGTGGAGGCGGGTGAGGCTGAAGCTAGAGGCGGTGGCAGTAGAAAGCGCCGGCTTGACGAGAGAGAGTGGGTCAGAAGATGGGGCGAACTCCCGCCTAGTAGAGGTGGAGGTGGTGTGGGAAAGGTGGGATGGAACAAAGGGAGGTGGTCGGAGAGCAAGACGGGGATGAGAAAGGGCAATGTTACAGAGGTAGGAGCTTGATTTTGTTTTTCACTAGGATTTGCTTTCTTGCTTTGTTTACCAAGGAAAAGACGGCGCCGAACGGAAAAGTTTATTACTTGTTTTTATTTGTTTTTATTTGTGTTTTTTTCCCTTTTTTTTCCCGCTCCTGATCACACAACCTCACGGGATAATAAATTGCCTATCCAATTTACCGTAGTATTTTTTCCCCTTCTTACCGTCTTATTTCTTTGAACCGTTTGGGAGGATTGCTGTCGCTCTACGTTCATCTGCTCTACCTTATGACTGTGCGATACGATCGATTCATTTTTTTCCTTCTATATCTATATCGGTGGGCGGTGTTTTTACAGTATCATAGCCAGGATTTCCTCCCTTTTTCTTCTTGTGCCATCTATTTTCTATCTTGTGGTACTGTACCATTCATTCATTCGCCCATTTACCATTATGGTCATAGTCCAAGTTAAAGTTAAAAGTATAGTAAAGTAAAAACATATCATACCCAGAAACATTTCCTCGTATCATACCAAAAATGGATTACCGGTAGCTAATTAGCGCTTCCCCTCCCCTTACCTTTTCACAATGTTCAGCATCGTCATGATGAGGACTTTTTGTATTCACCCGCGGCAAAAACCACTGACTCTACTGGTAACCTCGAACCTCAAGCCATCCCTCTTTCCACGCATGTCAGACCGAGAGGGTATCATAATACCGGTAATGTAAGCAACCCACCAAAAAAATCCCCAATCAAAAAATCAAGCCACGCACCCACCACCACCAGATCGGACACACCCAAAACTAGGGCTGACCCGACCGGAACACGCGACATCCCTCCCCCCTCCACCCAATTCCAAAAAAGCGCGCCAAGATTTCCCGTCTCACGGTTACTTCCTTAACCTACCCTTTCCTAATCTGGCAGGAAGTCAGATGAAATGAGACATGTCAAAGCTTTTTTCCCTTCCTTTCTTTTTTCCTTTCTTTTCGGTTGGATGGGGATTGCCGTATGAGCTGGGTGGGTGGATGGGATTTTGTTTCGGATGAAGGGGGGGCAGGGGGGCAGGGGGGGTTAGGTCGGGTAACTGCTCGTATATAATAATTTTCTGACATATGATACAACTGCTACGGTAATTGCATGGGTAGAAGAAAATCGGCTCGGCAGAGACTTGGTAAGTTGGTCGTGTGCGCAAGTGCTAATTAATTAGAAAATTACTTATGATAGCAACCGTATATTGTGCTAACTTACTCGCTCGTCTTTGCCAAGAATACCTCCGCCAGCCGATATTTTGCTGGAGTTCTCGCCAAATATTCGGCTCACGGAGGTATTCTTGGCAAAGATGGGTGAGTAGTATCATATCACACACCGCATGAACTGGGTAAGAACCGGGCTGCACTTTTTGCAAGAAGTTAAGTTTGAAATAAGATACCAGTCGGTGGGAAGCGGTGGAGATGAGATGAGGCTTTGTTCAAGAATTGCGTCCGAATAAATAAAGGCCATGAAAGGATCACAAGTAAGTTACCGGTAATTAGTAGTCCTGGGTATGATAGTATGACATAAAGGAGTTAGACTGTGGGCGTTTCTTTTTATTCGGTGGGGAGCTTATTCGAAGGTAATTATCGTGCAGTGCGGTTGATAGTTTTGGCGGTAAGTTGATATAATAATGCTGTATCATAGCATGGGATGCTTTGCTTGGGTTGCTTGCCTGCTTGCTCGCTGCCCGGAAGGGGCATTTTTGCTTTTATCATAGTATTATCTTTTCAAAGGGTGGGGGCTGGAGGTTCTACTTGAGTTAACCAGAGGTACGGTTACTGTACGAGTACTGTGCTGGTACATGCATCGTATCATCCAATTACCCCCCCCCCAAAAAAAACCACATTCAAATCATTACTTTATCCCCAACCCCCCAGCATCACTAGTGATGGGAGAAACACGAATTGTCAGACGTGGGATGTAATAATAATAGAGAAGGTTATTACTAAAGTTACATAGGTTAACAAAGGGTGTTTTGATCTTTGTGACGTCGGAGTAACTTAGTCTAGTATGATAATATGATAAAAACACTTGAAGGGGTTGAAACTGTCTGCAGAGATAACAATCTACTCGTAGATTGCGCAGGGGTGGTGACACTTTGTGTAGTGTAGTGATGGGGCTGTGTATGTAGTATAAGAATTGGGCTTGTGGTGGCATTTCTTGACCATACTAGAGAGAGAGAGCGAGAGAGCTGTTTGATATAGTCTATTGAACACCCCTCCAGTATGTGCCCCGCTACCAAACATCGATGTGGGACTTGGCTAACCACTGATAATAGGAATGCTTTGTGTGTCAGGATATAGCACTGGCACCTGGGGGTGTTCATTCGCCCTTACCATCAGATGTATGATAACTTAACCGCCGCCATTAGCCAGGTGATAACAGTATCTTCACAAGCCACCTTTTCACTAGAGGTTGTGATTCAGTGAGTGAGTTTCCCTTTTCTCATCTCAGCCCCCCTCTGCCAACACCTTGACAATTCTACTGCTTGTAGCACTGAGGAGCCAACGGTGGTGGTGATACACTTCCGAGCAAACGACCACCATTCACAATCTCACAAAACTCGGTTAGTCTCCTAGACTTGTGATTGGAAAATCTGATATACATACTCCTGACTAATTGATTCTGCAATGACTTAGGCTAGGATCCAGGAACAGGGGCGGAAGAAGGACCCTGAAGTAGCTTCTAGCACTTTTGCTTGTCACGGCAAGCTTCATTGAATCTTTTCACACACGTGCGCCGTATGTTGACTATCATAATCATACTGCGTCAACTTGTGTAATCTCCTATCAGATTATCAGCTGTGAGCCCAAGATGGATTTGGTTTGACAGGTTAATAAAAGAATTGCGAATACGTTGGTGGGGTCGAGTGCTTTGCCGGTATCATACCCAAGAACTCGACAACCCCTGTAACCAATGCCCAACCTTTCGGAACAATTCGGTAAGATCACTACCCTTCTTCTTTCTTCTCCCCCCCCCCCTTAATACCAGGGATGAAATGGGCGGATTGCTTGATGGCTTTTCCTTATTGATAGATCCTGGCCCCAGACTCTAATTCTCTGCTTTCTCGGCGCCCGTCCGGACCGCTTTCGGACGTTTTACAGCCCGCTTCCTGCGTGAGCCACTTGGGAGGTGATGATCTAGTAGGGTGATCCTGTGGCCTGTTGTGGAGACACCAATTCTTCTCTGGAGCTTTTTGACTCAGAATCCGGAGATTATATATAGTACAGGGCTGCCGAATATAGCAGATAGCACTTGTTTTTGCTGTAACTTTCCTTTAACTTGTAGTCTCATCATTGTCGCGTGAGTTGGACAAAATATATACCGGTACGGTAGTGTGATATAAAATATTGACTCATTTTAACAACTTTAGGTGGGAAAAAAGGTCTAACGACCATACTTCTATCGCCCATATCGAATCCGTTGTACTCAAATTAGCTTAACAAATCGGAACAAACGACGCTAAATGTATCCCCTTGCCTTAAAGGCAGCCCCTGCCGTCGCTTTTACACAATCAATGAATCTATGACATCTATCCTTTGCTCTGTAGTCTTAAATTTCTTCACTCTTTAAAGCCACATTCGCCGCGGTCGCTCGTGAGGTCCAACCTAGTATTTCCCATGTCGGTCTTGGTGCTTCCAAGGCCGATGTGAACATTTTCCGCTGAGTCCCAAATCTGTCGATTGTCTTGTTGAGCTGCCGGAGCTCAGAGAGAGTTTGGAGCCTTTGTCTGAGAATGATTCCTCAGCAAAGAATTGTCATGGCTGGGTCACGGAAGTCCCGAGCGAGTTCTTGACAATACCCCTGTTACCGGCGATCAAATGTAGATTAGATAAAAGGTTATATACTTACGGCGAAAACACACCGGCATGCTCATTTTCCCAAGTGTTTCTTATCGATGTAGACTGTGGTGGTTGAGGAAAATAAAGGAGTCGGAAGAAGTACTTCCAAGTGCGACTCACCACCATTAAATACTGGCAATGGGTAACGCGCATCACATGGATACTCGGGTACTAGTACAGTATCCATGGGGGGCAGGGCATAAGGAGTTAATCCAATATATTATCTTGGCAGTATGATACCTATCCGGCATCCACCAAGTCTAGCAAATTTTTGTAAAAAAAAACCACATTCTCTACCAATAGACACCATCTAACCGTTTTAGATTAAAAATGCAAAAGAAATAATCATTCATCATGCTGTAGTGATGCCGAGCTTCACCAAGCCTGACTTAGAACCAAAGACTGTTCTTCCGACTCTACCGAAGCATTGTCAATACCGATACTCTCGTCAACAACCTCCAGACTCCCTGCACGCCTCTGAAAGCCCGCTCAAAAGCCTGTGTGAGTGCTCTTTGTCGCCATTTTGAGCCTTCATAATGGGTTCCCCGATCGTCACGACATTGCGGTTAAAGCGATTCACTCTGACGTTGATGGCGCTCATCCCCTTCTTATGCCTGGTCTCCTTGACCTCACCAATCTTAGCCGATACCAATTGCCGCCTCCTTTCGTCCTCGGTGACGGGCGGGCCCTACGGGTGGTTGGCGAGGACTGCAGATACCGTCCGGGAGCTACCGATCCGTAGAGGGCTGCAGGGACCTACCGTCACTCTTCTAGACGGCAGCCTTTCCCAAAGGACGGACGCTCTTGCCCTATAGCTTGAGGTACATGTCCGGGATGCCCGGAACCGGAGTCCAGTGGGTGCCTACAGGGCTGCCAGGATGCTTGGGAGCATGGTCTGCTCGTAGAGTTGCTCCCAGTCAAGACAGCTAAAAATAATGGTCAGCTTCACCTGCAGCATCTTCATTCGTCCTCATCTCGCCCCGCTTGATCATTATCCCTTCTCGCTGGAGGGCTTGCGCTGGACATGTGTTCGGCCCTTATCACCGCTGCTGTTGCGTTGTGAAGGATAAAGGTTTAGGTCAAACTGATGGACAAATTCTTGGTCAAAGATGGTCATGTAGTATGGTTACCCTGCTGTCGGCCAAATTTTCATGAGCCGCCAAGAAAAGAAGCAACCATGAGCGATCACAAATGTTCCGGCCTACAGCATTCTATGGCAAAGCGGGCTCACTCTATCCCTATACTGCAAGGCGCATATGCCTGGATTGGCGGTTGTCCTTTTAGAGATGATAAATTATATTTGAAACTCTTATAGCGAGGATCCCCATATAAAATAATCCCTGTCCTATAAAATTTCTACGGGGATTCTGGCCCCGCTCTACAACTGTGCGGCCGATAGATAAATGACCGGAAGCCCTCGACAAATCCATCATCGTTAACCCCAGCAATCCGAGACGAAATCCCCCGGGAAGGAATAGTGTTTTCTAGACGTGGTATAGCTTGGGGGCTGAACGTGGTAGATCTTATCAGCTGGGATTCGAAATTCTGTTTACCTACCCTGCTGAGCTTATTGTGGCTTAGTCCGGTAACTCCCGTTGCGTACGGTACAACCAATTATAATACACCTACACCTATCATACACCTACACCTACCCCCCCTCCAGCGAGCGAACCGACAACCGTCTCAAAGAACACACCATGCCTTCCCTGCCTAAAAAATCCGTTCGCATCGCTCCAGACACCACACTCTCCAAAACTGAGCGATCGGAAGCCTTCCATTCCGTGCGCACGATATTAGACGGCGTCTCTACTGATTGGGTATTCACCCCGCCGCCCCCGCCAACCTCGAAATTCGCACTCCAGCGGAGTGGTAGTCTAGGCTCCTGGCGCCCCAACGCCGCCAACTCCCCACCCGCAACCCCCTGCACGAACGACTCCGACTCGGAAGATGCAGGCTCCGATTCGTCTTTGGACTTGGACCTTGACCTGGAGGATGGTATTGGAACATCGTCGTACAGGAGAGCACTAACCCCACCACCCAGGCCGAAACGTGCGAACCGGCGGAATGCAAAAGCATTAAAGGAGGGTGTCTGGAGGAGGAGGGAGGACGACAGCGACGTCGATGCCCTGAACATCGTGAGGCTTGAGAGCGAAAGCGGAAAATACCCCTTCGAAAGCCCGGACGACGTGCCCACGCCGGAGAAGATTCGGGAGCGTATGAAGCGGGAGATGGAGACTGAGATGACGTGGAACGATGGGTTGAGACTGTTTGTTGCTAGACGGGACGCCTGGACTGGTGCAGTGGGGGATGAAGTCCCTGTACGAGAGTCGAGGTTTAAAGATGTACTTATTACCTTCCCCCCTCCTTCCCTCCTTCCACCCTCACTTCTTGTGCTAACTGGGCCCAACCAGAACCTCCTGACAAGCTTCATAACCCCCCAAGCATACCCGCAAATCTATAGCAGGGTCGTTGCCGAGGGCGTTACCCCACCCGTACCCATCTCTCTACCGCACATGATCAACGCGCTTGTGGAGGGCTGGCAGCGCGACGATATGTGGCCGCCCAAGCCAACCAGACCGGAACCGAGCATGAGGAAGAAGAAGACGGGTGGGGGGATTAAGAAGTTTATGGGTATCAGTTGACTGGCGGCCCCCTCCGCCACCTGTCCGGAGTGCGAGAAGGAGGTGGGGGCGGTGGCTGGGAGGTCAAAGTTGTAGTTGTAGCTGTAGTTTTTCTTCTATCTTCTTTTTCTCTTCACTTGTTGATCTGTCCTTGGATGGGATGGAATGGGATGAACGGACCGGGAGATGATCGATTGCCCAGCCATCATCACGAATGAATGACTGGATAGATGGATGGATGGACGGATAAAAGAGCCGGAGGGAATACACTCCACCTCACCTACTTACTTTACTATACCCCGATCATCACGATAGAATTTCACCACTCCCTTCCACTCTACAAGTACGATCTGATATCAACCCCACAAGCTACTCATCTCATCTCAACCTGTGCACTACCTGCTTACCTGCGAACCATATCGTAAAACCCAGAAACCCAACCCATCCATTACCATCCTAGCACATACTACTATTACAGTATAATACATACTCCGTTCTGGCCCACAAGTGAGTACATACCATCCAGGGTCACAATACTACCCACATCCCGGATTGCACGCAGGATGGGATGGGACGAGATATTCCGAGCTCTAACTTGGATTCAAGTTTAGGTTCAGGACGGGGGGAAGGTATATAACAGTGCTGTGCACGATTTCGTATGAGGGAGATGTTTCAGTCAGCGGGCCGGCAAGTTGAGGGATTTTATGTACGGTAGGGTGGGTATGGCCGGGGTGCTGAAGACTTGAAGTATTATACGGTGGACAAGAGCGGTGCAATCGCAACCAGCCTATATATACGGCCAAATATCACTTATTATTATCATTATTATTATTATCGTCCACACTTGGTATTTTATACTCATCGCGCCAAAACCGCCTGGAAATTATAACTGCGAGTTTCCCCCTCCTTCTCTTTGGGTTTATGGTAGGTTTTTTTTAAACTTTAGTTGCTCGAATGTTGATCTTTTGGATGGGGAATTGGCGTTGGTCTTGATTTTGATATGGTGCTGGGGTAGCTTAGGTGGTGACATGTTTATCACGCAGCCCGACCTGGGCCTGGCTATTATTTTGCACTCTATTATAGTTGACTTGTGACTAGTGACATGGGTTGAAACTAGATATGTACTGTACCAGCCTGGGTTTTGAGCTAGGGCTTTCTTCTTCTCCTTCGAAACATAGTATTCTTTCCTTATAGGGGATTTGTGGAATTAGGAATCACTATGGAGTTCAAAACCCCTTCCTCCTCCCGGATCCTTACAGGGGAGTTTTATATACCTATTGAATCTTGACTGACATATCATTGCGTGATTCCTAAGCATTGGAGGAGCATGGCACATACACGGTATCTCCGAGCCCTAGGCAGATGTCCAAAGTACCGTGCTGTGCAGTATGATACAAGTAATATTTGTTGCTATGACATAACCAACCTGACGATAATCATGAGAAATCATTCGTGAGGCACTTTACCCGCAATCTGAGTGGTTGCGCATGAATGCGGACGCCAAAAAATATTCCAAAATCCAACGGGTTCGTTGAAAGGGCTGCAAAAGAGGATTGCCAAGAGCCTCCTAAAAATGACTTTTGGCAATATTCTGCCCGACTGGGATAGAGTAATGATCGATTCTTTCGCTGGCCGGTATCGTAGCATGGTACTTGCCAAGACAACGGCTTTTTGTGTGAATGCCCGAGAGATAATATGTACATCCGGCCTCAATTACTTCGGACACCCCGGTTTCCGCATGGAGAAGACAAAAATCTGCAAAAAAAAATTGTAAAATTTGGCAGTCATCTGACTTAGAGTTTCTTTGAAAGTTTTTGTTATCATAGAAGAATCCGTGGTATAACTTGATGACTGCTCGTGTATCATACGCACAAAACCACTGCCTTTGGTGCGCTTTGTCACTGGCGTCCTTTTACTAAGCCATTTCGTGCGGCTGGACGAATGCCATTGCTCGGCCGAGGAGGTGGCATACTGTACTTTCAAGCAATTCTCGGAATTTTCTGTTCCGGAAATATCAGTGTATGACATTCGTGATTTTGCGTGCGGGCTGGGGTGCATCTGTGCAGCGCTAGTATACCTAGCGTTGGCCAATCCCCAAAACCACCCCACACACTCCAGCATCATTCGTTCGAAGAATCCTTACTAGCACGCCAGCCTACTTGTTTTTAACGTGCCTGAAGGGTACGTTACGTAACATCGCTTCCCCACCTGATGCAGCCAAAATTTCAGAAGTCATCTTGGTCCATCCATTGAGCAAGATCTCATGGCTCGTGAGGGAGATGCACGTATCAGGTAGGCCAATCGAGACCGAGAGCCCCCCCAGATACAGTAGCTCCGCCCAATATTGCCAGCAGTTGGGGTCAAAAAGGTTCACGTGTTTTCACACGACATCTTTCTTTATTTCTTTAGGGGCATCATATATCCGCAGAAAGTGCGGGGCTAGGCGGAGTGAGGGCAGGTAAGGGTCCAATACCTGGCTTTTTGTCTGGCATGATACTAGGCAGGCAGGTAAGTAGGCAGGCCTGGGTAAAAATCGCAAGCACGATGGAAAAATCCTTATATTCTGTTCCTGTCTGGCCTGGCATGGCTAACCTTGAGGACTTTAAGATGTTGATATATGGTGGGCAGTTCGAGTCGAAAAATATGGATTGAAGGGTTGTTTTCACTCGGGCCATCAAAATGGGGTATGGTTAGAATGGGCGAGAATAGCGAGAATTTACAGTATCAGAGCATTGCCTTACGGGGGTGGATACCTTATGTGAGGCCATTTCGGATGAGGCATCCCATACACAGTGCCAGTGATGTCCCTTGGACGTATGGCACTGTCAAACTTGTAGCCTGGCCTGTGCACGGCCTTTTGAGCAACTTGATTGGAGGAGAAGCAGCAACACAGCCACTTCGTGATGGAAGATTCTCTCAAATAGTTTCTCGTCACTAACAGAGGAGGAAGTGCACAGGCCGGGTTACAGGTTTGACCGTGTCATCCGCCCAAGGGGTAAATAGAGGGAAGGTGGACAGTAAATGTTGACCACTGCCAAGGATCGGGGCTCAGCGTGTTCAAACAAAGATGATGGCAAGGGGAATATCGGCAATAGGAGTTCTGTGTAGGGGAGAGGCTTGGAAGGAAGTGATTGGTTACAAATGTATCATATAGCAAGGGGTCTTTAGGAGGTTTAAAGTTATGATAGGTGTATGATGGAGCATAGCTGATGGGAATACAATTCGGGCATTGTGTCCGACCTTCAAGTCCAGCGTCCGCTAGTTCATACATATGTGTCATTGTTTGCTAGCCCCGGAATCCCGTCATACTCGGTGGTACTTAGAACGGCAGTGTCGGTGGTGGTGGAAAGTAGGTTGCTTTTTCCCTCTCCTGGCTTAACGAGGGGAAGGATATGAGAAGATGGTGTATTTTAGATGGGCAGTTCAAAGCCGCCGTATGTAGCTCTACACTGAGTGGCTAGAGTAGCAATATATTTCTCATGCATTATAACCTTCAAGTTAGTTGTCAGTAGCACGGGTAGAACAAGGCGATAATGCATGGTCAACCATACGAGTGATTTCTTGTGATAACATATCACAGTCTCTAGGGGTGGCTGCCTCCTGGATTCTTGTTGATGCTTGCTAATATAGTGCGTTATTTTTCACGAATTACGAGATGCCTTATGGAGGGGAGCCAAGGAGATATTGTTTAGGAGGAATTGTGTTTTATTCACTTCTACCTCCAAAGACAGGCTGGCAAAAAAATAATTCTTTTTCTCTCTTTATTCTGCTGCCCCGCCGATCGCGGACCTCACCCTTGAGTGCAGGCCTAGAGTCGGATTCTACACCTCGCAGCAGGTCTGAGTTACGCTACAGCCTTATTGAGGAAGGCTTAAGGTCTTCAGCCTCCCAGTTCCTGCTCTACGTGACGGATCGTTCATAATAGCTCCCTGAGAGTTGAGTCGAACGCCTGGGCTCCTGCTAACCGCGCAGTTAATTTGTTTTTGACATATTAACCACTGCGCCAGCTAGGTATTTTCACACAATACCACCCTGGGAAACAATACTTATCCTGACTGCAGATGAGTTTGTATCTTTTTTTTCCGCTTCACGTCGGGTAGATAAGAATGTCAATAATATCATTGTATTATTGGGGGTTGGATGCACTGGAAGGGTCGATACGTCCTTAAGAGAGGGGAGCGTTCGTACTGATAGCTAAAGACAAGTCCTTTATGTACGAAGGAATAATCATAGCGAGAATATCAGTGATAAAAAAGGCATTCAACTATGAGAAGGGAAGAACCCTGAGGCGGAGGCCATGGACTACATATGTACGGCCGAGAGCCGTTAGATACCCGTGACTTGGCGGGCGTGTGGCGGAAGGGTACTAGACACAATATTCGTGATTTATGATAACCCCGTTCAGAGGATTGCGCCATACTTTTAAATCCAGCCTTACGAGTACTGTGCACCATCCTTTTTCTACACGACATAACACTCTTCAGTGAACCGGCGCGGTTCCAGGGAGAATACGCAAACTCTACCGCGATATCAGAGTTCTCTCCACTGGGCTGAATGCTAGCTAGTAGTATTGTGGAGGTAGTGCCATCCCGATATCGCGGAACATGGACCAGAAAATAGGCTACCGGAACCACACCTCTCTCCCCTGATCCCCCTCCTCCTTGGTTCTAGTGATTTGATCGCCTTTAAGAGTCTACCCTTGCTGCGAGGAGCTCTTGGGAACGCATTGCCCCATCTCTGATCTGACTGTTAGAAACTAGGCTAGTATCATATTTCAGTTCCAATTCCCATACCTAGAAGAGTGTTTCGAAGGGGTATGAACCTACTTCTGAGATTCCCGGGGTAAGTTCCGGAGCCCCACTATCAGGCAATCCCCTCCGCTCCTCAGAGAAACACGACCTCTCCTAGCCCAAGTTTGGCTTAATGTGGTGCTATTAGCTGGCACCTAATAACGTTAGACGGGCAGGCTCCTATAGTGCTGAGTTCTTACTACTCGAGTACCCTAACCTTTATCCAGACTACAAATGTGTCGAAGATTGACCTATAGCTTGCTGGACCTGTATTAGGGAATCTAAAAGCTTGTTGGATCTCCCACTAGAGGTTAGTACGTTAGATGGAATTAGAACTAGGTTGATCCGAGAACTTCTGTAGGATACTAAGTTGCCTATTATGCTACCTGCATCCGGTCCATCTGACTTTGGCGGCTCGAGTCCCGAATTGAAGGCCCCAAGCGGCGAAGAATGATTGAATAAATATGTTGGTAAGTGCGTTTCAATTCGAATCGGAGACCTGCTTACGCCTCGAGTTCGCATCTATCTTGAACTGGGGGACGGGACAACTTACAAGTTACGGGCATATAGTATCATACCCGAACACTAGCCAGTAGTCCTGCCGCAACATTTGACGGGAATTGGCCCAAGGGCATTACTATACCAACCCTAGACCTACCCCCTAGCAAAAAAGTGGTTCGCCGAGCATTTTTTTTAATGCTCGACTACTCCACTGCCCCCCGGATTCGAACTCATGATGGTCCCTGTTTCAAATTAGCCGACCAGTCTCCTAAGCCATTAGACCATAGGAACTGGCCGATAGCATTATTTCTTCTTGAATCTTTTAACTGCCCCTTTCAGGAAATATACAGTTCAGGCGCCTGATATATCTTTGGTAAAAAAGGACATTGGTACCCAATCATAGTACTCTCTCATGATATTGATAGAACGAGGAACCGGGGATTCAGGTGTATACCTGTGCTCTACCTCCGAGACACTCGCTTTCTTTGTCAGAGGACAAATGTTCCCCATATTCCATGGCTAGTATCCCTGATGTAACCACTCTTTGGTACAGGAAAGGACAGGGATAAATTTTTTGTATGGTAAATTATCTATGCGTATCTGACCGCCCATACAAAACTCGGACTCAACTGTTCAGGTTCTATATGCCTGTAACTTGTACAGCGGCCTAGACTATGAAAAGTCATTTATCGTACCCCTCAGCGTAGAAAGAACCACCGTAATTCTATGCCCATAACACTTACCACGCTTTTAGAGTTATCTATCATTTATAACAGTGCTCTCTTCCTTGTGGTGTCATAGTTCAAAACCACCGTCACAGAAAGTCACTCGACTGCATGCCACTCCACCTGCCACATCCCCAAGCCACTCACACAACAGACGCAGCGACAGAATTATACGTCATCAACCACACGAGAACAAAGCAAGCCGCCCACGTCCCTACAAGATAAAGGCTAAAGTACCCACCCTTCAGCGCCCCCTCTCTCCCCTCATTCAATTCCGACACCCTCACATCTTCGCGACATCTTTCCACACACAAATTGGGCAATTCATATAGTACTCGTATACAAATTCACAAACCTAACAAAGGACTAACCAAACACCATGTCCCACTCTGCCCCCTCCACCACTGCCACGGCCACCCCAAGACCAAAGCGCCATCAACTGACCCTTGACCAGCGCGTCCTCATAATCGCAAAGCGCGCACAGGGTAAATCCTACCGCAACATATCCGAGGAGACCAACATTTCCAAAACGGAAGTAACAAGGATCGTCAAGCGCTGGGAGAGCAACCGAGAACTCCGTCCGCGACCTGGGCGACGACCGAAGAAGGGGCTGAGCGAGGAGAATCGGCAACACCTGATGCAGATCCGTGAAGAGCGGCCGGGGGCATCGGTGCAGGAGATATGGGACGCGGCGGGGGCGGCGGTGGGGGTGGGACTTAGGACCGTCGGCAGGTTTTTGTGGGGGGTAGAGAGGGAGAAAAAGAGGGCCAAGAGGGATGGCGCTATTCGACGGAAGGAGGAGGGGAAGAGCGGGAAAGCGCAGGCAGGTGCATAGGGTTAGGGGTTTCATTATCGATAAGGAGGAACTTAAGCGACACACCCACCGTCCTTACCTGATTTTCACTTTAGTCTTCAATCCCAACAAAACTAAACAAAAAAACAAAGCATGCCATCAATTCCCCTCCATCCAACCGCCCGCCCGCCCCCTCCTGCTCCACCAACAAACCCCCTCCCACAACTCCTACATACCCCCTCCGGCCTCGCAATCATCGAAATCCAGGGAACCATAAACCTCCCCCAACAACCACCTACCACCACCTCCCCCGATGCACAACAACGAAGCTACGAAACACCCGTCGGCAGACTAGTTTTTCCAGACGGCGATCTGACGCCCTCTACGCTGGTCTACTTGTACATCGGTAAGCACCAGCGGCTTACGGGTGAGGTGAAGGAGCTGGCCACACCGTTTGGGGTTCTGCGGAGGAGGGATAATCCTACTGGTGGGGGGGAGGAACAAGGGTGGGCAGGGGAGGAGATAGAGATTATGGATATTGTGAGGTGGAAGGTTTTGTTTTCGCAGAGGCCTGAGCCGGTTAGTTAGGTGAGTGGTTGACGATGAGGGGCCATGATGAATGATGTTACGGATGGATGGATTATGGACTTGACACTATGTTTCCTATTTGCTGGCGTCAATATGCCCCTTGTCAGTTCTACTGTAAAATTCAAGCGATTCGCGAAGGCGGAGGATACAAAAAAAGATTGGAGATACGGCGAATCGAACGCCGGACCACCTCTATGCTAAAGAGGTATTATACCACTAAACCATATCCCCATTTGTGATTGTTTGGTTGCCTGTGAGCATTGATGTTCAAATTCACACAACCCGAAGTCCAAAGTCATGCGTCACGTTATCCTATCTATCCCAACCAAACAAAAGCGAATCCCCGCCACACTATATCAGCCTCCACAACGTTACAAGTATCCAAAGCACGCCCAAACCGAACACCAAACCCACACCAAACCCACAACACCCAGAACCCATATATCACATTATCGCACATATAAACCTAAAACTCTAAACAAACACTCCCCCAGCCCCCCCAACCCTCCCACCAATACACCTCCTCCCACCCCTCATATTCTCCCCCCTCCAAACGCGCAAATCCAACCCCATAACCAACCCCTCCAACCACTCACTCCTCGCAGCAACTCTAAGCAATCCTTCTATGACCCTTCCCAACCCCTCCCCCTCCGCCCCAAACCTCGGCGTGAGCACTTCCCGCCGAGAAGCAGGCCGCGCAACGTACCAGATCCCATTATGCATTTTCCACTCGGTGCGTAGGGTTTTTGCTAGTGTTGCTATTGTTGCTGATTTTGTGCTTATGTGTGGGGCGGGGGGTGGACTGGGGGGAAGAGGGGGAAGGGGAAGGAGAGGAATGGTTGGGTCTGAGATGTGCTGCAGGATGACAGCGGCATGGGCCGTTATGCTTTTTGCAGTTTCGTATGCCGGATGGTGAGGGTGAAGGGGGGCTGGGGAGATGGTGTCTAGGAGGGGGATTGCGCGGGTTAGGATTTTTAGAAAGAGGGTGTAGATTGCGGTGTTTATGGATGAGGGGAGGATTTCTGGGGTTGGAAGAGCGCTTAGCGATGCGTGGATTGAGTTCAGGAGGGTTGTTAGCATGGATGTCACAGCCTGGGCGCAAGCATCTAGCGTAGAGTCAACGTCCAACCGGAGCTTTGCAAGTATCTCCTCGGTAGCTTGGAGTAGCGGCGCGCTGAGTATCCACCCTGCAGGGTTAGTGAACGTGCACTCAATATACGCCGGGAATATCGCCTCCATAAACAGCGACCTCAGGCTTGGCTTCTGTGCCGTGCCCACTTCTAATTCCCCGGACAGCGCAGCGGTGAGTTGGTGAACAAGGTACTCCTGCTGTCCATCAATCGCCGCGCGCTCACAGACGGATTGGAAAAAGCTGGTGAGCTGCGTGTGAATGCGTTGGTGTGAGAGCTTCAGGCCGTAATTCTTGAGCCGGCCAACGACGTACGTAGGATCAGCAGAGGGCAGCGGGAACATGCTTGAGTCGGTGAAGAAGCGATCGATTGTCACGATGTCGATTGAATGCTGCTGCAGGTACTCGACTACTTGCTGCACGAATTCGACGTATGCACCTGAGGTAGATTTTGCGTGGATTTCCTGCTTAGACGTTAGAATTATGTGTATCAGTGTGCGGATGTAGTACCTGGTAGATCTCCTTCATGGACCTCATCATGGATTTTAGCATCTCTGAGTATTCGAGTCTAAGCGCTAGGCCTCGCTGCGCGGAGTCGTTGTGGGTTTCTTCGTAGTTCTCTCGCATGTTTGCGAGGATTGCTATGGAGGGTGTTAATCGGATTTCAGAAACGGTGGGGTCGAGTGACTTACTGGATATTAAAGATAAACGCCGAGCTCGGAAGTCGGTCAGGGTGATTTTGAACTCCCCGCTCACCTCATCACGCACGAATGGTAGGTTTGCAAGAATTGGATTGGTAGGATCATAGTTGAGGAGAGTCGCAGTATACTCATTCTGGAACTTGAGCAATGACTCCCTTTCCACTAGTGTCTTCAACCAGAAAGATATAAACGCCGTCTTATTAGACTCGTACACTTCTGGCCCCGATTGTATAACCTTCGGAATAAAATAAGCCGTGAACTTCCGAGTTTGCTCCGTGTCACGGAGTGATGACCATGACTCTGGATTATATTGGTCAAGATATGCGTCCCAATTCTGGCGGGTCGGTTAGTATCATTGGCTACATTCGGAGAACACCAACTTACTTTTAGTCCATGCCGGACTAGAAATCCGACGACTAGAGCCCATGTATCAACGGTTTTAATTAGTAAACTATCTTCTGGTTGTATGTCGTTACCAAAGCAGTTGGAAAGCATCCTATGTAACGCTTCATATACAGTAACAGACAATCGCTAATATTGTTAGTTGAACTCGTGTAAAAATAAGGAGTAGAAATAAAAGATAGGAACTTAGGCCATACCTCAGCTGCTGCCTTTTGATCATCCCTAATCACGATATCATCGAATCCCGACCAGTCACCATAGTCCTGACTATCCTCACTCGCTTGAACAGAAATGCCAGCAGACTGGTCAGCACTCTTAGCAACGACCAAATATTGCTGAATCAAATCAAGAGCCTCAAAGATCAGTTTATTCGAGAGTCGGCCGTAAGAATTCAATACATTCGCAGTGGAAGCTACTCTTTACTTAGTTTATGCACTACAGCGGTGAGGATCGATCAGGAAATAGATACCCTTTGTGAGAATCACAATTGCGCTCTGTGTCTGTCCCTTAATTCCTGCCAGCACACCGCGCAACGACTTCAATGCATCAATAAGAATACCTTCGAGCTGTTGTTGATTCCGGCGGATGTTATCCTCCATAATATCTTTCGATAACTCTGTATCACCCCTCTCCTTTGCGATGCTGAAGTGCTTTTCCGCCTCACTCCGTGCGGCGTGGTGCTGGTTCAAGGCAGAGTTTGTAAAGCGGTCGAACCACTCCATAAACGGCCTCAAGATATCCAGGCCCTCACCACTGTGTAGTTGAAAGCGCATAAGATTCAGCCAGGCTCTAATACTGACGATGCAAGCTTGCTGATGGGAGAGATCCGGATCCACCAGATACCAGATTGCCTCCAGTGGGGGACGACATCGGGGCGGAGAAGCCCACCATAATGTTGAGAGTAGGTCATGGTGGTTTCGCAATGCGGTAAGGTTTTCTACTCGGAGTTCTTTATCTTTGGGATATTGATGGCCGTGGTTTGGCATCAGCCTGTTGACAAGATTTCCGATCTTTTTGATCGGCGTTGATTCCTTCATTGCATGAAGGCCTAAGCCAACTATCTTCAATAGAAGATGAAAGCAAGGGTCAGAGTCCCGCATTTGCAGAGATGGATTGCGGTCAAGATTTTGGAGGAAATCCGGGGAACCGTAGGTTTCCTCGTTCCTTAGATTGGCTAGGTTCTTGCTGGCAAAGAATTCATAAAGTACCGGGATGATAATATCGGTGTTCAACCATCCCCACTTAGTGATAAGGTGATGGCATCGTGCGTATAGTGTCCTACAGTATGCATTGATAGTGCCGGAGTGCCCTAGCATATTTGCACTATATACTTTTAGAGGCCGACTTACGAGGATCCTCAAAAGGGCCCAATTCTCAGAGAGGTTTCCATCTCTCACTGGTCCTTGGACAACTCCAAACTCATCGAACTGGTATAACGGTAAGATCGTCCAGACTCTACGCCAGTGCTTCTCGAAGATTCGTATATCTAAGGCCCGCTCAATTTCTAGAGGTTGCAATTCGTTATTTAACAGCTGCCAAAAACTGATGTCCTGACAGTGAACCGAATCCAAAGTATATATCGCAATAACCCAGGCTTCAATGAGGTAGTGCTTTGGATCTATCCCACGCTCGTAGTTGGCGGTTACTCGTTGATCCTCGTAGCATTCCCTAATAGCATCAAAGCCACATCTCAAGAGGCGGCCGAGCAATTGATGTCCTAGTCTCCGGATTGTTCTATTCAGATCTAGTCGCTCCTGGGCCTCGAGATCTCCAGATGCGAGTTTATATACCTGGAAAGCGAACAACAGACTAAAGACATGGAGCTGGAGCGCCAAGCGCGTTGGCGCGTTGCTTAGACTCAGAGGCGTGCTCCCGCCTAGAAAGGGCAAGGCCTGGTCGCAGGACGTGTTGATAGCCTGAAGTATTCGCTGACCAAACGACATCAGATCAATGGAGTCAGAGAAGGATACAACCTGGCAAAGATAGTTGGAGAAGAAGACGTAAAATGAATAGGCCCGAGAAGCCCACATATGGGCCTCAACATCGCCACACTCCTCATGTGCTCTCTCTACAAATTCTGAGATATCCTGCATGATCGACTCAAACTCCGCCGCCATAGAATCTTCGTAAACGCCCCAGCGAACAAGTTTGTCACCAAAACGAAAGCTACTACTATGGTTGAATGCTTGGAGTTTGGTATTCAAGGCCTTAGATAAGCCTCCATTCCCTACGAACGTCTCACTACTAAAGATTGTTCCGGGCTTGAGTGGAGTTGTATCGAACGATAATGTGTACTTGCTACCATAGGGCAACAATCCGATAAGTACAGGTTTATCACCAAGGGTTGTGCTTGGAGCTGGCTCCGAAATTGATTCGATTTCTGCATCATCAGCGATGATTCGGTCTTCTGGAGGAGGCTGACGTCGTTCAATAGTCTCAGCGTCAATTCTCGTTGGCGTGCGCTTTCGCCGAGATCGAGAAGGTTTTACAGCTTTGGGAATTGGGGCCAGGGCAAATACGGGACCACTAGGCAAAACCGGCGGTAGGCTAATCAAATCTTCATCATCCATAAATCTCCCTAGGTTCCGATGCCTTCGAGCCGTTGTCCGTAACAACCCGGCCAGATTTAGTCGTTGCCCCTGTCGAGATGTCTTCCGGAGTCTTGCGGCTACCACGCCTGGCGGCTCTTCTCTCTCGAATTGTGCAAGCTCAGGCATAAAAAACGGCCGATGTGTGACAGTATTTTGTCTTGTTGGCACAGCTGTCACATTCAGGCGTTTTTGGCTCTTTTGGCGCGAGCGATAAGCATTATTAACCCTGCTCAATAGCGGTCGTGTGCGCATGATATTAGTCAGGGTCGTTTGCCTAGGTCGTGGCCGGCGGGAAGCGCTCGCTCCTGCTGAGGAAAGTCCGAGATCCAAGCCCAACACCCCAGCAGGGCGTTCGTCTATAGTGGGTGATAGTGACCCTGTTGGAGGAGCATCACTAGCAGGGTCTCCATCCGAGGAATCATGTGCTCTAATAGCTATAGTTCCTTCTCTCCACTCCCTCAGAATGCTTTGCACCTCCTGCGTGTCCGCTACAGTATCCAATTGGAAGACTTTCTTTGACGGACTTTGTCTTCCTTTTGACCTTCTCTCCCTTGCACTTCTAGTTGCAACTTTGAGAAAAGTTGGGGGAGAAATTTCAGGATTGGAAACTCGATGATGCCTTACTGAATCTATAATCCCTAACTGAGGGGCCTTCGGTTTTCTTTTCTTAGACTTCCTCTTTGTTCCTATATGGTTTGTTATCCTTGGCTGCTGAAGGTGTAAACCACTCCCGAAGTTCCTAGCTGTGCTGGGCCCGCTAGCGCCCACATCCTGAGGTGCTTGGAATGGCCCATTTTGGTCTTTCTGTTTCCGTTTCGTAAGCCCGCGGTTCCGTTGAGCTACCGGAAGCATACGGTCAATCCTATCATCCTCTATGACATCATCGATTTCGATTACTTCGATCTGATGTTGGCGATGAAGAAGTCTTGGGCGACCTGAAGGAAGGACTTGAGGTTGAATATTCGCCGGCCCACTTGAATCATCTGAATCATCACTAAAGGGAAAGACGTCGCCGACTGGAGACCTTGGTCTAGAAGTAATCCTTGCTCTCGCCACGCCAGGCCGAGGTGTGGGATCCCGTGTCGGGGTTAGGCTTCTTCGATCGCGGCGAGGACCGTTTGCCGAGCTAGGGTGCTGTCTCTTGTCAAGTTTCCACCAGGAAGCTGGAAGCACACCTGCTGTCCTGCGTTGCAAACGACGGACTTCTTGTGATTCGTCCTCTGATTCTGATGCAATGGACTCTTCGGGCGAAGATGAAGGTAACTCAAGTACAGTTCTCGTGGGACGGGCTCGAGGAGTATCACCATCTTCCGACCCGGGCGAAATTAGCCAGCCCCCCCCCCCTCGCCCGCCGGATGCTGGCTCGATATCGGACGATGAATCAAGAAGAGAGAGGATGCCACCCCTTTTTACACCCTGTTCTTGAGCAGGTTGCTGTGGGGTCTTCTTAGTAGGTGACCCATTAGGTGATGTTTGTACAAGAGGTGTTCGGGATTGTCTCTGGGGCGAGTCCTCAGGTAGCTCGTATACGTCTCTTCCGTCTTCATCGACTTCTGCCTGGATACTAGAGGGGGTCAAATGAGCACTTCTGGCACTCTGACCTGCATTCAGTTGAGGCCTGGCAGCACTTGCATACGGGCGCTTCGGATATGTATGGTTTACTTTGCGTCGCTTCACACCATCCACCAAGGCACCATTAAGCCTAGGCCTCTCTCGTGAAGCGCTCGTAGCATCAGGGAACTCCTCAAAGTCATAGATATCAACCGACCTATCATCCTGCCTTCCGAGTCCATCATTTCCTGTGGATGACGCTGGCACAAACTGGCTTTCGTCATTCTCCGGCTCCAAGGGCGCTACATAGTCACGCTCTTGGGAGTCCTCATCTGCACCAAGCCCTCCATTTGTTTCTTCTTCAACCTCACTGATTCGTACTGGTCGGACACCCCGAGCCTTTAGCGTTTGGCGGTATCGCTCCTGTTCTATTAGATATGGATTCTTCTGGATTGGCTTGCGTGCACGGAAGCTCCGATAATACTGCGGCGCGTCATCATCCGGAGGTATTACTATTTCCTCTTCCTCCCTTCCTCCTACCGCTGGAATGACAACTGAGAAGCCAACACGACGGGGTGGAGATCGCGCAGCAGCAATCGAAGGAGGTGTCAGTACAACAGAAGGCGGCGATGATAATGGGGAAGATGTAGCTGTCGAGTTCTCCCGGCTTGGGTTCGGGGGCGTTCGTGGTTGAGGAGTGGCGTGCCTCTCGTTATTGTCAGTAAATGGGCAACCAATCTAGGAGGCAGAGGGATAGCTACTCGAATGCTGAAACTATCTCGCCTCTCTCTAGTAGCTAGATCAGGCGAAGGCCTTATTGGACGATTGACTTGATTCTCCTCATGGTTGTCTAAGTTGAGGATAGCTTCGTCTTCCTCGGAATCCATTGCTCCAGTCTCCGGCAGGAACTTGTCATGCCCTTCTAGATCTGGGGCGGACAAGTCCACAACCGAAACCTCATCCAAATCCTTTCTTCCCTCGACACACCCAAGGTTGCGTTGCGGTTCCAATTCCTCGCCAGTCTCATGGCCTTGTTCCAAAGGCTCTCGTTCCTCATGTTGACTATTCAGACCAATTCTCGATACACTCTTTTCAAACTTGTCGATCCCGCTTGGGTGTCCAGGTAGATCGTCTTCCATTACAATACTGTTCATTGCCATATCCCCCCCTTCCGAATCCCCCGCCGCTCCTTCCCGTACCTTTCCAGTCTCATTCGTAGCGCTTCCATGGGCTCGGTCATCGCTCTTACATTCCGTAATCCCCCCAGACCCCGGCAATTCCAGTAATCCCTCCTGGGTCGATAATTCGCCGTCGGAAATGTCGTCATCGGAGGCGGGCACACAACCAGTTTCCCTCCAGTTCGTCATGTCATTATATGTTGTGAGTTTTTTGGTTGGTTTTCAGTTGCAGTACGTTGTGGGCACGCCTTGCAGTAACTTTACTGCACAGATTTTGGGGAGTGAAGTTGGCTTTGTTGTCTGTCGTGCGTTTTTTGTAGCAGTCCTAGTGCTATGAGCGTTGCTCCAAGGGCTCTGGTCGCGTTACCTACTGGTAGGCGAGAGAGGTGGCGGACTGAAACTAGTGTCAACGAGTCTGACGCGACGCAAATCAATTAACGCGTCTTGCCCCTTCAAGTCACAAGGTTGTCCATGGAGAAACCCGCATTCATCCAAACCAGCCAAACCACACAAGTTTTTTACTGAAAGCTAGTAGATAACATGAATGGGTTGATTATTTTGTAATTCAAAAGGCATTTCATACATTTAAAAAAATTAAAGTTTGAAGAGCGCCTTACTAAACTCCGGACATAGCTTTAACCCACACAATCACAATATCAATCACCCAATCTCGCACTGAGTTATCACAGGATAATACCTATCATACACGATACCGGTCGAGGTCCATCCTATTAGCTTAAATTTTTCCCCCACTTCCTGCGGGCAACAATTCGGAATAAGCTCAAAATGCGCGGTCGAGCTGCAATAATTCCTATCGCCTTTGCTGTAATATTCGGGGTCGTCAATGGTTCCCCCTCAAATAAATAGCCCTCTTTGTTTTCTTTGGCTCCTAACGTGCGCAGGCATAGCTATTTTCAAACCGCTCGTTATAGAACAAAGGCTTAAGACAATTCGAGAACAGTTAATCCCCCAACTCCCAGGCTTGGTCACAACACTAATTAAGAGTAGGAATGGGATTGGGGGTCATGCGACTGATGAAATTTCACCATCCGATGATCAAAAGAAATCCCCGGTTCATTTAGAGAATAGGCAAACAAAGGAAACGGGGACCACAGGAGCGCCAGATCTGGCCTCTAAGATGAGACACGAGGGGGAGGTGAAACCGGTGAAGGCTCCAGCTGGTTGGTATCAGTTTTGGAAGTGAGCAGTGAGTCTGCAATGTATTATATGATCTATTGGAGGGATGAGAATTGAATCATTACGGGTCATTGAGTTATTACAAAGTGTTTTAGCAAAGCTCGCTGAGCTCTCTGCTCGCATCCAAAGCAACCCCCATATCATTATGCCACAAAAACACCAATCCACCTAGGGTTAATCCCTTTCACGATGCCGCTTGCGCCGTCTTCTACTATCATCACTTCTCATTGAGGAATCTAACCTCCTCCTCCCCCGGGGTGATTCAGACCGCGGTCTACTCTCCTCAGCACCTTCACTTCTCCTCTGCTGTCTTCCTCGTGAGGGTGACCTCGATCTTCTGCTTCTCTTCCTCCTCTCTTTACCACTTTGTTGCACGTAGCGTAACTTGTCTGCACACTCTTCACAAACCCTCGCAGTAACGAGAGCATGCTTCTTCTCCCCGTGCTCGACATATTCAAAATTAAGTTCAACGCTTCGTAAGCCACCCCCCTCATCAGGATTCTCATCCAGTGTGCTACGGTGGTTCCGACATGATAAGTTTGCACACGAGAACTGGCCCTTCCCATCGAGCACTTCCTGTTTGGTTCGCCATCTCAGCGCAATCTGCCGTATCAGTATTAGCGTAATAAAATCTCGAGGCGGATATGAAGTGAGAGGAGACCTGTTTCTCTCGCCACCTTGCCAACTCTACCATTGCAAACTCCTTGAATAACTTATCATAGTAGCTTTTTGCGATCCTCTTTTCTTCCGTGTCCGTTTCTTCATCGGTCCGGATGAACTGGTGATGATCCTCTAAGATGTCGCGTTCGCTCCTGTATTTCGCCGGTGTGGGAACGGTTCCACCGTAGTAGGAAACGTAAGCCGAAGCAGCCTGTAAATGTCGAGCATAGGCAGATGTAGCACCGGATGATTGAGCAAACGCTCTGCTTGTCGGGGGCATTGCGATATGGCGCTGGGAGAAGCTGTGTTCCTCCCTCCACGAGGAGCTGCCGCATGATAAAAAGATGCCAGCGGTCCGTGGGCAGCTTACCGTAGAAGGCAACATTTGGGTCTTGGCGCCAAGTTTGAAGGGGAGCACTGGCACTTAAACAGCAATTTTCACCCTTTCTTGCTGCCCTCTTCATTGCACGCGTGTTACTTGTTAGCCACAATTTCTTCTATCGGCCAAACGAGCGTCAAACCGAGCAAAGATTGATAGAGTTTCTTGAAAGTCTACTGCGAAGTGGATGTCTTGGGGGAATTGATTGCCCGGTTTTCCGAGTGATTGGATCTTCTCTTGCTGAGAATTCACACATTTCTACATATTTCACACTGCTAAACCTATGACACAGAATCAGAGTGTTAGCACCAGTAAATATTGGCTTCCGTTTTTTTACCATCAGCCGTGCACCAGTGGACACTTCACCTAAGACTACTTCACGAGCCTTTAGAGGTGGTATTCTCTAATAGCTTAGATCCTTAGGAACAAGAACAATGCTCCTGTATGATGATGAGGCAAGTGGGAGCAACCCCAAAAAAATCATTCGTGCCTGATTCCCCTAGCCCGGTTTGAAATGTTGGGCTTGCACCACTCCCCGCAACTCTAGCGGGGTTGTGTGAATACCGGTATGTCAGCTTGTGAAGAGCTCTAAAAACAAACACAAAATACAACTACAGCATCCCTCCGTCACTTTGACCATCGCTCATCTAACCTTCAAGCTTGACATTTCTATACAATACCCCCTAACCTTCCCCCTTTGCTTCTCTCCTCTGCCCTATCATGCCCATCACAAGAAGTATACTCCAACGTTTTATAATTTCCCGATAATATCTAACGATCCCCAGAAAGCATTTACGCCGCACAGCCCTCCACTCAGCGCGCGAGGCCAGCCCATCTTTCCACAGACCCCAACGGTGATCGTCTAGCATATGCTGTATGCATGCCTCCCCATGTTTCTGGGGAGCTGAGCTAACTGCACCAGTCTGGAAGATCCATTTTCCTCCGCTCAATCGATGACCCCTCTCTCTCCACTCAATACACCGGACATACCAGCACGGCGAATGTGGCCCGCTTCTCGCCCAGTGGTTATTATGTAGCATCGGGTGATTCTTCGGGCATGGTGCGAGTTTGGGACGCTGTGGGCCCGGAGATGATCACTAAGGGCGAGTTTGGAATTCTATCCGGTCCCATCAACGATATTGCTTGGGATGGGGAAAGCAAGCGTTTGATTGCTGTCGGGAGCGGAAAAGAGCGGTATGCTTACTCTTCATTCTACTCGACTCACGTTGTTGATCGTAGCTAGCTTTGGTCATTGCGTTACATTCGATACAGGAAACTCTGTTGGGGAGATCCTTGGTCATTCCTCTGCAATTAATTCGGTCTCCATCCGACAATCACGCCCCTACCGAGCTGCGACAGCTTCGGATGACCATAATGTCGTCTTCTTTCATGGGACTCCATTCAAATATAATAAAACACTTACTAGCCACCATTCGAACTTCGTCCAGGGCGTGGCCTTCTCCCCAGACGGAGAGCACTTCGTTTCCGTAGGCTCGGATCGTAAGATCGTTTTGTACGATGGTAAAACGGGCGAGTTCAAGACCGAAATCGCCTACGGAGATGCCACTCATAGAGGAGGTATTTACTCAGTTTCCTGGAGTAAGGATTCCAAGAGATTTGTCACCGCTTCAGCAGATCAGACAGTCAAGGTCTGGGATCTACAGTCCGAGAAAAACTCGCACACGTGGAGGTCTGGGCCAGAGGGAACGAGCATTCCTGACCACCAAGTTGGCGTAGTGTGGACACCCAGGGCTGATAACACCATTATCTCGCTATCACTATCGGGAGATCTGAACTACCTTGACTTGAACTCTGACCGGCCAAAGAGGGTAATCACTGGACACCAAAAATCTATCGGTGCAATAACAGTCACCGGAGAGATGAAGACCCTGTTCACTGGGGGCGTAGATGGGAAAACCTGCGGGTGGGATCTGACCAAAGGAACTGCGGATTCATTAGACGGCGCAGGCCACACGAACAGTGTCTGCGGATTTTCCCCGCAAGACGAAAGAAGGTTGGCTTCTATCGGACTAGATGACTTTATAAGGCTTATCGATGTTGGAGCCAAAGTATTTATGTATGCTTCTGCGAGCCCTGGGTATGAGGAGGTAGACTAATTCGGCAAAGTGGAACAAATCATCATTGTGATGCGCAGCCCAAGGGTTTTACATGGCTGACATTGAATGGGGGGGAGCAATTCCTAGTCACTGCGACAGAAAAAGGGATCCTTCTGGGTAAAGTTACCACCAAGCTCAAAGTCAATGAGGTGTTGCAACAAAACTATACCCCCACCCATATATCTGGCTGTCGAGATAAGGGTATTTTTGCCGTCAGCGCTACAGACCAAACGATCCACATATATAGCGCTTATGAAGAGGGACCGGGCGAACAAAGGATTCGCGAGGAGAAAGTCCTTAAGGACGCTCAGGCAGCGCCGACATGCCTTTCTTACTCACCCTCGGGAAGATATCTTGCGGTTGGATTCTCATCAGGAAAGATCGTCCTATACGACGTGGGCGAGGATTACGCCGTTAAAACTACCCGTTGGTCGTTTCACACGGCCAGGGTGGCGAGTATCACCTGGAATTCGGAGGAAACCCACGTCGTCTCGGGGAGTCTTGACACGAACATCTATATCTACAGTGTTGCGACTCCAGGAAAGAACCAATCAGTCAAGAATGCACATATGGGAGGCGTGACTGCAGTTGACTGGGAGGGATCCAATGGAATTGTCTCGGCTGGGGCTGATGGAACTATCAAGAGGTGGGAGGTTAAGCTTGAGTGAATGGAGTTTCCATTTCCACTGGTGGGGATGACACCGAATTGAATAATTCAGAGCCTCTCCTGATACAGATTTCTATAGCCGTTGACCTTTTAGGCAATTATATACGTAGTGATTCTAAAAGGTTTCGTTCCCAGATCCGTAATCATCGTTTATCTCTTGCTGTGCCGTCGAGATAGAAGGATCTTTGCAACGTAGGACACATACGTGCCTGCCGGGCTCTCACTAAAGTAAGCAGCGCTGTCATGTTCTAGTAGCCTAACGCCTAAGAGACTGGCTGCCACTAGAATGTGGAGGGAGCATAGGGGCTTGGCTCTTTTTAGGGGGGGGAGGGGGTGAGCGCAGAGAGTTGAGTAGAAAGGAAGGGATAGCTAATGCGTTCAGAAGGCCGTATCCTTATTGTGAAGTATCTCGCATTCCCCCCACGGAATCACTCTGTATTACCGTATGGGCTTATGCAGAATTCCGTAGCTACCCGAGTGATAAGCCATGCCCGGAATTCGAAGTGAACTACATATCCACTCTTGTAAATACCACTCATGTCCACAAAAAGCGGGATATAAGAGCGGTGTTAGGCCCAAATAATATGGCTTTCAAGAGTTTATCTTTATGGGAAAATTAGTCTAATTTATTAAGACAAAAGGTAGACAAATAAGATACACAAAAAAAAAAGTTATCATACAAAGCCTTACATAGGTAATAGTTTTTAAATGTGTCTCACATCCACTGCCCTCCCTGCAATTCTATCAGCCAGTGCAAGGAATAAATCAAAAAGCAAACTGTAATCAAGAAACAATCTCATTTCCTTACTGCAATAATCAGGCCATGTGTGTGGATAGAGGTAATAGTTCAGAAACAAATAGTGTAAAACAACATAGCTATCAAGAGGCTCACTTCTTTTGTTAATGCTTTTGGGAGGCCTCTGGCTGCTCATGTGAGGTTGCTTCTTCCTTGATGAAAAATGCAGGATATTGAAGCTAGATATAATCTTTTAAACACTATAAGACTAACTATACCTATTAGATTGATCAAATAGAGTAGCAAAAAGGGAAACTAACTGATGATGATTTAAGAAACATGAAGTGTACTTGCTACTTGGTGAATCTCTGGTTTGACTTAAGCTCTGAAAATTCTGTTTGAATGTCTGAATAAAGTTCTTTTGTGCATTTTATCTAGTATATTTTTTATCCCTTCCGACAGTTGAGATCTCACTTTACTGATCAATTTAGTCACATCAACCTTAAAGCATCCATAATTCTGCTATTGACATCTTGGTTAGTTGTTACTAGGTATTTGTACTCTAAATCCAATTTATATCTTGATTGTAGTATCAATTTTATTGTCCAAACAATTCATTCTATCCCAATATACCATGGTTTGATAGCTGAAGTTTGAACAATCAGTTTGAGGTAGACTTACTCAGAGATAGTAGACAAGCTATTACACATGTTGTGTTTAGCCTTGGGCTTGACACTTTTAGAGATAATGTCGTTAGGTTTGTTATCATGACTAGTAGTGCTATTCTGAGTAAAGATAGTAAATTTATCACTGTATTATCTGAACCAAATATGTTGATGAACAAGGGTAGGGAAAAAGATCCTTGCTTGACGTGTGAGTCCAAGCATTATGCCTTGTTGTATTAACTGCTTTTCTTTTGTGGGTGATTGTTGTAGGTAAATGGTTGGGTTGAAGAGAGACAACCTCTGCTGTAAACATGCCAGGCATATAGAATCCAAACACAGGGGTGTAAGAATGAGGCATAGTAGGGGTGCCAAGTACACAAAAGTAATTAGTGAAATTAGGCCCTGTTTGGCACGCCACAAATACCATGATATTTTCAATTTTCCTCAGTATTTCCGGTTGAGATAGAATAAATAAACTGTGTTGTGTTTGGCATGCACATAAATACTATAGTATTTCTATCCTTCAGATAAACTTTTCCTGTATTTCTGTTGTGTGATATTTCTGATAAACCTGCCTGTATTAGGGTACAACTTGAACTATTATTGTATCATAATAATATTATTATCATACAGATTCATGCTGCAGTAGTTTCACGGGGTAAAGGGCGGCAAGGATTTTCCCACTATGGAATATTTTTTTCTGGTCGTAACCCTGGTGAACCATCAAACTCTTTATTGTGGCCTAGTCCTTTTTACCCCCGGCCCCTAAAATAATCAAATAGCAGTCAATCTATGGTTCTGTCACAAATCGTGACTAAGCAAGGCAGATTTCACATGACTCATACTTATGAGTCATAAGGTATGTTGGATTTTACACTATGACGTTACTTGACTCATAGTTCTCACATGACTATGCACTTGCGAGT